>Ga0307468_100000018_pt1 | contig 173552 bp, 135 predicted proteins | sample atmdna_FD_203085 | JGI IMG/M metagenome (GOLD analysis project Ga0307468, IMG submission 203085) | Hardwood forest soil microbial communities from Morgan-Monroe State Forest, Indiana, United States - atmos_gases AM2C_05 | ecosystem: Environmental > Terrestrial > Soil > Temperate forest >...
GCACTCCCATTGACCAGCCATCCGAGATGATATGGTGCAGGCTCACTACCAGCACGTGCTGGTTCGCATCCAGCCGCATCAGCAGGGCCCTTATCAACGGCGCTTGGCTCAACTCGAAGCCGCGACTTGCCAACTGTCGCGCCAGTCGCGCGACGCTCTCGGCTTGTCGCTCTGCCGCCATCTCGCTGAGATCGGCCACCGGCAGTTCTAACGACAAGTGGTCGCTGATGAATTGGGCAGGAGTTGACTCGATCACGCGGATGCTTGTGCGTAGCACCTCGTGGCGATCAACCACGGCTTGCAAGCTGCGTTGCAAGGCAGCGACTTCAAGCGGCCCGGTCAGACGCACTCCCCAACCGATGTTGTAGCGCGCCGACAGCGGCTCCATCTGTTCCAGAAACCAGAGGCGCTGCTGGGCGAAGGAGAGCGGCAAGTGCGCCGGTCGCGGCGTTGCGGCGAGCAGCGGTGGCGGCAATGCCCCTGTTGCCACTCCTCGGCTCTCGGCAAGCTCTCTCTCTATGTAATGGGCAAGGCCCGCGACATTCGCCTCTTGAAGGAATATGCGAAGCGGTACTGCAATATGGAAGATGCGTTGGAGACGAGAGACCACCATCGTCGCCGATAGCGAGTGCCCGCCAAGATCGAAGAAATTCTCCTCCATTCCCACTTCCTCGACTCCCAGCACCTCTTCCCATACCCCGCCGACGATCTCCTCGACTGCGCTCTTCACCACCTCGCCCTTCTCGACCATCCGCCCCTGACTCACCTCGGCCTCTGGCAAACTTCGCCGATCAATCTTGCCGCTGGCTGTCTGCGGCAGCTTCTCCATCACCACAAAGGCCGCCGGCATCATGTAGTCCGGCAGCTTCTGCTTCAGGTAGCGCCGCAGTTGTCCGACCACTTCATCCTTCTGACCGGCCTGCGCCTCTGGCCCCTGCGCCGCCGCTTCGATGTAAGCCACCAGGCGCTTGTCGGCGCTGCTGCCGCTGGCGACGACGACGCAGCGGTTGACGCTCGGATGCTGCGACAGCGCCGCTTCGATCTCCCCCGGCTCGATGCGAAAGCCGCGCACCTTCACCTGATGGTCGAGACGGCTGAGAAAATCTATCCGCCCATCAGGCAGGAAGCGCGCCAGGTCGCCGCTCTGGTAGAGGCGCTGCGAAGGCGAGTCGGCAAACGGATCAGGGATGAACTTGGTAGCGGTCGCCGCCGGGTCGTTGAAGTAGCCGCGCGCCAGGCCGTCGCCGGCGATGTGCAAGTGGCCGGGGATGCCCACCGGTAGCGGCTGCAACTGGCCGTCCACGATGTAGACTCTCGTGTTGCTTATCGGCTGACCTATTGGGACCGAAGTAGCAAAATCATCGCCAGAACTTATTTCATAACAGCATGTGAAGGTCGTGTTTTCTGTCGGGCCATAGCCATTGATCAACCTGCCTCTGCCGTGCTGGTCAAGTAGCTTTTTAACGTGGGACACAGACAGCACATCACCCCCGGCCAGTAATTGTTTGACTCTTGCGAGGCTCTCCGGGTGGTTATCAACCATCTGATGAAACAGCCCCGCCGTGAGCCACAGAGTAGTGATGTGATGCGAGTCAATGAACTCGGCCAGTTCTTCGAGCGAAGGTGGTTGAGGCGGGAAAACGACTAACCTTGCGCCATTAAGCAAGGCTCCCCAGATTTCAAAAGTAGAAGCATCGAACGATATTGGAGCAAACTGTAAGAAAATATCATCTGCCGAAAACCGGGCGTAAGAAGATTGCTTGACGAGTCGAACCACCCCCCTGTGGGTGATGCAAGAAGCCTTGGGTTTGCCTGTCGAACCAGAGGTGTACATGACATAGGCCATGTTCTCGCCTGCGACCTCCGCCAATCGCGCCTCTCGCTCTTGACCGCCGATCTCTTCCTCCATCTCATCTATCAGCACCACCCGCGCCTGGCTGCCGCTTACCACCTCAGCCATCTTCGCTTCGCTGATCACCAGCACCGCCTCGGCATCTGCGATCATCATCCCCACTCGCTCACTCGGCGAATTGCTGTCCAGCGGCAGGTAGGCTCCCCCAGCCTTCAACACCCCCAGCAAGGCGATCACCATCTCGGCTGACCGTTGCAGGCACACCCCGACGACTCGCTCTGGCCTCACCCCTTGCGCCATCAGGTAAGCGGCCAACTGATTGGCGCGCTCGTTCAACTCCCGGTAACTCAGGTACTGCGGCTGGCAGACGACCGCCACGGCGTCGGGAGTGGCGGCGGCTTGCTGCTCGAACAGGCCCTGGATGGCTTGCTCTCTGGGATAGGGCTGGCGAGTGTCGTTGAAGTTACAAAGCAGTTGCTGGCGCTCTTGCGTGCCGAGCATCGGCAACTCGCCGATGGGTTGGTCAGGGTTGAGGCTAACGGCGCGCAGCAGGTTGCTGAAGTGTGCGGCCATGCGGCTGATCGTTGGTTCATCGAACAAGTCGCTGTTGTACTGGATTATCCCACTCAACCCGTGTGATTCTTCAGTTAGCAATAGCGACAGATCAAAGATCGCGTTACCCGTATCGATAATCAATGAGTCTATCTCTAAACCGTGTAAAGCGAGAGGCCCGCCGGGAGCATTCTGTAAGGCGAACATCACCTGAAACAGTGGATTATGGCTCAGCCTCCGCTCAGGCTCCATCTCCTCTACCACGCGCTCGAATGGCACCTCCTGATTCGCATAGGCTTCTATCGCCATTTCCTTCACCTTCGCCGCCACGCCCCTGAAGCTATCTCTTTCTTTAAGCTCTGTCTTCATCACCAGCATGTTGACGAAAAACCCTATCAGCCTTTCGACTTCCACTCGGTTGCGATTCGCCACCGGCGTGCCAACGATAATCTCCGCTTGAGAGCTATAGCGATAGAGCAGCACCTTGAAGGCCGCCAGCAAGCTCATAAACAACGTCACCCCTTCGCTTCGACTCATCGCCTTCAATCGCTCGCTCAACTCGGCGGGCACACTCAGGGCCAGCCTCGCTCCCTTAAACGACTGCACCGCCGGTCGCGCCCGGTCAGTCGGCATCTCCAATAGCCCCGCCGCTCCCGCCAACTGCTGCCGCCAGTAACCCAACTGTCGCGCCAACTCCTCGCCTTTCACCCATTGCCGCTGCCACACCGCATAATCCCCATACTGAATGGCCAACTCCTCGACCCTGGCTTGTCGCCCCTCCACCGCCGCCTCGTAGAATTCGCTCACCTCCTTGTAGAGCACTCCCATTGACCAGCCATCCGAGATGATATGGTGCAGGCTCACTACCAGCACGTGCTGGTTCGCATCCAGCCGCATCAGCAGGGCCCTTATCAACGGCGCTTGGCTCAACTCGAAGCCGCGACTCGCCAACTGTCGCGCCAGCCGCGCGACGCTCGCTGGTTGCCGCTCTGCCGCCATCTCGCTGAGATCGGCCACCGGCAGTTCTAACGACAAGTGGTCGCTGATGAATTGGGTGGGAGTTGACTCGATCACGCGGATGCTCGTGCGTAGCACCTCGTGGCGCTGAATAACCTGATTAAAGCTTTGCTCCAACACCTGTATGTTCAGCGGGCCTTTGAGGCAGTAGCCTTGAGCGATGTTGTAAAATGCCGCGTCGGGCACCAACTGGTCTAAGTACCAAAGCCTTTGCTGCGGATAAGACAGGGGCAGATGGTTTGACTCACTTCTCCGAGGTATGAGCTTTTGTATGTTGGCCGTCTTTCGCTTCGACCTCAATTCAAGAATGGATTGCTTCAGCGCAGCGTTGGCGCTGGTCGGTTTATCAATGTTATTCATTCGTGGTTACCTTAGGTTCTTAAAGCGCGTTTCGAGCCTGGGGGTAAAGACACAACGGCTGAACGTCTCGGAGAACTTGACGGGCCTGGTGATTAGCAGTTGAAGTGCCGGGCCTGTTTGAGACTTAAAAGGCGTAATCAGTGAGCGCTTTGCGGTGGAGGCTCCTGAGAAAGTACGAGGCTCAAGTAGCGCCCGTTTTCATGAAAGATCAACCCTCGTTCTTGCAACATGGCAAGCTCTTTCTCTGCGTCGAAACTTGGGAAGTGGCTTAAAGTTTTAGCCAGGTCGAGCGCCCGGCGGGGCTTTTCCAAAAACTTTAGCACATGGATGCTGACTTCGCTGAGCCGATGTTCAGCGCCTTCGCCTGAACGAGAGTCATAAACAAAAGTCGTCTCGCCATCCTGTTTAAAGAAAAGCTTCGGAGCGGATGACCAGTCTGCGCCATGCCATCTGGCCTGCCACAGGTTATACTTCTCCCTGATCTTGCCGATCCACCTCACCATGAGCAGAAAATAGTTCGCCGTAAGGTTCCGATCCATGAAGTAATAGGCGAGATTGGCCAGTGATTGCTTACCGAGCGGGTAAGTCATTTCGTAATAATCTACCGGTTGCAGATCAAGGCCGTAATCTCTGGCTTGCGTAAAATAGGGGCTGTATCGGTCGAACCTGACCGGATAGACCCCGTTAGGCGGAGGCAGGTGCACCAGCAAAGGAATGTCGCGCAGGTATTTCTTATAGACATCTTCATCTTCCCCTGGGAAGCCGATCAGGAGGTTCCACTCAGGTTGAATGTCATACATCAAACAGTTCTTGAGCAGATCCAGGTTCTGGAAAACGTTGCTGCCTTTTTTCATCAATTTTAATGTAGAGGTTGCGAGGGATTCGACCCCCGGCTGAATGATTCTTACACCCGCTTGTGAAATGGTTTGCAGATCATCGGCAGTAAGATCGGACTTGACTTCGTAAAAGATGGTGACGTTCGACGGCGGCTTCACCAGTGGGAAAACTTCTTTCAGGTAGCTCTTGGGCATAATATTATCAACGCAACTGAAACGCGAGCAGTTGGTCGCGTAGCCGAATAATTTCTCGAATTGTTCGAGCGCCTTTTGCGGGCTCATCGCCCGGTAATTCATCGTCTGGCCGTTCAACCCGCAGAATGTGCAGTGAGCCTTTTCTCCCCACCAGCAGCCGCGCGAAGTTTCAAACAACAATATCGGCTTGACTGTTTTGTTAGGAAAATTACTTTCAACCGCCTCCAGGTACGGCGCGTAATCGAGATCGATTGGCACCTCGATATCTAATTCATCGCCGATTGCTGAAAGCGGCTTGCGCTGGCCCAGGCTCGCCTGTGGGATCGGCGCTGCGTAATTCTGTCTGGAAAGCACCCCGTTGATCGTGTGACGCTTATCCGGCATTTCGTCGAGGGTGTATTTGACGAACTCAGGAAAACTCTTCAAAGCGGGGCCCGAAAAAACGAAATCAATATAGTCGCTTGCTCTGAAGATCTCATGGCCCATCGGCGCTTCGCAATTCGCCCCGCCCATAACCGTTATGACTTTCGGATTCGCTTCTTTTACTTTTCTCGCCATCGCCAGACTGGCCACGTTCTGTGCGAACATCGAGGTGAAGCCCACCAGGTCGACCTCATCAAGCTGATACTTTCGTACCAGGCTGGAAAAGAATTCATCTAACCCGCGACGTTTTTCCTGAATGAATTTTTTCAGCCGCTCGGTTGGCTCATTGTGATAAGGATAGTAGCGCCCGAAGTATTGCTCGGTGTTGTCCGGCTGCTCAGGAAATGCCACCTGCCGGAAGAACCATTCGCCGACCCCTGAATTATGGAAGTCTATGGAGTTGGAGAACGACTCATAGCGGTCATTCCCTAAATAATGCCCAAAGTCATGATTGAGATATAACACCTCAATATTTACACGCTCCTGGCATTCGCTCTTCAACACAGATTTCAGTTGCTCAAGCCCGATTGCCGGTAGAAACAGGGCCGCGAACGGCATATCAATTAATCTTATGTTATACATCGCCCCAACTCCTTAGCTACAAAATGCTGCATCCGATTGCCGGGCACGCAGCTAATCGGCTACCCCACATCGTCTTGCATGTGACTGCTAGGGTTGCGACCCATCACCATTCAGCAAATTGATGATCTCCTCTTCTGATAGACGCTCCATCTCTATCAATATGAGATCGCGACTCTCCTTGTCTTCATCTCCGAACAGGTTTTCAACCACGACTTCGGTAAAGCTGCCCAGAGTGGGAGATTCAAAAATCTTGCGCAATGGCAACTCCAACTGAAACAATTGCCGCAACCGCGAGATCAGCATGGCTGCAAAAAGCGAATGCCCGCCCAGATCAAAGAAGTTGTCATGGATGCTGATCTGTTCAACATCGAGCACCTCGCTCCATAGCTTCCCGATGATCTTCTCTATTGGGTTACGCGGGGCCACAAAAGTACCATCGTCTGCGGTTCCGAGCGGGTCAGGAGCGGGAAGCGCGCCGCGATCTATCTTGCCGCTCGCATTCAGCACCATCTCCTCTACCACCACGATCACACTCGGCACCATGTAGTCCGGCACCTTCTCGCTCAACTCTCGCTTCACCTCTACCCCGCTCACCTCGGCTCCCGCCACTTTCACATACCCTACCAGCCGCTTCTCGCCTCCCTGCCCCACCCCCATCACCACGCACTCCTGCACTCCTCGGCATTCTCTCAACGCCGCCTCCACCTCTCCCGGCTCAATGCGAAAGCCTCGCACTTTCACCTGCTGATCGACTCGGCCCAGGAACTCCAGGTTGCCGTCGGCCAGGTAGCGCACCAGGTCACCGCTCTGATAGAGGCGCTCGCCGGCCTGCCTGGCCAGCGGGTGCGGGATGAAGCGTTCAGCCGTCAGTTCGGCGCGATTGAAGTAGCCGCGTGCCAGCCCCGCCCCGCCGATGAAGAGTTGTCCGGGCGCTCCCACCGGGCAGAGCTTGAGGTTATGATCGAGCACATAGACCTCGGTGTTGGAGATCGGCTTGCCTATCGGCACACTCGCCTCGAACGTCCTTTCACCTCTCATCTCATAGCAGCATGTGAAAGTCGTGTTCTCTGTCGGGCCATACCCATTAATCAATCTGCAACCACTGCCCATTCTCAGAAACTTCTCGACGACCCCCACCGACAACACATCGCCCCCGGCCAGCAAGTTCTCAAGTTTGACCAGGGCTTGAAGGTGGCGCTCTGCCATCTGGTGAAATAGCCCTGCCGTCAGCCACACAGTATTGATGTGATGAAGCTCGATGAGATCGGCGATCTCTTCCAGACTCGCCTGCTGCTCGACCACCACCACCTTCCCACCTTTCAGCAATCCTCCCCACACCTCAAAGGTCGCCGCATCAAACGTCACCGCCGCCATATGCGGCATCACCGTCTCTTCGCTCAACTCCACGTAGTCCGCTCCCTCGACCAACTTCACCACATTGCTGTGCGTCACTCCGACTCCCTTCGCCATTCCCGTTGATCCGCTCGTGTAGATGACGTAGGCCAGATTCGCCCCTCCCGCCTCGCTCCTCGTCTCCTCTGCCGACTCCTGTTCCAGCAGCAAACTGACTTCCTCCCAGTCCATCACCTCCGCCTCCACCCCTGCCAGCTTGTCGGCCACCCCTGCCTGGCCGATGACCACCTTGGCCTCCGAGTCGGCGATCATGAAGGCCAGCCGCTGCGCCGGATAGGCCGGGTCGAGCGGCAGGTAAGCGCCGCCCGCCTTCAGCACTCCCAGCATTGCCAGCACCATCTGCGGCGAGCGCTTCAGACACAAGCCGACCACCGACTCCGGCCCGATGCCCTTGGCCCTCAGCAGGTGAGCGAGTTGATTGGCGCGCGCGTTGAGTTGGGCATAGCTCAGCGCGGATGCGCCGGTGACCAGAGCGATGGCGCAGGGATGCAAGGCCACCTGCTGGGCGAACAGTTCATGGAGGGTGGCGTTGGCCGGGAAAGGTCGCGCCGTGTGGTTCCAGTCACATTCGAGTTGGCGGCTCTCCGCCTCCGACAGCAGCCGCAGATCGCCTATACGCCCGTCGGGGTCAAGCGTTATCGCCTCCAGCAGGTTTTCGAAGTGTTGAATCATCCTGGCAATGGTAGGCGCTTCAAACAAATCGCTGTTATATTGCAGCAGGCCGGTGAGACAGTTCGCGACTTCCTCCATAGACAGCGTCAAATCGAATTTCGTAGTCTTATTATCAATTTCGAGTAGCGTTAGCTTCAGCTTTGAAAGCTCCAGGACAGCCGGCGCGTTCTGAAGCGCAAACATCACCTGAAACAGGGGATTGTGACTTAAATCACGATCTGGCTTTAGCTCCTCGACCAGCTTCTCAAATGGTAGATCCTGGTTTGCGTAGGCTTCCAGGGCTACGGTTTTCACTCTCCCCAACAACTCACTGAAACGCTCTGAGCCAGAAATCCTTGTCCGCACGACCAGGCTATTGGCGAAGAAGCCTATCAGATGCTCAAGCTCTTCCTTATTCCGATTTGCGATTGGCGTGCCGACGAGTATGTCTTGTTGACCTGTGTAGCGATAGAGCAAAGCATTGAAGCCTGCAAGCAAGGTCATAAATAAGGTCGTGCCTCGGCTTCGACTTAACGCCTTGAGAGACGTTGTCAGTGGAGCGGATAACTTGAAATGTTGCCTTGCGCCGTTAAAAGATTGTGCGGCAGGGCGCGGGTGATCAGTCGAGAATTCCAGGATGTTTGGCGAGCCTTCCAATTGTCGCTTCCAGTATGAAAGCTGTGATTGAAACGTCTCGCCTTGCAGCCATTCCCTCTGCCATTGCGAGAAGTCGGCATACTGAATGGTCAACTCCGGAAGAACCGCGCGGCTCGCCGTATGGTCATCAGAGAGCGCCTCATACAAAAGACCAAGCTCCTTAAACAACACCCCCATTGACCAGCCGTCGCAGGCGATGTGATGCATCGTCAATAACAGCACATGCTCTGTCTCTGTCAGGCGCAACAACGAAGCACGAAACACCGGGCCGCGCTCCAGGTCGAAAGGTTGCTGAGCCTCCTGCATAGCGAGATCAGCCGCTTTGGCTTGCCGATCAGCTTCAGGCAACTGAGAGAGGTCATTCAGTGGCAACGCCAAAGACGTGTCTGGTGATATGACTTGAGCCGCCTGGCCATTTATGTGCGAAAACGTCGTGCGTAGCGACTCGTGGCGCTCGACGATCTGCTTGAGGCTCTGCTCCAGGGCCGAGACCTTGAGCGGCCCCGCCAGCCGGATGGCCCTGGCCACGTTATAGGCTGCATTGTTAGGCTCAAGTTGATCTAATAGCCAGAGCCTTTGCTGAGCGAAGGAGAGATGCAAGGGGCTGTGGACGCTGCGGCGAGGTATAGGCTCGGACTCGCTGCTCTTGATAAACTCACCGCGCTTCCACCTTTCGTAAAGCACCTGTTTAGCCAGTGGCAGATTCGCTTCTGGCGCTGCAATACTCTTGGGTTCAGCCATTGCCGCTCCTATCAAGGCTACGCGGCGTCAGGACGAATCGATTTGACGCGCGCAGCATTTCGTTAAGACTTCGTGTTTCTTCAGGCATGTAATTTATTGAGCAAAACGGCTGGCATCTTCGTCCGATAGATTTGCCAGATGCTCAAAGAACATCGCTTCGACGGTCTGGGCGAGTTTCGCGACGGTCGGAGCTTCAAAGAAACTGGCCAGCGGCAGTTTCACCTGACAGGCATTGCGTACCCGTGAAAGAATTTGGGTTGCCAGCAGCGAATGCCCTCCGAGATCGAAGAAATTATCGAATATACCAACCTGCTCGACTCGAAGCACTTCTGCCCAGATGTCGGCAAGGGTTTGCTCAATGGGCGTACGCGGCGAGACGAACATCTCATTAAGCTCAGTCCCAAGCGGATCAGGAGCGGGAAGCGCGCCGCGATCTATCTTGCCGCTCGCATTCAGCACCATCTCCTCTACCACCACGATCACACTCGGCACCATGTAGTCCGGCACCTTCTCGCTCAACTCTCGCTTCACCTCTACCCCGCTCACCTCGGCTCCCGCCACCTTCACATACCCCACCAGCCGCTTCTCGCCTCCCTGCCCCACCCCCATCACCACGCACTCCTGCACTCCTCGACATTCCCTCAACGCCGCCTCCACCTCTCCCGGCTCAATGCGAAAGCCCCGCACTTTCACCTGCTGATCGACTCGGCCCAGGAACTCCAGGTTGCCGTCGGCCAGGTAGCGCACCAGGTCACCGCTCTGATAGAGGCGCTCGCCGGCCTGCTTAGCCAGCGGATGCGGGATGAAGCGCTCAGCCGTCAGTTCGGCGCGATTGAAGTAGCCGCGCGCCAGCCCCGCCCCGCCGATGAAGAGTTGTCCGGGAGCCCCCACCGGGCAGAGCTTGAGGTTATGATCCAGCACATAGACCTCGGTGTTGGAGATCGGCTTGCCTATCGGCACACTCGCCTCGATGTTTGCGGAGTTCGCCAGTTCGCAGCGGGCTGTAAAGGTTGTGTTTTCCGTAGGGCCATAAATGTTGCAGAATTTGCAAGCCCCAAGCCCGGCGAGGAATCTTTGCGCATGAGTAGTAGACATAGCCTCGCCACCTGCCATCAGTTGTTCAACCTGTGCCAGTTGCCGAGGATAGTGGTCTACCATCTGGTGAAATAGACTGGTCGTTATAAACATCGTGTTGATGCGATGAAGATCGATGAGATCGGCGATCTCTTCCAGACTCGCTTGCTGCTCGACCACCACCACCTTCCCGCCTTTCAGCAATCCTCCCCACACCTCAAAGGTCGCCGCATCAAACGTCACCGCCGCCATATGCGGCATCACCGTCTCTTCGCTCAACTCCACGTAGTCCGCTCCCTCGACCAACTTCACCACATTGCTGTGCGTCACTCCGACTCCCTTCGCCATTCCCGTTGATCCGCTCGTGTAGATGACGTAGGCCAGATTCGCCCCTCCCGCCTCGCTCCTCGTCTCCTCTGCCGACTCCTGTTCCAGCAGCAAACTGACTTCCTCCCAGTCCATCACCTCCGCCTCCACCCCTGCCAGCTTGTCGGCCACCCCTGCCTGGCCGATGACCACCTTGGCCTCCGAGTCGGCGATCATGAAGGCCAGCCGCTGCGCCGGATAGGCCGGGTCGAGCGGCAGGTAAGCGCCGCCGGCCTTCAGCACTCCCAGCATTGCCAGCACCATCTGCGGCGAGCGCTTCAGACACAAGCCGACCACCGACTCCGGCCCGATGCCCTTGGCCCTCAGCAGGTGGGCGAGTTGATTGGCGCGCGCGTTGAGTTGGGCATAGCTCAGCGCGGATGCGCCGGTGACCAGAGCGATGGCGCAGGGATGCAAGGCCACCTGCTGGGCGAACAGTTCATGGAGGGTGGCGTTGGCTGGGAAAGGTCGCGCCGTGTGGTTCCAGTCACATTCGAGTTGGCGGCTCTCCGCCTCCGACAGCAGCCGCAGATCGCCTATACGCCCGTCGGGGTCGGCGGTTATCCCTTCCAAAAGGGTCTGGTAATACTGGATCAGCCGCTTGATCGTCGCCTCATCGAAGAGGTCGCTGTTGTATTCCCAGATCATCGTTATGGCTTCACTCTTGTCTGGTTTGCTGCGCCCTACCTGTTGCTCGCCGCGAGGTATTACGATGAGACTAAAATCCCACTTCGCTGACTGATTACTGATCGCTTCTGTCAAAGTGAGATCGAGTCCGAGCATTTCCAGATCAGAGAGCGGTGAATCATGAAAGGCGAACATCACCTGATAGAGAGGATTGTAACTAAAGTCTCGCTGGGGATGTAAAGCCTCTACCACTTTATCGAAGGGCACATCCTGGTTGGCGTACGCATCCAGAGTCACCTTCCTCACCTGTTCGAGCAGCGCTCGAAAAGTTGGGTTGCCGGAGAGATCATTGCGTAAGACCAGGTTGTTGATGATCATTCCTATTAAGCTTTCTGTTTCACTCCAGCGGCGATTGGCGATGCCGGAACCTACACAGATGTCTGTTTCTCCAGAGTAACGATGCAACAGCGTTAAGAAGGCCGCAAACATTGTCATGAACAAGGTAGATCCTTGTTGTCGGGATAAGACTCTGAGTCGATTGCATAGCGTCAAAGGAAGCTCAACCCTTGGCGCGGCACCTCTGAAGGTCTGCGCTGGCGGTCGCGGGTGGTCTAATGGCAAGTTTAGTAGAGTCGGGCAACCGGCCAACCTCTGCTTCCAATAATCCAATTGCTTCGCGGCCACCTCTCCTTGCATCCACTGGCGCTGCCAGTGCGCGAAGTCGGCAAATTGTATGGCCATTTCCGCTAGCGCCGATTGATTGCCGGTTGAGAAAGCGTTGTAGAGCGTGGCCATCTCGTTAAGGAAGATATTGAATGACCAGCCGTCGTGAACGATATGGTGTTCGACGTGCAGCAATAAATGATCCTGCGCGCTGAACCGCAAAAGGATCCAGCGAACGAGCGGAAGTTCGGTGAGATCGAATAGTTTCTTGAGTTCAGCGCCAATTACGCGCCGGGCCTCTGTCTCACGCTCAGATTCTGGGAAGACTTGCAGGTCGATCAACGGCAGGCTCAATGGCCGAGCTTCGTGGATAACCTGAATCACTCTGCCGTCTTTTTCTAGAAAGGTTGTCCGCCAAATCTCATGTCGCCGCACAATCTCGCTGAGCGCCTGCTCCAATTTTTCAATGGCGAGTTCGCCCTGCAATCGAATGGTCGCTTGAAAGTTATAGGCCAGGCTCGCAGGATTAAGCTGTTGAACGAACCAGACCCGCTCCTGAGAAAATGAGACGGGCAGGTCGCCCTCTCTCGGAATCGGGTGGAGAGTAAAAGCTTCAGGGCCCTGCTCTCTGCCAGTCCGCCGATCCATCGAACCGGCGATGTCAGCAATGGTCGGAGTGAAAAAGATTTCGCGCAGGGACAACTCAACTCCGCACTCGTCGCGCACCCTGGAAATGAATTGCGTAGCCAATAAGGAGTGGCCGCCAAGATCGAAGAAGTTGTCATGGATGCCGACGCTCTCAAGCCTGAGAATCTCTTGCCAGATAGAGGTCAGCATGCGCTCGGTTTGCGTGCGCGGCGATACCAACGGGCCCTCCAGATCAGGTCTCGATTGGTCGGGGGCCGGGAGAGCCCTGCGGTCGACCTTCCCATTAGGCGTCAGCGGCATCGCATCCAGGAAGACGAAAGCCGAGGGGATCATATAGACCGGGAGGTGCTTGCTGAGCAGTTCTCTAAGCTCACTCGTGGATGGAGGCGCTTGCCCTTGAAATGTGATATAGGCCACTAATCGCTTATCGCCTGCGGCGTCTTCGCGCACCAATACAACCGACGCCCTTACGGATGGATGTTGTTCGAGCGTAGCTTCGATTTCTCCCAGTTCCACGCGGAATCCTCGGATCTTAACCTGGTGGTCAATTCGGCCCAGGTAATCAATATTACTATCGGGCAAATACCGGGCCAGGTCGCCGGTCTTATACATGCGCGCTCCGGGAGGGAGGCTGAACGGGTTTGGTATGAACTTTTCGGCAGTCATTTCGGGGTGGTTCAAGTACCCACGGGTCAGCCCGCCGCCGCCGATGTATACCTCTCCCGGCACGCCTATCGGGACCGGTTGCAGACGCGAGTCGAGTACAAAGATCTGCGTGTTGGCCAGGGGTCGGCCAACCGTGGATCGGTTGAACTGCGCTTTCTCCATCAATGCAAACGTGGTGAAGGTTGTATCTTCGGAAGGGCCATAAAGATTGATCACACGGTCGACCTGTTCCAACTCAAGGATACGCTGCACCAGCATATCCGAGAGGGCCTCGCCGCCAAGGTTGACCGTGCGCGCAGAGTTGGGCACGCCATTCACCCTCAACAATTCGGCCATCGCCGATGGAACGGTATCGATCAGTACTACATGATCGGCTGCCCGAAGCGCGGGAAGCTGTAGCGCGTTATCGGCTAAAATGATCTTGCCCCCCCAACTCAAGGTGGCAAATAACTCAAACACGGACATATCGAAGCAAATCGAAGTGGAGGCCAGCATCCCGCCGAACTCTGCGGAGGTGAAGACCTCTCTCGACCAGTACAACATGGTAACTGCGGTCTGATGCTGTATCGCAATTCCCTTGGGCTTGCCAGTGGAGCCGGAAGTGTAAATCGAATAAGCGACGTTATCGGCTATAACACGGCTGCGGGGGTTCTGCCTGGTTCTGGTCGAGATCATCCCCCAATCAGAGTCCAGACAGACTGCCATTGCAGTATGATCGGGCAGCAGTTCGAGCAGCCGCTGTTGAGTCAGCAGCACGGCAGCGGGGCCGTCTTTAATCATGAAAGCGAGGCGGTCAGTGGGGTAGACAGGATCGAGGGGGATATAAGCACCGCCGGCTTTGAGAATGCCTAGCATCGCGACGACCATCTCGATTGACCGCTCCAGGCAGACGCCGACAAACACCTCCGGCCCGACACCAAGCTCTTTGAGATAGTGCGCAAGTTGATTGGCGCGGCAGTTCAGTTCATCGTAGGTGAGTTGTCCATCTTCGGCGATTATGGCTGTGGCATGGGGGCTGCGCTCCACCTGCGCTTCGAAAAGCTGGTGAATGCAGTTGTCACGAGGATAATCCCGCGCGGTGTCATTCCAATCAACGAGGAGTTGATCGCGCTCGGCTTGAGTGAGGATCGGGATGTCGGCGATGAGTTGCTCAGGGCTGGAGGCAATGGCCTCCAGCAAGGTCTCAAAATGGCCGGTTATCCGCTTAGCGGTCGCCGCCTCGAAGAGGGCCGAATTATACTCTAGCGAACCGATCAATCGTTCCTCTGCCTGCCACAGCGACAGCATCAGATCATAGTTGACGGCGCTGCTGTCAAGGCTCATCAATTGAAACGTCACACCGGAAACCTGAAGGGGCGTTCTGGGAACTTCATCGAGAGCGAACATTACCTGCATCACCGGCTTATGGCTGAGGCTCTGTTCCGAGTGCAACTCGTCTATAAGCGTTTTGAAAGGAATATTCGGATGCGCCCAGGCTTGTTCCGCTACCGCTGCGACTCTAGCTAATAAGTCTCGAAAGGTAATCGAACCTGACAGGTCTGTCCGCAGCCCTACGGTGTTGGCGAAGGGCCCGATTAGATCCTCGGTATCTGCCCCCATACGGCAATCAACGTTGGTGCCGACCAGAATATCCTGCTGCCGAGAGTAGCGGTAAAGCAAAGTCTTAAACGCGGCGAGTAGAATGACGGATAATGGTTTGCCCTCCTGCTGACAGAGCGTCTTGAGCGAGCCCGTCAGGACAGACGACAAACCGAAGCCGAGCTTCGCCGTTGTGAAAGACTTCGTCGCAGAGCGCGGCCTGTCCGTGGGAAGCTCCAGCAACGCAGGCGCACCGTTTAGCTGTTGCTTCCAGTAAGAAAGCTCGCGCGCCAATCTGCCGTCTTGTAGCGACTCACGCTGTGATCTTACAAAGTCTCCGTATCGAAGCGAAGGCTCGGCAATCGACGAGTCCTTGCCTGAAGCGAAAGCCTCATACGACAAGGCAAGCTCACCGATGATTATCCTGACAGACGAAACGTCGAACCCGATCTGATGAAGTATCATCAGCAGGACGTAATCTTTTTCCCCGAATCGTATGAGTGAAGACCGCAACAGCGGGTCACGTGTCAGGTTAAAAGGAGTCCCCGCCTCTTGACCGGCAATCGCTAGAATCTGTTTCTCGTGCTCAACGTCGGGGACATGCCGAAGATCGATTACCTTTAGGATTGGCGTCAAGGTCGGCCAGACAGATTGCCTCGCCGTGCCCGACGCGCCATCAAAAGAACCCCATAACGCTTCGTGGCGGTTAATGATCCCCTCAAGGCTCCGTTCAAGAAGTGCGCGGTCTAATTCCCCTGTGAGTCGCAACTTGATGCAAAGGTTGAGCGGCGAGCCTTCCGGCCCGGACTGATTAAGCGCCTGCAATTGCGGCTGAGCGTCTGAAAGCTTCAGTCTTTTTTCCGACATATTTTCTCGCCCATTTGGTTTAAGGCATCGAACCATCAGCTCGATGCGAGGTGGTTTTACAGAAAGATGCGAAAGAGCTTGATTTGGTCAGCATCTTAGCGCTTGCTGAAGCTGAAGGTGAAGATGGCGCGTTTCATTACAAATCTGAGCCTAGAGAACTACATTCAAGCCAGCTTGTCATCGCTTCAGGAATTCTCAAATACGGCTGGCTGGGCAGAGCTATTCTATACGTAGTGTTAAACCCGATAGGGAAACTGCTTCGCAGCCGAAAGGTCGTCTGGGGCCTACGCGAGAGGCCAGATAGCGTAGAATAGACCTGATAATTACCTCCTAATATGGTGCGCCGCGCAGGCGTACGCCCAGTTAGATTGCAGTTCTCATTGATGGCTTGCGCTGGCACCAAATTTATTGGGAATAAGGGTGCGCCCAGGCAAGTCTAAGCACAGATGGATGTTCAGCAGCAAAGAAAGACTGAGGCTTGCTAATTGTTGGTATATTGCCCAGAGCTTCTTTGTCGTATCCCTCGTGTTTCTTCTAAACAAAGAGAGCTTAAAACATATGAGACAATGACCCTTATCTCTACCGTACCTTTTCCAGTTGACTGCAAACCTAAAAACCAGTTCTTTGAGGCCTATGAGGTTTCCGGCTATGTCTCTGTTGACAATGATCTTTGGAGCAAGTTGGACTACTAATCATTCATGCTACGCAGCAGAGGAATTGTACTACAAAACCCTTTTAATGCAAGGAAAAAGTGGCGCATATTAGCTCAAAGTAGTAGTATCTCCTACTCCCAAAGTTGAAAAATCTCCTTTCCAAGTCAGGAGAATAAGCAGAGATATAGGCGATTTTATTACTAAGAGCAGCCATGAAATTACACCAGTTGAGAAGTTTTGCAGCGACGCATCAACAAGCGGCTAAAGCAGGCTGAGCCTGCCGAACGGCTTTCGCTGAGCACTCGCCACATGAGGCAATTGCTCAGCGCCAATGAGCCAGGGTGACCTTTTGAAACTTTTGCACGCCTATTGACGGAGGCCCACTTTGTTGGTAAGACTACTATCAGTTTCGGAGGGGGTCTGATGAATTCCTATTCTGTTCAACATCCGCTACTTTACACATCTTGCTTAAGGTGGTCGCGGTGGCGTTGTTGGCCGGATGTCATCCTTATTACGAAGAACTTCGACCTGATTGCTCAAGATTGAATGAGGCAACTGTGCCAGGTGGCTTGCCATTGCCGGTTCGCCCGGCGGTTTCGGTTGCGGATCAAAAGCCTCGATAGATCTTCAGCGATCTACTGTCTGAGACCGGCGATCCGAGATAGAAAGAGGTGAGATGATGGAGACTCTATTAAAAGATCTTCGCTATGGGTTGCGGGCGCTGCTGAGGAGTCCGGGCTTTACTATTGTAGCATTGACCTCACTTGCGCTCGGCATCGGCGTGAATACGGCCATGTTCAGTATCGTCAATTCATTCGTATTGGCTAAGCCTCCCGTCGAACAGCCCGAGCAGCTTCTCTCTATCTTCACTACCGACACCAAGAACCCAGGAAACTTACCTACGTCACATCTTAATTCTCAGGATTATCGAGAGAGAAACGATGTGTTCTCGGACGTGCTCGCTTACACCTATACGGCTCTGAGTTGGAATGATTATGAGAGCAAACAGATCACCGCGCAGGTTGTATCGGGCAACTATTTTGACGTGTTGGGGGTGAAGGCCGTCCGGGGCCGCACTTTTCTCCCAGAGGAAGATAGGACACCGGGTACTCACCCGGTTGTTGTACTCAGCTACGGATTCTGGCAACGCAGCTTAGGCTCTGATCCGGGTGTGATCGGGAAGACGCTAACCCTGAATCGCCATAATTATACGGTCGTCGGAGTAGCTGCCAACGACTTTATCGGCACTGATCTTGGCGGCGGCCCGGATCCCAACGGCGGTCGGGGCTTTAGCGGCGGCCCGGATCTTTGGGTGCCGATGATGATGCATGATCAGGTGCAGCCGGACTTCGAATTCTACAACCATCGGCGTGGGCTTTTTCTCTTTCTGATCGGTCGCCTCAAACCCGGCGTCAGCCTGCAACAGGCGCAGGCAGGCATGAAAACCCTGGCCTCACAGCTTGAGCGAGAATACCCTAAAGAAAATCAAGGGCGTAGTGTCAAGCTACTGCCGCTGCTTGATGCGCGACTCGACCCCGACGGCTCGGGTCAACTCCTGCTCATCTCAGAAGCCCTAATGGTGGCGGTTGTAATGGTGTTGCTGATTGCCTGTGCGAACGTCGCCAATCTGCTTCTCGCTCGCGCCATCGCGCGGCGCAAAGAGATTGCCATCCGCCTGGCGATGGGGGCGAGTCGAAAACGCCTCTTCAGGCAATTGCTCACCGAGGGCCTGTTGCTTTCAGGTCTGGGCGGGGTAGCCGGTTTTCTTCTGGCTTTCTGGACTAGAGACGTGATTCGGTCGCTCGACCTGTTCAGCAGCGGCTCCTACCAGCCTCCGGCCAACCTCGATCTACAGGTGCTTGTCTTCACGATGGCCATAACGATTTTGAGCGGCTTGCTTTCGGGGCTGTTTCCGGCTATGCAGGCATCCAACCCTGACCTGGTGATAACGATCAAAGGCGAGCCCACCCGTTCGGTTGGTAGCCGGTTCACGTTCAATTTGCGCAAAGCCCTGGTCGTCGTGCAGATCGCCCTCTGTTTAGTAGCGCTCATCGTGGCGGGCCTGTTCGTCAGAACCCTACAAAACGCGCGGGCAATCAACACCGGCTTCAGAACCGATAACGTCATGTTGATGGATATTGACCTGGGCCGTGAAGGGTACACCGAAGCACAGGGCATATCGTTTCACCGTCAGCTTATCGAGCGCCTGCAAGCCCTGCCCGGCGTGCAAGCGGCAACCGTAGCCTTTGACCGGCCTTTCGCTGGCGGGTTCCGCAGAAGTGTGTTCATCGAGGGGCAAGAGCCCACGAGCGCCGGGGGAGGGACTCTTATACAGACTAATAGCATAGGATTAAAATTCTTCGAGACGCTGGATATTCCTCTCATCCAAGGCCATGATTTCAGCGATGCAGACGCCGAGCAGGCTCCTAAGGTCGCGATTATCAATCAGACCATGGTGAAGTACTTCTGGCCTGGTCAGGATGCGATAGGCAAGCGGTTCAAGTTTTTTGGCGATGAAGACTATCGCCAGGTGATCGGCGTTGTAAAAGATAGCAAGTACAACAGTCTTGTCGAAGAGCCTCGGCCATTCATTTATCTTCCACTGCTGCAAGACTATGCTTCACCTGTAGCCGTTTATGTAAGAACGGCTACAGATCCTGGGAAAATGGTTGCCGCCGTGCGTAATGAGGTACAGGCGATAGATAGAAATCTACCGGTTAATAACGTCGAGATGCTTGGCGACCGAATCGAGCAATCGCTCGGAGGGCAGCGCAAGGGAGTGTTGCTGATGACCTTTTTCGGGGGGCTGGCGCTGTTGTTGGCGACCGTCGGGCTTTATGCGCTGATGGCCTATTCAGTCACTCAAAGGACCCGCGAAATTGGCATACGTATGGCTCTGGGGGCGCAGCGCTGGGATGTCGTCAGGATGGTGCTCAAACATGCGGTAACCCTGGTTTCCTTCGGTATCGGCGTCGGCCTTGTCGCAGCTTTTGTGGTAACGCATCTACTCACCAGCTTGCTGTTTGGCGTAAGCGCCATCGATCCGGTGACGTTTGCAGGGGCCTCGCTGCTGCTGGTCATCGTGGGGCTGTTCGCAAGCTTTATCCCCGCGCGCAAAGCAACCAGAGTGGATCCACTGATCGCGCTCAGAACAGAGTAGTCGGAAAACGGCTTTAGATCAGTTTGCGAATCAATGTAGGGGAAAGATCGGCATACCGAAGAGCCACAAGACACCAAGACACCAAGTACCACAAAGGAATGGTGTAGCTTGGTGTCCTCGTGTCTTTGTGGCTCTTCCCGTATGCGCAATTGCACACCGCTTTAAGGCTGAGCCTTCGGCTTGACCAGATAGCGCTCGAACCAGTCAAGCACGGTGTTGTACCAGAGTTCGGAGTTCTGCGGCTTCAATACCCAATGGCCCTCATCGGGAAAGTAGAGCAGCTTCGAGTCGACGCCCTGCCGCTGCAAGGCGGTAAACATCTGCAAGCCTTCCGTGACCGGCACGCGGTAATCTATCTCACCCTGGATCACCAGCGTCGGCGTGCTGAAGTTTTTCACAAACATGTGCGGCGACCATTTCAGATAAAGCTGCGGATTCGTCCACGGCGTCCCTTTGAATTCCCATTCCGGGAACCAGAGTTCTTCGGTCGCGCCGTACATGCTCAGCAGATTGAATAAGCCTGCGTGCGACACCAGCGCCTTGAACTTAACGCGCGCGTCATCATTATGGCCGGCAATCCAGTTGACCATATAGCCGCCATAGCTACCGCCCGCTGCGCCAATGCGCTCGCGATCAACAAACGGCAGCGTCGCTACATATGCCACGCCGTTCATAATATCTGTATAGGCTTTGCCGCCCCAGTCGCCGGAAATCTCATCGGTGAAGCGCTGGCCAAAGCTGGTCGAGCCGCGCGGGTTTGGCATGAAAACTACATAGCCTGCTGCTGCAAAGACCTGCGGGTTCCAACGATAGCTCCATGCATCATTCCATGCGCTCTGCGGGCCGCCGTGAATCAAGACGACCAGCGGCCATTTGCGGGCTGCCGAAAAGTTCGCCGGCTTCACCAGCCAGCCCTGCACTTTGGCACCGCCGCCGCCTTCCCAGGTCAGTTCTTCGACCGGCTTGAAGTTGAATTGTGCGAACGTCGCATCGTTGGTGCGAGTGATCTGATTGACCGCGCCGCCTGTGGCGCTGGCGCGGTAGATTTCAACCGCGCGCGTCAGGCTCTGGCGTGTGAAGACCAGGCTGCGCCCGTCGGCGCTCACCTGAAGATCATCGTTGAAGCCATCGCTGATGAGTTTGCGAAGCGGCGCGCCATCGAGCGGAATTTCATAGATCGGCTGGCGCGCGCGTTCGCCGACGACCGCCAGCAAACGCTCGCCGTTGGGCGCAAACGCGAAGCTCTCGATGTTGGCGTCAATCGATTCGGTGAGCGAATGACTCTGGCCCGTCTTGCGGTCATAGAGCATCAAGCGCCAGCGGTCGGCTTCAAAGCCGGGCTTGGCCTGCGCGCGATAAGCGAGGTAGCGGCCATCGGGCGAATAACGCGGCGATAGATCGTTGGCCGGGTTGTCGCCGGTGATGCGCCGCGCTTCGCCGCCGCTGACCGGCACGACGAAGATGTCGCCGTTGGTCGAGATGGCTTCAACCTTATCGGTGTTGCGCGCGAAGGCGAGTTCTTTGGAGTCGGGCGAGAAAGCGTAATCCGTCATGCCGCCGAGGCCAAACGGCGGCGCGTCGAAATCGCCCGGCGTCAGATCGCGCGCCTCGCCGGTTTCCGTAGACGCCACAAAAACGTGACTGCGCTTGCCTTCTTTCCAGGTCGTCCAGTGGCGATAGAACAGGTGTTCGGTGGTCTTCGCTTTGACTTTGCTCGCAGCGGCGGCTTCCTGTCGCTTGCGATTGCAGGCGTCGCTCGCGCATTCGGGATAGACTTCCGAAGTGAAGGCAATCCACTTGCCGTCAGGCGACCAGACCGGATCATCTGCGCCAAATGCCGCATTAGTAATTTTCTTTACTTCGCCGCTATCGACATCCATCGTCCAGATCTGCGCTTCGCCGTCGCGCGCCGAAACGAAGGCGAGGCGGCGGCCATCGGGCGACCAGCGCGGCGCGTTTGACGACGCTTTTTCACTGGTGAGTTGGCGCGCTTCGCCGCCGTCAACCGAGATCAAATAGATCTGCGTCATGCGCTTGTTGGCAGCTTTGTCTGTGTCGGTGATGGCATAGGCAATGGCGCGTCCGTCAGGCGAAATCTGCGGGTCGCCGACGCGGCGCGTGTTGATCAGATCGTCAATCGTGAAGGCTTTGATCGGCTGCGTCGTTTTAGCGCCGAAGGTCGCCGTGAGCGATAATAAGATAATGATGAATGAGGCGATGGCTCGCTTCATGAATTCCTCCTCGAACGAATTAACTGCTCGGATGATATGACTCCCTGCGAGGGCAAAAGGTTTTCAGGCAGCAGCAAAATATGCGTCACAAAGAAATTCTAAAGGTAGCAACCATCGCTTGCCTAGTCAAAAGGTAACTCTATGAGAGTTTTATGCTGTGCACAGTTATGCTAACCTGCCAGTGTGCGCGAGATCGTATTCTACAGAACAGAATCAGGCGCATGCCCGGTCGAGGAGTTTCTTGATTCACTGACAGGTAAACAGGCTCAAAAGGCCGCCTGGGTTTTGCGTTTGATTGAAGAGTTAGATTCTGTTCCAGTGCAATACTTCAAAAAGCTGTCTGGTACAGATGACATTTGGGAAGTCCGGGTACAGAGGGGCGGTGATATAATCCGATTGCTTGGATTTCTTTACGATTCGCGGCTCGTTGTTTTGACTAACGGCTTTGTTAAGAAGACACGCAAAGCACCGCCTAAAGAGATCGCTTTAGCGGAGCAACGAAAACGCGACTACATTAACAGGGATAAAAAACGATGAGTGATCTTCAGAGGTACATTAACAAGCGTAAGAGACACGACGCAGACTTTGCTGAAGAATTCGAGGCGGGTTACGCTAATTTCAAAGTGGGTTTTTTACTGAGACAAGCGCGAGAAAAGGTCGGCATGACACAAGACGAAATAGCACGGAAACTGAAAACAAAGAAGTCCGCGATTTCTAGGATAGAGAATCATGCCGAAGATATCCGTCTATCTACAATTCAAAAATACGCAAAAGCGTTAGGAAAAAATATCAGAGTTGAGATTGTCGGCTAGAAGATTGCGATAGGGAACATATGGCAATGGATAAGCAACAGCTTCACAAGCGACTTGAGGAATTACACGCCGAGCTTCAACAGGTTGATTCGCTTGATGCCGGCGAACGCGAAACCCTTCAGAGATTGAGGAGCGACATACAGGAGTTGCTGGCTCAGAAAGAAGGCGCGTCATCGCATCAATATAAGAGCATGGCTGACCGTCTGCGCGAAGATGTCGAAACGCTTGAGGCGTCGCATCCGCAAGCGACCATGCTGATGGGCCAGCTCATCGACGCGCTCGCCAAGATCGGCATCTAGCGCCTGCCCAAGCAATCACCCGCCTGTAGAAAACGGCATTCGCGTTGATCAGTGAGATGCCATTCGTTTTATTCAAAGCATTGCGCGATCATCTCAAGACGGCGGGCCGGGTAGCGGCGGCCTTGCTGTTTGCCGGCTTGCCGCTCAGTCAACCTTACGCGCCGACGCCGGTTGCCGCAGCGCAAGCGACTGCCGTCCAAAAAAGCGAGTTCGACACCATCGAAGGCGTCTTTCACGATGGGCTGGGAACGTTCGCTGAAATCGCTCTCGCCAATGAACTCATTGCTCAGGCGCATCTCACGCAAGCGCCGTTCGACGCTGCCGCCAGCCGTGCGAAGATGCGCGCGGCCATCAATCGCCTGCCTGAAGCCGACGCCCACCGTGCCCTTTTTCAACAGGAGATCGTCCATATCGAAGCAGCGACGCGGCGCGGCGCAGCGGAACTCTTGAGTCTGGCGGCACCGGCGAAACTCGCTGGCGTGCGCCACACGCCGCGCGAATACCAGGATGCCCATGCCGGCGATTTGCGGCTCGAATTCGTTGGCCGCGCTGACATGCCTGTCTCTGTCAAAACCGACAAGTCGCACAAAGTGGCGGTCGCCGAAGGCCAGACGCCCGACATCGGCGCGAAGTGGGCGGCGCGTTATTTTCGTGTCGCGCCCGCCGAGCTTGACCAGATGATTCGTAATCTCGGTTACCATTCGATCATTGAACTCAAAGCCCATTACCTGAACGTTGCGCGACTAGTGGCGCACATCTTGATTCACAAATTGCAACTCGCCGATTGCGAGCCGAGCGATTTCAGCCGGGCGCGCGTCGGCGACATGGAGGCATTGAAATATCTGCTACGCCAGTTGCGCCACTTCAAGCACGGCAACGATCTCAGCCGGGTGATTATCTTCGACCGCACGACGGGCGCGGTGAAATGGGAATCGCTGCTCGACCGTATAGACATTGATCGCCTGACGCCAGAGCGCGTGACGTTCCTGCCGGCACGCCCACGCACCCAGGCGATTGCTTCGGAGTTCGGCCTGCGCATAGACGGCACGACCATCGTCTCGTTTCAGATTAAGCACCGCCGTGGGCGGGCGCGCGGCACGGCGCGTGAACTGGAATTTCTCGACATCACGACGCGGCTGCGCATCTGAAACCGCCAACCGGCGCGGCGTCGGCGGCTGGCGAGTTGCCATCTCGCCGTCAGATTCAAAATAAGTGAAACGTCAACGGCGACCGGAAAAGATAACCACATTAATGATCTTGAGGGAACTGACTTGCCGTGCTGAATGTGTTTACAGGTTCCAATGAGCATGAATATAATACGCCGGGTCTCATCCGAGGGTGTGACAGCGCGGCGTTTCTGAGCTTTGAATTCCTGGAGCAGGCAAGCGAATCTCTCTGTCGGACTGCGGTTTTCATCGTGCAGCGAAGAGCCATTTTATTCTAATCGTTAAAGCCGTCTCTCTTGAAGGAGGTGCGTATGCGAATTGGTCGAGTACAGTTAGGCCCTGGGGCAATTATTCTGATCTTCCTGGTCATGGCTGGCCTTGTTTATGTCGGCCTCAGGCAGTTGGGCGTACTTGAAAAACTCAATCCCAAGAACAGCCCGGAGAAGACGGGCGTTCTGCTCGACAAGCCTGAACGACCCGGCGATATTACGCGAGAGGCGCTGCCGGTTTCGAAGGTCAACGCCCCTGAGCGCACCAACGATAACCCGGATGTCACCATAGGCATATGGACATGGCAGACAGTCAGCGGGATTATTGATGCCGTCGGTGGGCCGGGCAAATCGGGCGATCATCCCGATAGCTGTTTATATCAAGCGGGAATCACCAATACGAAGCTGGTTGTTCAGAACGACACCTCGGAACAGATCAAAGCCCTGGCCGCCGGACAAATTCAACTGGTCACGACGACCGGCGATCAGGCGGCGGTTGATATTGCCGGCGCTAACCGATTGTTGCGCGGCACCAAATCGAAAGTCATCTGGAGCAGCGGCTATTCCTTCGGCGAAGATTGTTTGATGGGGCCCGAAAGCTGGAAGAACGACCCGCAACTGGCGCGCGGCGCGGTGGTCGTTACGGCGGTTCCCTATTGCGATTGGAACGTCACGGTCGACTGGGCGGCGGATAACCAGATTCCCGTCAACCCGGATGAGCAGGTCTACGATCCCGACGCCATTAACTTCGTCAACGCCACAGATCATATCGAGGCGGCGCAGAAGTTCACGCAAAATGCCAAAGTGAACCTGCGCAACCGCGCCACAGGGCAGACGCAACAAGTGCAGATCGATGCCGTCGCCACCTGGACGCCCGGAGACGTGATGGCCTTCAAGGGACGTTCATCGGTCACCTATAAAGGCCGCGCCGAAAAGTTGCAGAAGATCGTTTCAACCAAAGAGTACAGCTACATGATGCCGCACATCCTCTTTGGCAATGAGGACTGGTTGAACCAGCACCGTGACTATGTCAAAACCCTGCTGCGCTGTATCGCCCGCGCCAACGAGCGCATCAAAACCGATGACGAGTACTTTAGCAGCCGCGTCGCCGCGCTCAATGCGCTGACCTTTAATATGGAAGGCATGGGACAGACCTTCTGGCATACCTATTTCAGCGGCAAGGTCGAGAATGGCGTTCCCCTCGGCGGCTCGCGGGTCAATAACATTGCTGAAGTCAGACACCTGTTCGGCCTCGATGGCAATCAACCGCTGGCGCGCAGCATCTTTGGCATCACCTATCTGGATCACGCCAGCCGGTTGAAAAAACTGCTCCCGGACAGGCTCGAAGCCTTTGCCCCGGTCGAACAGGTGGTCGATCTGAGCTTCATTAAGGAGATCACCGATGAGAAGTCGGCGACGCCGGTTTATACAGCGAGTTTCGAATCCGGCCAGAACACTGGCACCGTCGTCAAAGCCAACTATCAAATTAATTTTGACTCAGGGTCGGCGAAGATCAAGCCTTCGGAAGCTACCAGGCTGCAAGAAATTCGCAGCCTGCTGATTCGCGCCACCGATACCAAAGTGATTGTCGAAGGACACACAGACAATGTCGGCGATGCCAATACGAATTTGCAACTGTCGCAGGCGCGGGCGCGCGCCGTCTGGCAATGGCTGAAAGACTCTGACCCGACGGGCGTTAATATCAAAGATGCGCGGCTCGAAGGCGTTGAAGGCTATGGCCCGTACCGCCCCTTGCCGGGAAATCAGAACCGCACAGAGGAAGAAAAGGCGGCCAACCGGCGCGTCGTCATCATTCTCAAATAAGGGCTCAAATAAGGGCTCAAATAAGCGCGTCTCACGTACACCCTCACGTCATCATCATTCTCAGGCAACGGCAGAGCGGATATGTCCTTGCCTGGCAGGACGAAGCGGATGGAGAGTCAAGCAGCCAAGCCAGTATCTGCGACGGCGAGCAACTCGTTTGCCGAAGCGATCAGAGTTTATGGAACCGTAGGGGGGTTCACCCGCTCCAATCTGACGCTGATTTGGATATTGTTGGTGCTGGCATTCTGGTTTCTCAATCCGATCAAGGCCCTGCCCTACCCGTCAGAAGTTCTTCGAGCGCTCGGCAAAATGTGGGGCGAACAGGGAGGGCAAGGGCTGGTCTACAACGTCTTCGTGACGCTGAAGCTGAATGTCGTTGGACTGGCCTACGCCGCCATCATCTCGGTGATCATCGCCTATCTGAGCGTCATCCCGGTTTTTCAGCCGTTCAATAAGATGGTGCAATGGCTGCGCTACCTGCCAGTGGTCGGCTTCAATCTGGTGTTTCTTTCGCTATTCGCCATCGGCTGGCCGATGAAGGTGGCAATGCTGGCGACCGGAATGTCATTCTTTCTGGTGACCAGCATGACCGGGGTGATCACGGCGATCCCGCGCATGCGATACGAACTGGCGAAGGTGCTGGGCTATAACGACTGGCAGGTCTTCTACAGTGTCGTGATGCGCCCGACCTTGCCGCAGATGATCGATGTCATCGCGCAGAACGCCGCCATCGGCTGGGTGATGATCACGGCGATTGAAACCTATAATCGCACAGAAGGCGGCATCGGCAGCCAGATTTACGCTTATTCGTCGACCAACAATCTGGCGGCGGTATATGCCTATCTGATCATCATCGGCATCATCGCCGTCAGCGAAGACTGGCTTTTTATCTTGATGAAACGGGTGTTCTTTCCCTACAGCTTGATTGCCGAGAGGGCTTGAGTGACTATGAGCAATGACCCTGCCTGCATTCCAGGCCCTTTGATCGGGCCGGCGAATTTACTTGAGAGGCTATTGCAGGTTGATCAGGTTAGCAAAACCTTTCCGACAAATGACGGCTCGACGTTTGTCGCCCTCAAAGACTTTTCACTGTGCATACGCGATATAGAAAATAAGCCGCAGATTGTCGGCTTGCTCGGCCCGTCGGGTGCGGGCAAGACCACCGCCCTGCGGATTATCTCCGGGCTGGACAAACCGACATCCGGCAGCGTCCTGATCACCAACGGCGAGGCCGGGCAACTGCGTCCCGTGAGGTTGGGAGACGTTGGCGTCGTCTTTCAAAGATACCCGTTGTTTGAGGATTTGAATGTTTTGAACAATCTCCTTGAACCTGCCAGGCGTGCTGGTCTGAGCGCTAAAGAGGCCAAGGAGAAGGCGGTGCAATATCTCGACGAATTTGATCTGGTCAAGCAAGGCATGGCCTGGCCCGTGCAACTTTCCGGCGGCCAGCGCCAACGCATAGCGATCTTGCAGCAGTTGATGCAGGATCGTCATTTCGTCATTCTCGACGAACCATTTTCCGGCCTCGATCCGGTCAACATCATGAGCGTCATCAAGCTGATTTCCAAAATCGCCAATCAGCATACGCTGCATACCTTCATCATCATTACCCATGACATTACCTCTGCCTTGATCATTTGCGACCATATCTATTTGCTGGGCCGTGAGCGTGACGCAGCGGGCAAGCCAATACCGGGGTCGCGCGTCATGAAAGAGTATGATATGGTAGCCGAAGGGCTGGCCTATCACCCGGATATAGAGGATGTGCAGAGGTTTGCTGAGATTCGCAAGGAGATAAAACTCGTCGAGTTCCCGAAACTTTAGGCTCGCGTGCCGGAATCGCCGCAAAGATTTTTCGATTAATCCACAGGCTGAGAATGGGATCGCTCAAGGTATGGAAGACGACCAGATTAATTACGTTAAGGAAGTGCTGAAGAGCGATGTGAATCTGGCCTACGTCGGCATCATGGTCTTTCTGATGCTCGTGGTCAATTTTTGGGGCTTCCTGGCGCTGCTGTCGGCGGGTGAGATCGCCGCGCTGTTTATCGCCCAGGACGCGCGCGTACAGCGGATCATCCGTTCGCGTAAAAACAAGGATCAACAACTGGAAGTCGAAGACAAAGAGAAGACCATCGTCCAGACGCTGCCGGCAAGTTACCAGAATGATTTTCATTCGATGCGCAGCCTGTGCGAAGAGATTGAGCGCCGCTCGAACGAACTCGGCGAAGCGGAGAACAAAGGGCTGCTGGCGGGCGTCATTGAAAAGCTTTCGGCCTTTCGCTATGAATACGCGCGGATGTTACAAGCGCGTCACCTGCTGGCGACACGCGATTATCGCAATCTGCAAAACATGCTGAACCACGAACTGGCGCGCGCCGAAAAAGCCATACAGGCGGAACAATCTCAACATGTTCGTCAGGCGCTGGCGCAAAACCTGAGCATTCTCAAGAAACGCTCGGAGCGCATACAGAAACTCGACGAACTGGTGCGCCTGCTTGATGCCCGGCTGCTGGTAATTAGAAACTCGCTGGGCCTGATTCAAGACGAAGTTTACAGCTTCACGAACGTCGCCGGCATTTCAGACCTGGTCGACAATTTGCTGGATAACCTCAGCTTGAGCGAAGAATACCGCTCGGCCTATGAAGATGTTTTGATCACCGATGCCCGTGAGGCTTCGCCGCGCGGGGATTCGCTGTTGCAGCCTGGAATGATTGATCCGCTCGATAAAACCGAGGAACCGGACAGTCCTCGCCGGCCTGACCCGCGCGAAGCGGTTCGCCGCGTTAAATAAGCGGAGCAAATCGCCGGTCACCTCTGAGTGATTAGCCAAGGAGCCTTATGCCAAATCCTAAGCACCCTGCCAAGCCAAGAAGTACGAATGACATCCTGCGCGAGATGGAGAATATGTCCAAAGGAATTGAGCCGGATGTTGAAGAGTCCAAATCGCCGGGGCCTGCGCGGGAGAGCCATGGCGGGGCGCTCAAATCGCTGCTCAACTTCTTCATCACCGTGGTCCCTGAAGACGCCATGGGCGCAAGCAATAGCAGTGCGCCGCCGCACGCCAAAGCGAGCGCGCCACCGCCTGCCAGAGTCCGCGTGGCCGATCTGGTTGCTGAAGAACCGGCCCCGACCTTCAGTGCCCCGGAAGCGCAAGCCGGGATGGCCGCCGACAAATCATTTGATGAAATTTATAAAGAAGCGGGCATTGCCGATTCGCCTTGTAGTGTGGATGAATTAACCAAGTTGCTCGAAAATCCGGCGGTTGCCAATCAACCGATGAGCGTGAAGATTATTGCGGTCAATCTGACGCTGTCGGCCAAAGGCATCGGCGCGGACGTACCGATTGCCGATGCCGTGCGTCGTGACCGGGCGCTTGATGCCTATCAACAGATGCTCAACCAGCGCGCCGGCGCAACCGAGCAGAGCAACACAACAAAGATTCAGCAACTGACGCGGGAAGTGGAAGATTACTTAAAACGCAAGCAAGCGGAGATGGAAACGCTGCGAAGGCAAATTGCCGAAGCCAAACGCCAGGCGACGGATTTCTCTGTGCGTCGCGAGGCCGAAGAAAAGCGACTTGCCGGATTGATCAGCCCATTTCTTGAGGGAAAACCCAATCCCGTTTCAGTCGGCAATCAACCGGATCAAGCGAGTCCGAACGAGTGAGCGAAGCTGTTGAATTAGACCAAATCAGTAAATGTATGATTGTTCTTAATGCGATTGATGCAGGTGTATGAAGTACGAAACATGATGGCAAGGTCGCGCATATTGCGTCCGTCTCGTAGCAATTGTCTTATTTGCCTGACCTGATCATCGGTTAATTTGCTTGGCCCTCGATCTCGGCGTTTTTCATAAGACGCTACTGCGATATCGATTTGCTCTTGGCGGCGCTTGCTCATGTAGGGACGCATCTGGAGCATTAGCTCCACGGCTCTTCTTCCGTGTAAGCGCAGGCAGTATGACTGTTTCCAATGCTCCCTTCGTTTTCGCACAGGACAATAAGCCACCGCCAGCAATGCGCCCACCCGCTGAATCACATCTTCATCTGTGCTGGCGATGGAAAGGACAGGGTACTGCGGACATGAAGGCGGGCCTTTCATGAAAGAGCCTTCACCTTCAAAGAGACCGCATAACCAATAAAAGTCGGCGTCCTGCATTTGAGAGAGGGGATGCGGATGAGAGGACTTGAACCTCCAAGGGATTGCTCCCACAGCGTCCTGAGCGCTGCGCGTCTGCCATTCCGCCACATCCGCATGATGAGCGATTATGCTTCGACCGAAGCAAAAATATACTACCCAGCGGGCGCAAAACGTGTCAATTCGATTTTAGATTTTGGATTTTAGATTTTCGATTGACGAAGCGATACGCGGCCCAAGTCCAACGCGAAAATTTGCTAATCTAAAATCCAAAATCTAAAATCCAAAATCACTATGGATCTTTCACCGCAACGAGTTCTGAAAGCCCTGCCGAAATCGCGCGAGCGCGCCGTGACCATTGACCGGCTGGCCGAAGCCCTCGGCTTGAACGAAACGCAAACCGCGCGGCTGCGCGATACCTTGAAAGAGTTTGCGCGCACCGGCCTTGCCGCCACGAAAAACAATCGCTACTGGCGTAAGTCAAGCGAAGGCTTGCTCATCGGGACGTTGCGCGGCACGCGCTCCGGCCACGCCTTCGTCGTGCCCGATGACGAGCGCGAAAAACGGCGCGGCGATCTGTTCATCGGCGAGCGCCAGATGGGCGCGGCGCTGCACGGCGATACGGTCATCGTCCGCGTCATCGCGGTGTCGGCGCGCGGGCGCGAAGGCCGCGTCGAAGCCGTCCTCGGCAGTCATCATCCAACCATCGTCGGCAGATTCATCAAGCTGGCTAGGGAAAGTTTCGTCTCGCCGATTGACGAGCGCTTTCTGCATGAAGTGAGCGTTGCGCCTGCCGATGCTGCGGCTGCCCGCGACGGCGACATCGTCAACGTCGAAATCACCCGCCCGCCGATTGCCGGTCGCCCGCCGTGGGGCCGCGTCATCGAAGTGCTCGGCCAGCCCGATACGCCCGGCATCGATATCGAAATCATTATTCGCAAGCATCACCTGCCGCACGTTTTTTCTGATGCCTCGCTTGCCGAAGCCGAAGCCATAGCGGAAACCATTAGTAATGAAAACCTCACGGGGCGCGTCGACCTGCGCGACTGGCTGACCATCACGATTGACGGCGAGACGGCAAAGGATTTCGATGATGCGGTATCTTTAGAACGCTTGCCGAACGGGCGGATGCGGCTCGGCGTTCACATCGCCGATGTCAGCCATTATGTCCGCGAAGCGAGTCCGCTTGATGAAGAAGCGTTTCGGCGCGGCACATCGGTTTATTTTCCTGAGCGTGCCATTCCGATGCTGCCCGAAAGATTGTCGAACGGCATCTGCTCGCTCAAGCCGCGTGTGGATCGCCTGACTATGTCGGCGCTGATCGAAGTCGACGTGCGCGGGCGTGTTGTAGATTACAAACTCGCGCCGAGCGTGATTCACAGCCGCGAGCGCATGACCTACACAGAGGTCAACGACATCATCACCCGGCCCGAAGGCCCGACGGCGCAGCAGTACGCCCAGGTTAAAGACATGATCCTGCGTATGCAGCAACTGGCGCTCGTGCTCATCAAGCAGCGCGAAGAGCGCGGGGCGATTGATTTCGATCTGCCGGAAGCCGAGATGTGGTTCAACGACGAAGGCCAGATCGGCGGCATCCTGCGCTCCGAGCGCAACATCGCGCATCGTTTGATCGAAGAGTTCATGTTGCTGGCAAACGAAACCGTCGCCCGTCATCTTGATGAACTCGGCGTGCCGCTGCTATTTCGCGTTCACGAAGCGCCGAACCCTGTGAAGGTCGAAGAGTTCGCCGAAATCGCCGCTTCGTTCGGTCATAAATTTTCGATGCACGGCCCGCTGCCGCAGCGCGGCTTCCAGCACCTTGCGACGCAGATTCGCGGCCTCGCCGAAGAACGTATGCTGTCTTACTTAATGCTGCGCTCGATGCAGCGCGCCAAATACGCCCCGAAGAATGCAGGCCATTTCGGATTGGCCATGAAAACCTACACGCACTTCACGTCGCCGATTCGCCGCTATCCGGATCTGATCGTCCATCGCCTGCTGCGCGAAGTGATCGAGCGCGGGCGCACTGCCGCCGCCGAATTCCCGGTTGATCTCGGCGAGCGCCGCGCCTTGAAGCGCCTGGCCGCGCCGGTCATCGATGAAGCGCGCGAGACCGGGTTGCGCAGCCGGCTGGAAAACATTGGCGAACACGCATCGGAGCGCGAGCGCGCCGCTGATCTGGCCGAGCGCGAATTGATGGACTGGCGTAAAGCCGAGTTTATGGCCGAACGCGTCGGCGAACTCTTCGACGGCATCATCACGGCGGTTAAAGATTACGGTTTTTATGTCGAGTTGAACGAATTCTTTGTCGAAGGGCTGGTGCATATTTCAACCCTGACCGGCGATGCTTTTGACTATCAGGAGCGCAAGCACCGGCTTGTGGGCGCGCGCACGAATCGCAAGTATCGCTTAGGCGACGCGGTGTGTGTCGTCGTCAACCGCGTCGACCGCACGCGCCATTTGATCGATTTTTCGCTCGACCAGCAATTGTGACGGGCTTCGTGCTTCTGCCTTCGTCGTTCAACCAGACTCGTGATACCATCAAGCGCGAATGGCGACAAGGATTCCGAACAAACGCTGGGTTCAAACACACAGCGATGCTATGGCTGCGGCGCGGCTGGCGCGCGAACTCCAATTGTCTGAAGTCACGGCAACGCTGCTGGCCAATCGCGGCATCACCGATCCGCAGACGGCCTACAAATTTCTCTATCCTTCGATCAACGATCTGCACGACCCCTTCCTGATGCAGGATATGCGCCAGGCGGTGCGCCGCATTCTTCAGGCCATCGCGCAAAAGGAAAAGATTCTCATCTACGGCGACTATGACGTTGACGGCACGACCTCGACGGTGATTCTCAAAAAAGCGTTGACGCTCATCGGCGCGGACGTGTCGTATTACATCCCTGAGCGTTTGAAAGACGGTTACGGCTTGCGCGATGACGCGATGGAGATGGCCAAAGCGCAAGGCTATCACCTCGTCATCAGCGTCGACACGGGGATTCGCGCCCACCAGGTCGTCGAGCATGCGCGCTCTCTCGGATTAGACATCATCATCACCGATCATCACTTGCCCGAAGCGGGCTTGCCGCGCGCCAACGCCGTGCTCAATCCGAAGCGCACGGATTGTAATTATCCTAACAAAAACCTCGCCGGCTGCGGCGTCGCCTTCAAACTGGCGCAGGCGCTCTTTATTGAAACCAATCGCGCCCATCTGGTCGAGCCGTTCATCAAGATCGCCGCCATCGGCACCATCGCCGACATCGTGCCGCTGGTCGGCGAGAACCGCGTCATCGCCAAGTACGGGCTTGCCGGCTTGAGCCGCCCGAACAATCCCGGCTTGCGTGCCTTGCTCGAAGTCGCCGGCGTTGCCGGTCGCGCCGTGTCGTGCGTTGATGTCGGCTTTCGCATCGGCCCGCGCATCAACGCCGTTGGCCGCATGGCGGGCGCGAGCGCCGCCGTCGATCTGTTTGACGCGCCCGATCTGGAAACCGCCATGAAGCTCGCCGTCGAGATGAACGAGCAGAATCTGGCGCGGCAGCAGGCCGAAGCCGATATCCTGGCGCAAGTCATGGCAGCCATCGAGCGCAACCCAAGCGTGCGCCAATCGCGCGTCGCCGTGATTGCCGGCGAAGGCTGGCATCGCGGCGTCATCGGCATCGTCGCCTCGAAGATTGTCGAGCACCTGCATCGCCCGACGATCATCATCGCCATTGAAGATGGCAAAGGACATGGCAGCGGGCGCTCGATTGAAGCCTTTCATCTGCTCGATGGACTGGAAAGCTGCGCTGAGTTGTTCGAACGTTTCGGCGGCCATTCGCACGCCGCCGGGCTGGCGATTGCGGCTGATCGCATTGACGAACTGCGGCGGCGTTTGAACGATTATGCGGCGAGCGTGTTGACTGATGAGGCGCTGGTTCCCATCGTCGAAACTGATTACACGTTGCCGCTCAAGCTGGCCTCGCTTGAAATGGTTGCCGAGTTGTCGCGCCTGGAACCGTTCGGGCCGGGCAATCCGATGCCGGTCTTTGAAACCCAGGGCGCGCAGATCGTGCAAGCGCCACGGGTTCTCAAAGACAAACATTTAAAACTGCGCGTGCAGCAATCAAGCCGCTGGCTCGATTGCGTCTGGTGGGGCGCAGGCGCGCGCGCCCAGGACATCTTCTTAGGCGACCGCGTCAGCCTCGCTTTCACGCTCTCGGAAAACACCTACAACGGCAACACACAGGTGCAACTGACGCTCAAGGATTTGAAGATCGAGTAGGCCGTCATTCTCATTCGACACTGCCGCGCCGGACGTGTAAGAATCCATGCGAGCGCCATCATCAGATCATGGCGCTCGGCTGACTGAGAAATCATGCTTCGAGTTAAATTATTATCCGCAGGCAGACTCGCCGCGCTGGCGCTGTTTGTCACCATCGCATCGGCGCTCGCCGTCTATCTGGTGATGCGCCATAAGCGCAACGAACCGAATCAGCAGGGGCACAAACTGCAAGGCCCCATCGTCGCCATCTTCAACAACACGCGCTATGCCCACGAAGTCGAAGGCAGAGTGCGCTTCATCCTGACTGCCGGAACCGATAAGACGCATCAGGACGGCACTCACGAACTGGAACAGGTTCAGCTCGAATCCTTCGGTGCCGACGCCAATCGCCATGATCTGGTCACCGCTGATCGCGCTGCCGTCAGCGATACCTCTGATCTCAACAAACTCGACGCCGAATTCATCTCGAATGTCGTCGTGCAAACTTCGGACGGCCTGACGGTGAAGACCGATTACATGCACTATAACAGCGCCAAAAATACGGTCGAAACCGATAAGCCAGTGACCTTCGAAGGTCGCAACTATTCGGGCCAGTGCACTGGCGCGTTGATCGAAGCGACCGAAGAACGCGCTCACCTGCTGGCAGACGTTGACTTCACCATCAAGCCGGGAGATGAAAAGAAAGGCGCGGCAGCCGATAAAAACGCCGCAGCCAACAACCAGGCACGCGAAGAAACTCCTGAAGAGCGCGACGCCCGCTTGGCGCGCAAACACGCGCGCAAGCTCGCACGCAAGCAAGCTGAAGCAGCGGCGAAAGCGAACGCTGATGCGGATGCGCGCAAAGCTGCGGACGCCAGTAAAACTGATGCGACGGCGGGCGCGGCAAATGCTAATCAGAAAGCCGCAGCGCCGCAGTTTCAATCGAAAGAGCCGACGCGGGTGCGCTGCGCCACCGCTCTGCTTGAAAAGAAAGAGCACCGCATCACGCTCGACGGCAGCCCCGTCATCACGCAAAAGACTGACGAGATGCGCGCCGATAAGATCGTCGCTTACACGGACAGCACCAATCACATTGAACACGCCGAAGCGCGCGGCAACTCTTATCTCAAACAGAACGACCGCGCCGAGATTCAATCGCCCGACATGGACTTCTTCTTCGGCACGTCGCATCAGATCGAACGCGCCGTCGCCAGAGGCGGCGCAACGACGCGCTCGCTCGGCCCTGAGCCACTGCGCGAAGCTCGTGCCGACACCATCGAAGCGATCTTTAATCCGGCGGCCACAGGCAGCGCCGTCGACACGATCAAAGCCACCGGCAACGCCGACGTGAAGCTCCATGCAATGAAGCCTGCGAATGAAAAACAGAACCCAACCGAGCGCCAATTGACCGCAAACAATCTGACGCTGCAATTTCATCCCGACGGCAAAAACATCCGCGCCGCCGAAGCCAGCGAAAACGCCATGATGACGGTGACGCCGGTGCGCGCTGAAAAGGGCGTTGACAAGAAAACCATTCGCGCCCCGCAAATGAACGCTGTCTTTTACGAACAGGACAATCGTATCAAAACTTACACAGCGACCGGCGGCGTGCGCGTCGACATCGAAGCGACCGTAGCCAACGGCCATCCGCCACGCATCACCACGAGCCGGAGTCTGACTGCCGATTTTATCAATGATTCGCAGGATGTCGATCACATCGCTCAGGAAGGTGATTTCAAATACGAAGAAGGCGACCGCCATGCAGTTGCCGAGCGCGCCCTCTACGACGGCCAAAAAGAGATCCTGAACCTGCGCGGCAAGCGCCCGCAGGCTTGGGACGCGAAAGCCCGCACGCAAGCCGACGAGATCGATTACGACCATCAGAAGGACGAAACTCACGCGCGCGGCGACGTGCGCACCACCTACTACAGCCGCGAAACCACGAATGAGGCGACGCCATTTAAGAACACCAAATCGCCGGTCTTCATCACCGCTGAACGCGCCGACGCGCGCAACGACGACGGCATCGCCATCTACATCGGCAAGGCGCGCGGCTGGCAGGACGACAACTTCGTCAAAGGCGACCGCATCGAGCTCTATCAGGAAGACAAGCGCATGGTGGCCATCGGCAACGTCGAGAGTGCGCTTTATCAAGCGCAGCGCGAAACCGCGCCGGGCAAGCGTGAGGTGGTGCCGGGCTTTGCCACCGCCGAGCGCATGACCTATTCGGATACCGACCGCCTCGTCCATTACGAAGGCAACGTCAAAGCGCGGCAAGGAACCGACCGCATCGATGCGACGAAAGTAGATGTCTTTTTGCAGAAAGAGACCAACGAAGTCGATCACATGCTGGCCGACGGCAATGTCGTTCTTACGCAACCGGCGCGGCGCGGCACGGGCGATCATCTGGTTTATACGGCGAGCGACGGGCGCGCCGTCTTGACCGGAAAAAGCGCCCGCGTTGATGATGCCGAGCAAGGTTCGACCATGGGCACTGAATTGACTTTCTATAGTCGCGATGATAGGATTCAGGTCGAAAACAAACAGGGCACTGGCCGGGTTAGATCAACTCATCGTTTGACAAAATCCAGAGAGAATTAGCAAAAACAGATGGTAGAAGATGTATCTGTGATTGAGCCGCCGCTTGAAACTACAATGCCCTCCTCTGACAACCACGCGACCGTTCCCAGCAAAGACATCAGCGTTCTCGGTGCCATCGGCTTGCGTAAGTCATATCGCAAACGCACGGTTGTCAACAATGTGTCGCTGGAAATCAAGCAGACGGAGATTGTCGGCCTGCTGGGGCCGAACGGCGCTGGCAAGACGACGGTCTTTTACATGATTGTCGGCCTGGAGAAACCCGACAGCGGCAAGATCATTCTCAATGCCAAAGATATTTCGCGGCTGCCGATGTACCTGCGCGCCCGCAACGGCATCAGCTATCTGCCGCAGGAAGCCTCGGTGTTTCGCAAGCTGACGGTCGAAGACAACATCCTGCTGGTTTTGCAGACGCTGGCGCTCACACGGCGCGAGCGCGAACACCGGCTCGAAGTCTTATTGAACGAACTGGACATCGCTTACGTGCGGCACACGAAAGCCTATCAATTATCGGGCGGCGAACGGCGGCGAACGGAAATTGCGAGATGCCTGGTGATTGAGCCGCGATTCATTCTGCTCGACGAGCCGTTTGCCGGGATTGACCCGATTGCGGTGATTGATATACAACGCATCTTGCAGAAGCTGCGCGAGCGCGGCATCGGCGTGTTGATCACCGATCATAATGTCCGCGAGACTCTGGCGATTACCGACAGAGCGTATATAATAAATGACGGGCAAATTTTTCGGGCCGGGACGCCTGATGAGTTGACCAGCGACGAAGAAGTCAAACGAGTCTATTTGGGGGAGAATTTCAAGATGTAAGGCAAAAGGCAAAAGGCAAAAACCAAAAGGCAAAAACGCAGTCATTCACATTTGCCTTTTGCCTTTTGCCTTTTGCCTTTTGCCTTCTCAGTAATTGCTTATGTCAGTCAAGCCACATCTTACAACGAGTCTTCAACAGCGGCTGGTGTTGACGCCGCAGATGCGGCAGCGTATTGAACTGCTGGCGATGACCAAGCTTGAATTGTCTGACATGGTCACGACTGAGCTGTCCGCCAATCCGGTGTTGGAAGAAGTTGCGCCCGGCGAAGGCGCGGATGAGCATACGACGATTTCCGACGACATTGCGGCCATCGATGCAACGACGGCGGATTACACGGCAGCCGGGGGAGCGATGACGCCGCCTGACGGTCAGGCGACGACGACGGATTTCACCACCTCAGCCGAAAGCGCCACGGTCAATGCCGTCGAAGCCTCGGCCAGTGAATCGGACGTTGAGCCGGAGCGCGAGCGCGATCCCTTTCAGGAGATCGATTTCGGCGAAACCTGGGAGCAGTACCTTGATCCCGGCTATAAGACGCACGAGTACGAAGCCAAGGACGAAGTCTCCTTCGAGAACATGCTGACGCGCCGACAGTCGCTTTACGAACAACTGATCGAGCAACTGCATCTGACAGACATCCCCGCCGATGTACGCTCGGCGGGCGAAGCGATTATCGGTAATCTGGATGACAATACCGGATTCCTCGACGCGACGCTCGAAGAGATCGCGGCCATGGGGCCCTGGCCGATGGAGACTGTCGAACAAGCCTTGCACATTGTGCAGCGGCTCGACCCCGTCGGCGTCGCGGCGCGCGATGTGCGCGAATCGCTGTTGATTCAACTCGATGCTTTCGGCTTCGGCGACAGCCTGGCCGCACGCATGGTGCGCGACCACTTCGAGAGCCTGCAAACCCATAAGCTGCCGGAACTGGCCAAGACCCTCGGCGTGCCGCTCGAACAGTTGATCGCCGAAATGGAGATCGTCAAGCGCCTCGATCCGAAGCCGGGCCGCAAGTATTCGGCTGAAGAAGCGCAGCCGGTGGTGCCGGAAGTCACCATCGAAAAAGTCGGCGACAGTTACGTGATTCGCTTTGAAGATGAAGGCATGCCGCATCTCAGAATCAATCGCACCTATCGCCAAATGATGGAGTCGAAGGATTCGACCAAAGAGACGCGCGATTACATCAAAGAGCGCTTTCGCTCGGCGGTCGATCTGCTGAAAAACATCGAGCATCGCCGGCAGACCATCTATCGCGTCTGCCAGTCGATTGTCGAGCGACAGCAGGAGTTTTTGGACAAGGGCATCGAGCATCTGCGACCGATGATGCTCAAAGATGTCGCCGAAGATATCGGCATGCACCTCAGCACAGTGTCACGGGTCGTTAACCGCAAGTATGTCAACACGCCGCAGGGTGTCTACGAGTTGCGCCGTTTCTTCACCGAAGGCATGAAGAGCGACACGGGCGAAGACGTGTCGACGCGCGTGCTCAAGTTGCAGATCAAAAAGATGATCGAAGCGGAAGACCCCCACCACCCGATCACCGATGATGAAGTTGCCAAGCGGCTGGCGAAACAGGGCGTCAAGATGAGTCGCCGAACGGTCGCCAAGTACCGCGACCAGATGCGTATCCCCGGCTCGCGCGAACGTCGCGCTATCGTATGATTAATCACTTTCTGCTTTCATCCCATTGCGGCTTGCGGGTTGCAAATTGCGGATTTCCCGGAGAGATTCGCAATTTACAATCCGCAGCAGTCTTTGTTCCCACCGTCTCTCCTGACGATTTGCAGTTCCGCAATTCGCAAGCCGCAATCAAAGGAGACGAATACATGGAATTTGAATTTACCGGTCGTCACACGGACATCACTCCGGCAATTGAGCGGTTGGCCCGGAAAGAGTTGGGAAAACTTGACAAGATGCTCGACTCCGCGCCGATGCGGGCGCACGTCACGGTCTCGTCGGAAAAGCATCGCAAGCGCACAGAGATTGTGGTTTATTGGCGCGATAGCGTCTTCACGGCGGTCGGCGAAAACACCGATGTCGGCCAATCGGTCACGGCGGCGGCCCAGCGCGTCGCCAAACAAGCGCAGCGCCTGAAAGAGAAATTCACGACGCGCAAGCGCGGGCGCGCGTCATTGAAAGAGGTCGCGCCGGCCCCCGAAGGCACTCTTGAAGCGGCACCGCCGGCGGCGCGCATCATCCCGGCGCGGCGCTATCGCGTCAAGCCGATGACCCCCGAAGAAGCGGCGCTGCTGCTGACCGATTCCGACGATCTTTTTATCGTCTTCCGCGATGCCGAGTCGAACAAGATCGGCGTGCTCTATAACCGCACGGACGGCAATTATGGCTTGATCGAACCGTAGTCAGGGGTCAGGGGCCGGGGGCCGGGGGTCAGTTGCTTCGCCACGAAAGCGGCGTCAGATTTTTCGCAATTGATTGATCACCGGCCCCCGGCCCCCGGCCCCTGACCCCTGTTTTTATGCCGGTTTCTGTCGTTATCATTACAGGCGTATCGGGGTCGGGGATGTCTTCGGCGCTAAAGGCGTTTGAAGACCTCGGCTACTTTGCCATTGACAATCTGCCGATTCAGTTGATCCCGACCTTTGTGCGCCTGTGCGACGAATCGAGCGAGATTGACCGCACGGCCTTCGTCGTGGATGTGCGCTCGCGCGAATTCCTTGGGCTGTTTCCGCACATTCACGAGGAGTTGAAAGAGAAAGGCGTCGCCGTCACCATCGTTTTTCTTGAAGCGGACGATGACGTGCTGCTGCGCCGCTACAGTGAAACGCGGCGACCGCACCCGCTGCCCGATCAGACGGTGGTCGCCGCCATTCGCCAGGAGCACGAAATGCTCGCGCCGATTCGCGAACTGGCGGACATCGTCATTGACACCACAGAGTTGACCGTGCACACGTTGCGCGAGGTGATCAAAGATCGCTTCGCCGAACGCAGCAGCGCTCATGAGTTGAATGTGTCGATCTCGTCGTTCGGCTTCCGGCACGGACTGCCGCGCGGATTGGATATGCTCTTTGACGTTCGCTTTCTTCCCAATCCGCACTTCGTCCCGGAACTGCGCCCATACACCGGACGCGATCAGGCAGTGATTGATTACCTGGGGTCGCAAGCCGAAGTCAACGAAACGATTGAGCGTTTCGTTGATTTGCTGGCTTATCTGCTGCCGCGCTTCAAGCGCGAAGGCAAAAGCTATTTGAGCATCGGCGTCGGCTGCACCGGCGGACGCCATCGTTCGGTGATGATCGCCGACGCCATTCACGAGCGGCTTGCCGCACGAGGTTGCAAAACCAAAGTCGTCCACCGCGACATCGCGAAAGACGAGCAGCGCTATAAAACCTAACCGATTTTAGATTTTGGATTTTGGATTGGCAGCGGGTAATTCGGCGCGCTACCAACCTGGGGCTCGAAATCTAAAATCCAAAATCTAAAATCTAAAATTATGATTGGTGGAGTCATCGTCACACATGGTCAACTGGCCAACGAACTGGTCTCGGCGGCGGAGATGATCGTTGGTGAGATTCATCACATTCTGGCAGTTTCTATCGGCTGGCACGACGATGTCGAGGTCGCGCGGCAGGAGATTGAGCGCGCCATCCAGCAAGTTGATGCGGGCAACGGCGTCCTCCTGCTGACCGACATGTTTGGCGGCACGCCGACCAACATTGCCGCCAGTTTTATGGGCCTGTCACCGGTTGAAATCGTCACCGGGGTGAACCTGCCGATGGTCATCAAGGTGGCGACCCAGGAAAAGGAGGAACCGCTGGCGGAACTGGCTCGCCGCGTCTGCGACGAAGGCCAGCGACAGATTCATCTCGCCAGCGATATTCTCACGCCCCACAAACGCTAGCTCCAGTTGGGATTTTGGATTTCCGAACCCATCGGCCATAATCGAATCCGTATACTTTGTATTGCTGATTACACTGGAAAGCTGATACCGACTTCAGGAGAACGCCCCATCCAAAATCCAAAATCTAAAATTCAATATCTTTTAGAGATAGCTGATCTGCGGGTTTACTTCCGCACGGATGCGGGCCTGGTGCGCGCGGTTGACGGTCTCAACCTGGCGCTTGAACCCGGCGAAACGCTCGGACTGGTCGGCGAATCGGGATGCGGCAAATCGGTGACGGCTTACGCCATTCTGCAACTGCTCGCCGCGCCGCCGGTCGAGTACGCCGGCGGCGAGATTCGCTTTCGCGGCGAAAATCTCCTGGCGCTCGATGAGCGGCAGTTGCGACGGGTGCGCGGCAATCTCATCTCGATGGTCTTTCAAGAGCCTATGTCGTCGCTCAACCCAATTATGAGCGTCGGGCGGCAGATCAGCGAAGTCATTCTCGAACATCAAACGGTCAGCAAAGCGGAAGCCCGCGAGCGCGCCCTTGAGATGCTGCGGCGCGTACATATCCCAGCGCCTGAAACCCGCTTCAAGGAGTACCCGCACCAGATGTCTGGCGGCATGAAACAACGTGTGATGATCGCCATGGCGTTGGCCTGCAAGCCGCAGTTGTTAATCGCCGACGAACCGACGACCGCGCTCGACGTGACGATTCAGGCGCAGATACTCGATCTGCTGAACGAGCTACAAAGCGAGATGGGCATGAGTGTATTATTGATCACACACGATCTTGGCGTGGTTGCCGAGACCTGCAACCGCGTCGCCGTGATGTATGCCGGCAAAATCGTCGAGCGCGCGCCGGTCACCGAGTTGTTCGCGCAGCCGAAACATCCGTACACCCATGGATTGTTTCGCTCGCTGCCGATATTGAATGAGAAAAAAGCCCGGCTGGCGGTGATTCCCGGCGCGGTGCCTTCTCCGCTGAATTTCCCTTCAGGCTGCCGCTTTCGCACGCGCTGCGCGATGGCGCAGGAGATTTGTACGCAAGAACCGCCGTTGCGTGAGATTGCCCAGGGCCACCTGGCGGCTTGTCATTTCGCTGAGCAGGTCGGCGAGATGGCGCGCGGCTCGGTTTAGCAGTGATCAAACGATGGATGACCTGATTGTTGTCGAAAACCTGGTGAAGCATTTCCCGATTCGCAAGGGCGTGGTGCCGCGCGTCGTCGGACAGGTGCGCGCCGTTGATGGCATCTCGTTTTCGATCCCGCGCGGCCAGACTCTCGGACTGGTCGGTGAATCGGGCTGCGGCAAGACGACGGCGGGGCGGACGATCTTGAGATTAATCGAGCCCACCGCCGGGCGCGTCGTCTTCGATGGCCAAGAGGTGTTTACCTTGAACTCGCGCCAGATGCGTGAACTCAGGCGCGAGATGCAAATTATCTTTCAAGACCCATTCGCCTCGCTCAATCCGCGAATGACCCTCGGCGCGATGCTCGCCGAACCCTTGCGGGTGCATCAGCGCAAGGCTGTCGAAACAGTGGGGGGCTCAACGCGCCAAACGGTGCGCGAGCGTGTCGCAGAACTGCTTGAACTGGTCGGCCTCAGCCCGGATTATGCGAGCCGCTACCCGCACGAATTCTCCGGCGGCCAGCGCCAGCGCATCGGCATCGCGCGCGCCCTGGCGCTCAATCCGAAGTTCATCATTTGCGACGAAGCCGTATCGGCGCTCGACGTGTCGATTCAGGCGCAAATCCTCAACCTGCTCAGCGACCTGCAAGCGCAGTTCAACCTGACTTACCTGTTCATTGCGCACGATCTCGCAGTTGTAAAGCACATTACAGATCGCGTAGCGGTGATGTATCTTGGCGAGATTGTCGAAGAGGCCAATACCGAAGAGATTTTCGCGCGCCCGCTGCATCCCTACACGCAGGCGCTGCTGGCATCAATTCCCGTCCCCGTGCCGAAAGCACAACGCGCGCAGCACAAGATTGAAGGCGATGCGCCAACCGTGGCCGACCCGCCCGCCGGGTGCCGCTTTCACCCGCGCTGCCCGATGGCCATTGAAGATTGCAAAAGCGCCCGCCCGCCGCTGGTAGAGATCAGGCCAGGGCATCGCGTCGCTTGCATTCGTGCCGATGAATTCCTGGTCGCTGATCCTTAATCGCTGCTCACCGGCGCAGCGTCGCCCGCGCCATAGCCATGCGCCAATGAGCAATGACTAATCAACGATCTGGGCTTCGACAGATTCCGCCTCCGGAGACGCGCACCCGCTGGTCTTGCTTGCGGAAGCCTGAGCGTCCGCCGGTTGCGAATCGTCTTCCTCATCCTGATCGTGGACGCGCACGAAGCCGCCGGTCGGCAGGCTGTTGGGGTTCAGATTGCCGGTCACCGGGACGCTGGCGTTGAGTTGATTGGCGTTCAGATTACCATTGTTCAAGCTGCCGGTGTTCAGATTGCCGGTGTTCAGGCTGCCGCTGGGGCGCGTCTGCACAAAATGCGAATGGTGATTGTTGGTGTTGTGGTAGTGATTGTAGCGGCTCTCAGATTTGCAGATGGCGTCGAGGTGCGAATCCAGTTCGATGAACTGGTCAGCCACGTCTATCAGGCGCGGGCTGGTGTTGCTGCGAAAGCCGGCCAACTCCACCCGCACGCCTTTGTAGGCAACAGCATTGATCGCATAAGAGAAATCCTCGTCGCCTGAAACGAGCACCGCCGTATCATACTTGTCGGCAAGCGACAGCATGTCTACGGCGATCTCGACATCGAGATTTGCTTTCTTGGTTCCATCAGCGTAGGTCTTCAGTTCTTTTTCAACCACGCGATAGCCGTTGCGCCGCATCCAGAGCAGAAACCCCTGCTGGCGTTCGGCCTTCTCGTCGACGCCCGTGTAGAAAAAGGCGCGCAGCAACGGCGAATCGTTGCGCAGGAAGTTCAAAAACTTGGCGTAGTCAATTTCGACACCGACCGATCTCGCGGCGTGGAACAGATTGTTTCCGTCAATGAAAATCGTAATTTTTCCGCGCATATAATCCTTTTTTATGGTGAATTCCAAAACCCTGCTATGCATTCAATGATTAACACAGGGGGCGAGAGCCTTGCAAGTTAAACCGCCCTGCGACACTGGCTTGAAGGAGTCGCGGCAAGCGGTGTAGCATACCCTCGGTTTCGACAATTCTCCCGATGACGCATCTCTCCATAAATTATCACCGCTGCACGGGAGTGATCTGTATGTTGATTGCGCTCTTGAGCCTCGCGCTCGCGGTCAGCCCGGCGTCGGCAAGCGGCGCGCAAACGGCGTCGCCGCAACCGCGCGTCGCCGCCGCAAAACAACTGGCAGCGGTGCGCGGCGAGATCGTTAAAATCAGTGCGGCGGCAAGCCGTGGGCTGCTGTTGATTACCGTGCGACCGGCGCGCGATTTCGCGGAAGTCACGGTGCTGGCGCGCGAGAATGATCTGGTTGGCGTAGGCGTCGGGCGCGAAGGCGGTGCGGATCTCCTCGGCTTGCTCACGGACGATCCCCACGACGATGAAACGATCACCGCAGCGGAGTTGAACACAGGCGACGTGGTCTCGGTCATCTATGACCCGCAGGCGCAAAACCGCGTGCTCGAAATCTATGTACATTAGAAGGGCAAAGCGCCGCCATCTTCAAGATGCCTTACCCGACTAGCGAGCCCGCCGCGCCACAGGTATAATCCAATCCTGGCTGCCTCTCAGCCGAATCATCGATACGAAGGAGCGAAGCAAGAAGTTATGCGCAAAGCCATTGTTGCCCTTTTCGCCTTGATGCTGATCGCCGGTGCGGTCGCGGCGCGCGTCGCCGATGGCGAGAAGAAGAACGTCACTAACAAGCTGTGCCCGGTCAGCAGCGGCCCGGTCGTCGAAAAATATCGCACCGAGTACACCGATAAAGAGACAGGTCTCAGCCAGTATGTCTATGTCTGCTGCGAAGGCTGCCTGAGCGAATTCAACAAGACCCCTGATACCTTCGTCGCCAAGATGTCGAAGGAAGAGCGCGAAGCCATCAAAGCCAACACCGTCTGCCCGGTCTCCGGCGAAAAGGTCAGCAAAGACAAGTTCGTCGAGGTTGAAGGCCGCAAGGTTTATTTCTGCTGTGACGACTGTAAAGAAAAATACAAAAAGGATCATCCGGGAGCGAAGTAATCGCGCACCCATGAGTTGCTACGCCTCGCAGCTTCCATCAAATCAGTGTAGATCAATGCCGGCGGACGCGGCGCAAGCGCAACAGAGCTTGCGCTGTTGGCCGCCGCTCGCCTTTTGGAGGATTCGCCCATGAATAAACCGACTAACCTGCGCGCCGGGCTTGCGGTCATCGCCGTGGCGCTCTGCGCATTGGCCTTAAGCGCCTGTTCAAACAATGAAGGAAACAAGAACACGGCGGCGACCGCGAACCGCAATAGCGCCGCGAGCAATGCCAACACCGCACCGGCAACGGCGGCAAATACCAATACCAGCGCCAACGCCAATCAAGCCGCAGCGGCAGCGACCACAGGCCAGAAGCATATGGTGCTCATCGACACCACGATGGGCAAGATCAAGATCGAACTGCTCGACAAGGACGCGCCCGTGACCGCCGAGAACTTTCGCAAGCTCGCCAGTTCAGGCTTTTATAATGGCTTGATCTTTCATCGCGCGGTCAAGGGTTTCATGATTCAAGGCGGCGACCCGAACGGCACGGGCACGGGCGGGCGCACCGCCGACGGCAAAACGCTGCCGAATGAAATCAACCGCAGTTCGCCGCTTTATCAGGGCGGCTACGCGCGCGGGTTGGTGGCGATGGCCAATCGCGGCACACCGGAGACCGCCACAAGCCAGTTCTTCATCATGCACCAGAACTACCCGCTGCCGCCGAATTATACGGTCTTCGGGCGCGTCATCGAAGGCATGGACGTGGTCGATAAGATCGCGACCGCGCCCAATGAAGGCGGCACGGATCGCCCAGCCAATCCGGTGAAGATGACGAAAGTCACCATGCAGTAAGTGATCAATGATGCGGGTGAATGATGAATGGTTCGCAACCGTTCGCTTAATTCATCATTCATCACTCATCATCTCGATGCTGGACAGGCTGTAGCGCGTCTGTTAGTTTTGCCATTGGTTGTTGCTTGCCAGCCCGTGCAATGGCAGCCTCGCGCAGCAACAAAGCGATGCCCGTAGGCGTCATCGTGAGTGTAGAGCCAACCCATTCAGCTATTAATTGACGGTCGAGATGTCCCTCACGCGCACACAGCCCGAAGATCCATCTGAGATACAGGCCGACGAATTCAGTGCCGGCGTGTCGGACACGGGCGCGGCGGTGTCGCGCGAGGGCGAGCCCGAAGCGGTGCAGCGCGCCACGCCACCGCGCCCGCGATTGACGCGCGCCCTGATTCGCTCGCTGATTGCCATCATCGTCGGCAGCCTGATCCTGCGCCTTGCCTCGCAGACCACCGGCCAGATGCTGCAATTCTACTTCAGCCACATCCATAAGAATTACTATCACCTGTCGCACACGCTCACAGGTTTCATCACCGCCTCGTTTTTTATCACCGAACTCTTCGGCTCGCTGATTCTTGGGGCGATGAGCGACCGCTATGGGCGGCGCTTATTTATCCTTCTCGGCCCGGTCTTCGGACTGATGGCGGTACAGATGACTTCGATGACCGTAGTGCTGTGGCTGCTGGTCATCACACGACTGCTCGAAGGACTGTCAACCGCCAGTTCGGTTCCGGCGACGCTCGGTTACATTTCTGAGGCTACTGTCGGTCGTCCGGCCCTGCGTGCACGAGTCATCGGCTTGTTTGAAATCACGCTGGTCGGCGGCATCGCTCTGGGAGCATCGGTTGGCGGTTACCTGTGGCGCTATTTCGGCCATCGGGCGACGGTTCTCGGACTGGAACTCACCAGCCCTGCCTTTGCGATCAACGGGCTGATTTATCTGGTCAGCCTGATCATCTTCGCGTGGGGGTTGAAAGACCTCAAACGGCAACCCGGCCTGATCACCGGCGCGCACGCCAAGCTCCATCATTATCGCGCGGTGTTGCGGTCGCGCCGCGTCTGGTTGTTCATCCCCGCATGGCTTGGCATCTTTTCGATCATCGGCGTCTGGATCAACAACAGCATCCGCTTGCTTACAGGCGATGAACGCCGCGACGGGCAATTGCTCATGGGGCATGTCTCGACCGTGCAGTTCGGCAATGGCCTGGCGGCGCTGGCCATCATCTTTGCCGCAGGCATACTGGTCTGGAGCTTTATCCTGGCGCGCTATCGCAAGACGAGCGTCATGCTGATTGCGGTGGGCGGGCTGTTTATCCTGCTCGGCACGGTTTATGGATTAAACCAGATGAGCGCGTTTGCCGGGCCGCTCTATTATCCACTCATGGCAGGGTTGCTCCTGGGCGTCGTTCTGCTCAGCGGCTTTACCCCGGCGGCGCTCACCTACCTGGCTGATGTGACCGAAAGCTATGCCGAAGATCGCGGCTCGATCATGGGCCTGTATTCGGTCTTCCTGGGGGTCGGCCAACTGCTTGGGGCGATGACGGGCGGCTACTTTGCGGAGCAGCACGGCATTGATGGGCTGCTCTGGTTGAGCGGCGTTTTCGGCATCATCACCCTGATGAGCCTGTTGCTGCTGCGGCGCATGCATCCACAGGAAGCGACGCGGACGGCGCTGCCGCTGCCCGGCGTTTTGCCGTGAGCCGGCGCGCGGCTGGTCTCTCCATTCTTTTGGAAAATATCCAAATTTTTGAATCCCGACGCCCTTGGGCGACTGAAGGGCGTCGCTGGCATCACCGTAAAGTCAAATGATTGCCGCATTTGATTCTTATCAATACGGATCACGCCTTAGGCCCATAACTTGCCTAACATTCGTTCTCTCTATTGATCCTATTGTTTCAAGTCTAATGGTTGAGTGGGAAATCATCTCGTGCTTCTCATTTCAATCCGGCAGATAGTCAGTCGCTCAGGTTGCAGTAGGATTGCTCGTTAGAGAGATCGGCAAAGCAAGCAGCAAAACAAACTAAAACGAGAAACAACATCTCAACAGGTATTCAGTAAACTCTCAAGCTCTGTTCTGTAGCTTCCTGTGATAAGGCTTGCCGCCATTCGCAGGATGCCGACCTGGTGGCAGCAAGTCCAGCCCATGCGACGGAGGCTGAATTATCCAACTGGCTGCTTTAACCCTTAGGAGGAAAATCGAATGAGTATCAAATGGAAAACATTGAGGAAGACGGTAGCAAGTCTTCTAACCGTTTTTCTGCTTCTGCCCCTGGCGGCTTTCGCACAGGAGTCCGGGCAGATAAGCGTGAAGGCTACTGATCCGTCAAAAGCGGTGGTCTCCGGCGCTACCGTGACGATCAAATCCGTTGAACGCGGCTCGACCCAGACGGCGACCACCAACGAAGAAGGCATGGCCCTGTTCACTGGCTTGCAACCCGGCCAGTATGACATCACCGTCACCGGCGGGGGCTTCTCGCCTTTCGCGCAGAGGGCGCAGGTGACCGTCGGCGTGAAGCTGACCGTCGAAGCCGAGCTTTCGGCGCAGGCCAAAGGCGAAGTCGTTAACGTCGTCGCCGGCGAAGGCGGCGTCGAGGTCAATACCCAAAATCAGGAATTGTCGAACGTGGTCTCGCAGAAGCAGATCACGGAATTGCCGACAATCACGCGCAACGCCTATGACCTGGTCGGAATCTCCGGCAACGTCAGCGATTCGGCGACCGGCATGCGCGGCACCGGCTTCAGCATTAACGGCCAGCGTTCGGCGAGCACCAGCATCCTTCTGGACGGCGCTGAAAACGTTGACAACTTCACCGCCACCGTCGGCCAGGCAGTGCCGCTTGATTCCGTGCAGGAATTCCGCGTCATCACCGGCAACTTCTCGGCGGAGTACGGGCGCGCTTCAGGCGGCATCGTCAACGTCGCCACCAACGCCGGCTCGAACACCTACCACGGCACACTCTATGAGTTCAACCGCATTTCGGCGTTGGCGTCGAACGGCTTTGACAACAACGCCCGCTCAATCGACAAACAGGTGTTCACACGCAACCAGTTCGGCTATTCGATTGGCGGTCCGATTATCAAGAACAAACTCTTCTTCTTTAGCGATACGGAGTGGATTCGCGTCCGCAGCGGCGGCGCATTGGTCTCCTGGGTTCCGACTCAGCAGTTCATCGATGCGAGCGGTGCGGCGACGAAAGCCTTCTTTGCTCCTTACACGCTAACCGGGCAAGTCGGCAAAACCATTTCGGCTGCTGACGTGGTCACGGCTTTCGGCGGCGCGGCTGCATTCACGCCGACGCCTAACGCGGCGACGAACAGATTCTTGCAACTCGCACAAAATAGCCCTGGCCTGCCGGTCTTCCAACAGGTGACCTTCTCAACGCCGCGCGATGTCGGCGGCGGACTGCCTGAGAACGAATACCAGTCGGTGGATCGCGTTGATTACAACATCAGCGACAGGACGCAGCTTTACGGTCGCTACGCGCTCCAAAACCAGGTGTTCGCTGATGGCACGAATGCCTTCAGTCCGTATGAGGGATTCAATACGGGTTCTACCGCCAAGAACCAGAACATGGTCGTTAACGTGACCCATACGTTCTCTGCGAAACTGGTGTCACAGACCAAATTTGGCTTCAGTCGTTTGAACGGCGGGCAACCGCTGGGTGCCCAACCCCTCGTGCCGACGCTTTACATGAATGCCGGCAGAACGGTGAGTCTCCAGGGAGTCAACATATACTTCCCAGGTTATTTGCCCAACTCGCCTGGCAATTCGATTCCGTTTAACGGCGCGCAGAACGTTTATCAGGTTAACGAGGATGTCAACTATACGATGGGCAAGCACAATTTCCGCCTCGGCGGTCAAATCGTGCACATCCGCGATAACAAGACCTTTGGCGCATACTCCTACGCGGTCGAAGCCCTCGGCAACGGCAACCCGGAAGCGCTTAGCAACTTCTTGACCAGCAACCTGGTCTCCTTCAGCGTGGCAATTGATCCGGGCAATCGCTTCCCCGGTGCCAGCATTCCGCTTCCCGTCGGCCCGCCTTCGTTTTCGCGCAGCAATCGCTATACGGAGTGGGCAGGCTACGTCAATGATTCGTGGCATGTGTCACAGCGCCTGACCTTGAACCTGGGTTTGCGCTATGAATATTACGGCGTGCAGCACAATGCCCAGGATCCGCACCTGGACTCCAACTTCTTTTACGGCGGCGGCGCTTCGTTGCAAGAAAAGATTCGCAACGGTCGCTTCCTGACCACGCCTGACAGTCCAGATGATGGGCTCTGGGCACCGGACAAGAATAACTTTGCTCCCCGCTTAGGCTTTGCGTGGGACATCAACGGTGATGGCAAGACCAGCTTGCGCGGCGGCTACGGCATGGCCTACGAGCGCAACTTTGGAAACGTCACCTTTAACGTGCTCTTTAATCCGCCGAACTACGGCGTCGTCGCGCTGGCCGCCAATAGCGGCTCAACTCCGGGAGATGTCCCGTCGCTGCCCATCTCCATATCCAATTATGGGCCGTTTTCGGGAACTGGCCCGGCCAGGCTCTTCACGCCGGTGTCGGCGCGTGCCGTTGATCCGAACATCGTCAACGCTTACGCACACTTCTACAGCGCCTCGTTCGAGCGTCAGATCTTCAACAATACGGTGGTATCGCTCGAGTATTCGGGCTCGGCAGGTGAGAAGCTCTACTCGATCTCCGACATCAACCGCACGGGCGCTGGATTGGTCTATGGCCTCGGCACGATAAAAAATGCCGTCGGCGCGACGACCAGCCGGCTCAACCCGTTTGTCACCAGCGCCAACCAGCGCAGCAATCTGGGCCACTCAAGGTACAATGCCCTGATCGCCTCGTTCGATAGCAGCAATTTCCATAACAGCGGGCTGACGTTTACCGCCAGGTACACCTACTCGTTAGCCAAGGATAATCTGAGTTCGACGTTCGCCGAAACCGGGCAGACCTTCTTCCTCGGCTTCACCGATACGTTCAGGCCGGATGTCGACTACGGGCGTTCAGACTTTGACGTGCGCCACCGTTTTGTCGGCAGCTTCAACTATGAGCCGTCGTACTTCAGCAAGGCTGACAATAAGATTGCCAGGCACCTACTCGGTGGTTGGAGCCTCAACGGGATCATCAACGTCCAGTCGGGGGCACCGCTCACGATCTACGATTGCTCGTTTGTTAACGCAACCTGCGCGCGTATCATCGCGCCGGGCGGTGTTAATATCAAAACTGGCAGCGCTCCGGATACTGGCGATGCCAACTCCTTCCTGCTCGGTGATCTGAGCAGTTTCCGTAATGCTGATGGCTCGGTAAAGAATCCGGTTCCACCGAACCCATTCACGAACAATTACAACTTCGGTCCATACCCCGATAATATGAGCAAGCGGAACGCCTTCGATGGCCCAGGCTTCTGGAACATCAACAGCGGGCTCTACAAGAAGATTCAAATCACCGAGAGAGTGAGAGTTCAGCTTCGCGCTGAAGTCTTCAACCTCTTCAACCACGCGAACCTGTTTACCGATTACGGCAGCCCGGATGTCAGCGGCGTGATCGGCGCAGGCAACGTGCTTGGCTTCCGTGCGGGTCGTCGCAACGTGCAGCTTGCGGCCAAGATTATCTTCTAACTTTCGCACCTGCGAAACCGATCAAGGGGAGCCTTCCGGGCTCCCCTTTTTATTCGACTCTCGGCGAGTTCATGGTAGGTGACCGGCTGGCATAGTTTGCTTGCTCAATGGCAGACATGATAGCCTCTGAAGCACAGTGGTTATCACAATATCCATTCCAAAGGATTGAGAATATGAAGCGATTCACGGTCTTTTTTTCGTTTCTTATGATCCTGCTCGCTGCATCAGTCAGGGTACAGGCGGGGGATGACAAAGCGGCGCTGAGCGCTGCCGAAATTATCAGCAAACATCTCGCCGCGGTCGGCGGCAAAGAGGCGTTGCTGAAACTCAAATCGCGCATCGCCATCGGCGTCGCCAAAAAAGAGGGCGATGCGGCAACGCCGATGGCCGTCGTCTCGGAAGCCCCCAACCGCGTCTCGGCGATCTATCGATTTCAGGACTTCAGTTGGCAGATGACCTACGATGGCGGCAAGCCGATTGTGCGCCCGGTGTTGACGCGCGCCAACGCGCCCATCCTGCATAAATATGAAGCGATGCTATCGACCGGCACCATGTTCAACAACATCTCGCTTTACAACGCCTTGATTGGCGGAGAGACCGAGGGCGTCAAATTTGAAGCGAAAGGGATGAAAAAAATCAAAGGCCGCCAGGCTTACGTCGTCGTCATGAAGCGGCCCAAAAGTGACGAGGTGCGCCTGTACTTCGATAGCGAAACCTTCATGTGGATTCGCACAGACTACGGCAGCGTACATTTGACGAAAGAGATGGGCCAGTTCACCAACGCCGTTGAATCCAAAGATCAGGAAACTACCCTTGATTTCTACGTTGACACCTCGGATTTCAAAGAGGTGGATGGCATAAAGTTGCCCTACAAACTTGAGATCGTCGCGACCGCACCGCTATTGAAAAATACGAATGTCGGCACCATTGTCGCGACCATCAGCCAATACCGCCATAACGTGCCAATTGATCCTAAAATGTTTCAGTAATCCTTATTACCTTTTGCCGAATCTGCTGCGGCAAATCAGATAACTATGGGGAACTCAAGCCGCGCACTGCCGCTTCTGCTCTTGCTGCTGACCGTGGCGTCGCCGACGTTTTACGGGCAATCGCCAGGCCGCAGCGTCAGCTATACTTCTTTTGAAGAAGCCCGCCCGATACTTGACGCGCTCGATGAAATCCTCCCGGCTGAATTGAAAGCGACGGGGGCGGCAGGAGCTACCGCCGCGTGGACGAAATGGGTAGCGCGGCGCGACGCGGAGATTCGCGCTCGCTTGATTCAAGGCGATGAAGATTCGCTGGTTAATTTCCTGCTGTTTGGCACTTCTTATACACGCGCGCCGCGAATCACGCTCAAGGCGCTGGCGCAAGCCCGGCAGAATACGAACTCGCCTGAAACCGCTGCCTTTGTTGAAGCAATAAAGGCGCGGGCGGACGATCTGGTTCAGGGCCTTGCCGCGCCTGGCGGCAACGAGCGGTTGCTGTTCGCGCGACACGTGGCCGAGACCAAAGGTTATGACGTTAAGACCGCTGCCGCACGCCCGCTACTGAAGCAGTATCTACTGAGCAGCCTCGCCCGCGTGCTCAACGAACAGACCGGCTTCGCCAAGATCATGGAGTCTGCGCGTATGCAGGGCGATCCGAGCGAGGAGTTCGCCGAGCGCTCAAGACTCTTCCGCAATCGCGGTCTGTCGTCGGACACTTCGCTGATGCCGAACTTTGCGATTGAGCGCGCCATGGCGTCGCTCAAGGCGAAGAGCCTGCTCGCCCCGCAGAGCGTCCGCCGCGTGGCGATAGTCGGGCCGGGCCTCGACTTTACCGACAAACAGGATGGCTTCGACTTCTATCCGCTGCAAACCATCCAGCCATTCGCGGTCATCGATTCGCTGTTGCGCCTGGGGCTGGCAAAGCCCAATGACTTGCGCGTCACGACGCTCGATCTCAGTCCACGCATCAACGATCATCTGATGCGCGCCCGCGCCCGCGCCGCGCAGGGCACGGCTTACGTCGTGCAACTTCCGCGCGATGAACAATGGAAGCCGGAACTGCTGGCTTACTGGTCGAAGTTCGGCGATCAGATCGGTGCCGCCATCGCCCCGGTTGCGCCGCCGACGCCGCTCGGCGAATTGAAAGTCCGCGCCGTCAGCATCCGCCCGGCAGTCGTGTCGCTGCTCTCAAGCGAAGATGTCGATATCGTCCTGCAACATCTGAACGTCGCTCCGGCTGAGGGCTTCGACCTCATCATTGCCACCAACATTCTGGTCTACTACGACACCTTCGAGCAGAGCCTGGCGCTGGCGAATATCGAGCGCATGCTGCGGCCTGGCGGACTGCTGCTATCGAACAACGCTTTGCTGGAGTTGCCGGTGTTGAAGATGCGCTCGGTGGGCTACGAAACCGTCGCCTATTCCGACCGCGAGGCAGATGGCGATCACATCGTCTGGTATCAACGTCAGATGCCGTGATCGGCTAAAAGCAATTTACATTACCAGGGCCGATACGGATGACCGGCGGGCGCTGGGTGCCGGCGCGTTTTCTCAGCCGGCGCAATTGTGGTATCATCGCGGCGTCAACGCTTACCTCACCGTTCGGTTTATCACTAATCGTCTTTGCAAGGAGGTCGAGTTATGTTTCACTCGTTAGCTATCCGGCTCCGCGCTTGCAAATGGGCGCATCTTTCCCTGCTGACAAGCGGCGCAGCAATGCTGATTTTCCTTAGCGCGACGGTGACGAGCGCACAGATTGGCGGCATTGACCCAGGCCCCGGCGATATGGGGACCGGCGGCAAGAACACCATTCAAGGCAACATCTTCTATGAAAATGGCCGGCGGCTTGACCGCCGCGTCAAAGTCCGGCTGCGCGGCCTGTACACGGACAGCTTCATGATGTCGGATGATACAGGCACCTTCACCTTTCGCAGGCTGGTCGGCGGCACCTACAGCGTCACCATCGACGCCGGCAGCGAGTTTGAAAACACCTCAGAGAACGTCGACGTCATCGATGCGACGGGACGGCGCAACGACCCCGGCCAGACCTATACGATACAGATGATGCTGCGGCCCAGGCAGGCAGCGCCTCGACCCGTGGGCACGGTTGACGCATCAACTGCCAATGTGCCGGAGCCGGTGCGCAAACTCTACAAAGAGGCGCTCGATTCGATTCAGGACGGCGACAGCAAGAAGGCCATCGAGGAATTGAACGATGCCCTGAAGCTCGCACCGAACTTCGTGCCGGCGCTCAACGAACTCGGCCTGCAATATATGCGGCTGAAGGAATATGACAAAGCCGAAGCAGCGTTGCGCAAAGCCATTGAACTGGTGCCCGATGCCTTCACGCTACAGCTTAATTTCGGCATTCTGATGCTGCAAAAGAAGAACTACGTCACCGCTGCTGGCGCGCTTGAGCGCGCCGTGCAAAAGGACAACTCGTCGGCGGCGGCGCATTTTCATCTCGGCAAGGCTCTGGTCAATATGGCCGTCTACAACAAGGCTGAAAAAGAGTTGCTGCAAGCCATCACTCTCGGCGGCGAGAATACCGTCGAGGCGCATCGCTATCTTGGCGCTGTCTACATCGAGACGCACAACAACGCGCGCGCTGTCGAGCAACTGGAGCAATATCTGAGCCTCGCACCGAAAGCCAAAGACGCCGACAAGATTCGTGCCATCGTCAGCCAACTGCGCACCCAGAAATAAAGCTCGTCTTGGCGCGGATGTCGCTGGATGTCCGCGCCTCGGTGACTCGCTGGCCGATCACAGCGGCCCGACAACGTGCGGCGGCAAAAAGAAGAAGGCAATCGCAAAGATGACGTAAACCGCCAGCAACAACACGCCTTCCATCCAGTTCGACTCGCCGTCAGCAGCCACCAGACTGACCACGGCCACGCCCAGGCCCACCGTGATCACTTCAAAGGTCGTGAAGATCAGATTCATCGGCCTGCCCATGGCATAGCTCAGAAAGACCAGCACCGGCGCGACAAACAGCGCAATCTGCATGCTTGAGCCGATGGCGATATTAAAGGCCAGATCCATTTGATTCTTCATCGCCACCAGCACCGCCGTGCTGTGTTCTGCGGCGTTGCCGATGATGGCCACGGCAATAACGCCGACGAAGACTTCCGTGAGGCCGAGCACTTTCGTCGCCGGCTCGACCGCATGAACCAGCAATTCGCTCATCCACGCCACCAGCGCCGTCGCGCCCAGTAGCACCATCACCGCCGTGCGCGGTTTCATGGATGCCGATTCCTTATGCTCGTGGCCCGTGCCCAGATAGAGGTCTTTATGCGTGCGCAGCGAAAAGACCAGGCTGAGAATATATGTAGCGAACAATACAATGGCGATCTCGATGCTGATGTTGGCTTCGGCCTCCAGGCGGTCGCTGCGCGGCTGGCCGGCAGTGACCCAGTGAAAGACCGCCGGGATGAGCAAGCCAATGGCGCTCAGAGCCATCAGCGTCGCACTCATGGTCGCGGCGGTGCGATTGAACTTTTGGTTCTTATGCTTCATGCCGCCGGCGAGAATGCTGACGCCCAAAACCAGCAGGATGTTGCCGAGGATCGAACCGGTGAGCGATGCCTTGACGACTTCCGTGAGCCCTGCACGCAAGCCCTGAACAGCGATAATCATCTCGGCGGCGTTGCCGAAGGTGGCGTTGAGCAAGCCGCCGATGCCAGCGCCCAATTTTTCAGCAAGCGCCTCGGTGGCTTTGCCCATCCAGCCGGCGAGCGGCACGATGGCGAGCCCCGAAGCAATGAAGACCCAAATTTCCGAAGTGTGCGTGTAGTGCAGAATCACGGCAACCGGAATGAAGATGAGCAGCACGTCCAGGCCGCGCTCAATCAACAACTGTTTGAATGAACGTTTCGCAACCACAGGCTTTTTCATCGATTCTCTTCCTCCTCCATCAAGCGTGATTTGACCAACCTATCCAAACAAGACGTGAGATAGTACAACGCGGTGGATTCTCTATGGAAGGATGAATGCCCGGCGCGGGCTCGCGTCGGGCGCGGAGCAGGGTGATTAGTGCCGGGCGCGGTCGATGGCCGCCATCATTTCTTTCATCATCTGGGCTTCGCCAATCGGCGTCCAGCCATGCCCCTTGCCCGGCCCGTAAGTAATCTTACCTTCATAGGGTGGCTCGGCGGTCGCTAAAAAGGCATCGAGCAGATGCACGGCATTGTTCAGAAAATAGTCGTCGGCTTCGCCGACCCAGATGTGCAGCTTGCCGCGCAGGTGCGGCCCCAGTTGCTTCCAGTTTTGCGCAAGCTGGAGGCGCAGGTCGTATTTCTTCCAGTGGTCGACGACGCGGCGATTGATCTTGCCGGTCTTCCCGTCCCACAGCGGCACCGGGCGACCGTCAGCCCCGCGCGGCCCATAGACGGCATTCCATGCGCCCCATTGCTGGCCGGACATCGTCCAACTGTCGCCCGCGCCCAGGACGTTTTCCATCTGGCATTCGTGGCGAATCGTGAACTTCACGTCGCCATTCAAGGCGCGCGCGCTCGGTCGTTCAAAGCCCCAGCGGTTCACATAAGCATTATCATCCTCATAGATGTTGATCAGTTGAAAAGCGCGAAAGTCAACGCCGTCGGGATAGCCCGACCAGGTGCCGTTGAAAAAGTCCGGATAAAAGATTTGTAATGCAAGCGACACCCAGCCGCCGGTCGAGCCGCCGGCGAGGACGCGCGCCGAGGGCTCGCCGATGCCGCGAAACTTCTTTTCGATGTAAGGGATCAGTTCCTGCGTCAAGGCATCGCCATAGGGGCCGTTGTTGTCCGAGTTGACCTGATAGCAATCGCCGAACGGCCCATCGCCGTCAAGTTGCAGCAACACCATGCGCGGCGTGTCATCGGCAAGCCAGGTTCGGCGAAATCCTGAGCCTGCGGCCATCCTCTGCTGCACGATGGTGTAACGCGTGCCATAACCGCCGATCTCGACGCGCAGCGGATAGCGCTGCGTTAAATCTTTCTCGAAATCGCGCGGCAGGATGATGCCGGCGCGCAAATAGATCGGTCGTCCATGAAATTTCGTCAGCAAATCGGATTGTAGCTTGACATACTTTACATAATCCGTGTCGGCGGGCAGTTCGTCAGGCGGCACCTGCTCGGTCAATTCAATTTTGATCGTCTCGCCGCTGAGCGGATCGAGATGAACTTTTTTCACCCGGCTGTAAAGATTGCCCGGCGCGTTGGCCGAGGCGAGATCGATGTTGGAGTCGAAGACGGCTTGCACGCTGTAGTCGCCTGCCGGCAGATGCGCCAGATCTTCGAGGGGAAAGGCGATGGCCTTCTCGTCAATCGTCGCCGGCGTGCCTGCCGCAAAGTTGTTGACATCGCGCGCCAGCACCGGCGGCGCATCCATGCCGGTATCGCCGATGCTCAGGCGCGGCTCGCCTGCCGGTTTGCGGCTCATGACGACGAACAAGCGGCCATTCTGCGGCTTTGCCAGCAATCCCGGCGCAACCTGAATTTCAAAACGCAGCGCCGTGGAGGCGGCCATCTTCGCGGGCGACAGCAACAGCGCAATCGCCAGTAACGCAATGTTCAACAGCAAGAGTTTTTTCATCATCAGGCTTATCGGTTGAAGGATGGATGCAGGCTATTCACTGAATCCTGTTTATTCCGTTCGTACTAGGGCCGCCGGGTCGAGCAAGGCAAGCAGCGCCGCGCGCACCTGTTCGATGTCCGCTGCTTCTTTCGATTCTATCGTCAACTTGACGCGATACTCGTCGCTGGTGAAGTTGGGATATGAACCGATCTCGACCGTCGGGTAGCGGGCGGCGACGCGGTCGAGTCGTGGCGCAATATCGAATTCATCTTCGCGCGTGTAGATGGTGGAGACGAAAAACGGCGCGGCGCGGAAACGCTCGCGGATCGCCTCGAACTTGCTGCGAAAGAGTTCCGGCACACCCGGCAGCACGAAGACGTTCTCGGTCGCCAGCACAGGCCAGCGCAGGCCATTGTCGTAGAGCAGGCCGGAACCATCCGGTATATCGGCCAGGCGCAAGCGCGCTTCGTCTATGCCGTCGCCAAAGTAACTGCGCAGCATGGCGTCAAGCTGCGGGTGCCGGATGACCGGGCGGTTGAAGGCCAGCGCGACGCCGGCAATCGTCATATCGTCATGAGTTGGGCCGACGCCGCCCGATGTAAAAACGTAATCGAAACCACCCGCGCATTCGCGCACCGCCTGCGCAATGGTATCGAGATCATCGGGGATGATGACGATGCGGCGCAGCGCAACGCCGAGTTGATGCAACTCGTCAATCAGAAAACTGGCGTTTTTGTCCGGCGATTTGCCGGAGAGAATCTCATTGCCGATCACTACAATCGCCGCCGTCTTCTGTCGCATAGCAAAAATAATAAAGGATGAAGACCGAAGATAGAAGCCGGTAAGAAGAAGTCAGAAGTCAGGGGCACAACTCCGGGAAAACTTTGGCGACTTTATTCAACAGGTATTCGCCATAGGTGCCGCGAAATTCGTGGAGGCTTTGCCGATCCCAACGCTCGCATTGATCTTCAGGCGCTTGCCGGTTCATTTGGATCGGTTTGATCTCGGCAGCGAAATTCGGATCAAAGAAGAACGGCAAGGATAAGCGCGGCTGGCGGCTATTGTTTTGCACGCGATGCGGCGTCGAACGGTAGAGCCCGCCGGTCATGCGATCCAGCATGTCGCCAATGTTACACACAAACGAATTGGCAAGCGGGCGAGCTTCAATCCATTGCGCCTGCGATTTCACCTGCAAGCCGCCGGAATGGTCTTGCCTGAGAATCGTCAACAGTCCGTAATCGGTATGCTCGCCGACTCCCCATTGGCTTTCGCCATCGGTTGCGGCGTTCGGCGGATAGTTGAAGATGCGAAACAACGTCAGCGGCTCCGCCGTGTAATGCTCGTCAAAGTAAGATTCACGCAAGCCCAGGCTGAGCGCGATGCCGGTCATCAGTTGGTGGCCGAGCCGCGTCATCGCTTCCATATATTCGATGACTGTCTCGCCGAAAGATGGGAGGCTGGCGGGAAACAGATTCGCCCCGTGCATCGGCACGCCGGCTTTGACGAGCGGATGATCATCCGCCAGTTCTGCGCCAAAGTAGAGTCCTTCTTTCAAGTCGGGCTTGCCGGAAGTCAATTCATTGCCAACCGGAAAATAGCCGCGCCATGCGCGCCCGCCTTTGGCCATGCGAATTGCCAGTTTGGTTTCGAGATCCTGTGCGAAGAATTGCCGGCTCAATCGTTCCAGGCGGGACGCAAGCGCTTCGCTGACGCCATGGCCGACGATGTAGAAGAAGCCGTTCTCGCGGCATGCCCGCGCGATCTGTTCAGCCACCGCCTGCCGTTCGTCTGTGCCGTAGATCAGCGGTTGAATATCGATAATCGGAATGCCTGTGGTGGACGGCTCATTGCTGCGCGCGATTTTCATTGGAGCGTTCTCCTATCGAATCAAGCGACAGGACAGATTATACGCAACCCCTCTCACGAATCACGAGAGGTGAAATGGAACCGCAGATGAACCGCCGACCTGCGGTCGGAAGGCAAAAGGCAAAAGGCAAAAATCAAAAGGCAAAAGTTGGCATACGCCATCAGACTTGCGCGCATCGGCAAAGGCTAAACGGCGCTTCTTGCTTTTTGCCTTTTGCCTTGCGGCGTAGCCGCCCGTTCATCCGGGGTTTCTTCTCTCTTTGCCATTGCCTGACCATAACCGTGCAAGCCTGATGTGGGGCAACCGTTTTCGTCTTTCTTGAAAGCGCTCGATCAATCGCATAGAATCCTCTCGCACACCTTCTTCAATCATTAGTGGAGACATCGAAAGGAGCAATGCATGCGCTGGAAGATTGGCTCGATCATTTGCGCCCTCGCGCTCAGCGTCACGACCTTTACGGCTGCGGCACAATCGTCGCGCCTGGCGGCGAATAAATCCGCGAAAGCCAAGAACGTCGCTAACGGCCAGACATCGTCGGACTGGCCGCTGTATGGGCGCGACCTTGCCGGCTCGCACTACAACCCGAATGAAAAACTGCTCACGCCGGCGACCGTCGGGCGCTTGAAAGTGAAATGGATTTTTGAAACCGGCGGCGACGTATCGAGCCAACCAACGGTCGTCGGCGGCGTCATCTATTTCGGCTCGTGGGACGGCAAAGAGTACGCCATTGATGCGAAGACAGGCAAGAAGCTATGGGAATTTGAGACCGGTTATCCGTCGCGCAGCGGCGCATCTTATGCTGACGGCATGCTCTACTTCGGCGATGCCGGCGGGCGCTTGTTCGCCGTTGACGCCAAGACCGGCCAGAAAGTCTGGCAGGTGAAGGTCGATCCGCACCCCATGAACATCTGCACGAGCGCGCCGATCTATTACAACGGGCGCATCTATATCGGCGTGTCGTCGCGCGAAGAAGTCGTGATGATGGGCAATCCCAAGTACGAATGCTGCACGTTTCGCGGCGGCGTCGCGGCCTTCGACGCCAAGACGGGCCAGCAGGTCTGGCGTTTCTACACCGTCAAAGACGAGCCGAAAGAACAGGGCAAAGATAAACTCGGTCGCCGCATCTTTGGCCCGTCAGGCGTCGGCGTCTGGTCGACGGTTGCCATTCACCCGGCGGAAAAGCGCCTCTACTTGACGACCGGCGACGATTACACCAAGCCGGAATCGAATATGTCTGACGCCATCATTGCGCTCGATCTGAACACAGGCAAGATGATCTGGTCGTATCAGGCGACGGCGGGCGATGTCTGGAATGCCAACTGTCTGACGAACCCGAAAGACTGCGGCCCCGATTATGATTTCGGCACGATTCCCGTGATGTTCAAAGGCGCGGGCGGCAAGCGATTGATCGGCGCTGGCCAGAAGAGCGGCTGGTTCTACGCCGTCGATCCGAAAGATGGCAAGCTCGTCTGGAAGACCTCGGTCGGGCCGGGCGGCATGCTCGGCGGCATCGAGTTCGGCGCAGCGAGCGACGGCGAGCGGGTTTACGCAGCGATCTCGAATCATCCCAAGCAAGGCTCTGTGTCGGCGCTCGACGGCGCTACCGGCAAGATTTTGTGGCAGACCTTGAATCCCGATAACAAATCCAACTTCGGCCCCATCAGCGTCACAGGCGCGGGCGACAATCGTTTAGTCTTTGCCGGCTCGTCAGGCAATTTCATTCGTGCTTATGAGGCGAAGACCGGCAAAATTTTATGGGAGTACGACACCGGCGGCGCGGTCGGCGGCGGCCCGACGATTGTTGACGGCGTGCTCTATGTCGGCTCCGGTTATCAAAGCTTGCGCATCGGCAAGCCGAACAACAAACTTTACGCCTTCTCGATTGACGGCCAATGAATGCCAAGCAACCGAAGATGGCACGGGCCTCTTATCAAAGGGAAAAAGAAGGACGGTAGTTTGCAATGAATCACGAGGAAGCCGGGCGTTTTTGGAATGCCAATGCTGAGGTATGGACGAAACTTGCGAGAGCCGGATATGACATCTACAGGGACTATCTCAACACGCCCGCCTTCCTCCGTATGCTGCCGAGTGTAGAGGGGCTGTCGGGATTGGATATCGGCTGTGGAGAAGGTCACAACACGCGGCTGCTGGCGCAACGCGGGGCTCGCCTGTGTGCTGTTGACATCGCCGAGGTCTTTATTGCGCACGCCAGGCAAGCGGAGCAGCAAGCGCCGTTGGGCATTGATTACCGCGTCGCCAGCGCCGTCGATCTACCGTTTGCCGATGCGACCTTCGACTTCGCCACCGGCTTCATGAGTTTTATGGACGTTCCAGAAACAGACCGCCTGTTGGCCGAAGCCCGGCGCGTTCTGAAGCCTGGTGGGTTTCTACAGTTCTCCATCACGCATCCATGCTTTGATACGCCACACCGCCGAAACCTGCGCGATGAAAACGGCTTGACCTATGCGATTGAAATCGGCGGCTACTTCCGAAATCTCAACGGCGAGATTGATGAATGGCTTTTCAAGGCTGCGCCGCCGCAGGTAAAGCACGGATTACCAAAATTCAAGACGCCGCGATTCACTCGGACGTTCAGCCAGTGGCTGAATCTGCTGATTGACACCGGGTTTCTATTGGAACGCATTGAAGAGCCGCGACCGGATGATGAAACCGTTCGCGCCTGCCCAGGTATGCAAGATGCACAGGTCGTCGCTTACTTCCTCCACCTCCGAGTGCGCAAACCCTGACCGGCCTTTGCCCCTCGCGTCTCTGTTCAGCTTAGCGGCACCGCTGAACTGAGGCGAGGACAGTTCTCATTTACCAACTATGCACGGTGCCGTCGAGTTTGCGATTGGTCGGCAGATAAGCCCGCTCATAAGGATATTGCGCCGCCAGTTCTTCATCGATATCAACGCCTAAGCCTGCGGCCTCGCCCGGATGCATCATGCCTGTCTCGAAGGTGTAATGATGCGGAAAGACGCGATCCGTCGCTTCTGAATGCGGCATCAATTCCTGTATGCCGAAATTATGCACGCTGAGATCGAAGTGCAATGCCGCTGCCATACAGACTGGACTCAAGTCGGTGGCACCGTGCGCGCCGGTCAGCACGTTGAACATCTCGGCGAACCCGGCGACCTTGCGCAGATGGCTGATGCCGCCGCCATGCGCTACAGACATGCGCAGGTAATCGATCAACTGCTCGCGGATGAGTTGCTGGCAATCATAAACCGTGTTGAAGACTTCGCCGACCGCAAGCGGCGTCACCGTGTGCTGGCGGATCAAACGAAAGCTCTCCTGCATCTCCGCAGGCACGGCGTCTTCGAGCCAGAACAGATGAAAGGGTTCAAGACTCTTGCCGAGCCGCGCTGCTTGAATCGGCGTCAAGCGATGATGCGCGTCGTGCAGCAGATGCACTTCGGGGCCGAACTCGGCGCGCAAGCGCTCGAATAAATTCGGCACGCTGTTCAAGTAAAGCTCCGTGCTCCAGAGGTGCTCCGGCGGCAAGCCCCGCTCTGCCGGTTCGTAAGGCGACGGGCCGCGCGCCACGCCATAAGTGGTTGCCAGTCCGGGCACGCCGCACTGTGCGCGAACCGCCTTATAGCCTTGTTCCAGAAGGCGTGCCACCGCCGTCACCGTTTGATCAATATCAGCCCCGTTGCCGTGTCCGTAAACCAGCACGGCGTCACGCGAAGCGCCACCGAGCAGTTGATAAACCGGCACCCCCAGCGCCTTGCCTTTGATGTCCCAGAGCGCCGTATCGACAGCGCTGATGGCGGTCATGGTCACCGGCCCGCGCCGCCAGTAAGCGCCTTTGTAAAGGTATTGCCAGGTGTCTTCGATGCGCCGCGCATCGCGTCCGACCAACAGCGGCAGGAGGTGATCGTTCAGATAACTGGCAACCGCCATCTCGCGCCCGTTCAAGGTGGCATCGCCCAGCCCGTATACCCCGTCTTCGGTAATTAACTTGAGCGTCACAAAATTCCGACCGGGAGAGCAAACAATCACTTTGCCATCGATGATCTTCATACTTGCAGCCTGCTTTCCTTGTTGATCAATCGGCGAGCGCCGTGCGCGCCGCACAAATCATATCGGCTCAGGCGGCGACTGCAAAACGCTGTGAACGGATGAAGACTGACGGGCCGGTCGCAAAGCAAAGGGCGCTCGCGACTGGAGCGCCCTTTGCCGGCTGCGATAATCAAAACGATCAGCCGCGTCGTTGCCGGCTCGACTGAGCCTGTCGGCAACTTTACGGGTTAAATGCAGTTTATATTACTTAATCTTCTTAGCCTGAACTTCCTGGCCCTGGACGTTGAGGATCATATGGGTGACCTTGCCGCTGTCGTCTTTGACGAACTTCACTTTGACGCCGACGGTGGTGACGGTAAATTCGGTTTCAGAATCGGCAATCAGTTCTTCCTTCGAATCGCCGTCGGGCTGGCCGTAGAGTTTGTCGCTTTCTTTGCTGATCGTCAGGGTGCCGAACGGCGTTTCATACTGGCCGACGTAGGCATCATAAACTTTCGGATCAACTTTTACTTTCGCGGTTGTCTCGGCAGGCTTCTTCTCATCGGCAGGTTTGGTATCGGCAGGCTTCTTGTCTTCAGCGCCGCCTTCTTTATATTCGGCAAGCCATTCGACATCAACGGCATCGGCACCGCGCCGCTCTTTCTCTTTCATAAGCCACGTGCCGCGCGCATTCCAGGGAGCGCCGCCTTCGGGGAGAACGTGGCAGAAGGTGCAATCTTTAGCGCCGAACTTGCGAGCCTTGGCGAGGAACGGCGGATAAGCAAATGATTGAGTGACCATCGCCGCCACGATGGCGACAACGAAACTGACTGCGATAATAAGTTTGAACCGTTTCACTTCTCATCTCCTCTATTGTTTGATGATCCCGACGGATCGCAATCATTATACACTACAAGCTCTTGAGAAGTGACAGGTGGGAATGGAGAGATGGGGAGATGGGGAGTGGGGGAACAGGGAAAAGTGATGGATCGTCTGTTGCGGCATACGTCGTTTTCGCATTCTTTCCTCTGGCTCCCCATCTCCCCCACTCCCCATCTCCCTTTCTCCCCCACTTCCCTTCACTACCTGGCGCAGGTCAAGGCGCGACCGCCATCGATGCTGATGGTCTCGCCGGTGATCCACGCCGCTTTGTCCGACGCCAAAAAGGCGATCAGTTGAGCGACTTCAGTGGCATCGCCGACGCGCCCCAGCGGATGCGTCGTCTTGCTGTGCTCCAGAAAAGCGCTGTAGGTATCGTCGTTCATGCCGCCCGCGCGATGCAGGCCGGTGACGATAACGCCGGGATTGACGGCGTTGACGCGAATGCCTTTCGCCGCCAGTTCGAGCGCCGCGCAGCGCGTCAGTTGATCGACGCCTGCTTTGCTGACGCAATAGGCCAGCACACCCGGAAACGACCGCAAGCCGGTGACGCTTGAGACGTTGACGATATTGCCCCGCGACTCTTCCAGATGCGGTACGGCCAGTTGCATCAATTGAAAGACCGAGCGCAGGTTGATGTTGAGCATTTCGTCCCAGAGCGCCAGGTCGGTGGCCTCTATGCGGCCCGATTTCAATATGCCCGCCGCGTTGACCAGCACATCCAGTCCGCCCAGGGTTTCAAGGGCCTGCGCAAACGCCGCCGCGCTTTGCTTTTCATCGGCGAGATCTGCCATGATGAGGCTCGCCTTGCCGTCATTAATAGCCGTATCAGTTGCCACCTCGCGCAAGGCGTTTTCGCGGCGTCCGATGAGCGCAACGCGAGCGCCAATTGTCAGGAATAGCTTTGCCGTCGCGCCGCCGATGCCGCTCGACGCGCCGGTAACGATCACTCGTTGTCCCTGCTTCGTTTCAATCATAGTCAGAGTTTGCTTGCCGATTGACGCAAGCGCAAGGCCCGAAGTTGATCATCAAAGCGATGGTTATGCGCTTGCCGCGCGTCGTCTCAGGCATGGATAAACTGGCGGATATAGTTGGACTGTTCAAGCGAAAGGGAAATGAATTTAATGCCCATGCCACGGCGCGACTCGCAGCGCACGACGGTGCCCTGGGTTTCAATGACCATGCTGTCGGGAAGCACAAAAACCAGCTTAAATGTAGAACCGACCGGCAGCGGGGTTATCGTCTCGATGTAAGCGCCCTGAACGCTGAGATCGGAAATGTGCGTCTCGGCGCGCCCGTTTTCCCCTTCGTACCAAACGTCGAGCACGAGCCCTGTTCGCCATGCTTTTCTGCGCTCATCTGTTACCATTGTCGCCTCATTTACGGCGACTATAAGCCGAGATAGGCCGGTAGTCAACGGTAAGTTCGCTGGTTATTTTTGACATTTAACCAATTCGTAACATCAATGTTACAAATCTTTCACGGCCTATTTGTATACTCGATGCTCTGTTCAAATCACATTCACAATCAAGAGCAATTCTGAAGCAGGTCTCTCCAATGACTGCGACACATAAACCACTATCGCTCACAAGGAGGATTTCATGAAGATCAGGTCAGCCCCTCAGGGCCTTACGCTTATCCTCGCGCTGCTCGTTTCGCTGAACCCGCATACGGCCAGCGCCCGCCAACGAAACAGCGACGACAAGAGCGCCGCCCCGAATAGTGATGCAGCCGCCAGCCCTAAAGCCGACAACTCCGGCAGCGCCAAAACGCCTTCCGTCGAAGACCGTGTGCGCGCCCTCGAACAACTCATCGAGCAGCAGCAGCGCGAAATTCAGTCGCTGCGCGGCATCATCGAAAAGCGTAATACAGATAACACAAATCTGCGACCAGGCGAACATCCGCTGGATGCGGCACAGCCCGCAGGGTTGACGACCGCACCGCCCGCCACTGTCGCAACCAATCAAACGCCGGCATCCGGCAAAAACGAAACTGCCGATCAGTCGCAGAAACACGCCGAGGAACTCTACAAGCGATTCGGCTCGCTGCGTTTCAGCGGCGACCTGCGTTTCCGCTACGAATCGTTCCGCAATCAAGGCTTCGATGCGCTCGCCGAGGCACCGGATCGCAATCGCCTGCGGGTGCGGGCACGGCTGGCGCTGGATGGCACCATCAACAAGAATTTCGATTGGGGCCTGAAGCTCGCCACAGGCACCTTCACCGATCCCATTTCCACTAACCAGACGTTTACGGATTTCTTCGAGCGCAAGCCGTTCGCGCTTGAACGCGCTTTCATCCGCTATGACTCGAAGAGTGACAAGGTCGGCGTGCAACTGGTCGCCGGCAAGTTCGAGCCGACCTTCCGCCGCACGCAGATGGTGTGGGACGACGATGTCAACGTCGAAGGCGCGTCCGAAGCCTTGTACTTCAAAACCAAGTCGGTTCTCAGGCAGGTGAAGTTTGTCGCCTTCGAGTTGCCCTTCAATGAAGTCTCGGCGGGCAAGGATGGCGTGCTCTACGGCGGGCAAGTGCAAACTGATTGGCAGTTCTCAACCAAATTTTCAGCCAACGCCAACGTCGCTTATTACGACTGGAACCATCCGGATCAAGTCCTGCTCGGACTGGGCGCGCTGGCGACCCAGGTCAATGGCGGCATCTTCAATGGCGCAGGCTTGCCGGGCAACCAGAATGGCGCGCTCGGCACAAGCAACCGCATCAGAAAGAATGCAGCGGGAACGCCAATTGGTTTCCTTGCCGGCTTCAATCTGGTCGATTTCCTCGGCAATTTGACATGGCAGGCGAGTGGGCGTTTCCCTGTGAATTTCGTCTTCGACTACGTGCATAATGCCACAGGCCGTGTGCGCGATGAAAAGGACGGCTACTGGCTTGGCGCACAGGTTGGCCAGGCAAGAGAGAAAGGCGACTGGCTGTTCGGCTACACCTTCACACGCATAGAGCAGGATGCGGTGCTCGTGCCGTTCAATTTCAGCGACATCCTGGCATCCAACAGCCGCGCGCATATCCCGACCGTCGCCTATCAGATCGCCAATGGCGTGACGCTGCAATGGACGGGACTCTTTTCGCAGCGCGTCAATAAAGTCGTGGTGACCTCGCCCTTTGATCGTTATCTCAATCGCATGCAGTTTGATGTGATTTACAAATTCTGAAACACGGATTCCCGGAACCGTTCGCACACGGGCGGTGTCAATTCAATAAGCGGTGATGCAACGGGAACGGCTAGGCTGCAAAAAGACTGCGGCCCGCCGTTCCCGTTCATGCGTCCAGCCGCCCTGCAAAACTCGTTTCGAGGAATCCAATGAAACTCATTGCCCTGTGCATTGCCTTGCTCCTGATGGCCGAACCGCTTGCGGCGCAAACTCGCCCGTCGCGGCGAATGCCAAACCAGCCGCCCGTTCAATTCAATTCAACCCTTGCGCCGCCAACTTTGACGCTGCCGATTCATCGCGTGATTTTGTACAGCAACGGCGTTGCTTACTTCGAGCGGCGCGGCGCGGTCGCCGGTCGCGCCGAAATCAACCTGCCGTTCAAGCAGTCGCAGGTTGATGATGTGCTGAAATCACTGCTCGTGCTCGATCTCGGCAAAGGCCGCATCGGTGCGGTCAGCTACAATTCATCTGCGCCGCCCTCGTCGCGTTTGCAAGAGATTCCTTTCTCGATTGATGCCAACAGCGAAGCGAGCAACGAAGGCGGCATGGTGGCGGTACTCAAACAACTGCAAGGCGCGCGCGTCGAAGTGGCGACGCCAACGCGCACGGTGCGCGGCGCGATTCTCACTGTCGAAGAACACAAGTCGCAGATCGACGCGAACAAACCGCCCGCCGTCACCCGCACACTGGTCATCGCCTCGGAGAGCGGCGAACTGGCGAGCTTCGATTTGAATGATGTGCGCGCCATTCGGCTGCTCGATGAAGGCGCGCGACACGACATCACGGAGTTCGCCAATGCGACGGCGGCAGCACGACGCCGCGATGCCAAGACAATTTCGGTGACCAGCGACGGCGACGGCTCACGCGAAATGGTCGTCAGTTATACAATCGCCGCGCCGATCTGGAAAACCACTTACCGAGTTGTGTTGAATAGCGAGGGCCGACCGTTCTTTCAAGGCTGGGCGATTGTCGATAACGTCGGCGAAGAGGATTGGACAAACGTGCAATTGTCTTTGGTCAGCGGCTCGCCGGTCTCCTTCATTCAACCGCTTCAACAACCGCTCTATCGCCATCGCCCGGTGATTCCGATTCCCGAAGACCTCGAACTTGAGCCGCAAGTGTATGAGCCTGGCGCAGGCCATAATGGAGGACTGGGTGTCGGTCAAGGCGGCGGCATCGGCAGCGGTTCAGGCGCAGGAGTGGGGCCTGGTAACGGTTATAATACCGGCGGCGGTTCGCCTGCCCTGGGAGGCGCAGCCGCACCGCCATCAGCCGGGCCGAGGACAAGTCTGAGCGATGCCATCAGCGAAGAAGAATCCGGCGTCACCACTGCCGCAAAGGGCAACGAGGTCGGCGACCTGTTCGAGTATCGCATCGAACAAGCCGTCACCGTCAAGCGTGACCGCTCGGCGCTCATTCCCATTCTGCAAACTCAGATGGAAGGCGAGCGCGTGTCTATCTATAACGAAGCGGCGCGCAAAGATCGTCCGATGAGCGGATTGCGATTGAAGAACACTTCCCCTCTCACGCTTGAAGGCGGCGCGCTCACCGTGCTGGATAGCGATGCCTACGCCGGCGAGGCGTTGATGGAACGGTTGAAGCCCGGCGAAGAGCGCTTCATCGCGTTTGCGCTCGATCTGGGTACGCTCGTCACAACGCGCGATAAGACCGACCAGCAACCCGCTTTCCTGATTCGCGTCGTCAACGGCGTGTTGCAAGCGCATTACTATCGCAGCGAAAAGAAGAGCTACACATTGACGAATCAAACCGACCGTCCGCGCACGGTCTTCGTCGAACACCCTTACCGCGAGAAGTGGAAATTGTCGAACGATACGGCGAAGCCTTACGAAACGACCGCATCGTTTTATCGCTTCCGCGTCGAGTTGCCGCCGCGCCAAAGCCTTGAGTTTCCGGTCATCGAACACCTCGCGCTGATGGACACTTATGCGCTATCGAACCTGACGACCGACGACATCAAGCTGTTCGTAGCGAATGGCTATGTTGATGAGGCGACGCGGGCAGCGCTCGCAAGGATTATCGAGATTAAAGGCAAGATCGCCGCCGTCGACGCGCGGGTTCAGACAGCCGACCGCGAAGCGACAGAGATCGCCGCAGATCAGGCTCGATTGCGCGAAAACATCAAGGCTCTGAGCAAAGAGACCGAAGCGCGCCAACTCATCGCGCGCTATGTAGCAAAAGCTACTGAGCAGGAAGCGCGCCTCGAACAACTATCGAATGAACGTAAAGCCGCCGCCGCCGAGCGCGCCGGGCTGCAAGGCGAGTTGAACGCGGCCATTCTCAATCTGAAACTCGACCGCAGGCTTTAAAGAAGGCCAAAGCGACACGCGAACGCGGCGATAGATTCACACGATACGACGATTGCCGCGTCGCGGTCAGGCGGCGCGGCGCGGGCGGGGCACGCCCTGCAAACGCACGGGCGGGCGCGCGGCGCAGCAGATGTTGGCGAGCCGTTCGCGGTCGCGCTGCATCTCGGCGTCTTCGGCAAGCGTGGCGCGCACTTCTTTGAAGATGCGCGCGGCGTGCACGTTCGGCGGTTCGACGATGCGATAATGCATCCACTTGCCTTCGCGGCGCGCGCCGACGACCTGCGCCTTGCGCAAGTAAGCCAGATGCCGCGAAATCTTCGGCTGATTCGTCTGCAAGATTTCAACAAAGAAGCAGACGCACACCTCCGTATCGCCCATCAGGCTCAATAACCGCAGCCGCGTGCGGTCGGCCAGCGCCCGAAACAAAGTCTCCATCCGGTATTTCTTCTCCGCTTTTCCCATAACCCCTGAATTCTATCACAGCCGGACAAATATGTCTTGACATATACGTTCGGCAGGATTATTATCACATTCGTTTTAGCGAATATGTTTGTGTTGCGCCGGCTCGCGGCGATTGCGGTTTAAAAGGAGATCGGTGATGTCCAAAGAAATTCAAGAAGCGGTGCGCGCCCGATATGGCACGTTTGCCGAAAGCGGGTTGTCGACCGGGCACGAAGGCGTGCGCGAGGTCGCCGAAGCCTTCGGCTATTCGGCAGCAGAACTCACCTCGATTCCGGCGCAAGCCAACATGGGATTGTCGTGCGGCAACCCGACGGCTTACGCGCACCTGCGCGAAGGCGAAACCGTAGTTGACCTCGGCTGCGGCGGCGGATTGGATGTTTTTCTGGCGGCCCAGAAAGTCGGGCCAGGGGGGCGGGCCATCGGCATTGACATGACCGCAGAGATGCTCGAACGCGCTCGCCGCAACGCCCGCCTTGGCCCCGAAGGCAAGCCCTACACCAATGTCGAGTTTCATCAGGCGACGATTGACCACCTGCCGCTCACGGACGCCTCTGCCGACTGCATCATCAGCAATTGTGTAATCAATCTCACACCAGACAAGCAGGCGGTTTTCCATGAGATCGCTCGCGTCCTCAAGCCCGGCGGTCGCCTTGCCGTTAGCGACATTGCGTTGAAGAAGCCGCTGCCGGCGGAGATCGGCAATGATTTGCTGGCCTATGTCGGCTGCATCGCCGGCGCGATTTTAATTGACGATTACCGGCGCGGCCTGCTCAACGCCGGTTTCTCGCACGTTGAGATCGTCGACACCGGCTCAGACCTGAACGTCTACGGGAAGATTGACAATCAATCGAGTGGTTGTGCGCCGGAGGCGGCAACAAGCAAAGAACTGCCGCTGGCGGCATCGGGCTGCTGTTCGCCGGTCTCGCAATCGATGGAAGATGGCCTTGAGTTGCGGCGACTCGCGGAGTTGCTGGCAAGATATAACATCAACGATTACGCTGCCAGCGTGCGCGTTTACGCCATCAAACCAACCGAATGAAAGCGGTGAAATCTGGAGGCATAGAGAGCGGCTTAAACTCTCGGCTTCCGGGTTTCTGATCAAGCCTCGCGATGAGTGATTCACCTTACAGAAAAGAGATTCGTCAGTATGTCCTGTTCGTCTGTGTCGAAAACTCCTGCCGCAGCCAGTTGGCCGAAGCCTTCGCGCACATTCACGGCGGCAAGGCGATTGCCGCTTACAGCGCCGGCTCGCGTCCTTCAGGTCAGGTGAACCCGAAGGCTATCGCGGCCATGCAGGAGTTGGATTATGATTTGAGCCGCCACCAATCGAAATCGCTTGCCGAGATTCCCGATGTTGAATATGACTACGCCATCACGATGGGCTGTGGCGATGAGTGCCCGATGGTGCGCGCACGTCATCACCAGGACTGGGGCATTCCTGACCCGAAGCACATGGAGCCGGAGGCGTTCCGCGAGGTGCGCGATTTGATCGAAGCAAAAGTCAAGGCACTACTCGCTGATTTGTCAGCCGCGCGTTGATTGTTCAAAGCACTCGTCGATTGCGTAATTTTCACAGCGGCCTTGCACGGCTCACCAGGGGCTCGCTCTCGTGGTTGTCCTGATGGATAAAAATCTCTACGCTTGCTGATTTTTCGTCTTTGATTGCTCGTTTTTCGTCGTATCAGTGTACAATGCGGGGATCCTTTACCCTGATACTGATTACTGATAGGAGGACGAGATGAGCAGAAAACTGTTGGCCCTGTTGGTGGCCGTGCTGGCTTTGTCGGTCACCGCCTGTAAGAAAGACAATCAAATCAATGGGGTGATAAAAGACCTGGATACGTTTACCAACGAATTGGTTGCGAAAGTCGAGAAATCATCCAACACCCAGAGCGGCGTTGATGAGGCGCAGAAGTTTCTCGACTCAAAGAAAGCGGAAATGAAATCGAAGCTCGATTCGATCAAGAATGTGCGCGGGTTCCAGGTCAGCGATGAGACCAAGAAAACCATGACCGATAGTTTGACTAAGAATGTCACCAGCGTTGCGCAACTGCAAATCAAGTATGTGCAATTGAGTGTCAGAGATGCTGCGTTCAAAGCGAAGCTCGAAAAGCTGGTCAACGATTACACCCAACTGCTGCGCTCATAAGCTGGCCCGGATTAGTATGCCGGCGGCACTTTGGCAAGTGCCGCCGGTTCGCTCACCAACCTTATTCGCTGCTGTCATAAGACGCGCCGCTGTCGTAGGAGTCGGCGGCAGCATAATCACTCGACGTATCAACCGTCGTATCGACATCCGTATGTTCGATAGGCGTGTCGTGCGCGACCTCCGATGACGGATCATAAACCGCCCCAGAGGCGTCGTGCTGGCCTTCGTGGCCGTATGTATCAGCTTGAGCCTGATGCTCGGCAGCCGACTCTGCGGAGGCTTGTGCCGCGTCAGCATTGCCATGCTCGGCATACCATTCGGCGTTCTGCTGTGCAGACGCAGACTGGCCCTGCTCCCAGACGGCCCAATCTTCTTTGCCAGCTTCGGCCTTCGCCTGTCCTGTGTGATCATCACCACTGGAGCTATAGTCGGCCCGGCCTGTGGCGTCAGCAGCGTTGCGCGCGTCTTCGCGCGCTGCCTCATAATCGCCCGCCGCCGCGTGTTGCGCTTCCTGCTGTTCGTAGTCTTCGGCGCGCGCTTGATAGGTTTCAGCACTGTCCAGTTCAGTCGATGTCGAGCCGTGCAGCATACTACTGTCGCTGGCCTCCCACGATTCGTTTTCAGCCATCTCGCGATATTCGCCCGCCGCCGCGTAATCGCCCGAAGCCACCGCTTGATCGACGTGCTCCTGGGCTGCGGTTGCGGCTGCCGCGTGCGCTTGCGCTTCAGCGGCTTCAGGGTCGGCTTCAGTAGCATCGGCTACAGAAGGCGAATCCGTCGCGGTTGCGGCGCTCGGTTCGGTTGCGGCGGCGAAAGCTTCGGCATCGGGCGCGGCCACTGGTTCGACAGCAGGGATGATCTCTGCGGCGTCTGGCTCGCCGGTCGAACTGGCCGATGCTTCATGGCCTGCCGACTGATCGTCGTCGGCAGCAACCGTATCGACATCGGCAACCACGTATTCACCCACGACGACATCGTCAGGTTCCGCATCCGCAACGACATAGTCGCCGGTCTCTGCCGCATCGCTCGCGTCTTCGCCGAAAACGGCTTCAATTACCGCTTCGACGACTTCCGCAACCGTCGCTTGATCTTCAGGGGTTGCGGCCAGCGCGGCGTCAGGTTTCGTCGTGGTGACTTCGACGATGGTGACATTCGTGCCGTCGGCGGCAGTTTCGCTGACAACAATTACATTCTCTTGTTCCATAAGGGGTGTTCCTTTCGTCATTCAACTCATTCGGAGTAAGTAGAGGTTTCGCTCTGTACGGCATCCGTGGCTGCCGATTCTTTGCTTGATGGCACGACAGCCTGAGGCGCGGTGGCCTTCTTTTTCAACGTCACGATTTTGCCGCACTGTGCAGTTGGGCAACGCACATTCAGAACGTCTTTGCCGGCAACGGCGCTTTGCGGGATGCGCAAAGTCGCGCCGCAGCCGGTGCATTTAATGCGCAGCGCGTTGCTGACCGGCACGGCAGCGCTTACCGCTTGCGCCGCTGGCGCAGATGCAGGCGGCGGCGTGGCGGCGGCTTTTGGCAAAGACTGAGGCGCGGGCAACGGTTTAGGTGCGGCGGGCGGCGCTTGCGGCGGGCGCGCCGGCATGGCTTTTTGCGCGGCTTCGATGAGCGGGCCGAAGTGCTTGCGCCAGTAATCCATCTCGGCGCTGCCGGCAAATTGTGAAAGTAATCTTAACCGCCGTGTAATGTAAGGTGTCGAAGACGATGCCATTTCCGACAATTGCGTGAATTGATCTTCGCTGTCTTCCTGCTGTTGCAGCCATTCAGCGATGTCAATCTGTTTGTAGAGCATGGCCGATTTCAGGCACCAGGTGAGCAGCACCTTGCGGATGATCTCTTCGTCGCGCACGGCAAGCAGGCCGGCGCGGTCGGCGGTGATTTCAGATTGCCGCGCCCAGGCCAACAACGGCAGTTCGAGCGCGCCTTCGACCAGATGCACAGGGTTGAGCGCCGCCAGCATGCCGCCTGCCATTAAGCCTTTGCGCGGCCCCTGCTCGCCGAGCAGGAAACGAATCACAGTCTTCCACAAGGCGTGGCCGGCGCGGCAATGGCCCATCTCGCGCGCCAGCAGAAACAATAACTCCGGCCCTTGAAAGCTGGTCACCAGTGCCGTTCCCATCACGATGAAGGCATTCTGATCGCTGCCATAAGTCGCCGCATCCCACATATGATCACCTGAGACATAGACATCGGGCATGGTCGGCAGGTTGAGGATGCGCGCCGCGAGCACCGCCTGGTCATAGATAAAAGGCAACTGGCGCTCACTGACGCGCACGGCATTAAACGTACTCTCAACCCAGCGTCGCCCGACTTTGTCCGAGACGGCGCGGGCCGCAGCGTTCAAGGGGCCGATTGACCGCAACTTCTGCATCGCCGCGCCATCCTGGGCCCACTGAAACGCCGCGCAGTCGAGACGGTAACCAGTCGCCAGCAACCGCACGGCATGACATTGCGGGCAAAGGTTGAGCCGTGCATCGAGACGCGCTGCCTCGCCGCCGCATGTTTGGCAGAAGTTCGCTGCCGGCTTGAACTGCGCTGGCGGATAGGCTGGCGGCGGGTAAGGTTGCGGCGGCGGAACAGGCGCTCGCTGCGGCGAATGAGCTTGCGGCGCAGATGGTGGCGGTGGGCCCTGCGAATTCACCATGGCTTGCGGGTTTGCCGCTTGCGGACTGGTTGATTGCGCTACGCGTGGTTGATTAAGCGCTTGCGGCGGAACAGGCGCGGCGGCTGGTTTAGGGTTGGCGGGGGCTGCAACGTTGGGCGTCGCAATCAACTGGGCCCCGCACTTGTCGCAGAAGCGCGCCTCACGGGTTGGCGGATGGCCATGCCCTTGCGGGCAGATCAACGGTGTTTGTGATGAAGATTGCATAGCGCGTGGCCTTCCTTTTCAAAGTCAGTTGCGGTCAGGCAGCAATCAGGAGATTCGATATAGAAATTCCAGCAGATGCCCTTGCCTTCAGCAATCGTCTTGACCCACTTCTATCCAAAGATTGTGCGACGGTCGATCATTGAATGCAGTGATAGAGATCACGGCTAACGACGCTCGGTTGCCACCGCGAGGTGATGTTCTGAGCGCTCAATGAGCTTCAGAGCATCTCGACACTCTGCAAGAACTGCGGCGCGCGGCGATGTTTCGTCGCCTGTTCGTAGGCGTAAGCCAGTTTGATCAGCGTCGGCTCCGTCCACGGGCGGCCCGCAAACGAGATGCCGACCGGCAAGCCGAAGACGAAGCCTGCGGGCACGGTGATGTGCGGATAACCGGCGACGGCGGTGGGCGTTGAAAAGCCGCCGGTGAAGTGATCGCCATTGAGTAGATCGGTCTTCCAAGACGGCCCGCCCGTCGGCGCGACGAGCGCGTCGAGTTTGTACTTTGTCATCACCGCGTCAATCCCATCCGTGCGCGACATGCGCTGGTTTTTGGCCAGCGCTTTGCGATAAGCCATGTCGGTGAGCGGCCCTTTGGCTTCGGCCCTCAACATGATTTCCTGGCCGAAATACGGCATCTCTTTATCGGCGTTCTTGTCGTTGAAGGCGATGATCTCTTTCAGCGAATGCACGGGCGCGCGCTCGCCGAGAGTTGCCAGGTAAGCATTCAAGTCGGCCTTGAATTCGTAGAGCAGAACTTCAAACTCTGAGTCATCGAACTTGCCGGCGGTTGGGATGTCCGCCGGGTCGATGATCTCTGCGCCGAGCCGCTTCATCACGTCAATCGCTTCCTGCATCAACTTATCGACGCGGTCGTTGAAGCCGAACGATTTGCGCGCCACGCCGATGCGCGCCCCTTTCATTCCGTTGGCATCGAGAAACTTCGTGTAATCCGTCAGCCCCTTGCCGCGACTGTCGCCTGTCGCTGCGTCGCGCCCGTCGATGCCCGTAAGCGCGCCCAGCAAAATTGTAGCGTCGGTCACAGTGCGCGCCATCGGCCCGGCAGTGTCCTGGCTGTGGGAAATCGGGATGATGCCTGAACGGCTCACCAGTCCGAGCGTCGGCTTGATGCCGACCAGACCGCAGGTAGATGAAGGGCAAACCACCGAGCCGTCGGTTTCGGTGCCGACGGCAATCGCTACAAAGTTCGCCGAGGCGGCGGCACCCGACCCGCTGCTTGAACCGCAGGGGTTGCGATCCAGCGCGTAAGGATTACGCGTCTGGCCGCCGCGCCCGCTCCATCCTGAAGATGAATGCGTCGAACGGAAGTTGGCCCATTCGCTCAGATTCGTCTTGCCCAGGATCACCGCGCCGGCGGCGCGCAAGCGTTCGACGATGAAGGCATCTTTCGGCGGCGTCGACCCCAGCAAGGCCAGCGAGCCGGCAGTCGTCATCATCTTGTCTGCGGTATCAATGTTATCTTTGATCAACACAGGTATGCCGTGCAGCGGCCCGCGCGGGCCTTTCTCTTTGCGCTCGCGGTCGAGTGCATCGGCAATGGCGGCGGCTTCCGGGTTCAACTCGATGACGGCATTGACTGCCGGGCCGCGCTTGTCCATTTCGCCAATGCGCGCCAGGTAGCTTTCGGCAATCGAACGCGCCGTGTGCTTGCCTGTCTTCTGAGCGTTTTGCAAATCGGCGACGGTCGCTTCTTCAAACTCGAATGGTTTCGCCTGATAAGCGCGGCCTGCGGCTTCGGCTGATCCGCTCAAAGAGGGGCCGGCAATGGCGAGCGCCCCAGCGCATGTGCCCAGTTTGAGAAATTGCCGGCGGCTGTTCGCCAACTCTGTTTGCTCTTTCTTCGTGCGCTTGCTCATCGCTCCTCCATTTAAAATGTATGGTCGGCTACAAAACGATTTACTCTTCGACTGACAGATGAAGATTGCCACAGAGACACGGAGGAAGATGAAAAAAATTGAAGAACAGAGAAAGTTTTCATGAACCCCTTTGTGCCTCTGTGGCTCTGTGCCATTCTTTCATGCTCTGATTAAAATTCCTGAAAAGCGCGGCACAAGCATAGCATCTCTTCGGGCAAAGAAAAAATCGCCCGCCGCGCGCGGCGACGGGCGAACAACTGCTGCATTGAACAAACAGGGGTGGTGTTAGAAATTGACCTTGCGCCTCCGCCGTTTCATAAGCGTTTTGCTGGTGTGTTAATTCAAGCTCGGAATTTAGCAAGCAAAGGTTACGCTCGTATGAAAGCCGGGTGAACTCTATGTTACATCGCGCGATGTCGCAGCCCGCCTGGCATCAGCGAAGTCAGGCTTCGATCCACTGCATGTGGAGGTCGGGATTAAGCGGCCTGGGCAGGAGATTATTCGCGCCGACCTGCAAGGCTTGATCGACCCTGTTAACGTAGGCGCTGACGAGGATGAATGCCGTGTGGCGAAAAGCCTTTCATGAAGGCAACGGTCTGACCATCTCAATGCCGTCTATCTTCGGACGAGCAGCGCTTGAGATGTCGAGCATCCCGACAGCCGTGCAGCGCTATCCTCAGGGCAAACTGTCTGGAAGCGTTTCGTGAAGTTTCATCAGTGATGAAACTAATCACGACTGCGCGCGCAGCTTCTTGATCATCTGCTTGACCTGTTCGGCATCCCTTGCCTTTGGCGAGAGTTTTAAGTACTGCTCGTAATGCGCTATCGCGCCGTGATAATCGCCACGCTCGACCAGTCCATTGGCTAAGTTGAAATGTGCATTTGTATAGTTGGGGGCAACGGCAATGGCGCGCTCGTACTCGTTTATCTCGCCGTCTTTATCGCCTTTCTTGCGCAGCAGCAACGCCAGGTTAAAGTGCGCCTCGGCGTAGTTCCTGTCGAGATCGATAGTTTTCTTATACTCTGAAATGGCCCCGTTGATGTCGCCGCGCTCGGCCAACAAAATGGCCTGGTTATAGTGTGCTTCAGCGTAGCGCGGATCGAGGCGGATCGCTTCACGATAGTGCGCCTGTGCGCCAACCATATCGCCTTTCTTCTTGAGATCGATGCCTGTCTTGAGTTGCTCGACAGCTTTCGGGTTAGGCGATTGGGCGAGCGTCGCCGGACTGCACGATAGCCAGACAGCCAGCATAACGAGGATGAAAAATTTTCCCATTGGCGACTTCATATTTACATAACCTCCTGACGGTTTCCGAAGCCTCAAAGCGATGCTGTCCGGGATTCTCAGATAATTATCACCTGGGACTCACGCTATCGCTTGGAGAGATGAGAGTAACCGCATAAAGGCAGTTGCTCGACACAAGCGCTGATAAACCCGGAGCAATCAGAATGCCAGAAGGCTACACAGACGGACGCGCCAGGAAACCGCTCAACAGCAGGCTTCTACGATGCCGGCCTACGTCGTGAAGGCTAGGTTTTCTGCGGCCTGAACTCTCGCGGCTTTACCGGCTTCAGATCGCCAGTAACGGCAACATGGGCGAAAGAAGAGGCCAGGTTCAGGCAAGAAACGGGGATTTTGAAAACAGTTTTAACAATGATTTAAGGTCATGGTAACGCGCTGCTTAAATGTCTGGACTATGATTATCCTTGCAGGAATCATCGAGGGAAAGCGCAATGAATCATGTCGAGAAGTTTAGAAGAGAGCGCGGAAATTCTGGAGCGCAAAGCTCAGCATAAGGTCGCGGCCATTCGTCGCGTCGTGCGTGAATACAATCAGAAGCTGGATGCAACGAACGATGATCGAGCGAGCCAGGTGATGCACAAGCAAGAAGAAATGGAGCGCATCGTCGCCCAATACATCAAGCTCTATAAAGACATCAAACGGCTCCGCAAGAAGATGCGGGCAAGCCGGACCTGAACGTCGCGATTGGCGGAATCAGGAAGCCGGAATCAGGATAAGCTTATGACTGATATGCGATCTGCCTATGAACGCTGCGTCGCCGATCTGGAGATGGCGCGCATGCTCTACAAGCGCGCCACGTCGCGGCAGAATACCACCGCCGGCGAGATTCAGCGCGTCGCCGTCGCCGCCAAGCGGCTTGAAATGAAGGTTGCCGCCGTCAGGCTGGCGCAGGCGGACTATCATCTGGATGCCTTGCGAGCACGCATTGACTATCTGGAGAGCCGCACGGCGCGCGACCGCGCAACCCGGCGCGAAGCAGCCGAACTCGAATGGGCGCTCGGTGCCTTGCCGGTGAATGCGGCAACCGTCGAGCGATTGGAAGCCGAACTCGAACAGCGCAAGCAGGAACTCAAGGCGCTTTCGGAAAGCCATCTCGTTTCCACAGACGCGGCAGCCTGAGCGCGCCCAAGTTCCCCGCCGGGCCTGGTCGTAGAAATAGCCAGCCCTGTAGCGAGACGTAGACGATTGTCCAGGCGGCGAACTTCAGCCAACTCGCCTGACCGGCGAGCCGTATCGTGATCCCTGCGCCGATCATTGCAGCGGCCATCACCAGCACAACATTCCTCGTCTTCAAATCGGTTTTCATGGTTTCCCTTCCTCGCATTGCGTTCGCCTTTATACGACCTGGCCGTTAATTCGTGTAGGCTTTGTCCATCAGCAAGCTTTCGCCGCTCGGCGCAATTTGACGCTTGATGATTTACAAAGGGCCCATCTATTTGAAACGCTCCGGCCATTGCCAAAACGTCTCGAAGATGGCTTGAGGTTAAGGCAAGCCTGGTGCGATTGCAGTGCGGCGAAAAAATAAACACGGCGGCGCAGGGATTGGAGATCCTGCGTCGCCGCGTATGTCATCTGTCGCGCGCTCTTGAATCGCCAAGCGGAGTCGCGCGACTGCAGGTCTACCGATTCGGAAAGAAGATGTTTGCAGCTTAAAGGAGTGGGGTTAGAAAACCGTGACGCAATTGTTAAATCAGTTTGAACTATGCTGGCGGGTTGCCGGGTTTCTTACCTGAAAGCAAGCCTGTCGCTGGTAGCCAACAGGTGACAAAATGAAGGCAGCGATCTTCCCCGTTTAACCGCTGCCTTCGACAAGACAGCACGATCTCGTGCCGTCGAACCCCCTTCAGAGAAAGGGTGATGTGGGGCTCGGCATACGCCGTTCTGGCTCTTGCTGGCCGCGAATGGCGATCCCCTTGCCGAGCGAGATGGTGATCAACTGATCAACCCTGCGGATATTTTTCCAATCTTGCCGTTAGCATCTGTTCTCTGTTCAGAGAAGCGATGCTGAAACCAGTTCTACAGAAACGTCGGCCCTGGACATACTGAGCGACTCCGCTACATTTATGGAGCGCGCTCGTCAGCAGTCTTGCACAACCCTGCCTGAAAGTATAAGGATAACCAGGCACACTGACGACCCGATATGCGGTTTATCTTACGATTTCTTGAAGCGCCCCCATCATATTCATTCAGGCAGCCCGTGTCAAGCAAAAGGTGTTGCGAAATACATATGATTAGGTCGCTTTTTACACTGAATCAAACGCGCTGGTTTCGGCAAGCGCATCGCACAGGCGACGCCGCAGCCCGGCGCTCGCGTCTGCGACGCGATGAGGTTAGAATCGCAGACCACTGCCTGCAACGTCGCAGGCGGCCAATTTTCATTCGCACGGAGAGAGAGCATGAACTGGGGAGAATTATGGAAATTGAGCGGCATCGTCATTGTCGTCGTCGGACTGGCGTTGCGGTTGCGCACGACGCTGGTGGTGGTGACGGCGGCGCTGGTCACGGGTCTCATCGCCGGCTTGCCGCTGTTTTCCAACGCCGGTCTCTTGCACGACCTGCCACTGCTCACCAAGCCGGTCGTCGATGCAAGCGCGCCTGAGGGCATCATCAATATGCTGGGCCGCGCCTTTGCCGAATACCGCTATGTGACGCTGTTCATCATCACGCTGCCGGCCATCGGACTGGCCGAACGCTTTGGCCTGCAAGAGCAAGCGGCGGCCTTCATCCGCCGCATACGCGCCGCCACCGCCGGTCGCCTGCAAATCATCTATCAACTTTTTCGCGTCTTCGTCGGGCTGCTCGGCATTCGCATCAATGGCCACCCGGCCTTTGTGCGGCCACTGATCTATCCCATGTCGATAGGCGCTCTTGAAGCACGCGCTGACGCAGGCAGCGCCGACGATTTGCCGCAGAACGTCGTTGAAGAAATCAAGGCGGCCAATGCCGCGAGCGAGAACTACGGTAACTTCTATGGCCAGAATCTCAACATCGTCCAGGCGGGCATCTTGCTTGTCGAAGGGACGCTCAAAGGGCTGGGCTATCCGGTCAGCACCCTTCGCCTGGTGCTGTTCGCCATTCCCATCACCACCCTTTCGGTCATTCTTGGAGCCCTGCAATTTCTCTGGCTGGACCGGCGCATTGCCCGCCAGACGGCAGACGCCGAAGGCAAAAAACTATGACCTATCTTACATCATTGATCAATGCGGTATTCAGCCTCGGCGCGGTTTACATGCTGACAGGGATGGTGCTGTGGATCTTTGCCTTGATGACCTTCCGCGACCACGGAAATGCACGGCGCATCGGCAGCAGTTTGTTCTGGTTCATCCTCGGAACCACCTTCATTTTCGGCGGCATCATGCCTCACTGGGTCACAGGGCTGCTGGTTTTCGCCATGGTCGCCATTGACGGCATGGGTCGTGTGGTTCGCGGCACTAGCCATGAAGCAACGCCCGCAGAACAGCGTGCCGAGGCCGCGCGGCTCGGCGACAAGATATTCCTTCCGGTGCTGATGATCCCAATTATCACGTTTGCGTTGGCGGCCTCGGCCTTAACGCTGAAATGGTTTGCCGGCGATGTCAACCGGGCGGCGCTCGTCGGCCTTGGACTGAGCGGTGTCGTAGCGGTGCTGGTCGGCATGAAACTGACCGGCGGCAGCGCTCGCATGACCATGCAGCAGGGCCGCCGCCTCAATGATGCCGTCGGCACGGTCAGCATTCTGCCGCAACTGCTCGCTTCGCTCGGCGTCATCTTCGCGGCGGCCAAGGTCGGCGATGTAATTGCGCAGGGCATTCAACAGATCATCCCTGCGGACAATCTCTTCCTGCTGGTGCTGGCCAACTGTCTGGGCATGGCGCTGTTCACCATCGTGATGGGCAATTCCTTCGCAGCCTTTCCGGTGATCGCCGCCGGCGTGCTGGTGCCGCTGATCGTTCGACCGTTCGGTGTTGACCCGGCAATGGTAGGCATCATTACATTGACCGCAGGCTCTAGCGGGACGCTGATCACTCCCATGGCAGCGAACTTCAATATTGTGCCGACCGCGCTGCTGAACATGCGTGATCCTTACGGCGTCATCAAATTCCAACTGCCGTTCGCCTTGATGATCTGGTCGTTGCACGTCGTCTTGATGTGGCTGCTGATCAGGTTGATCTGACGAAGGCTCGCTCAATAATCCGCCGCCGGGAAGTGTTCATCTCACGGCTCAAACTCGATGCTCTGAAGTGGCTTCTACGCGTGGTTCTCGTGCCCGGCCCTCGCGTCGTTCGATGTCAAGAAAACCGCGCCTTGCTCGATTTCCTGGGCACCGCTAGTATTTCGTAATCTGAAACTATATCGATAGGAGAACCTGATGACTATCTTTGGCAAGCGACTGTCTGAGTATGTTGCATTTTGCAAGCCGGTTCTCGGTTTGATTCTGATCGTTGGGATTGCCCGATTCGCGCTCTCTCTTGGCGGCGTGCCGAATTCGATAACCAAGTGGCTCAGTATGACGGCGGTGATGTGGCTCGGAGTCTTGTACTACTCGATACGAGTCCACACCAGCGGCTTCGGCAGCTACAAACACCTTCTTCCAATCTGCGTCCTCCAGAGCCTTGCCGCACAGGTGATCATCGTTCCGGCCATCGTCTTAGCGATCTTCACCGGCAAGGACAACATCTACAGCGTGCCAGAGTACAGCTTCGGCGCTGATGGTAAGACCTGGGCTCATGTGGCAGCCCATCTGCTGGTGGGAACGACCCTTGGGCCGCTGATTGCCTGGCTCGTTGGATGCCTGATCATGTTTGCAGCCAAGAAGATGGCACCCAGAGATAAGGATAAAAAGGCGACAATGTCGGCATGACTCAGAAAGCTCTGCGCTTCAAATTTACCTGGCAGTCTGTGTAATACATAGCGGGTCGTGTGAAGCCTATTACACGGCTCATAGGGCTATGATACGCTGGTAGCCTTGGAGCTTCTGCTTGCGCCGCCTGCTGGATTTCAGATTCTCGAAGTAATATATCCTACCTGCCAAAAAGGATATGGGTTTAAGCCGTTCAGGGTTGAGCCGTGTAAGTTAGACCCGGTTTGAAGTGATAAAAAAAAGGAGGCCGCCATTGCGACGATTTAGTGGATTACTTGCGATTCTCGGTTGTGTGCTCATCTACAGTCTGGGCGCGATACCGGCTGGCGGAAAAGCGCGCAGCGAAAAAGGTGAATGGCGTTTTTATGGCGGCGATTCGGGCAATTCCAAATATTCGCCGCTTGACCAGATCAATCCCGACAATGTGAAAACTCTCAAGGTCGCCTGGACATGGGATTCGCCGGATCTCAACCTGATCAAGCAGAATCCGAGTCTCTTCACACTGGGTTATGAAGCGACACCGCTGATGGTCGGCGGCACTCTCTATGTCAGTACTTCGTTGAGTCAGGTGGCAGCCATTGATGCTCAGACCGGCAAGACGATCTGGGTCTACGATCCCAAAAGTTATAAGACCGGGCATCCGACCAACCTGGGCTTCTTGCACAGAGGCGTCGCTTATTGGACCGATGGCAAAATCGAGCGGGTCTTCATAGGAACCAGCGACGCTTACCTGATCGCCATTGACGCCAAGACCGGACAGGCCGTTGCCGATTTTGGTGAAGGCGGAAAAGTGAACCTGACCAAAGCCATCCCGTTTGCCGTGAATGCTCGTAACTATGCGGTCACCTCGCCTCCAGTTGTGTGCCGGGATGTCGTCATCGTCGGATCTTCAATCAATGATGGGCCGATGAAAAAGGAAGCGCCGCGTGGCGACATCCAGGCGTTTGATGCGCGCACAGGCAAGCCCGCGTGGATCTTTCACACGGTTCCCCAGGCCGGCGAATTCGGCAACGAAACCTGGGAAAACGATTCGTGGAAATATACCGGAAACACCAATCCCTGGACGCTGATGAGCGCCGACCAGGAGTTAGGGTATGTTTACATACCGACCGGCACGCCGACTAATGATTGGTATGGCGGCCAGCGACTGGGCAACAACCTCTTCGGCGAAACCCTGCTTTGTCTCGAAGCCAAAACCGGCAGGCGCATCTGGCATTTTCAGACGATTCATCATGGCCTGTGGGATTACGACCTGCCGGCAGCGCCCGTGCTCTGCAATATCAAGGTGAATGGTAAACTCATCAAAGCGGTAGCACAAATTACCAAAACCGGATTCTGTTTTGTCTTCGACCGCGTCACCGGCAAGCCCGTCTGGCCGATTGAAGAACGTCCGGTTCCACAAACCGCCGTGCCCGGCGAACGCACCTCGCCGACACAGCCTTTCCCAACCAAGCCCGCGCCGTATGAGTTACAGGGCTCGACAGAAGATAACCTGATCAATTTCACGCCTGAGCTTCATGAAGAGGCGCTCAAGATCCTCACGCGGTTTGAGCATGGGCCGATTTTCACCCCGCCGACAGAGAAAGGGACGATCAACCTGCCTGGATGGGGCGGCGGCGGCAACTGGTGGGGAGCCGCCTTTGACCCGGAGACCGGCTGGTTCTATATCCCATCGATCACCAGCCACATCGTCGCGCAATTGAATAAGGCTGACCCGGAGCGATCCAACTTCCAATACCTCCGAAATTTTAACGCCAGTGCGATAGGGCCGCGAGGTCTGCCGCTCTTCAAGCCGCCTTATGGGCGAATTACTGCCATTGACCTGAACAGAGGCGAACACGTCTGGCAGGTTGCCAACGGCGATGGCCCGCGTCAAAAAGTCAATGAGATCATCGGCAATGGTAAAGATGTCGGCCCGCTCGGCAGCGGCGGTAGCGGGCCGCTGCTGACCAGGACGCTGCTGTTTGTCGGCCAGGGAGCCGGTGGACGCGGCGGCGGCAGCGGCGGCGGCGGTAATGTGTTACGCGCTTTCGACAAGAAATCAGGCAAAGTCATCGCCGAAATCAATTTGGAAGCCAGCCCGCATGGGTCGCCGATGACTTACATTGCTGGCGGTAAACAATATATCGTGATTGCCACGGTTGATAATCGCCTGGTGGCGCTTGCGCTGCCCTGAACTTTGGCGCTGCATCTGTGATCTGCGCTACATTATCTTCACCAGATGGCTGATTCTCGGCGACGCTGAAGGCCGGGCAAGAGAGCGCGCCGCTGAGAGGCAGGCGCGCTTCGTTGATGCGCGCCTTGAGCCTTAGCGGTTGTGCGGGTGTGGTCAGGCGCTCGAAAGGAAAGCGGCGGGCAGTCGCTGCACAGGGCAGCCTGGCGAGCAAAGTCGATCAAGAAAACCTCCCCATCGACTTCCCGGCGCAGGTGAGCAAAGCCGGCTCGTTAGTTGATTTTGGAAGTTAGAAAGCCGGGAGATTGACAGCACAAGTTCAATCAAGGTGAATGTCCGGCGCGCGAACTCCTGCAATCTGACCGAAGCGCGGCTGGCGGCGGCCACCGTTGCGGCCCAGAAAGTCGCCTGGCTGCGGCGGCAATGAGTTGCCTCGTCAGCTTCACAACTCTAAAAAAGCCAACATTTATCAAAGACCTGGCGGCGCGGGCCGAGCCCTGAAGCAGAGCCCCAGAGGCCGGCCACTGGGTGTGCATGGGTTGGCACACGACTTGATACTCATGGGGGCGAAAAGCGGCCCGGCGTCCAGCCCCGGACAGCTTCTGAGGCAAGCGAATGAAGACCAGCGAGGCACCCAACAGCCCATCATATTTGCAGCGCTACATGGCGATGGTCGTCGTGGTCGGCGTGGCGGTTATGATTTACACCTGTTATTCGCTGCCAGTGGAGACTCTCGGCCTGCCGTATCTCTTGCTTGCTGCCGTCACGCTCTTCGTCGGTTCGCGCATCACGGTGCACTTCTTCCGCTTCGATTCCTGCATTTCGGTATCCGACATTTTCATCTTCCTGTCGCTGATGATGTTCGACGGCGAAGCCGCCATCTTGTTGGCCGGCCTCGAAGGATTCGTCTCCTCTTTGCGCATCACCAAAAAGCGGCTGACCATGGCGTTCAACTCCGCCTGCATGGCGATTGCGACATTCGTTACCGTCCTGGTGCTACGGCTGTGTTTCGGCCCGATCTCCGGCGTCACGCGGGGGGCCTTCTCATCGCGGCTGGTGATGGCGGCTTGCGTGATGGCGATTGTGCAGTACGTCTGCAACTCCGGGCTGGTCGCCGCCGCCGGCGCTTTGTTGATCGATAGGCCATTCTGGGAAACCTATAAAAAGCATTACGTCTGGACGTCAATCACTTATCTGGCCGGTGCCTGCGCCGCCGTCATTACCATCAAGCTGATCCATTTGATCGGCTTTTACGCGTTCATGGCGACGCTGCCGATTCTGATCATCGTCTACTTTACCTACACCACCTATGTGAAGAGCGTCGAATCGTCTGCCGTGCAGGCTGAGCAGGCCGAGCGCCATCTGAAAGAGATGCAGGCGAGCGAAGAGCGCTTCCGCAGCGCTTTCGATCTAGCGCCCATCGGCATGGCGCTGGTCGCGCCCGACGGTCGCTGGATGCAGATCAATCAATCGCTGTCGGAGATCGTCGGCTACAACGAAGACGAGTTCAAATGCATGAACTTTCAGACGATCACCCATCCGGCAGATCTGCCGGCCTTCATGCAGAACGTCAACGAAGTGCTCGAAGGCCGGACGCTGACCTGCCAGATGGAGAAACGCTATTTTCATAAGCAGGGCCACGAGGTCTGGGTGCTGGCCGGCGTCTCGCTGATCCGCGATTCGCAGAACCAGTTAGCCCACTTGATTTTTCAGATACAGGACATCACCGACCGCAAACGCGCCGAGCAGCAACTGGTTCACGACGCCTTCCACGATGCGCTCACCGGGCTGCCGAATCGCGCCTGGTTCATGGAGCAGTTGCAGATGTCGCTCGAACAGGCCAGGAAGAAGCCTGAGCGGCTGTTTGCCATGCTGTTTTTAGATCTCGACCGCTTCAAGCTGATCAACGACAGCATCGGCCATCTGGTCGGCGATCAACTGTTGATCGGCATTGCCCAACGCCTGCGCCATTGCGTGCGCCCCCTGGATAAAGTGGCGCGACTGGGCGGCGATGAATTTACGATTCTGCTCGACGGCTTGCGCGACGAGCACGAAGCCATTGAGATTGCCGAGCGCATACAGAAGCAGGTAGCGCAACCGTTCACCTTGAATGGCTACGAAACCTTCACGACCGCCAGCATCGGAATTTCGTTTTCGAATATCGGCTACGAGCGCGCCGAAGATTTTCTGCGTGACGCCGACACCGCCATGTATCAGGCGAAATTCCTCGGCAAAGCGCGCCACGTCATCTTCGATAAAGGCATGCATGCGCATGCCGTCAACATGCTGCAACTGGAGACCGACCTGCGCCGCGCCATTGATCGCCGCGAATTCTTCATCCAGTATCAGCCCATCGTGTCGTTGGAAACCGGGCGGCTTGCAGGCTTCGAGGCGCTGATTCGCTGGCAACATCCTGAGCGCGGTTTGATCCCGCCCGATAAATTCATCTCGGTCGCCGAAGAGACCGGCTGCATCGTCTCCATCGGGCGATGGGTGCTGTTTGAAGCCTGCCGCCAGATGCAGCAATGGCATGAGGTTTACGCATTGCGCGAGCCGTTGTTTGTCAGCGTCAATCTCTCTACCAAGCAATTCTCGCAGGTCAATCTCTATGACGAGATCGTCCAGACGCTCAAGGCGACCCGGCTCGATCCGCGCGCCCTGAAGCTGGAGATCACCGAATCAATTGTTATGGAGAATATCGAGACGGTCACCAACACGCTCGAACAGATTCGCGCCCTCGGCGTCGAATTGAGCATGGACGACTTCGGCACGGGCTATTCGTCGCTCTCTTACCTGCACCGCCTACCGATAGACACGCTGAAGATTGACCGCTCGTTCGTCACCCGCATGAACGAGCACAACGAGAACAAAGAGATCGTCCGCACGATCATTTTGCTGGCGCAAAATCTCGGCAAGCACGTCATTGCCGAAGGCGTCGAGACCAAAGAGCAGGTCGAGTTGCTGCGCGAATTGCGCTGCCACAGCGGTCAGGGCTATCTCTTCTCGCCGCCGCTTACCGCCGAAGCCGCAGACACGATGATCGAAGGCATGACGAACTGGCAGGCGCGCATGCCTGGCTTGGAAGAAATCTATGACGAACAAAACTTCGGCCCCATCATCAGCAACTATTCGATGTAATTTACCCTACCTTTAAAGACTGCGTCGCGCTGACCTCTGAAATCGCTTTGCTTGACACCCGGAAAACGCCCTTCGTAGTATGGAGCATATGGCTGACACCGAACGCAAGCGGCTCTTTCTGATCGATGGAATGTCGCAAATCTATCGCGCCTACTACGCCATTCGCGGCCTCACGAATTCGCAAGGTCTGCCGACCAACGCCGTCTATGGTTTCACCATGATGCTGCGGCGGCTGATCGCCCAGGAGAAGCCCGATTATCTCGGCGTCGCGCTCGATTCGCCCGAACCGACCTTTCGCCACGAAAGCTATGAACATTACAAAGCGACGCGCAGCGCCATGCCCGACGATCTGTCGGTGCAGTTGCCTTATGTCCTGCGCGTCTCGGAAGTGTTGCGCGTGCCGATCACGCGCGAGCCGCGCTATGAAGCCGACGACATCATCGGCACGCTGGCCAGGAAAGCCGAAGCCCAGGATCTCGATGTCGTCATCGTCACCAACGATAAAGATATGTGCCAGTTGGTCAGCGATCACATCAAGGTACTGCGTACGGACCGCAGCGGCATGATGAGCCTGCTGGATCGCGAAGGGGTGAAAGAGCGGATGGGCGTCTGGCCCGAACAGGTGGTCGATCTTCTAGGCTTGTGGGGCGATCAATCGGACAACATTCCCGGCGCGCCGGGGGTCGGCGAAAAAGGCGCTAAGCAGATCATCGAACAGTTCGGCTCGATTGAAAACGCCCTGGCTCACGCAGAGGAAATCTCGCGCAAGACTTACCGCGAGAGCCTGCAGAACAACCGCGAGTTGATTCTGCAATCGCGCGAACTGGCGCGCATCCACTCGGAAATGCCGATCCCGTTAGACCTTGAGAGGCTGATTTATGAAGAGCCGGATCGGCGCGCTGCTTACGAGTTGTTCTCGGAAATGGAATTTTCGCAACTGACGCGCGAATTCGCCGACGCCGCGACGCCCGATGCCATCTCGACGGTAGCAGCGCGCAAACCTGGCCAGACGCGCTACCTGCGCATCGAGACGCGCGCCGAGCTTGAGAAGTTCATCCGCTCGCTTTACGCGCTCGACCGTTTCGCGCTCTCCGTTGCCGAACGCAAAGGCGCGGTCTATGGCGTGGCGATCTCGACGGCGCAGATGAACGCCGCGCTCATTGACTTTGAAAAGATCGCTGACGCCCTCACGCTTCTGCAAGAGGCGCTTGAGAATGGCTTGATTCAGAAAGCGGTTCACGACTGGAAAGGCGCGCTGACCCTGCTGCATCGCTATTGCTGCGAGCAAGCGCCCGCGCCCACCGATCAGATAATCGTAAAGAAGATTACAGAAGGCGCGATGCAAGATTTCGCGCCCACCGTGCGCATTGAAGGCGTCGAAGACGACACCTTGCTTGCGGCTTATCTGCTCGACCCCAACCGCGCCAGCCATCGCACGCTCGAAGTGGCGCGCGAATTTCTCGGCGTTGAGCTTGCCGAAACCATTGACGGCTTCGATGCGGACGATGCCCGCGCCTTGCAAGCGGCGGACTTGACCTTTCACCTGGCCGATGTCTTGCGCGCCAAGCTTGAAGAGAAAGCCTTGGAGCGCGTCTACACCGAGATCGAATTGCCGCTCGTCGAAATTCTCTTCGAGATGGAGCGCATCGGCGTGCGTATAGATACGCAGGCGCTCGAAGTCGCAGGCCGCGAGATGGAGCAGGAACTGGCGCGGCTGACGGTGAAGATCTATGAGCTTGCCGGCCAGGAGTTCAACATCAATTCAACGGTGCAGCTTGGCGAAATTTTCGAGAAGCTCAACTTCGACGTTGGCCGCAAGACGAAGACCGGGCGCATATCGACATCGGCTGACGTGCTCGAAGAACTGGCGGCGAAGTATGAGTTGCCGCGCTTGATTCTGGAGTACCGCGAGATTGCCAAGCTCAAGAGCACCTACGTTGACGCGCTGCCGCGCTTGATCGACCCGCGCACGGGCCGCATTCACACGACGCTCAATCAAGCAGTGGCAGCGACAGGGAGATTGAGCAGCACCAATCCGGCTCTACAAAACATTCCGATTCGCAAAGAGTCGGGCCGGAGGATTCGCGCCGCCTTCGTTGCCTCGCCGGGTCACGTTTTGATGTCGGCAGATTATTCGCAGATTGAGTTAAGAATCTTCGCGCACCTGACGGGCGACCCGGAGATGACCGACGCCTTCAAAAAAGGCGAAGACATCCATGCGCGCACGGCGCGGCTGGTCTTCGGCGCAAAGACGAAGCAGGAAGAGTCGGAAGCGCGCCGTTTGGCCAAGATCGTCAATTTCGGCGTCGCCTATGCGATTGGCGCATTCGGGCTGGCGGCGCGCACCGGCCTGTCGCGCGCTGATGCCAAGCGCACGATTGACAACTATTATGAAACCTTCAAAGGCGTGCGCCGCTACATGGAAGAGATTCCCGCACAGGTGCGCGAAACTGGTTTTGTAAGAACCGCCTTCGGTCGCATACGCCCGATACCCGACATCAATAATAAGAATCACAACCTGCGAGCGCGCGCCGAACGCGAAGCCATCAACGCGCCGATACAGGGGACGGCGAGTGACATTGTCAAGATGGCCATGGTGCGCGTCCACCAGCGATTACGAAAAGAGAAACTCGACGCCCGCATGATCTTGCAAGTTCACGACGAGTTGTTGCTTGAAGTGCCGGCGGGCGAGGTCGAGCGCGCCACAAAAGCCGTGCGCGAAGAGATGGAGCGCGTCTATAAGCTTTCGGTGCCGCTGGTCGTTGACATCGGCGTGGGTAAGAATTGGCTCGAAGCCAAACCGTGATGTTCGTTACAAATTATCTTGCCTGCTGGTGACCAGAATATCAATAAGCTCTCTATGCTTAGAGACGGAAGATCGCTTCGACTTTGCAACCGAATCCTGGCAGCGTTGTGGAGATCAGATCATCCTGTTCCGAATAGGTGGCCTGGAGCTTTAGGGCTTGTCCTTCGAGAAAATACACTTCAATGGTTCGTTGGTAAGGATCAACCACCCAGTACTCTTTTACTCCATGCTTGCCGTAGAGTTGCCGCTTGGCAATGCGGTCACGCCTTGCGTTTTCGGCTCCGGGAGAAACGATCTCGATCAGCAAGTCGGGCGTTCCGGTGATTCGCTCGCCTGAGGCGATTTCAGCGCGACGTTCATTACTAACAAAAATCAGGTCGGGAATGACCCCGCTGAACTCACTGAAGATTACCCCTGGTGTGGCCCAGATTACTCCTATGGGATTATGGGACAGGTAAGTCGTGATGCTCATGGCCAAATTCATGGACAGGCTTTGGTGAGTCAGATTGGGTGCGCGAGACACGAATAGTTCCCCCTCGATGACTTCATAACGATTGCCATCGTCAGGCATCGCATCAAGATCAGCTATAGTCAAAAGAGGTTCGATTTGAGTGCTCATAAAGCCTCCGTGTTCGCGAGAATTCTAACATGAGCCAGTTGTGCGGCAACCTCTCGAAGGTTGCGAGCAGCGGGCTGAAACTTACGGCAATGCGAAAGCGACGACGGCATCGCCGCGCTTGGTGCCGAGTTTGCCGTGGCCGCCGGCACAGATCACCACGTATTGCTTGCCGGCGAATTCATAGGTCATCGGCGCGGCCTGCGCGCTTGCCGGCAGTTCGCCCTTCCACACTTCTTTGCCGGTCTCGACATCGAAGGCGCGCAGGTAGGTGTCCATCGCCGCAGCGATGAAGATGAGATTGCCTGCCGTCACCACCGCACCGCCGAGATTGAGCGAACCCCATTCGGCGGCCTTCGGAATCATGCCAAGCTTCGGAATCATCCCGAACGGCACTTCCCAGCGCAGCGCGCCGGTCGCCGCGTCAACCGCCGAGAGCGCCCCCCACGGCGGCGCATTGCACGGCGCGCCGCTCGGCCCAAGAAACGATTCACGGTACATCGCATACGGCGTGCCCGTCTGCCTGGCAAATTCGCCCTGCAAGCGATTGCCTTCCGGCGAGGCGCGCAGCTTGTTGTATTCGTCACGCGGAATCAAGCGCGCCACCGTCGCCAGGCGATTTGTATTAACGATTACCAAATTGCGGGCCGGGTCATAAGCCATGCCGCTCCAGTTCATGCCGCCGACGTTGCCGGGAAAAATGACCGTGCCTGCGAGGCTCGGCGGTGTGAAGACGCCTTCCGAGCGCAGCTTTTTGAGGCGCTCGCGGCAAGCTTCCTGGTCGGCAGGCGTCAAGCCCCAGGCATCTGCGGGCGTGAGCCGTTGCGGCACGACGGCGTGCGGCAAAGTCGGAAAGGGCTGCGTCGGCGAACTCTGTTCGCCCGGCACATCAGTTTGCGGTACGCTGCGTTCTTCAACCGGAAACAGCGGCTTGCCGGTGTCGCGATCAAGCAGGAAGAGATGGCCGATCTTCGTGCCGACAGCCACGGCATCGACGGCGCGGCCACGGCGTTTAATCGTAATCAGCATGGGCTGCGAGGCGACATCGTAATCCCACAAATCGTGATGCACGACCTGAAAATGCCAAACGACTTTGCCGCTTGCGGCGCGCAAAGCGACAACCGAGTTGGCATAGCGATTATCGCCCTTACGCTCGCCGCCATAAAAATCCGGGCTGGGGCTGCCGGTCGGCACGAACACCAGGCCGCGCCGCAGATCTACGGAGATCAGCGACCAGGCATTGGCCGCGCCGGTGTGCGTCGCGCCTTCGCCTAGCCACGTCTGGCGTGCAGGGTCTTTGGCATCCGTCGGAATCGGATCCCAACTCCAGCGCAACTGCCCTGTGCGTGCGTCGTAAGCGCGGACGACGCCGCGTTCGATCTCGACGCCGCGATTGTCACCAATCGACGAACCGACGATCAGCAGATCACCGATCACCGCCGGCGGCGATGTCACTTGATAATCGCCACGGTTGACGAGCCGCACGTCGCGCGTCAGATCAACCTGGCCGTCCTGGCCGAAGTCTTTGCAAACCAGTCCGGTCGCCGCGTCGAGCGCGATCAATCGCGCATCAATCGTCGCAACGATGATGCGGCGCTGCCCGGTGCGGCTATCGCGCCAGCTTGAGACGCCGCGCGATGTGACTTCCGAATAACTGCCCGCCGGATCAATCTTCGGATCAAATGTCCAGCGTTGCGCGCCGGTTCGCGGGTCGAGCGCGATCACCCGGTTGAAAGGTGTGCTTAAATACAAAACACCGTCTACCAGAATCGGCGTCGCTTCAAAGGCCGACTTGCGTCCCGCCGAGGTTATCGGAATCGGGCCGGTGTGATAAGTCCAGGCGACGCGCAGTTGGCTGACGTTGTCGCGGGTTATCTGTGCGAGCGGCGCGTAACGCGAGCCGCCGCCGTCACGCCCATAAGCCGGCCATTCGTCGCCATGTTTTTGCAGACCGCTTGCGATCACCGGATTCAGGTTAAGCAATAAACCAGCAATGATCATCAATGCGCCGGCGGCGCGCGCCGCTTGCGTCAATAATCGCTTTTGTAATTTTCCAGCCATTTGTATATTGCTCCTCGCTTGTCCAATCTCTCGACCACGCTGCCTCGCGACTTCGCGCTAACCGACGGCGCAGCGTCGAAGGCGGCTTGTGGCGTCGAGTATCGTTGATACGCAGAGCCTGAGCAAATGCGCCGGGACGAACGAGCCCCGTCAGGGACATGCGGGCCGCAGGCGGGGACAAGCGGACGGTGGCGGCAAGGCAAAAGGCACGAGGCAAAAATCAAAAGGCAAAAGTGCGGATGAAACAGGCCGCTTGCGATTTCGTCGGCATGGCGATTAGGGCAATTCATTTTTGCCTCTTGCCTTTTGCTTTTTGCCCTCAGAGATGATTCACGAGCAGGGTTGAGTCGCGGTCAATGTAGCGGCGGCTCCAGTTGATCTCGGTGCCGTCGTCGAGAATGATGCGATATTCGCCATGAAACCACGGGTGCAGTTCTTTGACGCTATCGAGATTGATGATTTGCGAACGATTGACGCGCAGGAACTTTGACGGGTCGAGCCGCTGTTGCAAGCCTTCGATGGTGCCGCGCAGGCGGTACGAATCCTTCAAGGTGTGCAGATGGACGTAATTCTTCGCCGCTTCGATCAAGCGGATGGAGTCGACGCGCAGAAAGAAAGCGCGGCCTTCCGAATGAACCAGCAAGCGCTCGACATAGCGCGGGCCGCTGCGCACTTCCTGGAGCAAACGACTCATGCGCTCGCTCAGGTCGCCGGCTTCTTCGCGTTGCAGAAACTGGCGGGCGCGGTCAACCACGCGCTTGAAGCGCGCCGGCTCGAAGGGCTTCAGCAGATAATCGAGGGCGCTCACTTCAAAGGCGCGCAGCGCGAACTGATCGTGTGCAGTAATGAAGATTACTTGCGGCAGCGGCTCGAAATCGAGCGCTTCGATGACCGCGAAGCCATCAAGTCCGGGCATCTGCACGTCGAGAAAAACCAGGTCGGGACGCTGGTCGGCAATCATCATCACCGCATCGCGCCCGTTGGCCGCTTCGCCGACGATCTCAAGGTCAGGCTCGGCTTCGAGGTAGCGGCGGAGCTTTTGCCGCGCTGGCCGCTCATCATCGGCGATCAGCGCGCGAATCTTTGGCATGCAATAACTCCCCGGTACATCCAGTTATCTCTGTTTCTTTAACTTCACATGCAACTCGGTCAAGGCGTCCGATGCGATGTATAGCTTGATCTCATAGGTGGTAAATCCTGCCGCTGATACACGGAATGTATAATCGCCATAGGGCACCTTTTGGAATGAATACTTGCCGCGTTCATCTGTCATCGTGGTCAGCTTCGTGGTTTGCAGGCGAGGCGAGTCGGGATCGCCAATCAATTCGACGCGAGCGCCGCTTATACCATGCGTATCCGATTCATCGAAGACGATGCCGTTCATCCAACTGCGACCTGATTGTGCGGTGGCGATCATCAAGGGGAGCGAAAGCACGATGGTGAGCCAGGCCATCTGCTTTATGAGATTTCTAATACACATCGCTGTGATCTTCCTGGCGTTTCGTATTCAGTGCAACCGCTTATCGTCAACGCCCGACGCTTCAGATAATGAGTGAAAAGGCAGCCTGACGGTTACCGTCAATCCTTTGCCCTCGCTGTTGGCGAGCGTTAACCCATGCAACCTGCCGTAAAGCTGCCTGAGCCGCTCGGCGGTGTTCGTCAGGCCGATGCCGTTGCCGCCGGCGTGCGCCAACTGCTCGCCGACGCCCGGCCCGTTGTCGCTCACTTCAAGCACTAGCGCCTCGCGTTCACGCCGCGCGGTCACTGTAATTTGCACTACTCCGGTTTCCGGGTCGGCGGCGTGGCGTATGCAGTTTTCGACCAGCGGCTGCAACACAAGTTGCGGCACCAGCGCGCGGCCAAGATCGGCTTCACAAACAATCTGCACGGTCAAGCGCTCTTCAAAACGCGCACGCATGATGTCTAGATAAAGGTCGAGCAGCTTGAGTTCCTGTTCGAGCGTCACTTCCTGCGCGCCACTGTCGCGCATCGTCATGCGCAGCAGATCGCTCAAGCGCGCAATCATCTCGTCGGCGGCCCGTGGGTTATCATAAACCAGCGACGAAATCGTGTTCATCGCGTTGAAGAGAAAATGCGGTTGCAGTTGCAGGCGCAGGGCTTGCAACTGCGCCTGCGCAAGCTGGGTTTCGAGCTGCGCGGTCTGCACTTCCCTGTCGCGCGACTGGCGATAATGATCGAAGAGATAGACGAAGCCGACAAACAGGCAGTAGACGATTGTATCGTTGGAAAACTCCATCAGATAGCGATAGCGCATAATGCCATAGTCATACGAGCCAAGCCCGACAAGCGGAAACAGGAGGTTGCGCGACAGAGCCATCAGCGACGTGTGCAGGAAAGAAAAGATCGCCATCGCCGCAAAGTGCGCCGGCAGACGGCGCAGCCAGTTGCTTTTTTCTATTCGATAGCGGCGCGCGAATCTGACTAGAAAAGGCAGCAACAACAGCGCCGCATAAGCGCCGGTCATCTCTTCAATGAAGATCGTCAGCACCCTGCGGTGGTGCGCGCGCGCCACATCGTCCAACGCCTTGTAGCCAAACAGCAACAGCCCTGTGGCCGTGAAGTAGGCAAAGACCAGCAGGCGAACCCGCCACTTGCCCGCGCGGTTTTGCTCGGCTTTTTGACCAGCAGCTTTCAGCCAGCGCGCCACGCCCGTAGGTCCGGCAATCTCACTTGCGTTTCCCATAAGTCACGCGCCAGATTTTGTTCGCGCCGTCGTCAGTGACCAGCAGCGAACCGTCTTTCAAGACCAGCAAGCCGACGGGGCGGCCCCAGACCTCCGGGCGGTTTTCGCCTAGCATCCAGCCCTTGATGAAATCGTCGTAGCCGCCAATGGGCTTACCGTCTTTATCGAAGCGGATGCGAATGATCTTATAGCCTGTGCGCTTCTCGCGATTCCACGAGCCGTGCAGCGCCACGAAGGCATCGCCGCGATACTCTTCGGGAAACATCGCGCCGTCGTAAAAGACCAGGCCGAGCACCGCCGAATGCGCCTGAATCAAAACATCGGGCACCATGGTCTTCTTCACCAGATCGGGCTGCTCGCCGGCGCGGCGCGGGTCTTCGTGCTGGCCGATGTAGGCATAGGGCCAGCCATAAAATCCGCCTTCTGTAATCGATGTCACGTAATCCGGCACCAGGTCGTTGCCGATGAAATCGCGCTCCTGCACCGCAGCCCAGAGTCGCCGGGTGCGCGGGTTGTAAGCCAGGCCGATGGGATTGCGCAATCCGGCGGCAAAGATGCGCTGGCCGCTGCCATCCGGGTTGAACTCAGAGATCGCCGCTCGCATTGGCTCTTCGCCCGCATCGACATTCGATTTCGAGCCGACGGTGACGTAGAGCTTCGAGCCATCTGCATTGAAAATTACATTGCGCGTCCAGTGCTCGCGGTAGCCGTTTTCGGGTAGGTCGGCAAGCTTTTCCGCTGCCCCGTCAGCTTTCGTCTGTCCGGGTTTGTATTTGAAGCGGATGAGCGCATTGTTGTCGCCGACGTAGAGGTACTCGCGCCAGAAGACCAGGCCGAACGGGTGGCGCAGCCCCTCGGCAAAAACGAAGCGCTCATCCACCTTGCCGTCGTTATTCGTATCGCGCAGCACGCTGATGCGGTCGCCTTCGGATTCGGCGACGAAGACATCGCCGTTGGCCGCCAGCGCCAACCAGCGCGGGCGCTTCAAATCGCCTTCGGCATAGGTCGAAATTTCAAAGCCCGGCGGCAAGGTGAGCTTGGCGTCTTCGGGTTGCGAGATAACGCGCGAGGAATTGATCGGCCCTTTCAGGACTTCAGACGGCGGCAGATCAGCGACCGTGATGCTGTGATGTTGCAACTCATTCGGCGATTCTGATGGCGATGGCCGCGATGAACTTTTTGACTGCGCGCAGGCCAGCGAAGCGATGATGAAAAGCGCGAGGCTCAACGTCGAGGCGTGGCGCGCGCAGCAAGCAAGGGATGCAGCGATTATTTTCAATCTCATTTATCTGACTCCAGCGTGATCGATGATACTGAGTCCACCGGCGGCAATGCCGTCAGAACATTTTCACACAGCGAGCGCGAGTTGGAAAAGCAGTAGGCAGCAGGCAGATGTTCGCTTGTAATTCAAACTTCAAAGCGGCGGAATGTTTCTGCACCGAATGACCGCCTGCTGCCTACCGCCTACTGCCTACTCTTTGTATAATACTGCTATGCAGAAGCGACAGATCGGTGTCGAAGTGTTGGTAAAAGATCATTTCTGGAATGAGGCGCACGGGCGCTATGTCTATGCGTTCGATTGTCCTGCCTGCAAACAATCAAAGCTCATCACACAGCTAGGCATTCATCGCTGCGATTGCGGCTCCTGGCTGATCGTCACCAATCAGCGATAGCGCGCAATCTTCCCGCCCGCATGCGAAACATCCAGGCGCATGCCACGCACGAAAGTGGCTGCACAGTGCGCGGCCTTGATGTTCAACGGGTTCTTCTCAGAAACTCAGTCTATTCTTCGCCAGTGTCGCTGTCTTTGAGGCGGAAGAAGACTTCCATCGTCACCTGATATTCGATCTTGCCGTCGCGCAGCGCGCCGCGCTGGTCGCGGATCTCGAACCAGCGTAATTCATGAAGCGTCTGCTGCGCGCGTTCGATGGCCACGCGAATCGCGTCGCTGAAACTCTCGTTCGACGTTCCCACGATGGTCACGCCTTTGTACACGCCTTCTGACATACTCGTTCCTCCTGAAGATTGTGATGAGTGATGAGTAATGTGTGAGGTGTGTCAATCAAGACGGGTTCATTAGATCCGTTTGCGATTGAGTGTAAGGTAAGCGCAATAATTCACCGCAGAGACGCAGAGGACTCAGAAGAAGCGCAGAGATACTCCAAATGCGCCATTCTCTGCGCCGCCGCTGCGTGCGAAGCGCATCTCCGCCATCTTGTGTCCTCTGTGTCTCTGCGGTGAACCCTCACGATCCCCATACCTTCAATTGAAAATCGATCTAAGAGCCGAATATCACTCATCACTCATTACTCTTTTCTTGCCGTGCCGCGATAGATCGTGCCGAGGACGCGCGGCAGGCCGGGTATCACCGAGCGTTCAAGCTTTTCGATTGCAAAGCCGGCGTTTGTAATTAACGCATCAATTCGGCGATTCAGATGGCAACCGCAGGCGATGATCTTTTGAACCGGGTTGAGCCAGTCTTGCCACCTGGCAGTGCGCCGGTCGTCGCTGTGCCCGTGTTCGAGAAATGCCATCAAGCCTGTGGGCTTGAGGACGCGGCGCATCTCCCTGAGCGCCGCTGCCGCGTCAGGGATCGTGCAGAGCGTGAAGGTCGTCGCCACGCCATCAAACGTGTCGTCGCCGAAAGGCAATCGGCCACTGGCGTCGAGGTAAAGCTTCTCAACCGGCATGGCCGCAGCCGCAATACGCCGGGCGACGCGCTCAACCAGCATGCGCTCCGGGTCTAAAATAGTCAGGCTTGTCACCGTCTCCGGGTAATGTCGCAGGTTCAAGCCTGTGCCGAAACCAATTTCGAGCACGCGCCCCGCAAGCGGCGCAAGCGTGACGCGCCGCTCGCGGTTGACCTCTTCGCTGCGCAGCAAATAGTCAAGGACGCGCGGAAAGATCTGCCTCGAATAGATGCTCATTCTGAAATTTCGGATTTTGGATTTTGATGGCGCATACGGCGATTCGCGCGGCACGAATTTGGATTGACGGATGGCTTGCCCGTCCGTCCTCGCCCACAAACCAATACTCTACAACGCCAGCGGCGGATTAGAGAAGGTGCAAAGGCAAGCGCCTCCTTTCTTGTGACGCATCACTTGGCGCTCCTTCAAAATGCCAATCGCTGCTTCAAGGCGCGGACGCGGTCGCGCGCCACCGCGAGTTCGGTTCGCCGGGCATCTTTTAAACGCACGGTCATGCCGCCGGCAAACGCCGTGTGCACTTCAGCGATGAAGTCCAGATTCACCAGTGTCGCGCGATGAATGCGGATGAAGCGCGCCGGGTCGAGTTTCTGTTCAAGCTCGGCGATGGCCGCATCGACGACAAACTGCTTTTCGCCGGTGACCGCATAGGTCAGCTTGTCTTTGGCGACGAAGTGCGAGACGCGCGGCAATTCGATGAACTGTATGCGGTCGCCGAGCCGCGAGGCAATGCGCGTCGGGTAGGCCGCTGGCGGCACCTGGAGCGCCGCCGCCAATTGTTCGATCACAGCGCGCATCTGGGGCGGTTGGCCGCCGGCGCGCAATCGTTCGAGCTTGGTCAGGGCGCGGTCGAGTTGCTCGGCTTCTATGGGTTTGAGCAGATAATCAATCGAATTGACCGCAAAGGCGCGCAGCGCGTAATGATCGTAAGCTGTGGTGAAAATCACAAACGGCTGGACGGGTAATTTCGCCAGGAACTCAAAGCCGCTGAGTCCCGGCATCTCGATGTCGAGAAACAGCGCGTCGAGGCTTTCATGGCTTAAAGCCGCGAGCGCCGCTTCCGGGTCGGTCGTGCTGCCGACGATCTGTACGCGATGGGTGGCTTCAAGCATGCGCGCCAGGCGGCGCAGCGCCAGCGCTTCGTCATCGATCAGAAAGACGCGCAGCGGGTTGTTCATACGCTGGTCGTTTTCCTCGCCTCGACGACGGGCAGCGAGATTCTCACCATGGTGCGCCCCTCACGAGTGGTGATGTCGAGCGCCGCCCGGTCATCATAAATCGCCAGCAGCCGCGCTTGCAGGGTGTCGAGGCCATGTCCGGCGACCAGGGCGTCGCGCGCAAAGCCTGGCCCGTCGTCAGAGACTTCGATCTGTAGCTGTTGATTCAGGAGGCTCGCCGTGATCTGCACTGTACCGCCTTCGCGGCGCGGCGCGATGGCGTGCTTGACGCTGTTTTCGACGAGCGTCTGTACGGCCAGCGGCGGCGTCTCGATAAGCGCCAGGGCCGGCGGCACATCAATCGAATAACGCAGCCGCTCGCCGAATCGCGCCCGCTCGATCTCAAGATAATCTTGTGTAATTTTCATCTCTTTTTCAAGCGGCACGGTGCGCCGCTTGTTCGAGTCGAGCGAAAAGCGCAGCAAGGCGGCGAGCCGTTCGACCAGCTTTTCAGCCTGTGCCGGATCTTCCTGGATCAAGGACGAAATCGAGTTGAGGGTGTTGAAGAGAAAGTGCGGATGGATGCGCGATTCGAGCGACGACAGGCGCGCTTCGAGGGCGAGCTTGCGGGCGCGCTCGGCGGCCAGTTCCCTTTCGCGCAATTCCTGTCTGGTCGCTTCGAGCTTGCCGCGCAGGCGTTCGTAAAGCGAAAGGCTGATGCCGACGACCAGCGAGATGGCCCACGCATAACGCATATCGTATTGGAATTTTTGCCAATAATCCCGGATGTCGAACAAGCCCAGGGCAACGAGAATCAATCCGGCGATCAGCACGCCGATGGCCGTCAGGAAAATGAGCGTGGCGATGAGCAGCAGCCAGTTGTAGGGTGCGCGGCGAGCGGCAATGGGCGCGCCATAACGGTTGAAGAAGAGCGTCATCACGCTGCCGATGGTGCTGCCATAGACAGTCGCGATGATCAGAGACGCGCCGGCCTGCCCAGGCGAGTTGCGATAAAACGGCACCAGGATGATCAACACGACGGAGGCAAGGGCAGTGATCATCAACACCCAGCGCATATCGATCACGAATTCGCGCCACCAATCTTTTCGCTCGCCCTTCATCTGTGACCCTCGCCTCAGTTCTCCGCTTTCAAGCAAAGCGATGCATCATAGCACATCGCCGCCGGATGGATCGCTGCGCCATCCGGCGGCGGCACTGCATCGGCAGGTTTAGTAACTTTCACTGCTTTGATGGGTTTGCCGATTCAGTGGCGATTCTGCGCCGCAATCCGCTTGACGGCTCCGGCGATGATGAAGCAGGCAATGCCTGCAAAGATCGCCAGGTTTTGCGGCAGCACTTTGAAAGCCATGGCCATGAAAAACAACACGCCGAGGGTTCCCAGTACCACCGCAGTGAGGTTAGCTTTGTCGCTCATTTCATCTCTCCTTTTCGTAAACTGGCCGGCAAATTGCGCATCATCGTTTATGGCAGCCGACGCAGGACCCAGTCGAAGAGATCAGCTTGCCGGTTTCGAGAAAGGCCGCCGCCTGCTTCTGTCGCGCTGAGCCTGGCGCATCGTCGACCAGCCTTTGAAAGTAAGCGCGGGCTTTGGCCTCACTGCCGAGCCGCTGCCAGCCTTCTGCCAGGCCGAACAACAACTCGCCGCGCGCGTGGCCCGACAACCTGGCGAAGTAGCCGGTTTGCAGTTGCAAGACTTTCTCGTAATCACCGACGGCGAGTTCAAGCAGCCGGTGAGCTTCGGTTTCCGGTTTGGCAAAGCGCGAAGCGACCAGCAGCGTCGCGCCGCGCGGAATTCGCACGCCGACATTTTCGGGTTCCAGCGCGACGGCTTCGTCCATCTCTTTGAGGCCGCGACTCCAGATCTCCAGGCCCTTTTGAAGATCGCCTTTTTGAAACTGCTGGCCGGCGCGAAAGACCAGCCCGCCGCCGTGCCAGACCAGCGCTTCGGCGTGTTTGGGGGTTTTGGCGAGCACTTCTTCGCAGGTTTTCATGCCGCGCTCGAAGGCAGCCTGATCGCCTTCAAAGCCGGCAAAGAAATCTTCGCGCACCAAAAAGTCGAAGCGTTCGCGGGCATGGCGGTCGCTTGCGCTTTCGGTCTTCTGCGGCGCTACGGCTGTCGGTTGACCGGTTTGACCGGGTGACGCTTCCGTAAACAGCGCCAGCCCGCAGGCGACCGCGAAGATGGCGACAATCGTAAGCTTGATCACATTGCGCACGATTGCCGGTCGCGATTGGTTAGCGGCGTAGATCGGTGCATGCAGTTGCTCAGTTGATGGTTTCATGTTCTCCCTCCTGCCGTGATGATACGCAGGCGAGAGCCGCAAATCGCCGGGCGGCTGACGAAAGGCCGGAAGATTCGGATGAACGGTTCAATTCAGATTCTGAAAGGCGAGCACGCCAGACGCTATTAGGTCAATCTCTTCAGAGGCAGGTATTCAACACGGTTTGATATTTCTTCTGGCTCGAAGACCCCGGCAATTAATTCCAATTCATCGATACACTGACCCGTCGAAAGATTACTTTGATGCACATATATCACGCCCGCAAATTCTATGTTCGCCTCTTGTCTTCGAGTTGCTTCACGCAATAGATCATCATCTTGAGTAAAGAGAACGCGGTGTAATTGCAGGGCGCGGTCAAGCAAGGCCGGGTCGCCCAGTTGATGAGCGCCATCCTCATAAGCTGTCAACACATCAACTTTGCGCAGGCGCAGGCCCTCCGTTATCGCATATTTGACATGATGATCCATATAGAAATTTAACGGCATACGCTCTTTCCATCGGCGCGAATTCTGGTGCAGAGTGTAAGGGCGCGGTTAAATCTTAAAGCTTTCCCATCTCTCTCAGCTTGTGGACGAGAGGAGAGTCTCCGGCCTTTTTTCTCAATTCCTCTACTTCTTCATACCGGCGCTTGATGTCTGCATCCAGTTCAGCCTGGTGGTCATAATAATAGGAGAGCGCAGCGTGAATTTGCGCCAGAGACAGATACGGGTATTGTTCGTGAATCTCTTCCGGGTTCCAGCCCCAGGCGGTTTTGTCGAGCACGACTTCGATGACCTTCGTATTCGCGCCGGTGATCCAGGCGACGCCGTTTTCATCAAGGTAAATGTGGGTTGTCGTAACGACCTGCATATCGCTTCACCTCATTTCTTGATAGCTTATCACAGGTGACCCATCACAGTCGGCGTTTTCTTTGCAGTCGCTTGATAGTACGGCGCGGGTTCGGATAGACTCACGTTTAGCCGGTCGAATCCAGACTGCTGTTGAGTGCCCTTGTTTAATCTACGGGAGTGAATCCATGAAGCCATTCGTTAAGGCAATCACCGCCTGTCTTGTCATGCTGGTCTTCGCCGCATTCGCCGCCGAGGCGCGCGCTCAGGCGTTTGACGTGAAGACGCAGACGCTCAAGAACGGCCTGAAGATCCTCGTGCAGGAAGATCATTCGATTCCCAACGCGACCATGTACATCTTTTATCGCATCGGCTCGCGCAACGAGCGGCCCGGCACGACCGGCCTCTCGCATTTCTTCGAGCACATGATGTTCAACGGCGCGAAGAAGTACGGGCCGGGCGAATTCGACCGCGTCATGGAAGCCGCTGGCGGCAGCAACAATGCCTATACCAACAACGATGTGACGGTCTATCAGGATTGGTTCCCCAGCGCCACGCTCGATCTCATTTTCGATCTTGAAGCCGACCGCATTCAAAATCTCAGCTTCGATCCGAAGATCATCGAATCCGAGCGCGGCGTCGTCGCCAACGAGCGCCGCCTGTCAGTCGATAACAGCACCTTCGGCACCCTCTACGAACAACTCTCGGCTACGGCCTACACGGCGCATCCGTATCAATGGCCGGTGGTTGGCTGGATGGTCGACATACAGAACTGGAAGATGGAAGACCTCAAGCGTCACTTCGAGATGGGCTACTCGCCGTCGAACGCGACGATGGTCGTCTGCGGCGATGTCAGCGCCGACAATGTCTTCAAGCTCGCCGAAAAGTATATCGCGCCTATCGTCTCGCATACGCCGCCGCCGCCGGTGACCACGCAGGAGCCTGAACAGCAGGGCGAGCGCCGCCTCGTCGTCAAGAAGTTCGCGCAGTTGCCGCTCCTGTTGATCGGTTATCACGTGCCGCAAACCGCGAGTAATGAATATTACGCTTTGCAGGTCTTGAAGACGATTCTCTTTGCGGGACAAAGCTCGCGCATGTACCAGCGTCTGGTTGATAAAGACCAACTGGCGATTGCCGTTGATTCGAACCTGGAATTCGCCTTCGATCCGACGCTCTTCCTGGTGATCGCGCAGCCGAAGGCGGGGGTTGCCACCACGGCAGTCGAGCGCGCCATCTATGATGAATTGGACAAGGCGAAAACGCAGATGGTCACGGATCAAGAGATCGCCAAAGCCAAGAACATCTTGCTGGCGAATTTCTATCGCGAGATGAAGACGATCAGCGGACGCGCCAACACGCTCGGCAGTTATGAGGTCTTCTTCGGCGATTACCGCAAGCTCTTTGATGCCGCACAGGAATACAATAAAGTGACCCAGGATGATGTGCGGCGGGTTGCCGGAAAATACTTCGGCGATATGAATCGCACGGTAGCGACGCTCGTGCCTGAGACGGGTGCTGAGGGCCAGGGAGCAGGGGCCGGGGAAAAAAAGTGAAGGGTTCGTGAGGCGCAAAAGCATGCAAGGCCCGAAGCATATTCAAGCGACACCTGATACCCAACGCTCAACACCCGGAGAAAAATTCATGAAGCGACGGTTAGCACTCTTATTCGTCTTTTTGTTTGCGGCAACCAGCGCTACGCCCGCGCGTGCCGAAGACGGCGGGCTCAAGCTGCCGCCGTTCAAGAAAGTCAAACTTCAGAACGGCCTGACCGTGATGTTGATGGAACAGCACGAAGTGCCCATCATCAGCTTCAACTTCATCATCAAAGCCGGCGCGGTCGCCGACCCTCCGGGCAAAGAAGGACTGGCGTCGCTCACCGCCGGCCTGTTACGCAAAGGCACGCGCTCGCGCAGCGCCGATCAGATGGCCTCCGAGCTTGATTTCGTTGGCGGCACGATGGATGCCGCAGCAGATTATGATTACTCGAACGGCTTCGCGGAGTTCGTCAAGAAAGACATCGGCAAAGGGCTTGACCTGTTCAGTGACGCGCTGCTCAACGCCGCCTTCCCGCCCGAAGAAGTCACCAAGATGCTCAAGCAGCGCGCCGACGCCATCAAAGCCGCCAAAGATCAGCCGCGAGCCGTCATCAATAATTATTTCAATGCCTACTTATATGGTAATCATCCTTACGCACGGCCCGACAATGGCGACGAGCGCTCGCTCGCGGCGATCACCCGCGACGATGTCTTAAAGTTTTATCAATCGTATTACGCGCCAGGCGCTGCGATTCTCGCGGTCGTCGGCGATTTCAACACGGCTGAGATGGAGCGCATGTTGGCCGATAAGTTCGGCGCATGGAGCGGCAAAGCGACGGCGGCGGCGAGCGTGCCGGAGGCGGTGCCCTTCGCCGGCAAGAAACTGCTGCTCATTGACAAGCCTGACGCGACGCAGACGTTTTATCAGATCGGCAATGTCGGCATCACGCGGACCAATCCCGACCGCATTTATGTGCAAGTGATCAACACGCTGTTCGGCGGACGCTTCACCTCGATGCTCAACAGCGCCCTGCGCATTCAAAGTGGTTTGACTTACGGAGCGCGCTCGTCGTTCACGCAGCGCCTGGCGGCGGGGCCGTTCGCCATCTCGACGTTCACGCCGAACGCGACGACCGAAAAAGCGATGGATATGACGCTCGATGTGCTCAAGCGGCTGCACGAGAAAGGCATCACTGAAGAAGAGTTGAAATCGGCTAAAAGCTATCTGAAAGGCCAGTTTCCGCCGACCATCGAAACCAGCGATCAACTGGCGGCCTTGCTCACACAGTTAGAGTTTTACGGCCTCGACGAAAGCGATGTGAACAACTATTACGCGAAGATTGATTCGATGACAATGAATGATGCGACGCGCGTCATCAAGCAGTATTTCCCGATGGACAATCTGGTTTTCGTGCTGATCGGCAAGGCCAGCGACATTCAAGAGGTGGCCAAAAAGTACGCGCCGAAGGTCGATGCGAAATCGATCAATCAGCCGGGATTTTGATGGTAATCGAGTATGCGGCTGCAAGAAGGAGCACGCATGACAACAGAGGCGGTATCGCTTAATGATGTACTTGCACAGGCACAGAAGCTGTCGCCCGATGAACGGTTGCGTCTCATCAAAATGGTTGCCGACACATTAATGTCGCAGCAAGCAACCGGCGGGCATCAACAACTCATTTACGGGCAGTTTCACGGAACGCGAATGTCTGAAGAAGATGACTTTCGCATCGCCGAATGGCACCCGTCTGAAAGTGATTTGAATGGCTCATAAATATGTGCTCGATACTCACACACTGGTGTGGTACATCGAAGGCAACCCGCGCTTAGGAGCCGCAGCGAAATTGGTTATTGATGATCCGGGTAGCGAATTGGTACTGTCCGTCATTGCCTTAGCTGAAGCCGCATCTGCTGCGTGCGGTGCAGGCTGACGGACGAATTGAAGTACAACCGCTTACTTTGACCGTGCTTCATTCCAGTCTACAGGTTTTGGTGATTCCTGAAATGCATGACCGGTTGATTATCGGCGCAGCGCTTGATTTGCAAAGGCAAGGGCATAGCGTGTCCATGTTGACGAAAGATTCCACCATTGTCGGAGCGCGCCTTCTGCCGGTGATATGGTGATTCCTGTTGATATTATTGGAGAACCCTCATGAGAAAAGTGCCAAGTATCATAATCCTACTTACATTGTTAATCTCGCCGCTCGGTCTTTATGCAGATGATGGGATGTGGACGTTCGACAACCCGCCGCGCCAGCAATGGAAAGAGAAATATGATTTCGCGCCAGCCGATGCCTGGCTTGATCACGTGCGGCTGGCCAGCGTGCGCTTGAACGATGGCGGCAGCGGCGCTTTCGTCTCAGGCGATGGCTTGCTGATGACCAACCAGCACGTCGCCAGCGGCCAGTTGCAAAAAGTTTCGAGCAAAGATCACGACTACAACAAAGAAGGCTTTTACGCGCGCACGCCAGCCGAAGAATTAAAATGTCCTGATCTTGAAATCAATATCCTGGTGGCGCTCGAAGAGGTGACCGCTCGCGTCAGGGGCGCGGCCAAGCCAGGAGCTTCCGACAAAGAAGCCAACGAGCAGCGCAAAGCCGAGATGGCGGCAATTGAAAAAGAGGCGACGGAAAAGACCGGCCTGCGCAGCGAAGTCGTCACCCTCTACAGCGGCGGCGAATACTGGCTCTATCGTTATAAGAAATACACTGACCTGCGCCTCGTCTTTGCCAGCGAAGAGCAGATCGCTTTCTTTGGCGGCGACCCGGACAACTTCACCTATCCGCGTTATGACCTCGATGTCGCCTTCTTCCGCGTCTATGAAAACAATCAACCGCTCAAGACCGAGCATTATTTCAAGTGGTCAGAGAGCGGCCCAAGCGATGGCGAATTCGTCATCGCCAGCGGCAATCCCGGCTCGACCGCAAGGCTGCTGACTTTTGCACAGATCCAGTTTCAGCGCGATGTCGGCAATCCGCTACAGATGCAGACATGGACTTCGCGGCGCGATGCGCTGGTCGAATACGGCAAGCGCGGCGCAGAACAGGCGCGGCAGGCGGGCGGTGGCGTTCGCTTATTGAACAATTCGCTCAAGCGACTGGTCGGCCAGCAGGAAGGCTTGAATAATCCGCGACTGATGGCCAAAAAAGAGGCCGAAGAGAAAGCCTTGCGCGAACGAATAGCCGCCAACCCGGAATGGCGGCAGCAGTACGCCGATGCCTGGGATCAGATCGCCGCCGTCTATCGCGACTTGCCAAAGATGGCAAAGCGCATGGCGTTCACGACAATTGAGCCATCGCGGCTTGGTAAGATTGCCTCGACGCTGGTGCGCTACGGCGACGAGATCGGCAAACCGAACAATCAACGCTATGACGAGTTCCGCGACTCGAAGCTCGAATCGCTGAAGTTCAGCCTGTTTTCGCCGGCGGCGGTCTATACAGAAATGGAAGAAGCGGTTCTTGCCGCGTGGCTCGCAGAAGCGCAAAAAACCTTAGGGCCGGACGATCCGTTCATTCGCGCGGCGTTACAGGGTTCGACGCCGGCAACCGTGGCCAGGACAGTCGTGGCGGGAACCAGGCTTGCCGACGTGGCGACGCGCAAGGCGCTCTTTGAAGGCGGCGCGGCTGCCGTCGCCAAATCCGCTGACCCGTTGATTCAACTGGCACGCCGCATCGAGCCGATCATCCGCGAACTGCGCGCCTGGAATGAAGAACGCATTCAGAGCGTTGAAACCAGCGCCGGGCAACGCATCGCCGCCGCACGCTTCGCGGTTTACGGCAAGCAGGTTTACCCGGATGCGAATTTCACTTTGCGCTTGAGCTATGGCCGCGTCCTCGGCTATGAAGAAGACACCACGTTTGTGCCCTACAAGACGACCTTTTATGGTTTGTATGATCGCGCACGCAGCTTCGATGAAAAGCCGCCTTACGATTTGCCGCGCCGCTGGCAAGCCGGCGAAGCGAAATTGGATCTGGCGACGCCGATCAATTTCGTCTATTCGGCGGACACGATTGGCGGCAATTCCGGCAGCCCGGTGATCAATCGCAACGCCGAGATCGTCGGCCTGAACTTCGACAGCAACCTGCAAAAACTGTCGAATCGTTACTGGTACATCGAAGAGAGCGAAGGCAGTCGCGCCGTCGCCGTCCACAGCGCCGCGATTATTGAAGCTTTACGCAAACTGTATGGCGCAGAGGCGCTCGCCAAAGAGATCACCGGACGTTAAGCGAATCGAACATCGCCCGGCCAGGCGACGTAAACCGTATTTGACTTTGCCCTTGGCGCAATAATCTGTTTTCGTTGCAGTCACAACCTACTAGTGGATCAGCTTGAAAGGAGTCGTGTGATGTCCAGAGTGTTCGCCCTCGCCCTTCTGTTGCTCGCTCTTTCAGTCACTTCGCTTGCACAAACCAGCAACCCGACGCTATTTCAAAAGCCGACGGTGAATCGCACGCACATCGTCTTCGTCTACGCCGGCGATCTGTGGATCGTGCCGCGCGATGGCGGTGACGCCAAACGCCTGACGACAGGCGTCGGCATCGAAACCGATCCGGTCTTTTCGCCTGATGGTTCGATGATCGCTTTCACAGGCGAATATGATGGCAATACCGATGTCTACACCATGCCGGCATCGGGCGGCGTGCCCCGGCGATTAACCTATCATCCCGGCGTTGACCGGGCTGTCGGCTGGACGCCGGACGGCAAGCAGGTGCTGTTTGCCTCTGCACGCAACAGCACGTCGAATTACGCGCGCTTGTTCACCGTCGGCCTGGAAGGCGGCGGCATGCCGGCGGAAGTGCCGCTGCCGGTGGCTTCCTATGGTGCGTTCTCCGGCGACGGCGCGGCTATCGCCTACGAGCCGATCAGCCAGTGGCAGCCGGATTGGAAGCGCTACAAAGGCGGGCAGACCATGCCCATCTGGATTGCGCGGCTCGCCGATTCATCCATCGAAAAGCTGCCGCGCGAAAATTCCAATGACCGCTTCCCGATGTGGATTGGTGATAAAATTTACTTTTTGTCGAATCGCACGGGCGCGGTGACCCTGTTCGCCTACGACACCAAATCGAAGAAGGTCGATCAACTGATTAAAAACGATGGCCTGGATTTCAAGTCGGCGTCGGCAGGGCCGGGGGCGATTGCTTACGAGCAGTTCGGCACGATTCATCTTTACGATCTGAAGAGCGGCAAGGCCGCGCCGGTCAACATCCATGTCAACAGCGACCTGCTGTCGGTGCGCCCGCACTTTGAGAAAGTCGGCAATCGCATGACGAACGCGGCGATCTCGCCTTCGGGGGCGCGCGCCGTCTTTGAAGCGCGCGGCGAGATCATCTCGGTGCCCGCCGAAAAAGGCGACCCGCGCAACCTGACCAACACTACCAACGTTATGGAACGCGATCCGGCCTGGTCGCCTGATGGCCATTGGATCGCCTATTTCTCTGACGAATCCGGCGAATACGAACTGCACTTGCGCGACCAGAAAGGCGCAGGCGATGTGAAGAAGATCAAGCTGCCGGCGACTTTTTACTATTCGCCGACCTGGTCGCCTGATAGCAAGAAGATCGCCCTTTACGATCATCAGATGATCCTCTGGTATCTCGAAGTCGATAAGGGCACGCCGGTCAAAGTCGATAGCAACCCAATCGGCTTTAACGATAACGTGCTACAGCCGAGTTGGTCGCCGGATAGCAAGTGGATTGCCTACGGGCGGCAATTGCCTAACCTGCTGCGCGCCATCTTCATCTACTCGCTCGACAGCGGCAAGACCAGTCAGATCACGGATGGTTTGAGCGACGCGCGCCATCCGGCGTTCGACAAGAGCGGCAAATATCTCTACTTCACGGCGAGCACCAACCTGGGGCCGCAGATCAGCTTTGCAGACCTTTCGGGCATCGCGCATCAATCGACGCGCAGCATCTATGCGGTGGTTCTGCGCAACGACACGCCGTCGCCGCTGGCACCGGAAAGCGACGAAGAAAAAATTCAGCCCGATAAGAAAGACGATGCCAAGCCCGCAGACAAACCTGCGGATCAGGCCGGCGATAAGTCTGCGGATAAGCCTGCGGACCAGGCCGGCGATAAGAAGCCCGAAGAGAAAAAACCTGAAGGCGGGCCGGCGGCCAAAAAAGAGCCGGAGCCTGTGCGTATTGACCTCGACGGCATAGACCAGCGCATCATCGCCTTGCCCATCCCGGCACGCGATTACACCGATCTGCAAGTCGGCAAAGGTAATTTGATTTACATCGTCGAGACGCCGCCGCCAAGCGGTGATTCATTCGGGCCGCCGTCGTTCATCGTTCACAAATACGACTTCGACAAACGCAAGCTCGACAAGGCCATCGAAGGCGTCAGCGCCTTCACGGTTTCGGCCAACGGCGAAAAAATTCTCTATCGCCAGGGGCCGAACTGGATGATCGGTGCGGCTGCGACGCTCGGTCAGCCCATGCCGCCGGGCGCACCCGGCGCGCCGAATATGTTGAAGACCGGCGACATGGAAGTGCGCGTCGATCCGCAAGCCGAGTGGAAACAGATGTACAAGGAAGTCTGGCGCGGCGAGCGCGATTTCTTCTACGATCCGAACCTTCACGGCCTCGATCTGCAAGCCGTGGGAAAACTCTATGAGCCTTATCTGAACGCCGTCGCGCATCGCGCCGATTTGAACTACCTGTTCACAGAAATGCTCAATAACCTGACCATCGGTCACATGTTCATCTTCGGCGGCGACCAGCCGCGCCCGAACTTCGTGCCCGGCGGCCTGCTCGGTTGCGATTATCAGATAGAGAATGGCCGCTATCGTTTCGCGCGCGTCTACAACGGCGAGAACTGGAATCCGGCGTTGCGCGCGCCGCTGACGCAACCGGGGGTCAACGTCAAAGCCGGCGAATACCTGCTGGCCGTAGGCGGTCGCGACCTGACGGCCAGAGACAACGTCTACCAGGCGTTTGAAAGCAAAGCCAACAAGCAGGTGCTCATCAAAGTCGGGCCGAACCCTGATGGCACGGGCGCACGCGAAGTGACGGTGGTGCCGGTCGCTAATGAAAACGGCCTGCGCAACCTCGCATGGATCGAAGGCAATCGCCGCAAAGTCGATAAGTTGAGCAATGGCCAACTGGCTTATGTTTATATGCCGAACACGGGAGGTAGCGGCTACACCAGTTTCAACCGCTACTTCTTCGCGCAGACGAACAAACAAGGCGCGGTGATTGACGAACGCTTCAACGGCGGCGGCTTGCTCGCCGATTACGTCGTCGAGCATCTCAGCCGCCAGATGCTCAGTTACATTCATTACAGATATGGCGGGCAGGACGTGCCGGTTCCGGCGGGCGCGATCTATGGCCCGAAGGCGATGTTGATCAATGAAATGGCCGGTTCGGGCGGCGATGCGATGCCCTGGTACTTCCACAAGATGAACATCGGGCCGCTGGTCGGCAAGCGCACCTGGGGCGGGCTGGTGGCGGCTTTCCCAGCGCCGCAGTTGATGGACGGCGGCCAGGTCACCGCGCCGGACGCGGCGATTTACGGGCTGAAGGGTGATTGGGAAGTCGAGAACAATGGCGTGCCGCCCGACATCGAAGTCGAGATGGATCCGGCGGCATGGCGGCGTGGCGGCGACCCGCAGCTTGAGCGCGCCGTCGAGTATTTGATGGAAGAACTCAAAAAGAACCCGCCGCAGAAACCGAAGCTGCCGCCGTATCCCAACTATCACAACGGCACCGCCGCAACGGCGAACAAATAGCGACGGCCTGTGACGATTCAGGCTTTGTGGGAGGCGTTCGCATTCCCCCCGCGATGCAAAGCGGGGCGAATGCGAATATCAATGCTCCGTGTGAGGAGTAATTATAAAAGCATCAGGCTTACACATGATTTAGACGATTCTACAAACCGCGCATTGGCGGTCTGTACCCAAGGAGATTGCTGTATGAAAAAAGCTTTACTGCTTCTTCTCTTCATCCTGGCGCTTGCCACTGCGGCGTCGGCGCAAACCAACAAGCCGCTGCTGATGCGCAATCCGACATTGAGCCAGACGCAGATCGCCTTTTCCTATGCCGGCGATTTGTGGATCGTCTCGCGCGAAGGCGGCGAAGCGACGCGGCTGACGAACGGCGCTGGTAACGAGTCATCGCCGAACTTTTCGCCCGATGGTCGCTGGATCGCGTTCAACGGCGATTATGATGGCAATCAGGATATTTACATCGTGGCAGCGACCGGCGGCGTCCCCCGGCGTTTGACCTATCATCCCGGCCCGGACGGCATCGCGGGCTGGACGCCGGACAGCAAACAGGTGCTGTTCGTGTCGGGCCGCGACAGCGCATCGGGGCGCTACGCTCGCCTCTTCACGCTGCCCATCGATGGCGTTTTTCCGACGCCGCTGCCGCTGCCCATGGGCTACGAAGGGGCTTATTCACCGGACGGCTCGCATCTGGCTTATGTGCCGCTGCCGCGCGGCTTCAATTCGTGGAAGCGTTATCGCGGCGGTATGGCGACGCCTATCTGGATCAGCAACCTCGCCGATTCCAGCATCGAGAAGTTGCCGCGCGACAATTCAAACGACTTCAATCCGATGTGGGTCGGTAATAAAATCTACTTTCTCTCTGACCGCAACGGCCCCATCACGCTCTTCGCTTACGACAGCGGTTCAAAGAAAGTCGAGCAATTGATTCGCAACGACGGCCTCGACATCAAGTCGGCATCGGTCGGGCCGGACGGCATCGTTTACGAGCAGTTCGGTTCCTTGAATCTCTACGATTTGAAATCGGCCAAGACGCACAGGCTCAACGTCACGATCAATGCAGATATGCTGGGAGTGCGCCCGCATTTCGAGAAGGTCGCGCCGCGCATTACCAACGCGGCGATTTCGCCTTCGGGAGCGCGCGCCGTCTTTGAAGCACGCGGCGAGATTATCTCGGTGCCCGCCGAAAAAGGCGACCCGCGCAACCTGACCAACACCACCAACGTCATGGAACGCGATCCGGCCTGGTCGCCTGACGGTAAGTGGGTCGCTTACTTCTCCGACGAATCGGGCGAATACGCGCTGCATCTGCGCAGTCAGAACGGCATGGGCGAGGTGAAGAAGATCAATCTCGGCAGCCGCTCGTTCTTCTACGGGCCGACGTGGTCGCCTGATAGTAAGAAGATTGCTTATAACGACAATCACCTCAATTCCTGGTTCGTCGATATAGACAAAGGCACGCCGGTCAAGGTGGATACGGCTCAGCGCGGCGGGATTTCCAATCTCTCATGGGCGTCCGACAGTCGCTGGATCGCTTACGTCAAGCCTTTGCGGTCATGGTATCGTGCGGCCTTCATCTATTCGCTCGAAGAGGCCAAGAGCACGCAAGTCACCGACGGACTGAGCGATGTGACCCACGCTACATTCGATCAGAGCGGCAAGTATCTCTACTTCACGGCGAGCACGGACATCGGGCCGGCGGTCTTCGGCTTCGACATGACCAGCTATCCGCATCATCCGACGCGCAGCGTTTACGCCGCTGTGTTGCGCAAGGATTTGCCGTCGCCGCTGGCCCCCGAAAGCGACGAAGAAAAAGTTACGGAAGAGAAGAAAGACGGCCCCGGCGGGGCCGAAGCGGCGGGCGAGAAGAAAGCTGATAACCCGCAAGCGCCGGGCGCAAAACCGAACGCCAAGAAAGAGCCCGAACCTGTGCGTATCGATTTCGACAAGATCGGCCAGCGCATCATCGCCCTGCCGATTCCGGCGCGCAACATCGTCGGCCTTGCGGCAGGCAAAGCTGGGACGCTGTTTGTAATTGAATTTACTCCGCCAGCCGTACAGACGCCGGGCGTGCCGGCGGGCGCGACTGTGCAAAAGTTCGATATGGAAAAGCGCAAGCTCGACAAGGCGCTCGACAACATCAATTCATTCGACCTGTCGGCCAATGGCGAAAAAGTTCTCTACCGCCAGGGGCAAAACTGGTTCATCGGCGCGACCGCGACGCTCGGCGCGCCATTGCCGCCGGGCGCACCGGGCGCGCCAAATCTCTTGAAGACCGGCGAGATGGAAGTCTATGTCGATCCGCGAGCCGAGTGGCAGCAGATGTATCGCGAGACCTGGCGCATCGAGCGCGACTTCTTCTACGATCCGAACTACCACGGTCTCGACCTCGACGCGACCGCCAAGAAGTATGCCCCTTACATTGATTCGCTGGCGCACCGCGCCGATTTGAATTACCTGTTTCAAGAGATGCTCGGCGAGTTGACCGTCGGCCACCTTTACGTTTTCGGCGGCGACATTCCCGATCCGAAGCGCGTGCCGGGCGGCCTGCTCGGTTGCGATTACGCGATAGAAAACGGGCGTTATCGCTTCGCGAAGATTTACGATGGCGAGAACTGGAACCCGGAACTGCGCGCGCCGCTGACGCAGCCCGGCGTCAACGTGCAGGAAGGCGAATACCTGCTGGCGGTGGGCGGTCGCAACCTGACGGCCAGCGACAACGTCTATGCGCTCTTTGAAAGCACGGCGAACAAGCAGATAGTCATCAAAGTCGGGCCGAACCCGGACGGCTCAAGCGCCCGCGAAGTCACCGTCGTGCCGGTGCCGAGCGAGAGCGGTTTGCGCAATCTCGCCTGGGTCGAAGGCAATCGCCGCAAAGTCGAGAAGCTGAGCAATGGTAAGTTAGCTTACGTTTGGTTGCCCGACACAGCGGGCGGCGGTTACACCTTTTTCAACCGCTACTACTTCTCGCAACTCGACCGTGAAGGCGCGGTCATTGACGAACGCTTCAACAGCGGCGGGCAGGCGGCAGATTACGTTATCGATTACCTGCGTAAGCCGCTGAATAGCTACTGGGCACTGCGCGACGGCGAAGATTATCGCCAGCCGTTTGGCACCATGCCCGGCCCGAAGGTCATGCTGGTCAACGAGTATGCCGGTTCGGGCGGCGATTACCTGCCCTATATGTTCCGGCGCTCGCAAATCGGCCCGCTGATCGGCAAGCGCACCTGGGGCGGGCTGGTCGGCATCGGCGGCACGCCGCAGTTGATGGATGGCGGACAGGTCACCGCGCCGAACTTCGGCTTCTACACGCCGGAAGGCAAGTGGGAGATTGAGAATCACGGCGTCGCTCCCGACATCGAGGTCGAGATGGATCCGGCGGCGTGGCGCGCCGGTCACGACCCGCAACTCGAACGTGCGGTCGAGTATCTTCTCGAAGACTTGAAGAAGAACCCCCGCCCGCCGGCGACCAAGCGCCCGCCGTTCCCGAATTATCACAACGGCAAAGCGCAGGATGCGAGCAAGTAGCTTGTCTTACATGTAGGGGCAGGCTCGTCTCTGCCCGGATCGAGCGAAGTTCGATGACCGATCATCGCGCTCGGCGCGATCCGGGCAACCACATGGGTTGCCCCTACAGTCAACCAAGGAGACTCCCGTATGAAAAAAGCCATCTTCCTGCTGCTCCTCATTCTGGCGATGGCCAGCCTCTGTTCGGCGCAGACCGATAAGCCGATGCTGTTTCGCCAGCCGACGTTGAGCAAGACGCAAATCGTTTTCGCCTACGCCGGCGATTTGTGGATCGTGCCGCGCACCGGCGGCAGCGCTGAACGGCTCACCACCGGCCCAGGAGCCGAAGGCTTGCCCATCTTTTCGCCCGACGGGTCGATGATCGCTTTCACAGGCGAATACGATGGCAACCTCGATGTCTTCGTTGTGCCGGCGGCGGGCGGCGTGCCGCGTCGTCTGACTTATCATCCCGGCCCTGATGTTGCCGTTGGATGGACGCCCGACGGCAAGCAGATCATCTTTCGCTCGCCGCGCTTCAGCTACAACTTCGTCAATCGCCTGTTCACGGTTTCCAAAGACGGCGGCTTCCCCACGGAAGTGCCGCTGCCAATGGGCGAGCAGGCGTCTTACTCGCCCGACGGCACGCGCCTCGCTTACCTGCCGCTGCAACCGGCTTTCGCGCAGTGGAAGCGCTATCGCGGCGGAGGCACGACGAAGATCTGGCTGGCGCGGCTAGCGGATTCGAGCGTCGAAGAGATTCCGCGCAACAACTCGAACGACTTCAACCCCATGTGGGTTGAAGATAAAGTCTACTTCCTCTCCGACCGCAGCGGCCCGATGACGCTCTTTGCCTTCGACACGCGCACACGGCGAGTCACGCAGTTGATTACCAACAATGGACTCGACATCAAGACGGCGTCGGCTGGCCCAGATGCCATCATCTATGAGCAGTTCGGCTCGCTGCACCTATACGACTTGCAATCGGGCAAGACAGAGCAAGTCAACATACAGCTTGCCGGCGATCTGCCCGGCGTGCGCCCGCGTTATGCCAAAGCCGCGCCGCGCATTACCAACGCAGCGATTTCGCCTACGGGGATGCGAGCCGTCTTCGAAGCGCGCGGCGAAATCCTCAGCGCGCCGGTGGAAAAGGGCAACGTAAGAAACCTTACCAACACGCCGGGCGTCATGGAGCGCGATCCGGCGTGGTCGCCGAACGGCAAGTGGATTGCCTACTTCTCCGACGAATCGGGCGAATACGCGCTGCACCTGCGCGACCAGTCAGGTATGGGCGATGTAAAGAAAATTACATTCGGCAATTCCGCATCGTTTTACTATTCGCCCATGTGGTCGCCCGACAGCCGTAAGATTCTCTTCACCGACAAGCGGCTAAACCTATGGTACGTCGACATTGACAAAGGCACGCCGGTCAAAGTGGATACGACCACTTACGACAATCCCTTTGCGGTGCTCGACCCGTCCTGGTCGCCTGATAGCCGTTGGATCGCTTATACCAAGCAGTTGAAGAATCGCCTGTGCGCCGTCTTCATCTACTCGTTGGAGACCGGCAAAGCTCAGCAGGTTACCGATGGCCTCAGCGATACACGCTATGCGGTCTTCGACCAGAGCGGCAAATATCTCTACTTCACCGCCAGTACAGACATCGGGCCGACGACCGGATGGCTGGATATGTCGAGCTTTTCGCATCAGGTGACGCGCAACGTCTACGTCGCCGTGTTGAAGAAAGATCAGCCGTCGCCGCTGGCCCCCGAAAGTGACGAAGAAAAGATTCAGGAAGACAAGAAAGATGCGGCCAAGCCGGACGGCAAGAAAGAGCCGGAGCCTGTGCGCATCGATTTCGACGGCATCGGCCAGCGCATTCTCGCCCTGCCGATCCCGACGCGCAGCTATTCGGAAATGAAAGCCGGCAAAGCCGGAACCCTCTTCATCCTTGAAGACGTGCCGCAAACCGGCGCGGGCAGCCCGCCGGGCGGTACGCTGCATCGCTTCGATATGGAGAAGCGCAAGTTCGAAAAAGTGATGGACGGCATCGGCATGTTTGCGGTTTCGGCCAATGGCGAGAAGCTGCTCATCGGCCAGGGGCCGCCGCTGCCGCCGGGCTTTCCGATGACCGGTTACCGCTTTCTCATCATTCCAGCCATGCAGCCGCCCAAGCCTGGCGAAGGCACGGTCAATACCGCAGAGATGGAAATCCAGGTTGATCCGCGCGCTGAATGGCGGCAGATGTATCACGAAGCCTGGCGCATTCAGCGCGACTTTTTCTACGACCCGAACCTTCACGGTCTTGATCTGGCGGCGACCGAGAAGAAATACGAGCCTTACCTTGAAGGCATCGCGCACCGCGCCGATTTGAATTACCTGTTTCAAGAGATGCTCGGCAATATGTCTGTCGGGCATCACAATTCGGGCGGCGGCGACCTGCCGCAAGCGCCACAGGTGCCGGGCGGTCTGCTCGGTTGCGATTTTAAGATCGACAGCGGGCGCTATCGCTTTGCGAAGATCTACAATGGCGAGAACTGGAACCCGCAACTGCGCGCGCCGCTGACACAGCCTGGAGTTGATGTCAAAGAAGGCGAATACCTGCTGGCAGTGGGCGGTCGCAACCTGACGGCCAGCGACGATGTTTATGCGTTCTTTGAAAGCACGGCGAACAAGCAGGTGGTCATCAAAGTCGGGCCGAACCCGGACGGCTCGAATTCGCGCGAAGTCACCGTCGTGCCGGTGCCGAGCGAGAACGGTTTGCGCAATCTCGCCTGGATCGAAGGCAATCGCCGCAAAGTAGCCGAACTTACCGGCGGGCGGGTGGCCTACGTTTATTTGCCGAACACGGCGGGCGCGGGCTATACGAACTTCAACCGCTACTATTTCTCGCAGATCGACAAGCAGGCGGCGGTCATCGACGAACGCTTCAACGGCGGCGGCGCGGCTGCCGATTATATGATTGATTACATGAAGCGCCCGTTGATGAACAAATGGGCGACGCGCGAAGGCGAAGACTTTACGACGCCTGTCGGTTCGATCTTCGGGCCCAAGGTCATGATGATCAACGAGTACGCCGGTTCGGGAGGCGACGCGCTGCCATGGTATTTCCGCGAGGCGAAGATCGGCCCGCTGATCGGCAAGCGCACGTGGGGCGGACTGGTCGGCATCTACAGCTACCCTGTGCTGATGGATGGCGGACAGGTGACCGCGCCGCGCGTCGCTTTCTACAACCTGAACGGCGAGTGGGAGGTTGAGAATCACGGCGTCACGCCCGACGTCGATGTTGATCTCGATCCGAAGGCGTGGCGCGCGGGGCACGATTCGCAGCTTGAGAAAGCCGTCGAAGTGGTGATGGCGGAACTCAAGCAAAACCCGCAGCCGAAGTATCGCAAGCCGGCATTTCCGAACTACTACACCGCCGGTGGCCGCGCCTTGCCGGCTCCGGCAGCGCGCGCCAAAACCACGAAGCGAACGCCGGTATCGAAAGCCAACTGAAGGCGCTATCGCCGCGACTCAGCTTACGAATGGTCATCTCTGCGGGAAACATTAGCTGGTTTCCCGCAGAGATGGCGAAGCTGTAAAAGAAAGGTAATCAGTTGCAGCGGCGGGAAGTGAAGAAGCCCTGAGCAGCATTTTTGTCCGTGAGCCTGTGCCTTCCAGCTATTGCGTCAATGACCCCAAACGCTACCAAATTTTTTTCTTACCGCCTGGACACGACTCCAAACCTCGTCTGTCATGCTGTTGCGCCAAACGCCTCCTAGCAACCGACTAAATTTGTCATCTTCTTTAGCAAGCTGCTCCACTCGATCTATGTAGCCTGGGCCAGCTATGACGAGCAGATCTTCAAGCGGCCCCGCCGCTAAATTTGCTAACACTTTCTCTGAAATGTCGCGTCGGTAGGCGATCAGAATAAATTGCCAGAGGCGTTCCAATTCGCCCTTTAGCGACCAACCCATGACTTGTGTGATAGCCCACCAATTGCTTTCACGCTCAGGCGTACCAGCTTCCGCTGCTTCACCGGCTATCCAGGCATCGGCGATTGTATTCAAATCGATTTCGTCCATATAAGCAGTTACCTTACGAGAATTGTTCGTGATTGGTTATGCCGCTCAAGTCGATTGCGGCGCAGGTAGGTTTTCAGGCGGCACGGCGAGTGCGGCAAGCCGCTTGATTTTTTCGTCCTGCCGATTGGTGATCTTCATGATGATGATGATGCAGGCAATCGCGGCGATCATCGTCAGCAGGTCACTTGCCATGTTAATCCAACTGGCGAGGATATAGTCGTTGAGGATCTGCGCGTTGCGGTTCCAGCTAAAGGCAATCCACCCCATGATGTTCAACAACAGCCACAGGCCCCACCAGAAGATAACCAGCAGCGACTTTGACGAATCTTCTATGAAAGCATGCATGGGCCGGATGCCGCTGGCGACGACCGTCTCCGGGTCGCTCTCGCGCCACATCTCCTGAAAGATCTGAAACGGGCGGAACAGGTTGAGTATGGGAATGAAGAAGTAGCCGACGGCCCAGCCAGGCGTGGTATCGGGATTCGCGCCCAGTGGCCGCAGATTTTTGTAAGCGCGATAAACCCAAATCAGAAAGCCTATCGCCGTGACGATATAGCTGGCGAACACGAGATAATGCACGAGGGCTTCGCGCGCGTCGTTGGCCAGCACCTGTTCGCGCGTCACCTGAGTCGTCTCTTCCATGACTTTGTAGAGCAGGTCAATCTGCATGAAGACCGAAACGACGGCGATCAGATGCATCAGGATATTGACGGCAAATAAACTCATCGCCACATAGGCGCGCGGGCGGCTCGACTCATACGGCTCCAAAAACCCGTGCTGGCTCATCATCGGCAACTTCCTCCAAAGTAAATTGTCGGCGCACGACCGGGCGGGCGTCATCTTAACATCAACTTGCCGGCAAGCCGAAACGATAAAAAACTAAAAGCCGAGAGAAGCGATCCCCCGGCTTTTCAGGATTTACCCGACGCGCGTCGTTTACCAATCGCCTTGGCGGACGCGCTTCTTGATCTTGCGTTTGACCAGGTCGCGCTTGAGCGGGCTGAGATATTTGATGAACAACTCGCCGTCCAGATGATCGGTCTCGTGCGATACGCAGCGCGCTTCCAGATCCATCAGGTCGAGCGTGAACGGGCTGCCGTCAATGTCCTGGGCGCGAACCACGACGCGCTTGGCGCGGGCGACCGAAAAGGCGATGCCCGGAAAGCTCAAGCAGCCTTCATCGCCTACCTGTTCGCCTTCTGTAAGTTCGATCACCGGGTTGATCAAGACGATCTTCTGCTTGCTGTCCCGTCCGCTGCTGCAATCCATCACGAACAGGCGCTTGAGTACGGCGACCTGCGGCGCTGCCAATCCAACGCCCGGCGCGACGTACATGGTTTCGAACATATCGTCGACGAGCTTCTTCAATTCCTCGTCAAATTCGGTGACTTCGCTGGCGCGCTGCTGCAACACCGGGTCGCCGTATTTCACAATCTCCAATTTCATTACTCGATTCCCATCTCCTTGTGTCTTTCGTCAGCCAGTCGCCGCTCTGAAAGCTTTTCGCTCAGCAAATGATTCAACACAGCGGTGCGCGCCCGATAGCCGGTGACTTCGCGCCACGCAATGACGGCTAAGCCGATTAATATTATAGCAGCGCCGACAAGACTGTGCGTAGCATAACCGGCAGCAAAGCCGACGAAGAAGATCGTCACCAGCAAAAGGTAATAAAAAATACCGTGCGTGCGCGTCGCATTGATCGAGCGCCGCAACTCTTCGACTTCGCGGTCAAGCTCTTCGCGTCGCCGGGTGATCTGATCTCGTTCGTGTCCTGGAGAAAACATAATGAATCGTGATGCGTGACAAATGACAAGAATGGAATCGCAAGCGGCGGGTGACAGGCATTGCGCAGGCATACGCAATAGCATTTTGTCACTCGTCACTTGCCACTTGTCACCTCTTCAGTATCGTTTCAATTGTTCAACGTAGCTTTCGAAGTTGCGCCGCATCTCGCCGAGGCTGTCGCCGCCGAATTTTTCGCGCGCCGCGTCGGCAAGCACAATCGCCACCATGGCTTCGCCGATGACCCCGGCTGCCGGCACCGCGACGATGTCCGAGCGCTCGAAGGCCGCTAAGGATTCTTCTTTAGTCAACATATCGATGCTGCTGAGCGGACGGCGCAGCGTCGAAATCGGTTTCAAGTGACCGCGCACGCGAATCTCTTCGCCGTTGGTAATGCCGCCTTCGATGCCGCCGGCGCGATTCGTCGGGCGCGTGAAGCGCCGCTCGTCCGCATTATAGCCGATTTCGTCATGCACCTGCGACCCGCGAAGCCGGCTGACTTCAACGCCCGCGCCAATCTCGACCGCCTTCACCGCGTGTATGCACATGATGGCTTGCGCCAACCGGCCATCGAGCTTGCTCGACCATTGCACGTGCGAGCCCAGCCCGGTGACCACGCCGCGCGCCACGACTTCAAAGATGCCGCCGAGGGTGTCCTTCGCTTCTTTGGTCGCATCGATCAGGGCGAGCATGCGGGCGGCAGCTTGTTGATCGGCGCAGCGCAGCGCGGCGTCGTCGCGGATGGCGACGATCTCTTCCCAGGTCGCCTGGATAGGCACTTCGGGGACGCCGCCGATCATCGCCGTGTGGCTAAGGATTTCAACGCCAAATTCTTTGAGCAGCAATTTGGCGAACGCGCCGACGGCGACGCGCGCCGCCGTCTCGCGGGCGCTGGCGCGTTCGAGGATGTCGCGCAGATCGTGGGTGTCGTACTTCAGGCCGCCGGCCAGGTCTGTGTGGCCGGGACGCGGGCGTGTGACGCGGCGCGCGCGCTTCTCTTCGGCGAAGTCGCGCGGCTCGACATTCATGACATCAACCCAGTGCTCGAAGTCGCGGTTGCGAATAAGGAACGACACAGGCGATCCCAGGGTCTTGCCGTGACGCACGCCGGAAAGAATCTCGACCTCATCGCTTTCGATCTTCATACGCCCGCCGCGCCCGTAGCCTTGCTGCCGCCGCCAGAGTTCATGATTGATGAAGCCGGCCTCGACGCTCAGGCCAGTGGGCAAACCTTCGATGATGGCCACCAACCCTTTGCCATGCGATTCGCCTGCGGTGATAAAGCTGAAATGCATTGCCATCCAATCTATTTTGATTTTGCGGTCAACGGTCACAGCGATTCTAGCCCGCGCTCAGCCACATCTCAAGACAGCCGCCGTTGTAACTGAAGCATTCACCTCGCAAGTGTGATTTGCATACGCGCCGCCGTTGGTAATCGGGGCTCGGAGGCGCGCTGCCACCCGTTCGGCAGCGTCAGCAAGCGGCACGCGCATTGCCAACCAATTGGCTTTGAGCGGCTGTGTGGTATTTGCCAGACCGCACGGCCATCGTTCAATGACAATGCAAATTCTCAATGACCAAGGGGGAAGTTATGAAATACATCACGCGCACCGCCGCCATCCTCACCCTGATCTTTCTGGCTGGCTTCGCCACTATTGCACAGGCGCAGCGGCCATACCGCCTCAGCGAAGGCGACATGAAGGGATTGATTGACCGTCTCGAACGCGACAGCGACCAGTTTCGCAAGAGCCTCGACGCTTCGCTAGACCGCAGCCGCCTGGACGGTTCGCGCGCCGAAGACCGCATCAACGATTTCGTTCAAGCATTCGAGGCCGCCACCGACCGTTTGAAAGAGCGTTTCGATGACGACCGCTCGGCGAACGCCACGGTGCAGGAAGTTCTCAATCGTGCGGTGTACATCGACCGCTTTATGACCAATCATCATTTAAGCGGGCGCGTCTACGAGGATTGGATGCGCGTGCGCGCCGACCTCGATGAACTGGCCTCGACCTACAGCGTCGCCTGGAACTGGGCCGGCGTGGATTCGACGATCAGGCAGGATGCGCCGATCATCGACCGCCATGCGCGCCGCATCAACGACAGCGATGTGAAGGCGATCATCAGCCGCATCGACGCGCAGGCTGAACACTTCCGCCATTCGCTAAGCGATGCGCTGAATCATTCCCGATTCAACCATACGAGCGCCGAAGACGACATTAACGCCTTCGTCAAGAATTTCGAAAAGTCGACGGATCGTCTCAAGGATCATTTCGGCAAACACAACGCCGCTGGCGATGATGCCGAAGAAGTGATGCGTCGCGCCGCGCGCATTGATGCGTTCATGCACAGCCACGAGTTATCGTCGCGCGCCCAGGAAGACTGGCAGGCGCTGCGTCGCAACCTCGACGAGTTGGCAGCCGCTTACAATGTTTCGTGGCGCTGGGAATAATCATTCAACCTGTGAACCACATGGAGGTAGAGTATGAGAATTCAATTGGTAAAAAACATTACACTGGCGCTTTGCCTGACGCTGATCGCCAGCGTCGCCGCACTGGCCGACAATAAGGATAAGGGGCCGGCGGCAGAGTCCGCTAAAGCCGCAGAGGCGTTCCGCGAAATCATGGATGCGCCCGACAAAGCCATTCCGCGCGATGTTCTCGACGCGGCTGAATGCATCGCCGTCTTTCCGGGAGCCAAGAAAGGCGCTTTCATCGTCGGCGTGCAGAAGGGCGAAGGCGTCGTCAGTTGTCGCACCGGCAGCGGCTGGAGCGCGCCGGTCTTTCTCGACATGGAAGGCGGCAGTTTCGGCCCGCAGATCGGCGGCCAGTCTACGGATTACGTGCTGCTCTTTATGAATCGCAAAGGCGCTGATCAATTGCTCAAGAACAAATTTGAGCTTGGCGGCGAAGCCTCAATCGCGGCTGGCCCGGTAGGGCGCTCAGCCGCCGCGTCTACGGATTGGAAGCTGAACGCCGAGATTCTTTCATACTCGCGCAGCAAGGGGTTGTTCGCCGGTGCCGCGCTCAAGGGCGTGAAGATTTCCGTTGACGATAGCGACCTGCGCAAAGTCTACGGCGACGGCGCGACGGCGCAAGGCTTATTGCGCGACAACAAATTCGAAGCGCCGCCCGAAGCACGCGCCTTCCCCAACACCCTGGCACAGTTTTCTGCGCAGGCGACCGATAAACACTAGCGCGGTTTTCAATCAGATGTAGCGCAAGCGGTCGGCTTGCGCTACATCATCGCGCTCATCGGCAACCTGCTTAGAATTGGCAGCCTGTAGTGGGTGGTTGAGTTGAAAGCGCGCCAGCTACGAATGACACGAATCGCCGGAATGCCGGCGAATCCGGCTAATTTCGTCGAAAATTCGAGCGATTCGTGAAATTCGTAGCTTGGTTTACAGGTCGCAGCTTTGTGACTCAAGCTACTTCGAGACGGCGATTGCGCAGGTGCTTGATCTTGTCGCGCAACTCAGCGGCGCGCTCGAATTCATACTTGGCGGCGGCGGAGCGCATCTCGTGTTCAAGCCGCGCGAGGGTTTGCTCGACCTTCTCCGGCGCGTACTCTTCGATCTCGTCAAGGTTGGTCGGCACCTTGAAGTAGTCGGCTTCGACAATCGACACCAGGGTTGAGTCGATGGCTTTGACGATGGTTTGTGGCGTGATGCCGTGCTCGCGATTGTACTCGGCTTGTTTCTCGCGGCGGCGCTGGGTTTCGCCGATTGCCCGGCGCATCGAATCGGTGATGCGATCAGCGTAGAGAATGGCTTTGCCGCGTACGTTGCGCGCCGCTCGCCCCATGGTCTGAATCAATGACTGCTCGGAGCGCAAAAAGCCCTCTTTGTCGGCGTCGAGAATAGCCACCAGCGAGACTTCCGGCAAATCCAGGCCCTCGCGCAAGAGATTGATGCCGACCAGCACATCAAATTCACCGGCACGCAGATCGCGGAGAATCTTAATGCGCTCCAGGGTTTGAATCTCCGAGTGCAGGTAACGCACGCGCACGCCGACTTCGGTGTAATAATCGGTCAGATCTTCAGCCATTTTTTTTGTAAGTGTGGTTACCAACACACGTTCACCGCGCTCCGTCCGCTCGCGTATCTCGTTCAGCAGGTCGTCAATCTGGCCGCGCACCGGGCGGACGTCGACTTCAGGATCAATCAAGCCGGTCGGGCGAATCACCTGCTCGACGACTTCGCCGCCCGTCTTGGTGAGTTCAAAGGGGCCGGGGGTGGCCGAAACGAAGATCAGTTGGCCGACGCGGCGTTCCCACTCCGCAAAGTTGAGCGGACGATTATCCATCGCCGACGGCAGGCGAAAGCCGTAGTCGACCAGCGTGCGCTTGCGCGATTGGTCGCCGGCATACATGCCGCGCACCTGCGGGATCGACTGGTGGCTCTCATCGACCATGACGATTGAGTCGCGCGGCAGGTAATCAAGCAAGGTCGGCGGCGGCTCGCCTGGTTGCCGGCCCGTCAGATGGCGAGAGTAGTTTTCAATACCGTGACAGTATCCCAACTCTTTGAGCATCTCGATGTCGTAGAGCGTGCGTTGATGCAGGCGCTGGGCTTCGAGCAGTTTGCCCTGGGCGATGAGCTTCGGCTCCCAATCATCAAGTTCTTCCTTGATCGTTTTGATGGCGCGCTTGAGCGTGTCTTTTGGCATGACGTAATGCGACTTGGGATAGATGGGCAGCCGCTCATGGGTGTCGATGACTTCGCCGAGCAGCGGATCAATCGTCGAAATCGCTTCGATTTCATCGCCCCAGAATTCAATGCGAATCGCTCGCTCTTGATAGACCGGATAGATTTCCACGATGTCGCCGCGCGCCCGGAAGGTGCCGCGCGTGAATTCGATGTCGTTGCGCTGATATTGAATCTCGACGAGTTTCTTGAGCAACGCCGTGCGCGACAACTGCTGGCCTTTTTCGATGAATACTACCAGGCCATAATAGGCATCCGGATCGCCCAGACCATAGATGCAGGAGACCGAAGCGACGATGATGCAATCGCGCCGCTCGAACAGGCTGCGGGTCGCCGACAAGCGCAAGCGGTCGATCTCTTCGTTGATCGTCGCTTCCTTCTCGATGAAGGTGTCGGTCGACGGGATGTAGGCTTCGGGCTGATAGTAATCATAATAACTAACGAAATATTCGATGGCGTTGTGCGGAAAGAACGATTTGAACTCCTGGTAGAGTTGCGCGGCGAGGGTTTTGTTGTGCGCCATAACGAGCACAGGCCGTTGGACGCGCTCGATGACCTTGGCCATCGAAAACGTCTTGCCCGATCCCGTGACGCCGAGCAGGACTTGATGGTCGCGGCCTTCATCGATGCCGCGCACGAGTTGTTCGATGGCCTGCGGCTGATCTCCCTGCGGGACATAATCGGATACCAGTTTGAAATCCATTGTTCCTCTGATTCGGGGGCACAAGCCTGTGGCTGGCACCGGTTCGATTCATTGCTTGCCTTACCATGACAGGTGCGAATCTGTCTTCAGACACAAAAGAAAATTATACCCGCTTGATTCCCGCGCCGGCAAACAGCGGTTCATGGCACTTGCCGTTTCTGTAACGAAAATTGCGAAAAAAAAGTTGCGCCTCCGACCTACAAATCCGTAGTTGATAGACTGGCGTCGGGCGCTTGACTTTGAATGGGCACATGCCGATAATGCCGATTGCCATCACAACGCCCTGAGTCATCGCGTGTGGATTTCCGCAGCAGTTGACAGCACAAAACCGTAACAGCGAGGAACGATCATTAACCCGATCACGCAGACCAGCATTCCCGGCATGACGCTTTTCCGTCGCGGCAAGGTGCGCGATGTTTATACGGTTGAAGACCACCTGTTAATTGTTGCGACCGACCGCATCTCGGCTTTCGACGTGGTGCTGCCGAATGCGATTCCGATGAAAGGCGCTGTGCTGACCCAGCTTTCGTTGTTCTGGTTCGACTTTCTCAAATCGATTGTCGCCAATCACCTGATCACGACGCGCGTCGAGGATTATCCTGCGCCGCTTGCCGATTTTGGCGATCAACTCGCAGGCCGCTCGATGCTCGTCGCGCGCGCCGAGGTGTTTCCGATTGAATGTGTCGCGCGCGGCTATCTGGCGGGCTCAGGCTGGAAAGATTACCAGCAGACCGGCGCGGTTTGCGGCATTAAATTGCCGGCGGGGCTGCGCGAATCCGATCAACTGCCGGAGCCCATCTTCACCCCGGCGACCAAAGCCGAAACCGGCCACGACCTGAACATCAGCGAAGCCGAAACGGCTAACCTCATCGGCGAAGCGGCGACGGCAAAGTTGAAAGCCTTGACCCTCGACATTTACGCGCGCGCTTCCGAGTACGCCCGTGCGCGCGGCATTATCATCGCCGACACGAAGTTTGAATTCGGTGTGAGGGACGGCGAAGTCATTCTGGTTGACGAAGCGCTGACGCCCGATTCGTCGCGCTTCTGGCCCAAATCACTTTACGAGCCGGGACGCAGCCAGCCATCGTTCGACAAACAGTTCGTGCGCGATTATCTGGAGACACTCGATTGGAACAAGCAGCCGCCAGGGCCTGTGTTGTCTGATGAGGTGGTTGCTCGCACGCGCGACAAATATCTCGAAGCCTATCGTTTGCTGACCGGACAGTCGATTTTGGATTTTGGGTTTTAGATTTTAGATTGCCGGAAAGTGCGCAGGGGAGCCGTTCTTCTAATCCAAAATCTAAAATCCAAAATCGTTATGACTGTTCTCGATTATTTCGTCGCCATCGTGATCATCGTCTCGGTGATTTTCGGCGCGAGTCGCGGCATTATCAAAGGCATTCTCTCGCTGATCTCAGCGATTGCCGGGCTGGTTATCGCGGCGCAAGTTTATCCGCTTGCGGCGCATTTATTCGCGCCCTTCACCGCTTCGGCGCGGACAGCCAACCTGCTCGGTTTCGTCAGTATCTTTTTACTGGTGCTGGTCGCCGGGAGTTTGCTGGCGCGCTGGCTGCGTGGCGGCATCAAGCGAGCGCATCTGGATTGGCTCGATCACCTGCTCGGCGCAGCTTTCGGCTTGTTGCGCGGCTGGCTGGTCTGTTCAGTAATTTATCTTGCATTGACAGCTTTTCCCGTCAAACTGGAAGCGGTCGAGCGGGCAACTTTCGCGCCGGCGTTGCTCGAAGGCACGCGGGTGATTGCCTATCTGACATCGCGCGACGTGCGCCAGCGGTTCCTTGACGGCTACGCGACGATTCAAGGCTTATGGGGACAGAAGGGATGACAAGCGGCAAACAAGAAAACGTTCAAGAATAAAATAAGTAAAGCGCTTGCAATGCGCCGAAGGAGATTCAATAAATGAAAAGCAGGCTGGAGGCCCTGGTGGCAGAGATGGTGGAGCGCGGCATTCTATTCGAAGATGCTGTTGCTGAATTCGAAAAGCATTTCATCCTTTCGGTGCTCAAACGCACGAACGGCAATCTGTCAAAAGCTGCCGAAGAGTTGCGCATTCACCGCAACACGCTTTCCAAGAAAGTCGAAAAGTTTTATCAGAACGGCCATATGCTCGGCGCTCGCCTTCGCCGCCCGCGTGCCAACCAGGCCGCCGCCGCCGCCAGAAACAAAAAGTAGCCGCCCCGGCATCGGCCAGGCTCAATGATCGCCGGCGGTTTTTGTGGCGAGATTATTTTTGCGCTTCAAAATTTCTTGAACGTCGGCTTCGATTTTTGCGGCCTTGTGGGCGCTGGTGCCAATGTACTTGCTGTAGACTTTCATGTCGCCGGTGACCACATAGGTGGTCGGAAAGCCGATGACATTGAGGTCGTAAGTTTGATCGTCATCACCCATCAGCACGATGTATTTCATATTACGCTTGGCGACGAACGGTTTGACTTCGTTGGCGTCGCCCGAAGCCAGGGTGACCCCGACAACTTTGACGCCCTGGTCGCCATATTTTGCCTGCAATTGATTCCACACCGGAATCTCCGCCAGACACGGGCCGCACCAGGTTGCCCAGAAATCAAAGACATAAACACGAGCCTTCAGGGATGCGGCCTTCACCGGCTTGCCGTCGAAATCCTGCAAGCGAATCTCCGGCAACGGCTTCAACTCCTGATTGCCGTTGGCGCTCTGCGGTGCGGGCCGGGAAAGCGACGGCACGACCAGTCCGGTCAGTATTGCCAGCGTGACCAAAAACTTCATGGCGACCTCCGAGGGGATGTTGCAGTGACGATTCACGTCACCCCTCTGATTCTAGCCGACCTATTCTTCGGGAGCAATAAGCGCGCGGCGGCGACAGCCCAGTGGCGGCGATGGTCGCCTCATCTTGAGAATCCAGTGTTGATGGTGTAGACTGACGATTGAATAAAACTGGAGGAAATCCGTGAGCACTGAATTAAGTCAGCTCATTGAGCTCCAGGAACTCGACCTCGAACTGCAACGGCTCAACGACAGGCTGGCGAAAATCCCGGCTGAACGGGATCAAATCGAGAGCGACTTCCGGCAATACGCGGCAGAGTTCCTGGAACTGAAAGACCGATACGACCGAACCCTCAACGACCGCAAGCAACTGGAAACCGAACTGGCATCCGCCCAAGAACATCACGACAAGTATAAGCAAGATCTCATGCGGGTCACCAATCCCAAACAGTATGAGGCAGCCGTGCGTGAGATTGACGCGACGAAAAAGCAGATCGGCTCCTTTGAAAGCGAAATCCTCAAGCGCATGGAAGACGCCGACAAGCTGGATGCAGAGATCAAAGAACGCACGCCCGATGTTGAGCGCAAGCGCGAGGAAGCCGACCAGACGCTGACCGCTTTTGACGCCGAGCGCCAGGCAGCCGAGCAGCAGATTGTCGCTCTCAACCAGCGGCGTCTGCAACTCGCGGCGCAGGTGTCGAAACCGCTGTTTGCGGCCTACGACCGGCTGGCGCGCAGCCGTCGCGGGCTGGCGCTTTCGCTCATCAGCAATGAAGGCATCTGCTCGGTCTGCCGTGTCCGCGTGCGCCCGAAGATCTTCAGCGACGTGCGGCGCGGCAACGAAATGATCACTTGCGAAAACTGCGGTCGTATTCTTTACTACAAAAGTGAATCAACCGCCGAAGCGGCGAGTTAATTGACAAAGCGTAGGCAGCAGGCAGTAGGCGATAGGATGGCTACCGCCTACTGCCTGCTGCCTACTGCCTACTGATTTATGGAACGGTTAATCATCGAAGGAATTCAGGAGTTCTGGTATCACCCGGGCGATGGCCAGGACCGCCGCTTGCTCGCCTATCGGCCAGCCATGCTGCTGGAATGCTCGATCAACTTCCGCAGCCTGCGCGCCGGTCTGAACCATTCCGAAGAGCGCACCTACAGCGCCTGGCTCCCGGAAGCCGATCTGGCAATTGACTGGGATAAGCCAGCGGTCGATTTCAAATCGTTGTCGCAACTGGCTACCCGCCCCGATCCGCAGATCGCTTTTTGTGATGGCAATTACCAGACGACGCGCGCCGAATTCGATCAGTACGAGGCCGAGTTGATCGATAAGCTGGTGCGCAGCCAGCGGCTGCGCGTCTTTTTCAATCCGGTCTTTGGGCTGTTCTCGGTTCCCGGCGACGCGCTCGAAGATTTCCTGCCGCTGATTGCCGAAGCGGCGCTGTCGCGCGTCGAGCCGGAATTGAAGAGTTTGCGCAATCGCTTTGAACTGCAACTCGAACAGGTGCGCGAGGCGCAGGGCTTGAAAGGCTCGCGCGCTGAAGAACTCAGTTTCGAGAGCTTTATCGCCCACAAGCTGCATCTGTTTGAAAGCGAGCATCGCCTTGCCGATATGTTTTCGACGCTGGCGGGCGCGGTCTTCGGCAGCACCGAGCCGAAGCCGCTGCTGGAAGTCGTTCACTGGCAGGACGCCGAACTGCGCGAAGACCTCGACCGCATCGAGCAGGAGGCCAGCGAAGCCTTGCGCGCGCTTTACAGCGAATACCTGGGGCTCGCCAATGAGTATGATATTTTCGAAATCGGCCTGCAATCCGACAACATACAGGTCGCCCGCCGCCTGCTGCTCTGGGTTCCATGGGCCAACTCGCAGTAACCGCTAGCTAGTCGTCGGTGGTCGGTTGTAACTCACGCCGGCCTCTGTCAGAATTGCTCTGATTCCATTGACGAATCGTCTAGGGAATCCGCACAACCGATTACCGATCACGGACGACTGCTTATGCCTCACCAACCGCCGGCGCGAATCGGCATCATCACCAAGCCCAACGAACCGCGCGCTGCCGAAGTCGCCGCCCTCATCGCGGCGTGGGCTGCCGAACACGAAATCAACCTCTTCGTCAACGACCGCGTCAAAGAGCGCGACCTGCCGCCGGGCACCTTCTCGGCTTCGGCAAGAGAGATCGCCGATCATTGCGACGTGCTCGTGGCGCTGGGCGGCGACGGCACGATGATCGCTACGGCGAGACTGGTCAGCGGGCGCGGCACGCCGGTGCTCGGCGTCAATCTGGGGACGCTCGGTTACCTGACCGAATTCAGCCTCGAAGATGTCATTCCGGCGCTCGAATTCGTGAGTCGCGGCGATTACGAAATTGACCGGCGGCTGATGCTCGAATGGCGCGTCCTGCGCGACGGCGATCAAGTCGGCGGCGGCACGGCGCTCAACGATATCGTCGTCAACAAATCAGCGCTCGCCCGCATCATCGATATTGATTTCACGGTCGGCGGCCATTACGTCACCACCTTTCGCGCCGACGGCTTGATCCTGTCGACGCCTACGGGGTCGACGGCTTACAACCTGTCGGCGGGCGGGCCGATCATCGCGCCGGGCGTTGAAGCTATTACGATTGCGCCGATCTGTCCGCACACGCTGACCAACCGCCCGCTGGTGCTGCCGCATTACTCGGAGATTCGTTTGCGCATTCACACGCGCGAGCAAGAAGTGATGCTCACCTCAGACGGCCAGACGGGCATGCCGCTGATGGCCGATGACTGCGTCGAACTGCGTAAGAGCGCTCACACATTCAACACGATTGCCGCGAAAGATCGCGATTATTTCGAGATTCTGCGCACGAAATTGAAGTGGGGTGGACGATGAGAATCAGGGCCGGGGGCCAGGGGTAGGGGGCCGGCGACGGAGCAGATCTCCGGGTTTTCTTCCGGCCCCTGGCCCCCGATCCCCATCTGTGCGAGGTTAGTATGCTATTTCCCATCGGCGACGACAATCAGGGCCGCTTGACGACGCCGTTCGTCGTCTATGCTATCATCGCTCTCAACTTCATCGTCTTCCTGGTTCTGCAACAGGCAGGGACTGACGGCGGCGCGGGCTTCACCTACGGCTATTCCGTCGTGCCCTATGAAATTACTCATGGTGTGGATTTGACGGAGCCGGTGGTGATCAGGGATAGCCGGATGACCGAGGGCGGCCCGCGTAACCGTGCGGGCCAACAGCCCGTCGCGATTCCTGAAGCGCCCGGCCCTTCGCCGATTTATTTGACCTTGCTGACAGCGATGTTCATGCACGGCGGCTGGATGCACATTCTCGGCAACATGCTTTATCTCTGGATCTTCGGCGACAACATTGAAGACAACTTCGGGCATGGTAAATTTGCGATCTTTTATCTGATCTGCGGCTTTGCGGCATCATTCGCGCAGATCGTCGCTGACCCCAGTTCGCCGATTCCGTCGCTCGGCGCGTCGGGGGCCATTGCCGGCGTGCTCGGCGCTTACCTGGTGATGTTCCCGCGCAATCGCGTGCGCAATCTCGTGTTTCTGGGATTTTTTATTACTACCATCGAATTGCCGGCGGTTATTGTGCTGGGCTTCTGGATCGTCCTTCAAATCATCAGCCAGTACACGGCGAGCTTTTCGCACACCGCAGAAAGCGGCGGCGTCGCTTACATGGCGCATATCGGCGGTTTCGTCACCGGGTTGTTGTTGTCGTTTCTGTTTCGCAATCGGCAAACGCGCCGCAATCAGCCCTCTTATAATGATCCCTACTAAAAATAATGATGGATGACGAATGATGAATGATGAATACAGAAGCCCGCTCGCCAGTTTTTCATTCATCATCCATCATTCATCAATTCGCAGTACTGGACTCTATGATCGTTCTTGATCAGTTGACGAAGATTTATGATTCAACCAACGCCGTAGATCACATCAATCTGGTGATTCCGTCGGGCCAACTGGTTGGTTATCTCGGCCCGAACGGCGCGGGCAAATCCACGACTGTCAAAATGCTCACAGGCATGATTGCGCCGAGTGCCGGACGCGCCGAAATTCATGGACTCGACGTGCAGCGGCAGAGCCTCGAAGTCAAACGCCTGATCGGTTATGTTCCCGAATCGGGAGCCGTCTACGAGACGCTGACGGGCCGCGAATATCTCGAAATGGTCGGACGATTATACGGCCTCGACGATGCGGTCATACGCGACCGCATCGGTAAGTTCGGCGACTTTTTTGAGCTTAGCCGCGACACCATCGAACGCAAGCCGCTGGCGACTTACTCGAAAGGCATGCGGCAGAAGGTCGTCATTTCGGCGGCGCTGATTCATAACCCGCGCGTCATCTTTTTCGATGAACCGCTTAACGGCCTGGACGCCAGCACGCAGTTGATGTTCAAGACGCTGATCAAGAGCCTCGCCGCCGAAGGCAAGACGATTCTCTACTGCTCGCACATCCTCGATGTCGTCGAACGCACCTGCGACCGCATCGTGATTATCGATCACGGTCGCGTCGTCGCCGACGGCACGCTCGCCGAGTTGCAGGCTGCAAGCGGCGAAGGCTCGCTCGAACGCATCTTCAACAAGCTCACGGCGCACACCGATCTCGAAGAAAGAGCCGAAGAGTTCTCGAAGACGTTCAGCTTTTAGGAGTTTCTGGTTCCTATAGCGGTTTTCAGATCAGCATAGCCGGAGAATTGCCACAAGGACACCAAGGCACAAAGCAACACAAAGGATAGGGTGATTCTTCGTGCCTTGGTGTCCTTGTGGCAAAGGCTAATCTCATTTGCAATCCGCTATAGTTCCTGGTTATTGCGGCTTGCTCGCATGCCGGAACCAGAAATCTGGAACCAGGAACCAGAAATCCGATGAGACGCATTCCACCTTTCATCACCGCTGCGGCGGCGCGCTACAACATCGATGCGCGGCAACTGGCGACGCTGGTCGGCATTTACCTCAAACAAGACCTGCGCGGCGGCAGAGCCTTTATGCAGTTCAGCGCCCGCGAATACGTTCGCGGCAATCTCGCGCTGCTGCTGCTTCTGGGGATGTACGTTTTTACAGGCTTCATCATGGGGATGACGGTCTTTGTCACAGACATTGACGTGCTGCATTTTTCAATCGTCATTCACACTTTCACTTTGCTCATCGTGGCGCTGGCCATCCTCGCCGAATCAGGCAACGTCATCTTCAACGAAAGCGAAGGCGACATTCTCGGACACCTGCCCATCAGTTCACGGACTTATTTTGCCGCAAAGGTGCTGAATCTTTTTCTATTCACCGCGCTGCTCGCCGCCGCCGCCAATCTCTTCCCGGCCATCTTCGGCAGTTGGGCCGTCGGCGCTAACCTCCTGTTCATTCCTGCGCACGCGCTCGCGGCATTGCTCGATGCGCTTCTGGCGACGGCCCTGATCGTCACGAGTTACGGCATACTGATGCGCATGGTGAGCCGCGAACGTTTTGACAGTATTATTTCTTACAGTCAGATCATTCTCGTGCTGGTCTTCATGTTCGGCTTTCAAATCATGCCGCGCGTGATGGATGTCCAGGTCATGCAGTTGGCGCGCGGCTTCCGCTGGTATTACCTGCTCTTTCCGCCGGCCTGGTTTGCCGGCGTGACGCTGGTGCTGATCGGCAAGCCACAACTCTACGGGTTGGCGCTGGCCGGCATCGGCATCACCGTGCTACTGGTTCTCGGCCAGTTGGCGATTCGCAAAGTCGGCAACGATTATTCGTCATTCGTTTCAAAGCTGACCTACCGCGAAGGCCCACGAAAACATCGAGCGAGCCGCACCCTGAGGGTTGCGCCGGCGGCAAGGCGCGGCCTTGGCGATTGGCTCAAATTGGTGTGGCTGGCGCGGCCTGCCGAACGCGCCGCCTTCGATCTGGTTTCCATCTATCTGCGGCGCAACCGCGAAGTGAAAGTGCGGCTCTATCCGTCGCTGGCTTACTTCGTCTTCGTGCCGCTGCTGGCGGTCTTCACCGAGGGGCTGCCCGATCCGTTCTCGCCGCGCGGCGTCGATGCGTATCCGTTGATGGGGGCGCTGATGATCTGTTACGTTGCGCTCACGGCGGTCGAAGTGCTGCGCTTTTCCGAGCACCAGGAAGCGGCTTACATCTTTCGGGTTGCGCCGGTAGTCAGGCTGGGCGACGTTCACAGCGGCTTTCGCAAAGCGGTGATGACCTGGGTAGCGTTGCCGGGATTTACGGTTTTGTTTGTGCTCTACAGCGTTCTGTGGCGCAATCCGCTGCACGCCGCCTTGCTGCTCGCGCCGTGGGCCATCATCACGCCAGCCATGTTAATGCTCGGCTTTTTGTTTCGCGAAACCCTGCCGCTGGCACGCAAGTATCAAAAAGGTCAGCAAACCGCGCGCAATCTCCTGCTGTTTCTCGCCTGCTTCGTCGTGCTTTCGCTGTTCGGCGGCTTGCAGGCGGTGGCCATCCAGGGCCGGCTGCCGGTAATCAAGACTACATTTCCTTACTGGCTCTTCATCGTCTTGAGCGTTCTCTACTCGGCATTCTGTTATTTCATCTTGCGCGCCTTGAGCCGCGAGGCGCGCGCGATTCAACCGTCCGACCTCAATGGTTGAAGCGCCTCCGAGCCGCCTGCTACACTCTCCTTTTACTCGCGCAGTCTGAAAGCAAACCATCGGCTGCAATCCTGAAACCTGTCTGCCGTAGACAGTCTAAAACCGCTGCGACTGTTCAGCAGCGGCAAAAGGAGAAGCAATGGCAACTGAAATCCTCGAACACGCCGGGCTGGTCATCGAAGAGACGCCGCCCGAAGCCTTGAACCTCGCGCCGCTCGACACCTTCGCTTACCAGTACAAAGGCAAAGAGATTCGCATTGATTTCACCTGCCCGGAATTCACGGCCATCTGTCCGTTCTCAGACTTCCCCGATTTTGCGACGATCAAAATCGAGTATGCGCCGAATGAATTGTGCATCGAATTGAAATCGCTGAAACTCTATATCAACTCGTTCCGCGAAGTGAAGATGTTTCACGAGCACGTCATCAACCGCATCCTCGACGATTTCGTGAAAGCCTGTGACCCGCTGACGGTTGACATCGAAGGCGACTTCAATGTGCGCGGCAACATCAAGACGGTGATTCGCGCGTCGTATCGCCGCGACGAAAAAAGCCGGCAAGCAACCACCGCGAACTGAACCAGCGGCATCGCTGTATAGACAGGCACATGTTATGGAAATGCAAAAGTCATACTACGTCGTCACCTACAAGCCCGCCTATCTGGCGCTGCTGCAAACCAAGTCCGCAGCATCGGATGCAGGTATGGCAGACGACGAGGCAAACCCGCCCTGCGTCATCGTTACGATCACCCAGGGCGGCTTCGGACAGGACATCGTTGACGACGAGCGTCAGGCAAAGATGCGTTTCCTCGAACACCTTTTCTATGCCGATGACATTGACCTGTCGCGCACGGCTGAAGTCTTCGACGAATACTTCACGCTCACCGTCGCAGACGAATTGATTGATCTGGATGAAGAAGCTTAAGCAGTTGCCAGTTGTCAGTTCTTGGTGTTCTGCCGCCTGTAACCAGGAACTAGAGCGGTTATCAGATCAGCTAAGCCGGAGAATTGCTACAAGGACACTAAGACACCAAGCAACACCAAGGAGATGGTGATTCTTCGTGCCTTGGTGTCTTGGTGGCAAAGGCTAATCTCATTTGCATACCGCTATAAAAAGCACGAACCGGCAACTGACCACTGACCACTGATCACTATGGAATTAACGATTGCTACTCCCGCAAGCTTCAGCTTTCGCCGCACCGCCATCAGTCATGGCTGGTGCGAATTGCCGCCGTTTGAATTAGACCGACAGGCGTGGCAACTTACGCGCGTCATCGATACAGGTGAGGCGCAACCCATCACCCTGATCCTCAGCGAAGACCCGCTGAAGATCACGATCACGACGCGGCGCAAGCTCACGAAGCGGGCGGCTGAAAAAGTCCTGCGCGATGTGCGGCACATGCTGCGGCTCGACGATGATATGAGCGGGTTTTATCAACTGATCGCCAATGACGTGAGCTTTAAGTGGATCGCGCAACACGGCGCTGGCCGCTTGTTGCGCGCGCCAACCGTCTTTGAAGACCTCGTGAAGATGATGTGCACGACGAACTGCGCGTGGTCGCTGACCGAAAAGATGGTGAAGGGATTGGTCGGCGCGCTCGGACGCGAAACCGCCGACGGACGCCGGGCTTTCCCAACTCCCGAAGCGATGGCGGCGATGCCCGAAAGCTTTTACCGTGATACGGTGCGCGCCGGTTATCGCGCGGCTTATCTGAAAGAACTGGCCGAGCGCGTGGCGAGCGGCGAGATCGATGTCGAATCGTGGCTCACCAGCGAGCTACCCACAGACAAATTAAAGCGCGAGATGAAACGCATCAAAGGCATCGGCGATTACGCGGCGGAAAACATCTTGAAGCTCGTCGGTCGTTATGATGGGCTTGGCCTCGATTCGTGGGTGCGTCCGCAGTTCGCCCGCAAACACAACAAAGGGCGCGCGGCTTCTGACGAAAAGATCCGGCGGCATTACGCGCGCTTCGGCGTGTGGTCGGGCCTGGCCTTGTGGTGCGATCTGACCGAGGACTGGCTCGACGAAACCGGCAACGCGAAGTGGTGAATGATCCGCGAGAGTTGGCGGACTGAGACTGATCATATGAGCAAAGAAACACGACAGCGCGCCTCATCCGGCTCGCCTTACGAGCCACGCATCGGCATCTCGCGCGGCGTGCGCGCCGGTCGCATTATCGCGATAGCCGGCACAGCGCCCATCGGCCCGGACGGCAAGACTACAGCCCTCGGCGATGCGGCGGCGCAGGCGCGGCGTTGTTTCGAGATCGTCGAAGCGGCGCTCGAACAATTGGGTGTGAGCCTGACTGATGTGATTCGCACGCGCATTCTGCTGACGCGCATCGAAGACTGGGAAGCAGTGGCGCTGGTTCACGGCGAGTTCTTCAAAGACATACGACCCGTGAATACCATCATGCAAGTCGTGCGCTTCATCGATCCCGACTGGCTCGTCGAAATCGAAGCCGATGCGGTGACGGATGAATGAACAGATGCGGTAAGCGGAAACCATAGGAAATTTCAGTTATGAAAATCGAACCTTTTGCGCTGGAACGCTGGATGACGGCGCACGAACTGCACGTCAAGTATGACATTGCCGAAAGCGGTATCTTGCCGCTGACAATCAATGACCTGTTGTCGTTCGAGCCAGCGGCGGAACGCGCGGCAACGCTCGACAGTTTGTTAAACCTGCGGCTCGGATACAGCGAAGCCACCGGCACGCTGGAGTTGCGGCGACGGCTGGCCGAGACTTACGACAATTGTGATCCAGACAACATACTGGTGACGACCGGGGCGATTGAAGCGAATTTCCTGTTGTTCAATGTGCTGCTCAAAGCCGGCGATCACGTCATCGCGCCCTACCCGGCTTATCAGCAGCTTTACAGTGTGCCGCGCGCCATTGGCTGCGATGTCTCGCTCTGGAAAGTCGAACCTGCCGGTGGCTGTCGTTACGACGTTGATGAGCTGGAGCGATTGATCACGCCGAAGACGCGGTTGATCGTCATCAACACGCCGCATAACCCGACAGGCGCGATGCTCTCGGCAACCGATGTCCGGCGTGTCTACGCGATGGCCGAATCCGCAGGCGCGATGGTGCTGAGCGATGAAGCATATCGCTGGTTGACGATCCCCGATGGCGACAGCTTCGCGCCGCCGATGTTCAACCTGGGACGCCTGGGAATCAGCGTCGGGACGGTCTCAAAACCTTTCGGCTTGCCTGGCCTGCGCATCGGCTGGATGGTCGCTCCCGCAGAGATCGTCGCCGAATGCTGGAGTATGCGCGATTACATTTCGCTCAGCCCCGGCAAGCTCAACGACGCGCTGGCCGTGCTGGCGATCAAGCACCGCGACAAGATTATCGTGCGCAACACCAGCATCATCACGGCCAACCTGGCGGCGACAAACAACTGGGTCGCAGCACACGCGGACATTCTTTCATGGCAGCCGCCGCGCGGCGGCCTGCTGGGATTGTTGCGTTACGAGATGGATATTTCGTCGCTCGAACTTTCAAACAAACTGGCGGACGAATACAGCGTGATGCTGGCACCCGGCTCGGCCTTCGGCTACGAGCATCACCTGCGCATCGGCATCGGCCAGCACCCGGCGGTATTTGCTGCCGGCCTGGCGCAGGCGAGCGCCTGCTTTGCCGAGCTTACGGCGGCTTCATAGTAGCAAGCCTTACATTTCCTTGATCTCTTTCCCGGTCGGGGCGAGCACCATGCATCTATGATTGTGGCATATAGAAAAAGGTCACGCGGCCCACGCCGCTGTTGCCATTGCTGGGCTGGTACGCATAAACGTCCGCCTCGTAGTAGCCTTTGTGCTTGACCGTATAAGTGCCCGTGAACTGGCTGGCTTTTCCGGCATATGTCAGCTTGATTTCATCAATGAGTTTGCCGTCTTTTCTGATCTGTGCGCCGACTTCAAAATTCTGGTCGTCCCAGTCCGCTACGCCGCCGGGGCCGATTGGACAACCGCACATCATCATTACATTAGCAGCGAAATTGATCTGAGCCGGAACGCTGGCGAGATCTAGATGGGTGATCGGCTCAAGCACCTGCACCAACAGACCGGGCATCACTAACATCAAGCCGTCGCCGCCAGTGATATTCTTGCCGGGGATCACCCACTGTGTCGCCGAAACTTTATGAGCCGATTGCAAACCTCCGAGCGGGCCATAGGCCGTGACCTCGATCAAACACGGCTCATCAAGGTCGAGACGGGCAGTAAAATCGGAGGCCGAATCGGTCGGGATTGGTGTGCCCCATTCTCGCGCCGTTTGCATAATCTCTTTCGTATCACCTGAGCCGCCACGGGTGTAGCCTTTGGCTAACAACTCACCGGTTTGAACATTGCTGATGGTGATGAGCGACCCGCCGATGTCGTCGCCCAGGAACTTGCCGTCCTTGGCGATGACTCGCACGGTAATCTGCGTTTGTTTCCTGGCCAGTTCGATTGCTCCTGAGAGTAAGATTCAGCGCGTGCGCCGAATTATTGCCTAGCTGCATCGCCGCGTTGAAGTGGTTTGCGATGGCTTCACGCGCTGGCAGCGGTCTTCAGCAATGACGACGGGCAGAGGTTTTCAAGCGTGCAACTGGCGCATTCCGGCTTGCGCGCTTTGCAGACCGCACGCCCGTGATAAATCAACAGGTGCGAAAAATCAATCCAGTCTTTCTGCGGCACCAGTTCGATCAAATCGCGCTCGATCTTCTCCGGCTGCTCGTGCCTGGTTAAGCCGAGCCGCTGCGATAAACGGCCAACGTGGGTGTCGACGACAACCCCTGAAGCGATGCCGAAGGCATTGCCCAGTACGACATTCGCCGTCTTGCGCGCCACGCCCGGCAACTCAAGCAGTTCATCAAGCGAAGAGGGGACGCGCCCGCCGTGTTGCTCGACGATGAGACGACAGGCTCCTTGAATGGCTTTCGCTTTGTTGCGATAAAAGCCGGTCGAGCGAATGTCCTGCTCAAGCTCGGTTTGTTCGACCTGGATGAAGTCTTCCGCCTTGCGGTATTTCCTGAACAGATTGGCGGTGACGATATTGACGCGCTCGTCCGTGCATTGCGCCGACAAGATGGTGGCGACCAGCAGTTCGAGCGGGCTGCTGTAGTTTAAACTGCAATGCGCTTCGGGGTAGGCTTTCCGTAGCCGCGTAATGATCTTCTTCGTGCGTTGCTTCTCTTGGGTGCTTGCCAACTTTTTACCTCGATCCTGGTGGTTGTCGTGAACCAGAGAGTTTAAGCCATCTTCATAGCCTTGGTGAATGCGCAAACGCTCGATTCGCCGGTTTCACATTCTATCGGTCGGCACGACCAGCACCGGGCGGTCGGCGGTTTCCAGGACTTGCAGCATGATGTCGTTGAATTTGTAGAAGGCGTGCGAACGCGAACCATGAAAGCCGATGACGATCAGATCGTAATCGCCTGCCGTGGCTTCGCTGAGTATGCCTTCAACCGGCGTCCCGGCCATACGCACGCGCACGTCGCACGTCACATCCATCGCCCGCAATGTTGCCGCGCCTTGATCCAGATGCCGGCGCGTCAGCACGTTGACATCATCTGTATCCCTGGTTACAAAAAGCAGGGAGGCTTTGGCGTTCAATCGCCGCGCCAGTCGTCCGCCGGTTTCTATATCACTCTTGCCCGGCTCGCCGGCTGCCGTGCAGATCAAGACGCGCTCCAGTTTCGTGCGCTCGCCTTTGACGACCAGCACAGGCACATCCGTGCGTTCAAGCGCCGTGAGCAGCGCGTCGCCCAGTTGCCGCGCCGCTCTGGCTTCGCGCATCGGCAGGTGTGCGGCCCGCGCTCGCAACCCGGCGGTGCGTGGTTGCGGCGACATGACCAGCATTTCATAAACCGATTCGGCATGCTCGGCAGCAATCTGTTCGATGGCGTTGCCGTAACGAATTTGCAGCGCCGCTTCAGCCAGCCCGGCACTCTGCTGGCGCTCGCCCAGCGCCGTGCGCAGGCTTTCGGCACGCTCAGGGTTTTCGGCCACCGCCAGGACGGTGGCGGTGGCTCGCAGTTTTTCGGTGAGCTGGCGCGTCAACTGTAGCAGCGTGGTTGAGCCTTGCCCGGCGTCATAAACCAGCAAGCGCGGCGCTGGTTGTTTCAGTATCGTCCAGCCGCGCAGCGCCACCCAAAGCTGGCTGCCCTGCAACTCGATTTCCGATGGCAACGTCGCATCAATCAACATCCCTTCTTCGCCGAACGGCAAGGCCGGCGCAAGTTGGCGTGCCGCTTCGAGTCGCGGCAGGCGCAGGCGCACGCGGCGCAGCGGCCCTGTAAAATTCTGCTCGATGATTTCGCCTTTGCCCAGTAGCGGCAAACCCGCAGGCGGGCCGTCGGCAGCCAGAGCAACTTGTTCAGGACGAAAGAGCAACTGCACGCGCGCGCCGTCCTCGTGCGGCGTATGTTCAGGAATCGGCAGCGCCATCGCGCCGAAGCGCGCCTGTCCGGTTTCGGCGCGACCGACCAGCACTGTGCCAGCGCCGAGAAAGGTCGCCGCAAAAAGCGACCGTGGTTTATCATACAATTCTTCGCCGTCGCCGACCTCCAGCAGCCGACCGTTTTCGAGCACGCCGATGCGGTCGGCCAGTTCAAAGGCTTCTTCCTGATCGTGGGTCACCAGTATGGTGGCGACGCCCAGCCGCCGCTGAATCTCTTTCAAGCTGCGCCGCAATTGCGCGCGAATTTTCACGTCGAGGGCACCGAACGGCTCGTCAAGCAAGAGAACGTCCGGCTCATAGCAGAGCGCCCGCGCCAGCGCCACGCGCTGCTGTTGCCCGCCCGACAGTTGATGCGCGTAACGGCTGCCCAGGCCCGCAAGCCCGACCAACTCCAATAGCTCATCGCGCCGCCGCACCCGCTCTAATTTAGCGGTCTTGCGAATCTTCAAGCCGAATTCAATATTCTCGCCAACGCTCATGTGGCGAAAGATCGAGTAGTTCTGAAAGACGAATCCGGTGCCGCGTTTCTGCGGTGTAAGATAGGTCACATCTCGACCGTGCAGCAAAATGCGTCCGCTGGTCGGCTCGGCCAGTCCGGCGATCATTCGCAGGATGGTGCTTTTGCCGCTGCCTGATGAGCCGAGCAGCACGAACAACTCTTTGTCCGCGACTTCGAGCCCGACGTTATCCACCACCCACTGATTGCCGTAACGCTTGGTGATTTGCTCAAGGACAATAGACATGGGCGCGTCCTTTCTTTACTTTTGCCTTTTCAAAGGCTCATGCCGCCCGGCGTACTCCTTGACTTCGATCATCGGCGGGCGCATCTGCTCGTAGATGTCGACTTCTTCGAGATGAAACTGTTGATCTTCCGAGCGCAGAATCTTCATTGTGCGCTCGATGGGCAGTTGGCCGTCAAGCACGCCTTTTAGTCGCAGGTGGCGCGCGAAAACCTGAAGGATGGCAAACGACATCTTGCCCAGAGCGCGAAGTTCCTGATTGCGGTGCGCGACTTCTTCAAGATCAACCTGGGCGATGGCTTTCAGGCCGAAGCGATCAAGCATCGCCAGCAGCAAGCCGATCTCGACGCCATAGCCTGAATAAAACGGCACCTGTTCGAGCGCCGTGCGGCGGCCTCCATAGATGCCTGCGAGCGGCTGCACCAGGCCAGATAGCTCAGGGAAGAAAAGATTGATCATGGGCCGCGCCAGCAGTTCGGTGACGCGCCCGCCGCCAGCCGGCGACGCTTCACTGTTGTCTTTGACGCGGCGCTTATAAAAGCCCTTGACGAACTGTATGCGCGGGTCGGCAAGCAGCGGCCCCAGTACGCCATAGACGAGGCGCGGGTGCGGGTTGGTGATGTCTGTATCAACCCAGACAATCAAATCGCCTTTGAGCAGGTAGAGACTCTTCCACAAGGCTTCGCCTTTGCCGCGCAGGCTGCCGAGTCCGGGCAGCACGTCTTGATGCACGTAAGGTACGACGCCGAGTTGCGCCGCGAGCTTGCGCGTAAAGTCTGTCGAGTTGCTGTCGATCAAGACGATCTCATCCAGCAACGGCGCATCGTCCATCAAAGTGGTTTTCAATGTGTGAATCAAATTACCGATAGTCGCTTCTTCGTTGAGCGCCGGCAAACCGAGGCTGATGCGCAAGCCGTTCTTTCTTTTCAAATCGATCAGCCGCCCGATGTCAGCGAATTCGCGGCTGTGAAAGGTGTTTTCAGCAAACCATTTTTCGACGCGCAACAACACGGGCATGTCCTGCCGCAGGGCGACGGCTGACGGCAGGCGAAACGGTTCCGTGGTTTTGACGACCAGCGCCGTCACGTCGTTGCGCTGCAAGATCAAGCGCGCCACCAGGCCGATGGGCGAGCTTTCTTTGGCGGCGCTGGCACCGAGAATTACCGCCTGATGGGTTTTCAATTCGCGCAGGATAGCAGCGCCGGCATCGCCGACGACCGCCAATTCGGTGGTGATTTCGGGGAAGGTGTCGCTAAGCCCTGTGAAGCGCTCTCTGAGCGCCTGGCTCATGGCGTCGTCGTCGCTCGGCACGACCCTCAGCAGAGTGATCTCTGCCTGACACGAACGCGCCAGCCGCACCGCCAGTTGCAGCGACAGATTGGCAAACGGGCCGCCGCGCACAGGCAGCAGGATGCGCTTGATCTGGCGCGGGTGCGCCGCCGGTTGCGCAATGACGATGTTGCACGGCGGATCACGCAATACGTGCTCAAGGCCGCTTTCAACATAGCCTTTGTCGTCGCGCCAGCGCAACAGCAGCAAGTCGTCGCCCTTCATCCGCTCTTCGATCAACGATTCGATCTCTTGCCACGGCTGGTGCGAGACCAGACTGCCGGCCAGATGGCGAACCTGCGCATTCTCGTTTGCCAGCCGGCCCAGTTCATTACGCAACGCCTGCGCGCCCAACGCCGCCTCGCTTAAAGAAGATTCGGCAGCCACCGCCGTGACGCCGAGTAAATGCACGAAAGATTTGCGGCTGCTGCCGAGCAGGCTGATGGCCAGTGGCAGCATGTGCTCGGCTTCCGCGCCGCCTTCCGACGGCAGCAGAATGCTCCAGTCGCGGAGCCTGCTCTTACGATCTTCAACGGCTATAGACAACTTATTCTCCCTGACCGCTATCGCCGCGCTGCTGTGCCGATGGCTGTAGCGCAAATTGTAGCTTGCCCTACAATCATAAGGATAATTGCGATGGTGAGTTTAGTTTGCCGGGCAGGTATCAGTCATCAGCTAGATCCAGGCGGCGGGTGGTCGAGAGGCAGACCCGCCCTGCCTCTCAACACAAGACCGTTCGACCGATATGCATCGCCAGACTTTCGGTCACTGAGGCGTTCTCGCTTACTGCGCCGCTTCGCCGTGCTCGGCAGCCTGCGCATGCTCAATATCATCGGTCGTGTAGGCACCGAGAATGCGGCGGCCTTCTTCGCTGCGCGGATCAATCGTGCGCAGGTGTTTGCGGCCCTGCATCTCCCAGATCGCCGTAACAACCCCGTCTTTCTCGACGGCGTGGTAAGTCATCTCGTTCTCTTCCATTCTTCCTCCGTTAAATATGTTTTTCGTAAAAAGTACAGGCTTGAATTTTAATCGCCGCCATTCGGCTCTGTCCAGCCAGAGAAAATCAAAAAGCGCGGCGAATGATCGACTCAGCAATCATCCGCCGCGCCCCTGATGCGTTGGAGAGGGGATCAATTTTCGAACATCAGCAGGCCGATCAGATCGAGGTCGGCTTCTTCAAGCAGCGGACGCGAGGGCGGATTGACCGGCTCTGCCGCGCCCATCTGCCGTTCTTGCATCTCGCGTTTCTGCTGTTGCATCTCGCGCCGCAACTCGCGTTCGAGCCGGTTGAACTCCTGCACCTGTTCGAGCGTGAGCACGCCGCGCACTTGCGAGCGGATGCGCGATTCGAGGCGAATCTTATCGGATTGCGCGGCGGCTAGTTCTTCAGTGGCGCGGCGCACGGCATCTTCGTTGAAATTCTCATTCATAATGGCACCGTCAAGCGCGGCGCGCGCCCGCCGCAAACGACGACCGGTGGCAGCAGCTTCGTCTTCGTGGCCGCGACGAATCTCCTGCATACGCATGCGTTGATCGGGCGTCAGCCCCAGGCGCTGCATGACCATTTGCCTGAGCCTTTGCCGCTTCGCCTGATTGGCTCCCGGCTGGCGATTCGCCTGCGGATTGTTGACTGACGGGCGGTTGACGCCGCGACCGGGAAGGCGGCGCTGACCAAATTGCGGATCCCCAGCGTCGAGGTTTTCGATACGCGGCTCTTGACGATTGGCGTCGGGCCGGACTTGCGCGCTGACGCCGGCAGCGGCAAACCAGATGGCGATCACCAGTAAAAGTGGGGCGATGGATAGCTTCTTTATCATTACAAACCTCGGCCTGCTGATTACCCTGAATCTTAGACCGCACCGACAGCGCGAAAGTTTGAAATATTCTAGCACTGATAGGGGTCGGGGGTCAGGGGCCAGGGGCCGGTTTCTGAATGAAAAGAGAAAAGCCAGGGCATAGGAAAGTGATAAGGCGAAACCTCCCGACACTTCGCCTATCCGTACCTTTGACCGCCCTCTGCCCCGCGTCACCCGGCCACCGATCAGTTATCGCGCGGCACGGCCAGCATACGCTCAAGGGCGCGGCGCGCGCCTTCCATGACATCCGGCTCGACGGTGATCTCAAACTTGTCTTCGACCAGCGAGCGCCTGACGTTTTCGAGCGTGATCATCTTCATATAAGGGCAATGCAAGCGGCAGCCTATGCAGCCGTCGGCCATCACGAACTCGCGGTCGGGATAGCGTTTCTTCATCTGGTGGACGATGCCGCTTTCGGTGGCGACGATGAAGGTTTTGACGTTCGGGTACTTGGCAATGCGCCCGATCATCGCCGTCGTCGAGCAGACTTCATCGGCCATAGCGATGATGTCTTCGCGGCATTCGGGGTGAGCGATGACGATGGAATCTGGGAACGCTGAGCGGGCTTTAATGACGTTCGCGCCGCGCAGTACGTCGTGCGTCGGGCAAGCGCCGTCGTAAATAGCTACCTCTTTTTCCGGCACCTGGCGCTTGACCCAGTTGCCGAGGTTGCGGTCAGGCGTGAACAGCACTTTATGGTTCGGCAGGCTGCGAATCACCGAGACCGCGTTGGCCGACGTGCAGCAAATATCGCTCATGGCTTTAACGTCGGCGGTCGAGTTGACATAGGTAACGACCGTGTAATCGGGATAGCGGTCTTTCCACTCCTGAAGGCTTTCGGGAGTGATCGAATCGGCGAGCGAGCACCCGGCTGAAAGGTTCGGCAGCAGGACGCGCTTTTCGGGATTGAGAATTTTGGCCGACTCAGCCATGAAGTGAACGCCGCAAAAGACGATCAACTTGGCATCGGTCTTCTGGGCTTCGAGGGCCAGTCCCAGGCTATCGCCTGTGACATCGGCAACGTCCTGCACTTCGGGCGCTTGATAGTTATGCGCCAGGATGATGGCATTGCGGCGGCGTGCCAGTTCGCGGATTTCACTTGTGAGCGCCGAGTAGTCGGCCTTGGCTGCGGCGGTAGAATTTAAGTTGATGAATGATGTCGTCATTTGCCCTCCACTTTGGCCCCGCGATCCGGTTTAACCGAGTGAGTGCCGGCGGGGAAGATTCTCCAGAATTCCTTGCGCACGAGGCTGGCAATCGTCGCGCTCTTGTTCAAGCCGTGATAATTGGCCACGGCATCGAGCATCGCCAGATCGCGCTCGGTCGCCGAAAAGGTTCTCACTTTGGTCTTCTGCATCGCTCCTCTCGTTACCTTCAACATATAAGTTTTATATAAAATTTATATAGCCACAAGTCGACATTGTCAAGACCAGCGACAGACCTCCGAACCGCAGCCGTTGAGATGGCTTGAGTATACCGCTTCCCTTCACTGACAGACTGCGAAACGGGTTGAATTTAGTCCTGTCGCATCTCGCTGGATGAATCATACGCATCGGCTGCATAAAGCCGCTTAGATGATCTCGAAGCGATCAACCGCGCCGCCCACGCGATGGCATTTGATATTCCCGGCCTCGACGACAAGTTCCGCCTGCCGCGCGGCAGCGATCTGAATTTGCTGATGACGGCACGGGCTTTCGTAGTTGACGCGACGCCGATGAAGAATGATTTCGTGCGCTTCGGCTTGCCCGAAGATTTCCTCGAAGACCTGAAGGCCGACATCCTGGCATTCGAGCAGGCGACGATGGCGCGCAATCAAAGTCTGGAGGAGCGGACGGCGAGTGTCGCGGCGATTGACGAGAAGCTGGCGCGCGGCATGAAAGCCGCGAAGCAACTTGATCTGATCCTGCGCAACATCTTGAGAAATGACATACAGATGTTGACCGCCTGGATGACAGCGAGCCACGTCGAGCGCGTGCCGCACCGCCGCAGGCAATCGCCCACGCCTCCTGCGAAGTCCGAGCCGCCAATGGCGTAATAGCTAACCTGACAATCTGATGTGCGGCCCTTTATTACTGAAAGAGTCGCACATCGGCCCTTTGTGATTTTGCCCATTATCGATGCGCGAATTAGAGGTAATTTCGCGCGTTGTATAATGCTGGCCAAAAGGTAGAGTTTTTAACCAGTTTTATGTATGCTTCAAATGGTGTCAAACAGTTGCCGGATAACTATACCTACTGGCAACGCCAAAGTATTGATACTGAGGTTAAAAATGGAATTAAACGTCTGCCCCTCCTGCACTTCTGGCGTACCGGAACAAGCCCTCTTTTGTCCGAATTGTGCGACGCAGATTCGCTGCAAGTCATGCAGAACTCCCATAGAACCGAATTGGCGTGCCTGTATCAACTGCGGCATCCTAACTGGTGAAGCCGGAAATGCTGTAAAGGATATGGCTTTCCATCCTGTTAGCCCAGCAGTCAATACAATTGAATATCAAGAGACAGAAAAAAGCCGTTCCATACGTGCTACATTTACCGATTCAATTGGAAACGGCCTCACGGATACACTGAATCTAATACTTACCAACCGTATTGGTACTAGAGCAGTGCGTGACCAACCTACTGCACCACATACTTTAAGACATCAGCGAGGTCAACTACCTAGCGCTCCCATAGCCTCACACTTAGCGCAGGAGGAAATCGATTCGATTATAGATGCCGATGTATTAAGCAGCCAAGACAAGGCCACAGGTACTGAAGACATTGAGACCATTTTTCGCCAAGATGGTGATAAGCTTGTCCTCATCAATAAAGAGCTTAAAGAAACTAAAAAGATCGACTTTGTTCGACGGCTTATTTGTCTCTTTATCTACTATCATGAGCTTCATGGGCGTGATAGAGTGACACGTCTAGAATTGACAACTATTCTCGATGATAATTCTGTAAACAATGGCAATGCTAGGACATGGCTTACTAAAGGTAAAGAATTAGCGTTCTATAGTGATGGAATAGGCTTAAGTGAGCAAGGGCGGACATTCGCAATAAAAGTTATCGGTGAAATCCTCAATTCGGCCTTTTCCCCTTCTGTTCATAAGAGCCGTACCAAAAGGCATCAAACTCCCCCAGAGGAAAAGATTAAGCCCCAAAGCGACTCCAACAAAATTCGGAAGACCAATTCATCTAAAACAGGGAGACTTGTGCCTAGTCTAATGATACAAAACCTGATTGCAGAAGGGTTTTTCAATGAGCGGCGCACCGTAAAAGGCATTATCACCCATTGCAGTGCTACTTTTGCTTACAATTACAAGAACAGCGATTTTACAGCACCATTGTCTAGGCTCTTGAGACCTCCGAAAAAATTAAACCGAGAAAAGAATAGTGAGGGTCAATACGAGTACTTCACATAATGCGCCTGTCCTTGAATCTGCGCTGGCAAACATACCCAAGCCGTTTCGCAAACGAATAATTGATTCTTATCTTGAGATCAAGCGACGTTTTGGGGAGGCGCTTTTTGATGCATCCTTTGACGCTGCTGGCCTCAGTTCAGGTAAGTTCACTGAAAGTGTATTTCGGTTCTTACAACATCATCTCACAGGAGCATATATACCCTTTGGTCAACACATACAGAACTTTGCAGATGAGATTCGTAAGCTAATACAAGTGCCGGCCTCGGCTGGCATCGAATCACTTCGTATAATCATTCCCAGAGGACTCGTTTTTCTTTACACGTTAAGAGGAAAACGCGGCATAGGCCATGTGGGTGGTGATGTAGAGGCCAACGCTATCGATGCCGCAACGATTGTACGAATAGTTGATTGGATTATATGTGAACTTATAAGAGCTTTCCACAATTTGTCTTTGGAGGAAGCTCAGGCTCTTGTTGATACATTGGCCTCACGTACCTACCCAGATATTTGGGAAGTCGGCGGTAAGAAACGCGTTCTTAGAACAGATCTCGATTACAAGGAAAAGGTTTTACTTCTTACTTATACTGATGTGAAAGGTGGAGTTATCGTGGAGGATCTATATGACTGGACAGAGCATTATGATCTTTCAAAGTTCAAGTCACGAGTGCTGATCCCATTACATAACAGCCGATTAATTGAATTCGATAGACAGTCTGACTTTGTGTTCTTATCACCCTTAGGAGTGCAGGAAGTGGAAGAGCAAATACTTTCTAAACCGCTTCAATCCAAAATATCATCTACCGTAATAGTAAAAGGAAAAAAGAGAGGCATATGAATATCAGACGGGACTTTGACGCGGGACGCCGAACGGCAGTTGTTGCCGCCGTCGTACCACGAGCCGCCGCGCACTACACGCATATTCGCGTCGCCGCCGGCTTCCCACTGCTGGCGTCCGCCAGTGGCCGATGTCGTTTGCACGCAAAGAAACTCGCATAGCTTTTTTTAGCAGCGTTACCCGCAGCCGCTGCGGTGGATGGTTAGCGCCAACCTTGAACTTGACCCGTTTTGCATCAACATCTTAATGTGTAAGAACAGAATGATTGAAGGAGATTGAATATGTACGCGATTGAATTTCAAACCAGGGTCAAGGACGGCAGCATCGCGATACCTGAACCCTACAGGAATCAAATCAAAGGCAATGTCCGGGTCATTCTTCTGACCGAGGAGAACGCCGAAAAGTTCGACATGATCGAACACCTCTTAGCAAATCCCTTGAATATCGAAGGCTTCAAGCCTCTCACACGAGAAGAGATTTATGAGCAGCGGTAGTCAGATGCGTCTGTCTTTTGTTGATACGAACATCTGGTTATATGCCTTTATTCCAAGTCAGGATCCGAATAAATCAGCAAAAGCAAAAGCGATCATACAACAAAGCGACATTATCATCAGTTCGCAAATCATCAATGAAATCTGTATTAATTTGATCAAAAAGGCTCAGTTCGATGAGTCAGCCATCCAACCGCTTATCAACTCTTTCTACGGCAGGTACAATATCGTAGCCCTGGATAAAAACACATTGCTGAAGGCTTCGGAATTACGTGCGACATTATCGCTTTCCTTCTGGGACAGTTTAATCGTTGCGAGCGCGCTGTCGGGCGGCGCGGAGATGCTCTATACCGAAGATATGAGTGATGGGTTGCTTGTCGAGAATCGCCTGAGAGTAACAAACCCTCTTAAACCTTGAAGGCAGCCCTTTGTATTACAGCCTGCACCTCTGATCTTCATTATCCGTCGTTTATAGCGGTTTGCAAATGAGTGTAGCCTTTGCCACTAAGTCACAAAGGCACCAAGGAACACAAAAAATGGTGATTCTTGGTGTCTTTGTGGCTTCGTGGCTGATTCTCTGGCCAAGCTGATCTGAAAACCGCTCTAGGTCACTGCGCGGCCATGACGATGCGGAAGCCGATGAAAGGCATCTTGGCGTCCGCAGGGTCTTTGATGCGAGACGCCGAACGGCAGTTGTTGCCGCCGTCGTACCACGAGCCGCCGCGCACTACACGCATATTCGCGTCGCCGCCGGCTTCCCAACTGCTGGCGTCTGACGGCGCGCCGTTGTAGTTCTCATGCCAGACATCCATGCACCATTCGGCAACGTTGCCATGCATGTTTTGCAGCCCAAAAGCATTCGGCGCGCTCGTCGAGCCGACGGGGATTGGTTGCCGGCGCATCAGTCCCTTCGGCACCTCGCCGAAAGGATAATTGCCGTCATAGTTCACCAATTCCGGCGTGATCGTTTCACCTAAATAAAAGGGCGTCTGGGTGCCGGCGCGGCAGGCGTATTCCCATTCGGCCTCCGTCGGCAGACGATAGCGCCGCCCGGTCGCCCGCGACAGCCGCTCGCAGAATTCGACCGCTTCGACCCACGAGACGTTTTGCACGGGCAGTTTAGTGTCACCCTTGAAGGCTGACGGATTGGCGTCGAGGTCGCGGCTGACGCGCGGCATTCGCGCCACCGCCCGCCACTGTGCAACCGTGATCTCATACCGGCCCATGAAAAAACGCGGCACGCTGATATGGCGCTGCGGACGTTCGTCGGGCTCGCCCTCGTGTGGCGCTTCTGTCGGCGTGCCCATCTTAAAACTGCCGGCAGGAATCTCATTCATATCTATGCCAAGCTCGTCGTTGAGGTTTTCGCTGAAGTACTGTGCCGAGCCACGGCGGGTCTTTTCGAGGTGTCCAGTCCGGCCAAGCGTCTGAATGTCGAAAGCAAAGGTGTGCATCGGCGGCATGGGCGTCGCCGGCGCGTTTGCCGCACCGGGCGCACCCGTTTCTCCCGTCGAGGTCGCAGGCTTCGAGCGGAGAAAATAGATAACTGTAATCGCCGCTACAATCAAGACACAGACGGCGGCAAGGGTGTTGCGACGGTTCCAGAAAACTGGCGACGGCGGCGCGATGCTCTGCGCCGTTGCCTGTGGCGACACTTGCGTTGCCGGCTCGACCGGCGACGCTGTCGTCACACCGATGGCGACGGCGGAGGCGTTCAGCGCAAATGGCGGGGCGATGCCGGCAATCGTCGTATCGTAAGCCGCGCTCATGGTCTTTTCAGGATTCGCGGCGACGGCGCGGCGATAGGCGGTCTCTAATTGGCTGGCGAATTCGAGGGCGGTCGACGGGCGGTTGTCGCGGTCTTTTTCGAGGGCTCGCAAAACCGTCTGCTCGAACTCTTCATACCAGCCAAGCTCCGGGCGCAACTCGCGCGGGGCCAGCGGCGGCTCGTTTATGTGTTTGTACATCACGCTCATCCACGAATCGGATTCGAACGCGACGCGGCCCGTCAGCATTTGATAAACCACCATGCCGAGCGAATAGATGTCCGAGCGCGCATCAATCTTCTCGCCGGTGCTGCCGAGCGCCTGTTCGGGCGACATATAGTATGGCGTGCCCATGATGATCCCCGAAGCGGTGCGCGATTGCGCCGTGCCCGGCTCGGATAAGCGCGCGATGCCGAAGTCGAGCACCTTGGCGACGCGCCCGCCATCGTCGTCGCGCGCCAGCATAATGTTGTCGGGCTTGATGTCGCGGTGCACGATGCCGAGCCGGTGCGCGGCGTTCATTCCGGCGCAAATCTGTTTGGTAATCTCGACCACTTCGGCAAGCGGCAGCGCGCCGCGCTCGCTGATTTCATCGCGCAGCGACTTGCCGTCGACATATTCCATGGCGACATAGAGATGGCCGTCTTCGGTGGCGCGGCTCTCGAAGATCATCACGACGTTGCGGTGCTGTATACGCCCGGATGAGGCGGCTTCGTTCTCGAAGCGCTTGACGATCTCCTGGTCTTCGGAACAGGCACGGTTGAGCACCTTGAGCGCGACGCGGCGGCGTCCGACGCGCAGTTGCTCGGCGAGATAGACTTCGCCCATGCCGCCTTTGCCGAGTAGCGTGAGGATGTTGTAATCGCGCGTGATCTGCTCGCCCAAATGCGAAAGGGCGCGATTCTCGGAATTGTCCATACGGGTTTGACCTTCCGCTGTTATAGAACTTTCTTCAAGGGCCCAAGAGCTTGTTTGAACAGGCTGATTATAGCACCGCGCCAGCGCGTCACAAGGGTTTTTGCCGCGCCGCGCGCCCGCCGACAACCCTCAGTCGAATGCTTAAGCGGGAGTTGTGTATTCTGAATCACCAGCCGGCAAGGGGCTTGCTATTGGGAAGGGAAGCCTGCCGCCGCTTACTCTGAGTGAGCCCGACCGGCGGAGGCAAGCCGCCTCTCTGACTGGGCATCTTCAAGGTTCTACGTAGCTGCAAGCAACGATTCAGGAGCCCGCGCAAGGCGCGGCGGGCGGTTGACCGTATGGAGATTGCGTGGTTAAATCCGCTTGCAGCCAGAGGGCAAGCTCGCCGGCTGAATCTCACTGTGCAAGGAGAACCCAGCAACGATGAGAGAACGTGATCGAGAAATCAAGCGCCGCCGTCATCGAAACGATAAGCGTAAACGGCTGCGCGCCAAACTGGCCAAGGCTAACGATGCCGAACGGCCAAAGATCGAAGAGCAAATTCGCAAGACCTTCCCGAAATACACGCCGCAAGTTTGAGAGAGCGTGACAAGTGATGAGTGACAAGTGACAAGAAAAACGCGCCGACAAGCGATTCAGCTTATCGGCGCGCGAACTTGAGTGGATTGCTTTCCTACGGCTTAATATCTGAACTCTTGTTCCTTCTTGTCACTTGTCATTTGTCACGTTTCTTGTCGCTTGTCACGCCGCTTAGCATTCCGAGTAGCCGCAAGCATAACAGGTGTGGCAGCCCTCGACGCGCACGAAAGCCGTATCGCCGCAGCTTGGGCACAGGTCAGCCGAGGTCGCCTGCATCGCCGCCTGTTTCACCTTCTCTTCAATCACTATCGGCGTGCCTTCGACGCCCATCAGCGCGCCCTGCCCGGCTTCTTCACTGCCGTAGCTGACGTTCAGATAATTCTCCGCCAGCGCCTGGCCGACGGCATCCGGCAAGCTCAGGACGCGCCGCTTGCCAAAACCGTAAGAGCGCGCCCCGCCGATGCCTGTAATCTGTTTTACAATTTCGCGAACGCGCTCGACCGGCGACACCGGCGACGCCATGCGCAGGGTGAGCGACATCAAGCGGCCCATGGCCTCGGCCATCGCCTTGATGTCAGAGCCGGCTTTGCCGATTTCCAGGAAGACCTCGAACGGCTGGCCGGCTTCGTCCTCATTCATGGTGATGTGCGCCGTGCCCGAAGGCGTCGCTTTGCTGACCGTGTAGCCGCGCCGCTTATACGGGCGCGGGCGCACTGTCGGCTGGTTCGCATTGCCCGTGGCGGTTGCCGTCATTGCCGGCGCTGGCGCATCGCTTGATGCCGCCGGTGCAGTCGAAACAGGAGCCGGGGGCGGCGCGCTGGCGCTTTCTGCCTTGGGCGCGTCCTTCAAGCCCTTCTTGTCCTCTTCTTTGAGATTGAGCACCTGCACGTCGCGCGAGCCATCGCGGTAAACCGTGCCGCCTTTGCAGCCCAGGCTATAGAGCAACTCATAAATCTCGCGCGTCTGCTCGACGGTGTAAGAGGCCGGCAGATTGCAGGTCTTCGAGATCGAAGAATCCACCCAGCGTTGAATCGCCGCCTGCACCTTGACGTGCTCTTCGGGCGCTAGATCCATGGCCGTGACGAAGTAAGCGGGAAGCGGCTCGCCCCTATGCGCCTGCTGCCACTCTTCGAGCACACGGACGCGTTCCTCGTGCTGGCCGAGCCGCGATTTGCGGAAGTAACTCCAGAAATAGAACGGCTCGATGCCGGTCGACGTGCCGACCATCGTGCCGATTGTGCCGTTGGGTGCCTGTGTAAGCAACGTCACATTGCGCGCGCCTTTCTCGCGCACCGCTTCGCGCACATCTTCGGGCATGGATTTCATGTAGCCCGACTGTAGATACTTCTCGGCATCGAACATCGGAAACGCGCCTTTTTCGGCGGCGATGTTTGCCGAAGCATGATAGGACTCGCGCGAGATGAAGCGATAGAGCCGGTCGATGAATTGCGCCGATTCATCCGAGCCGTAGCGGATGCCGAGCCGAATCATCATCTCGGCCAGGCCCATGGTGTTCAGGCCGACGCGCCGCTCGGCCTTCTGCTGGGCGTAATTTTCATCGAAGAAGTACGGCGTCGCATCAATGACGTTATCGAGGAAGCGCACCGCATAGCGCACGGCGCGACCGAGATCATCCCATGCCACGTCGCCGTCACGGACGAACTTCGATAGGTTGATGGCACCGAGGTTGCAGACCCCGAAGCCCGGCAGAGGTTGTTCGCCGCAGCCGCGATTGACCACGCCATCCGTAATCCACGTATCGCTTTCCGGTTCGTAGAGATCGTACACCGCTTCTGCGCCGTCCGGCTCGACCGAAACGATGCGCGCCAACCAGGTATTGCCCGTCAGCGCATAGCTGAGTTGCGCCTGCTTGAGTTGCTCGGCCTTCGCCGGATGCGTGATGCCGACCTGCTCGGCGAACGCTTTGACACCCGCGCCGCTGACGATCAATTCGTAAAAGGGCTTCGCGCCGCTGATCGCCCGGCCATCAATCTCGTGCGGGGTGCGCGTACCTTTGACGATGCGCCCGTGAATGCCGAACATCAATAGAATGCGGCGCACCGACTGAGCGAGTTTTTCGCTCGCGGTGTTGAATCGCAGCAGCGGATGCGAACTCTTCAGATTGACGTTGCCGTCGGTGCTCCATAAACCGTCGAGCAAGCCTGCAAGGAATTCGCGATTGGTGTTGACGTATGCCAGCGGAATGTCTTTTTCAGCAGACGTAGCAGGTTCAAGCAGTGTGTCGGTGACGAACTCGGCCAGCCCGTGTTGCGCCTGTGCCGAAAGCGACAGGGAATTGGTCATTCGGCCCTTGCTATCGCGGTTCTGATAGCGATTGACCGCAGGAGCGCCCGCCCGTCGCATCACCGATTCGACAATGTCAATCCATTCGGCTTCGCGGGCGTCGCAGGCTACAGTGACCGTGCTTCGAGCCAAATTGTTTTCTGTGTAACAGCCATCACCAACAAGCGTACCGATCAGGAAACCGAATTCCCGGTCGAGGTAATGTGCGGGTTTGCCTGGCACATCATTATCCGGCATCAGCGCCGGCGCGATGCGGAGGTAATCGCCAGCGCGCAATTGATCAAGGCGAAGTGGAGTGAAATGTTTATTGGCATTCTTGCCGCCAGCGCGCTCCTCGCGGCGGATGGCATGAAATTGATGTGCTGCCGTGGCGCGCAGCGTCGCGCCATCGGAGAGCGTCACTTTGAAGACAGGAACACTGGCGTGCGCTTCAAGGGATTCGACCGTGCCGGAGCCGAGCACCGTGGCGATGCGCTCGCCTTCTTTGATCTGGTCCACGCGCCGCCAACCATCAGGCGTCGAAACCAGCGTGTCGCCGGTCAGGCACGGATTGGTGCAGCCGAGATAGCCTGTGTCGTAGTACCACGAGTTGGACATCTTGTTGGAACGCTCGATGAAAAACACCCCCGGTTCTGCCGATGTCCACGCCGACTCGATGATCGAGTTCCAGACTTCGCGCGCCTTGACCGTGCGATGCACGACGGTTTTCTTGCCTGCCGCCTGCCACTTCTCCAGATTGCCGTCCCACTGCGTTTCGTAATCGGAATCACTTACGTCGGGAAAGATCAGATCCCAGTCGGCATCGGCGTGGACGGCATCCATGAACTTGTCGGTGATGCCGACCGAGATATTGGCATTGGTGATCTTGCCCATCTCGCGCTTCGAACTGATGAACTCGACAACATCAGGATGCCAGCAGTTGAGGATCAACATCAGAGCGCCACGCCGCGAGCCGCCCTGCTCTATAAGTCCGGTTACAAAAGAATAAAGCGCTCCCCATGAGACCGAGCCTGACGAGCGCCCGTTGACGCCTTTCACATACGCGTGGCGCGGGCGCAGGCTGCTGACGTTGATGCCGACGCCGCCGCCGCGTGACATGATCTCCATCATCTGCGACAGCGTCTCGACGATGCCGCGCCGCGAATCTTTCGGCGAGGGTACGACATAGCAATTATAAAAGGTGAGTTGCTGGTCGGTGCCGGCGGCGGTGAGGATGCGGCCTGCAGGAACGAACTTCCAGCCGTTGAGCAGCCAGCGGAAGCGCTCATACCATTCGTCAGCGTGTTCGCCTTCGACCGCCGCGATGCCGCGCGCGACGCGCTCCATCATCTGTTCCGGCACGGTCTCGATGGGCTTGGAGACGTGCTCGGTGAGGCAATCGATTTCGCTGCCGTCTTTCAAGGCGACGGTGACGCGGCCGCCGCCGCCGCCGGCTTCCGAATCCATGCGGCTGATGATGCCGATCTCGCGCTGGCCGGTCTTGCTATCGACACAGACGATCACCGTGTCGCCGGGCGCGAGCGTCCGCTTGCGCATGTCTTTGAGGGCGTAGCGATCCAGAAAAATCTTCTGACCGAGCTCCGACAGTTGATTGTTGTCAATCACCCCTCCGGCGTGGCGCACGTCGGCGTGCGGCACCAGGGGCGAAAGCGGCTCTTCGGTAGTAGGGCTATTGGGATTCTGTGCATCGCCGACAGATCGGGTAGACATTGCTTAATCTCCTAACTCATCATTGTTATAAAATTGCTGGCGCAGCCCTGCACAGGAGAGTTCTCTCTCCTGTCCCTGCGCGGGCCGGGTAAGTCGGGGACCATGGGTGTTCCTGTTAAGGTCTGTTATTACGATCCGGCCCCTGCCCTGCTTGCATGAGGGTCAAACCGTCTGTTCCCAGGTGTGATGGCTCTTGCGATTCCGCTCGTCAGCTCACCGATTCGGTGAATCTTCGCTCCGTCATCCCAGATCAAACCGGCTTCCGAGTTCTTATCATAGCGCCCCGCCGGCCTGACCACAACGGCTTACCTGCTGTCTCCTGCGGCTGCGATTTTGGTCTCGCAGCGGATTCGGAGTTTACTCTATACCTAGTCGCGTGTCAATCAAAAAGTACAATATATTGTGGTTCAAGGAGATAAACTGCAACGGGCTTTGCCCAAAATCTCCCGCATCCGTAACCCTTAGATACATGCCCCGGATCGTTTTTGGTTGCGAGGCTATTCTAACCAAAAAGTCGCCTGGATGCCTAGCTCGTATATGGATTGGATGACGCAGCACAGATTGTGGCAGAGAATCTTTAGCAATGCTTCGTTGGCTTGAGCGACGGGTAGTTTGCTTCTGAGACGACCTCCGAACTTCGCTTTAATCATGCTAAAGGTGGTTTCTATGTTAGACCTCTTGTGGTAGTGCTGCATAAATTCATCGCGTCGCAGATTGTAGTAATGAAACATCCGGTTCCAGATTTCGCACTTGGTTGTGCCAACGGAATCACTTTTGAAGTCAATATAAGGAACTGCCCCCTTGTTATCTACAACTCTCATATTCGCGTAGCTTGAATAAGCTTTATCGGCTGAGACCTCTCGCACGTTAAAACGCCTGGCGGTCTCATTCACAAGCGGGGCGAAATAGTTATGGTCAGCCCCGAATGCGCCGCTGATTTCTGCTGAGGTGACGATGTTGGTAGTCACGCCACACATAATATGGGCCTTCACCCAATCCCGTTCGCTGTGTTCCTTGCCGTATTTTTCGTCATACCATCTGACAAACTGGCTCGTGGAGAAACCTGATGAATCTACCGCAAAATCAGTCTCGACAGCCTTCAGCGGCAGGCTGGATTGTGTGATGAGCCATTTCAAGTAGGGCGTCACTTCCTCTTTCTCTATGTAGCCATTGATCGAGTTATAGCATGGTAGAGTTGAAAGATAGCTTCTCATGCGTGCTTCCTTCAGGTCGGTCATGAATCGCCTGGCAGATGTGGTTCCATACACCTTGAAAGCCGCTGCGAAGATGATGTCCTTCATCGGGATTCTGCTTCTGCCCACAAACTGAATAGGCTCATCTATGCCACTGCAAAGCTCATAGAGCAATTCTTGAAACTTGGCCTTCTCATTGATCTGTGCCAGCCGATACGCAGGCCAGTTTTGCTTGTAGAGGGTTTTCGCTCTGAAGGGAATGTCGGGGATCTGCGGAGGCTCGGCAGATGGTGTTTCTCGCTGAGCCCTGAATTCGACGGCGTAGATATGCTTGCACTTGCTTTGGGTGGTTTGAAAGTCCAGGCAGGTACAGCTATCAGTCTCTGGCGCTATCTGCACCTTGTAGCGAATTCCATTACCAGTCTGTGATGGGACGGTGTAGAAGTTGTCTTTGCGCTCGATCTTGAATAGGGCCGCTATCTCAAGCCCTTTCTGCTGCCTCAAGTCCATTGTAACACTCGCCTTTCTGGTTGCGTTTGAGCGGCGATTGCTGCACAATGGAGTTGCTAGACTCGGCGTGGGCAACCGCGCTGGTTCTTGACCATCCTCGTAGCCTGGTAGAACAAGCTGCGAGGATTTATTCTTTTGAGGCATAAATTATATCCCGGTTTTTATGTAAAATCAACAAAATAAGAGACTTATAGCTGTTAATTTGATGCGCCCGGTGGGACTCTAACCCACAACAACCCCGTTCGGTAGACAGGTGCTCTATACAGTTGAGCTACGGGCGCATCATAGGCGGGGAGCAAGTTGCTCCCCTTTTTTTGTTTGATTCTGGCGGGGCTCGTGGTAAGATAGACGACGAGCCGTACACCACTAACATGGTGTTCATGACAACTCCAAAAGTTTTAGGCTCTCGAAATTGGATGGGTGGCAGCCCATCCTTTTTCATTTGCTTTCTATAGCAGTTTCTCGCTTCGTGAAATCTCGTTCACATCCTACTACCGCCTGCGATCTCACACAATATCCTTGGCTGAAATATGGCACTCTTGACGCAGTTGACACTTTTGACGGTTCTGACACTTTTGACGGTTCTGACACTTTTGACACTTTTATTCAAGTGGCGCTAACTCTGCACAGCGTTTCTTGTATCTCGTTTCTATTTCACCGTTTGCGGCCAATCGATCCCTTGCTACATAGTTATAGATCGTTGTTCGACCGATAGCTATAGGCCAAGCATCAACAAATTGCTTAACCTTAAATCGACGCGGACGGTTCTTGTCTAGTTGAGCTTTCGCTAAGGTGTCAATCGTAGTAGTAATCATTTCCTCTATCTGTTCCGAGGTATAACCGCTTATCGTCTTCTCTCCTAGTGATAACTCAAGCAACGGCAAAATGTCTGCCAGTTTTTTAACTGCTGTTACTGTCTCTGGTTTATCAGGGTCAATGATATTGCGAATAAAGGCATGCCAAATCGCTGACTGTGGCTCCCACACACTCTCAATAAAGGGCGCAGTTCCTGCGGTCACCCAAGGAATGATACGTTGTCTCCATACATATAAGACAACATCTCTTCCATCATCAAACGCATAGTGAAGTACTGAACCCGGAGTTCCCCAGGATGTGAGCCGTCCTAGTCGTACTGCCCACTTTGGCCCGACTTGTCGGCTTGGGCCTAGCGTTTCGTAGTATCCATCAAATAAGCCACCCTCAACCCCAAAAAACTCAATCACAAAATCGCGGTATCTTGAGGCAAACTCGTCGCCAGGTGATACGACGTAACGGCGGGGTTGACGGTCACGGGGCATGCCGAAAAAGTATAAAGTCTCTAATTCAGTAGGCGGGACAAATATACTGCCTGTGCCTTTGACTTCAAAATCCGTAGGGATTCCGTCATAGTATTCGAGCGCCATTGCAGCCTCCTGTTGCTGCTCCTGATATATTTCTCGACTCGCCAACCATACTCAGGAATGCATGGCTGTCCAAGTGATAGCTAGTCACTCGTAAGGCGAGCCGATATTGATGCGATGATTATATCAACTCGAAGTCTGTCTAGGCATGATCCATTTACTATGCTCAGTCACCGGCAGATGGTCAGGCAGATCAAGTTTATCGTTTATCAAGTAATCGGTTGATACGCCGACAAGCTGTGAATACCTTAGCAGGACTGGCAATGCTGGTTCTCTTGCGCCACTCTCGAATCCTGAAATGGCGCTACGCAATACCTTGCCTTTCAACCCCAAAGCCGCCAGCATCTCGTTCTGAGAAAGCCCTAAGCCTTGCCGGATTTGTAACAGCTTCTCAGCAAGCCTGACAGGTCGCTCCCTAGCCGATTTCCCCATCACCTCACCTCCGATGGAAAAATCATCCACTTAGCATTGACAATGGTTGTAATTGCGACTAGGATGGCATCGCTTTTCAGAATCGCCGGATGGTTTAGCCCTCTACATCCGGCGCGGCCCATGACCTCTCAAGCCGTTCTTGTGCATCTGTATAGGAGTTTATCACGAGGGAAGCCCAGTGAAAGGGAAAACCCATGCAAGATTTTGTTCTCACCCTATCTCTTGCTTTAGAGCCATTTGTTTTTGGCAGAAAAGAAGTGTTTATATTCATAGGAAGCCACCTTTTCTCGATATTGGTAATAATCTTCGTCTCAGCCAGCCTAAAACGGTTGACTTATCGCCAATTACCTTATGTTTGCATAGGATTGGCATACGGCCTCGGTTATATGTCCTTGCGTGGGGTTGGCTTTAACGATAATCAAATAGAATTATGGGCATGGTTGGCAATAGACGGTGCCATTGATTCTATAGTCTCTTACCTGTTGGTTCGGGCTTTGCTCAAGCCAAAACTGGTATTTTCAACTACTGAGGAGCTTGCCTCTAGAAATAACCAAAGTACGACCGCAGAGACTAGGGAGCACAAATAAAAGAAGAATCTTCTTTCGGTTCAGGCTCAGGAATGGATTTCATTACCAGACTTATAGAAGCTTGTCATCCGGTTGGACTTTGGTTATTGCTGTCTGCTGTTTACTTGCTCTTTAAGCACTTCACTCGATTTTACCGAGGCGATGCGGCTCATCAATACTCAGACAATACCAGCATGGCGATTTCTTGGGTGGCGGGCTCCATTGGTACAATTGCCTTTCTGAGTGTGGCCACAGGTATAAAGGGATGGTTTAATCTGTTTGTGCGAGTAACTGTTCCTGCACTCATTGGAATTTATGCAGGATTCAGAGCGAATATAATAGATCCCAAGTGCCCAACCTGTGAGCGAGAAATCCCGCCAGGAACCATCGTATGCCCTCACTGCCTCTATGTTATACATCTTAGTAGTTATATGCACGAAAGCCAGAAGGGAGAGCACGCAGGATTCCGATATTGTTCTTGCCATCATCTTACTCAGAGAGATATTCCGGCTTGTTGGAAGTGTGGAAGTACGAGCACGTATAGCGAAATGGCGAAGAAATAAACATGGAAAGTTACCGCACAAAGGAAGGTATTGAATGGCTGGCATTTGTCGCGGCTAGAGTGGTCGTGGCAGGACTATTAGTGTGGGCACTCGCTCGACACCCAATTGGCTATTTCACGATGCTGCGCTTTGTCGTTTGCGGTGTCTGTCTCCATGGAGCCTTCTACGCAGGGAGACTGAAGCAAATCGGTTGGATGTGGCTAATGATTGCGGTTGCAGTCTTGTTTAATCCGCTCATTCCGATCTACCTGAAAAAAGAACGCTGGCAGATCCTTGACGTGGCTGCGGCCATTTTCCTACTGGTGTCCATTCTACTGCTACAGCCCTCACGCAAATCTACAGGCGAATAAGCCACTAAGACTTTTTGGTTGGCCTACCTGCTTTTTGGTTGGATTAGTTTTTGGTTACTTTTTGGGCAAAGCCACTGCAACGGGCCTTGCCCAAAAAGTCAACCAAATGTCACCGCTCGTAACAACCAGAAAGTAGATTTTGGTTGAAAGGCGAGTCAACCAAGAAGACAACTAAAAACCCTTGCTCGGCTAATTTACGAAGAACCGCGAATCTCGCGCAGATGGCCGTTCACCAAATTCTTGCATTAATCGCCAACTAAGCCAGGTATGCGAGTTTCTTACGTTGATGATCGCGTTATACAAAGCAGTCTTTGTCACTGCCTCATTGAAGATTAGCGCCTGAAAGTTTACGACCTCAAGCGGCTCACTGAGGCCGCTTGTCGCGATGGGAAATCGGAGCATATTCATGCGAATATCCCATAGCAAATCAGTTCGATCCTGAGAAGTCATCTCCCCGATTTTATGCCGCAAATGCGACTCGATGCTGTAGGCGGTTTGCACGATAATTCGATCTTCAAGACCGGCAGGTTTCGCAATAGCACATCCCCATGCTTGCGATTGGTCTTCTGGATCAAGCTGCTCCTTTGCAAAAAGAAGCCATACCGCAGTAGGATCGGCACCTTGCTTGATTTCGAGGTCGAAATCTTTCAGCCATTTTGTGACTAGCTGCTGCTGGGATTGCTTGTCGGCCCGATGCTTATTCATTATAGCCCCTCCGTTCTCAACGCTTAGGGCGCTTGAATTCTCTGACCACATAGCTCGTACAATACGAACCATGCAAACGATAGTCAAGCAGCCACAAAGGTTGCTCATGCTTCCAGTGCTATTCCTGCCGCGCCTGTCCCGTCAGGCCAGAACTCGACCGTGATGCCAAGCTCGTAGGTGGATTGAATCAGGCAGCAGATGTTGTGACAGAGAAGCTTTAGCAGCACTTCGTTGGTTTGAGCGGCAGGCATCTTGCTACGGATACTGCCGCCGAACTTCGCTTTGACCATACTGAAGGTCGTCTCGACGTTTGACCGCTTGTGATAATGCGCCATGAACTCCTGCCGATTCAGCGAGTAGTAGTGATACATGCGATTCCAGATTTCGCACTTGCCAGTGTCTGTCGAGCCTTCTTTGAAGTCAATGTAAGGAACCGCGCCTTTCATGTCCACGAGCCGCAGGTTGGCATAACTTGAATACGCCTTGTCTGCCGAGACTTCCTTGACGCTGAACCGCCTGGCCGTCTCGTTGAACAACGGAGCGAAGTAGCCGTGATCCGAACTGAACGCCCCGCCGATCTCGGCTGCCGTTACGATGTTCGTCTTCACTCCGCACATGAGATGGGCCTTCACCCAATCTTTCTCCGATTGTTCCTTTCCGTACTTCTCATCGAACCAACGCACATACTGGCAGGTTGAAAACCCTGACGAATCAACCGCAAAATCCGTCTCGACCGCCTTCAGAGGCAGGCTCGATTGAATAATCAGCCATTGCAGATAGGGCGTCAGTTCTTCCATGACGATATAGTTATTCACCGTGTTGTAGCAGGGCAGTTTCCAGATGTAGCGCCGCAGTTGCGCTTCTTTGAGATCAGTCATAAAGCGACGGCTCGATACCTGCGAATAGACCTTGTAGGCCGCAGCAAAGATCATGTCGCTCATCGGAACTCTTGTCCTGCCCATCGTCTGGATCGGCTCGTCTATGCCGTTGCAAAGCTCATAGAGAAGCGCTTGCAGCTTGGCCTTCTCGTTGATCTGCGCCAGTCGGTAGGCGGGCCAGTTCTGCGTGTAGTTCTTTGCTCTGAGCGGCACAACGGCGTCAGGCAGAGGAACAGCCTTCCCGTTCTCCCTTTGAAGCATGTATTCAACGGCGTAAATGTGTTTGCACTTGGCACGGTTCGTCTGGAAATCAGGGCAAATGCATTCATCAGGGCCAAGCCTCACCTTGTACTGACCGTTGCCTGATTGGGATGGAACCAGGTAGGATTCGCCTTTGCGGTTGATCTTCGATAGGGCGGCAATTTCAAGTCCTTTATGTTGTCTCAAGTCCATTGTGTGCCTTGCCTTTCTGGTTGCGGTTGAGCGGCGATTGCTGCACAATGGAGTTGATAGACCCGGTGCGGTCAATCGCGCTGGTTCTTGGAAGTCCTCGCAGCCCGGTAGCACGAGTTGCGAGGATTTATTCTTTTGAGGTGTAAATTGTACCATCCTATCACCTTAAATTCAACAAAATAAGATACTTACAGATCAGATTAGACAGAAAACAGCGCCTCGTGCTATAAGGACACGTAAGGCGTTGCGCTCGAAGTGTGATGCCTGCTTGGAGGTGGCGGGAATTGAACCCGCGTCGGGTAGGATCGCAAGCCCGCCGACGCACCAAGCCACCCCCGGAATAAAGGGAGCGTTGACGCGCTCCCTTTTCGCCTTTCTGGCTACGTTCTCCATCTCTTAATTGGCAGATTATCAGGTCTATAGGTGGGATCAAGAAATACCGCGAGGGTGCGTGCTGGAAAAATTAAAAAGAGATGCTTCTTCCGCTACTTTCAGGGAAAAGTGGTGGAAAAATCCGAGATTGGGAATTGTTCCACTACTTTTTATTCCCTTTTCTTTGGAAACCATTAATCCTATCGCTTTCTTGTAGGATGTCACGGAGCCTGTCGGCTTTCCATGTGTTTATAGGAATACCCGAACATCGCCAGCCTGTATATTGGAGCGCGATCTTGGATGGCGTAGAGGAAAGCGCCAGCGCGTCTTTTACGTCGTTTGGTAAATCAGGAAGCGCTCGCTTAATAATCATTTTTCGCCCGGATTCGTCATGTTTCGATAGTAGCTTGGGCTTCCGTCTACTCAATTCATTTTTAATAGCCATCAGGGCCGCATTGTGCTGCTCAGACCAGCAGGGGACTGTTTCCCTTCGAAGCTTAAAAGCGGACTTCCGCCCAGCCTTGCGCGTGATAACCTCTTTCCATAGCGCAAGAATAAGATCATACCCCCGCGCGAGTTTTCGCATTATATCCCCTCGCGCCTCAAGCGGAATCATTGCGTTAATATGTGCGATCAGGTCGCATTTCGGGTGTTCTGCTGAAGATCGAGCCAAACCGGGAGCGTATATTTCCGCAATAAAAGATTGGGATTCTTTGAGTATAACCCGACTTTCCCAAAGAAAACCGAGCAGGTAAGTGTCCATTTCGCCCGCAGCGTCTCTACAGGAAATTAAAAAAGGTTCATTGCTTACCGCGTCAGGCCGTGAGGTCGAATCGTGTACAACTACACCTATGAACTGAAAAGCATAATTCCTTTGGCCCATCCCTTCACCGTCGATAGTAAGATTCCACCAGTCTATATCGATAGGCATTCCGCGTTGCGCAAGCGCGAGTAGGTTAGGGGAACTGTTAGGGTCAACCCTGCCATTTGTCCACTCGATATACCGTAAGGGAATTTCTTTTCCGTTATGCAGCATGAATCCGGCAGGATAGATTATTTGCTTTTGCCGCTGCCCCTTGACTAGCCGGTCTACCTCAAATCTGAAGCGCGCCTTTTCTTTCATGCGTGTTCTTTTTTTTCTGGGAAAAGTAATAGAAATCAGACGGTGGGTTTGCTATAGTAGCGACGGGTCAACAAACCCGATGCCGCCGAATCGATTTCCACCTTCCCAAGAGCGTTGATCGATTCGGCGGTTGCCGTCTTTACTTGCTAACGCGCATTCTTGCGTATAATTCAACCACCCGCAAGTTTCATCGGAACTTGACGCGACCTTCATCTGTAGGTCGTCACGATATAGAATCGCCAACTGTATTCGTAGCCCATTTGAAATTCCTGCTCGCCGAAATCGGGGATCACCCCAGGAGCGGAGGCAAAGAACGAACACATGCCGGGCCGTAGTTTCAGTGTCTTGGACTCCCCAGGATAAAAGGCATAGTGGATATCGCCAATCTTCAACATCAAAGCTAGCTTTGTGTCGTTAGTAACTTCCAGAGTGGGATTTTCATAGCCCGATGTCACCGTTCCCTCTATGGTCATTTTAGGCTTCGGTTTGAGTGTGCGGCTAATCCTGACCGTGCTGGCGTGAACCCATCCCTCCGTATTGGTTCCTACATGAATCACGTTATACCAGGAAGTAGATACGGTCGTCTTGAGCAGCACAAGTCTCTCCCCTTGCGACACGGTTAGCAGGATTCTTGATGTAATATCCGGTGCTTCTCGAAGATTCACGCGCAATGCAGTAACGACGACATAATCAACGCCAATGTCGGGGTCCTGCGGGTCATCAATCGGCCTAAATTCTGAGAGCGGGATTGGCGGTTTGGTAAGGCTAACCACCTTTTTATCCGGCGGCTTTGACACCAGATCGGCAAGTCTATCGAGATCGTCGTTCTTTTCTGACGCGGGTAATGTTTCAGACGGTTTCGCCTCTGGCTCGAAAAGCTTCTCGAATGAATAATCGCAAACCGCTTGGCGCATGTACTCCCCGATGCTTCCGGGTATGATGCTGTACCAGGCTGCCCGCCCTTCATCCATTTCCACCTGACTCAGAATCCTTCCCTCTAAATCGTAGTCTACGGCGGAAAGCACGCGCATTTTCTTGCGCGGACAGTCGATCTCGAATCGGTTGAGCTTGTGCGAGTATCCGGTATAGCCAGCCGTAGGTATTCCGCGAGATTGCATCTCTTTTATCATTCTTGATACGAAGCCCTCTCTAGCGGAGGCAAGTAGTTCGGCCTTAATCCAGACCGTAACCAGACCGGAACTAGAGGTTTCCACACTGCCCTGATTGAAGTAGAGCTTCTCATCGGCAGACATTTTTATAAAAGTCCAACCTGTGGGTTCTGTTGGTCTCTGGGCCAAAGCCGCTGACTGGTCGAAAACAATCACCCCAGACGCAAGTAGAATAAGAAACAGCCAGGTCAAGCGACGGTTCATAATCCATCTCTCCTTTGTACTACCTTGTGACCGCCAATAGGGGCTGTGATATGCTACTGCGCAAATGCTTCGCGTGACTGCGAGTAGGGGATGAAGCGTAACGGCCAGAATCCCCTCGGATTCCGGCCTCACCTTAATAGCATATCTCTTCTAATTCTATTTAGGAACGGGGTCAAGAGTAATTTCTACTGCCCATCAGGAGGTTTACTCTGATGGGCCGAAGACCACAGCCGAAGCCGAAAAAGCTCGCCTACAAGTTGGGCCAGATAAGAATGCTGTTGGGAATTTCTCAACAGGAGATGATTTCTCGCCTTAAAGCACTCGCTCCGGGTGCGGTGATTCTACCGGGCCACATTTCGCAGTTTGAAAGCGGTGCGCGGCTGCCGTCGCTGCTTGTGCTGCTGGCCTATGCGCAACTCGCAGGTATCTCGACCGATGTTTTGATTGATGACCGCGCGGAGATGCCCGAATGCCTTATCGGTAATCGATGGTGACTTTTTGGTTGGCCTAGCGACTTTTTGGTTGATTCGGTTTTTGGTTGGGTTCTTGGGCAAGGCCACTGCAACGGACGTTGCCCAAAAAGTCCTTGAATCGCGGCCTTTGGTTACAGCGGTTTTCCACATTTTGGGCAAGTGTTGGAGATTTTGGGCAAGTCCCATTTCTGGGACGAAATGACGGTTTGGCGTAGCGAATTATTGTGCCATGCGCGGGTCGAGGTTTGGGCCTACAACCAACAAAACATCAAGATCGGCTAGGTTCGGATTAGACTTAGTGCGAGTATTAAAGCCGATTCCCTTTAACAAATTAGTGAGCTGTAAAAAGTGGGCTAAAGGCGAATCTGACGGCAGTTGCTGTTCATTCTTTTTTGAAAATAATGTCAAACCAACAGGGCCATATGTCAAAGTATCATCTTTCTTGTCGTTAACAATCCATCCGCCCGCTCTGAGAAGATCGGTCAATTGCGTAGCAAACGCCATTGCTTCCAAGTCGGTAACGACTCCAATAATCTGTATCTGCCCTTTCTGGAATCCTTGCGCAAGTCTTAAAAACGTTGCTCTTTGCTGTGCTGTTATAATTCGCGGTCTCTGCTCCAGGGGTTTAACCCCAACAGTCAAATACACTTTGCCATCATCGGCGTTTTTGCTTTTCGCGCCCCACGTGGCAAGCCCGATCTCATTAAGGCTTTGGAATAAAGCGTTAGCGTGAGCTGGCAGATTATTTTTATTATGGGCATACACCTCTACGCCTTCAAACGGTGTAGGATTTACTCCCATTGCTATCGGACTATCAAAGCTATCAATTTGCCAATCAGCCTCTCGTAATACGGCTACGATTTGCGCCGCCAGTGCGCATGATTCGGCATCACCATGCATACAGGTAACATCTATAGCACCTTTTGGACTGGCTTTTAGTAGTTCGAGCAGTGCTGCGCTCTGTTCTGGTATCAGCCTTCGTGGTTGGATTCGGGCTTGGAGTTCTAACAAAGCTCGCTCTGCGCTTGCAGCACGTACCTGTTGTTTGGCTAATTGGGTTTCGACTTTCTGTTGTGCAGCGCGCGCATCTGCCGCAGCCTTTTGTAGTTTGGCTACCTCACCTGTCGCTTTATTCAAATCGTCGCGTAAGACCAAGTTATCATGCTCCATTGTTTGTGCCCGTTTATTAAGATTGGCTGCGCTCTCGTTAGCTCTAGCAGCTTCCACATTAGCTTCTGCCGCTCTTTTATCGGCAGCCGCAATCAACACGTCTTTATCCTTTAAGTCACTGGCTAGTTGTTCGTCCTTTTTACGAGATTCCTCTTTCTTGAGCCTGTTCACCTTCCAAGAAAGAGCGATATTGGTAGCACCGATAGCAAACGCTATGGTGAGGGCAATTACGGTAAAAGCCAACGTGACGTTTTGCCACCCCTCCGCCGTTGTCGGGAACAAGAAAGGAAACATAGTGGAAATCCTTTTTCTAATCTGCATAGCAATTATCTTGATCAGCGGTTTTGGTGCTGCCGCCTATCTACTCGACGGAATTAGAAAAGATAAGCGGCAATAATCATGGCGATGCTTAGTTTAGTTCCATGACAGTATTCTAAGGCACCCAGGTTATTTACAAGAGCCAAGAAAAAAAGGGCATTGAGCCCTTTCCTATATAGCATATTTCCGTGTTTCGTTAAACTATATCAAGCGGTTTATTCTGCCTCCCAGAACGTCGCCTGAATGCCTAGCTCATAGCTCGATTGAATCAAGCAACAGAGATTGTGGCAAAGGAATTTGCATAACACTTCGTTTACCTGTGCGACAGGGAGCTTGCTACGGATGCTGCCGCCAAACTTCGCCTTAACCATCGAGAATGTAGATTCGACATTTGACCGCTTGTGATAGTGCATCATGAACTGTTCGCGGAAAGCTTGATAGTAATGAAACATCTTATTCCAGATTGCACACTTGCCGGTGTCTGTAGAGCCGTCCTTGAAATCAATGTAAGGGATTGCGCCTTTGTTCTCGACTAGCCGCATGTTCGCATAAGATGAATAGGCTTTGTCTGCCAAGACTTCTTTGACGTTGAAGCGTTTTGCCGTCTCATTGAAGAGTGAAGGGAAAAAGTTAGTATCATGATCATGCGCGCCGCTTACTTCAACAGAGGTCACGACATTGGTTTTCACGCCACAAATAA
>Ga0307468_100000019_pt1 | contig 151554 bp, 111 predicted proteins | sample atmdna_FD_203085 | JGI IMG/M metagenome (GOLD analysis project Ga0307468, IMG submission 203085) | Hardwood forest soil microbial communities from Morgan-Monroe State Forest, Indiana, United States - atmos_gases AM2C_05 | ecosystem: Environmental > Terrestrial > Soil > Temperate forest >...
AGAGCCACAAAGCCACAGAGAAGAACCAAAAAAGGGCTGAGGGGATCGAAAGATTTTTATAGACTTCTCTGTGCTTCTGTGTCTCTGTGGCCAATCTTCTGTCCCAATGTTGTGCGGTTCGATTTAGCCCGACCCATGCGTTTTTTCAAGTGCCGAGCCCGCCCCTATTGCCAGTTGCGACTAAACCACATTTTGCCGATCACCGGAATCTCCCTGCGACGGATGATCAGAATGATCGCGCTGCTGATGAAAACCGTGACCGCGAGAGCAAACAGCAGCCCGCCATCACCTTTGACGACAAGGCCGAGCTTGGTTAAATGGCTCATGATGGCCCCGCTGGCGGCACCAAGCGCCAGGATCGCCCCAAGCGTTATGGTCGAAGGGATCAACAACAAGATGACGGCGATCAACTCAAGAATGCCTGAGCCGATACGGCCCCAGGGTTCCGCGCCCAAAGTCGTAAAAATGTATTTGGATTCTTCCGCGCCGGTGAATTTGAAAAACAAGGTCTGAAACAGAATGATCGCCACGGCGATCTGTAAAACCCAACTGATGACGGATTGCATTTTTGTCAGTGTCATTGGTTAATCCTCCTGAATAGCTTTCACGATGGCTTAATCCCAAAAGCTGCGCAGTATATTCCCACGCCTGCATAAACGCCAAAGCAATTCTTGTTGCTGCACTTTAATTGCTGCACAGTCCAAAGGCGTAAGCCCGTGAATTGAGTCGCCATTTCCACCAGGTGTTTGAGAGATATGTGTTTATCTTCTGGTGGCAGAAAGCGATGATCCAGTTAATGCTCAACAAGAATGGTGATATTGTGCCGCATCGCCCAGGCTGTATGGAATGTCTGGACCGGAAGAGTTCTCTCTCCGGCGAGAGGATCAAGAACCGTAACATCCTGCTGAGTGATTCCAATGATCACCAGGGCGTGGGTATTGGCGATGCCGTCAATCGGGCGAAGATCGACAAACACGATGGGATGGTGGCCCATTGTGATGAGAGTTTGCAATTCAGCAGGCGAGAGGGTGTATTTGGCGGTTCCAGCAAACCCTAGTTGGCGCGCTACCTCAACCGCCATCAGAGCGTCAGTGCCATAGAGCGGCGTACAATCGCAACGCGTGCGAAGTTCGTCTTCTGGCAGGTCAATGCCGAAGCTGCCCAGCACCATTCGCAGACAGGCGGGGACGCAGGAATAGCGGGTTTCCTGTTTATGGAATGGGGGCTTCGATGGCATCGCGGTGCTGTTCATAGAGCGCGCGGGCTGCGGCCTTCATTTCTTCAAACGGGGTGTGCGAGACGATTTCTTCTGATGTCATGCTCACCAGGATTTCACCAGCCTGGCCAACGGAGCCGATAATCGCATAAGACAGCAGCACCGGCACGCGCCAGACACCGCCTTCGGCATCCAGCACCGGACTATCACCCATGAAGCGATCTCCCAGATGATCGCTCAGAAAAAGATTAGCAGCGGCCTGCGCCTCCAGAGCAGTGATCTTTGGAACTATCATCGTAGCCATAGCGAATTGATTATGGCACAACTGCGTAGCTGTTGTCTGCGAAAAAGCCAGTCATCTGACTTCATCTTTGATAGTCCGATGAGGATGCGCATCTGTACGGACTTCTCATCATTCTAACGGCCATTGGGCATCAGTGGCAGAGACCGCAGGCGAAGGCCGGTGGCGTCGAATATGGCATTGCCGACCGCCGGCGCAAGGCCGACAATCGGCGTCTCGCCCGCGCCGGCTGAGGGCAGATCTTTGCGGTCAAGCAGGATCACCTCGATCATCGGCACGTCGCTGAAACGCGGCACACGATAACGCGAGAAGCGCGCATTGAGAATCTTACCGTTCTCAAAGGCAATCGCCTCGAAGAGCGCGCCGCCAATGGCCATCACGATTGCCCCTTCGATCTGATTCTTGAGGTGGTCGGGATTGATGATCGCACCGCACTCAAAGGCTTCGACGACGCGCACGATCTTCACCTTGCGCGTTTGCCGATCAACCGCGATCTCGGCGCAGGTGGCAACGTAACCGCCTTTCTCGAATCCGCAACTGAGACCCACACCACGTTCCGGCGCGCTTTTCGCCTTGCCCCAGCCGAAGGCTTTGGCGGCAGCCTGCAAGACCGCGCGCTGGCGCTCGTCCTGCAAATTCTTCAAACGAAAATCGAGCGGGTCAATCTTCAAGCTGCGAGCCATATCGTCCAGGTGGGTTTCGCGGGCAAAGTGATTGGCGGTGGCCGCCAGCCCCCGATAAGACCCCTGGCGCAGCGGCGACTGCGCCGGATGAAATTCGATTTTCTGATTCGCAAACTCGTACTTGTGCTGGATGCCCGCCGGCCCTGAATTGATGTTGTGGCATTCCCACGCCGTCACCGTCGCATCGTTGCGCACGCCGCTAGTAATTTCGATCACACCGGCAGGGCGAAAGTAAGCCCATGTGAATTCTTCTTCGCGCGTCCAGACGAGCTTCACCGGCTTGCCGGTTGCCTTGGCAAGTCGCGCCGCTTCAATAGCGGCATCGCCTGTATGCTTGCCGCCATAGCCTGACCCTGTGTCCGGAACGATGACGCGCACGCGCTCTTCGGGAATACGGAAAGCCTCCGCCAGTTCGGTGCGTACGCCGAAGGGACGCTGCGTGCCTGTCCATACGGTGAGCTTGCCATCGTGCCATTCGGCGACCGCCGCGCGTGGTTCAAGCGGCGCGTGCGCGATGTAGGCTACGGTGTAGGTTTGTTGCAGCTTTTTATCTGCCGCTGCCAATCCCTCGGCAATCGAGCCGCGCGTGTTGGCTGAGTTGCCCTCATAGCCTTGCGCCTCGGTCTTGTGGCTTTTCAAGTAATCAAAAAGCTCACTGTCGGATGGCTGAGCGGGAGCCTGCCATACGGCCTTGATCACTTTGGCTGCCTGTGCGGCCATGCTTAAATCAGCCGCGACTATGCCGATGAAGTTGCCATCCTTAACCACCGTTACGCCTGCTAAAGCCTCGGCCTCGCGCGTGTCGGCAGAGACGAGCGCGGCGTTGAGAGCGGATGGCCGCACGATCTTGCCGTACAACATGCCCGGACGTTTCATGTCGGATGTGTACTTGTGCTTGCCGGTCACAAACGCCCGGCCATCAACTTTAGGGATCGATTTGCCGGCAATCTTCCACTTATCCGGGGCAGTCGTCGGGAGATCATCGGAGATTTGCTTCAGGAGCTTCTTGCCGTGCGTCAACTGGCCATAGCTCAATGACTGCCTGGTCTTGAGATTTGTGATTTTGCCATCCTCTGCCGCGAGCGCGGCGCGGTCGGTCTTGGTCTGTTCAGCCGCCAGGTCAAGCAAAAGCTCGCGCGCCGCCGAGGCCGCCTTGCGAAGCTGCGGCCCCATGGTCGGCGTCGTGCGGCTGCCGAATGTTCCCATGTCGAAAGGGGTCAAATCTGTATCTCCCATTACAAAACTGATGGAAGCCAGCGGCACCCGCAGTTCTTCGGCGACGACTTGCGCAAGCGACGTGCGGATATCCTGTCCGACCTCGACCTTTCCGGTGAAGACCGTGATCGAGCCGTCTTCGCCGATATGCAGCCAGGCGTCGATCTCTTTGGGCAGGGTGCGAGTCGGCGCGGGGCGGCCTGACTCCCCCGACGGTCGGCTCTCCTGCGCCAGCGCCGCTTTAAGCGTAAAGACGATGGCGATGCCCCCGCCGAATAACTTAACAAATTCGCGGCGGTCGACCTTGAATCGGTAAGTCGGCGCGGCAAACAGTTCATAGCGTTCCAACTCGATAGGAATTTCAACGATGTCGGACGGAATCAGCTTCTCGCTCATTTAGCGCCTCCTTTCATGTGCTGCGCCGCTTTAGTGATGGCCGCTACAATACGCGGATAGGTTCCACAACGGCATACATTGCCTTCCATGAAACGCGCGATCTCTTGCTCGCCGGGGTCTGTGGTCTTATTCAATAAGGCGACGCCGGACATGATCATGCCCGAAGTGCAATAGCCGCACTGCAAGGCATCGGCATCGAGAAAGGCTTGTTGCAGTGGATGCAGCCGCCCGCCGCTCTCTATACCCTCAATCGTTGTGATGGGTTTGTCGGCAATCGCGCCCACACGAGTGATGCAAGACCGCGTGGGCAGGCCGCCGATCAGTACCGTGCAAGCGCCGCATTGCCCTTCGCCGCAGCCATACTTGCTGCCGGTCAGATCGAGATCATCACGCAGCACGCTTAAGAGGCTCTTTTCAGAATCGACGTTTACCTGGAGTCTCGCGCCGTTCACCTTGAGTTCTGTAATTCTGAACATATTCTATCCCCAAAGTAGATTCCATGAGCCGCGAACGCCCGAAGGCGACTGCAACTCAATCGCTCGATTCGGCCATTCGACTCGCCGCTGATTGAAGCAAGCGAATCGTTCAGTCAGTGATCTAGCCAGTTGAAAGATCTTCCGGTATGACAATAAGCATAAAGGATTTTGTCGGCCTGATCCATAGCACAGGCTTTCTGCCGATTGCCTTTGTCCAAGTTGCGCTCGGCCATAGAATTCGAGTACCCTCATTGCACTTCAAACTGGGAGAAAACCGATGAGTCAAGATGGCCAAGCATTTAATATTGGAGAACTCTTTTCGATCAAGGGCAAGGTGGCGCTGGTCACTGGCGGGTCGCGCGGCATCGGCTTGATGATCGCGCGCGGTTACCTGGAAGCCGGCGCGAAAGTTTATATCTCTTCGCGCAAGAAAGAAGTCTGCGACGCGGTGGCAGCGCAGCTTTCTGAAATCGGCGACTGCGTGTCGTTGCCTGCCGATCTGTCGACGACCGAAGGCTGCAAGCATCTCGCCGATGAATTATCGGCGCGCGAAACGGCGTTGCACATACTGGTCAACAATGCCGGTGCGGCCTGGGGCGCGGCGCTTGAAGAGTATCCGGAAGCCGGCTTCGACAGGGTCATGGATACCAATGTCAAGGGCCTGTTTTTTCTCACGCAATATCTTCTGCCGCTGCTTGAAAGGGCGGCCCGACCGGGCGATCCGGCGCGCGTCATCAACATCGGCTCGATTGACGGCATCAAGGTGCCGTTCATTGAAAACTACGCCTACGGCCCAAGCAAAGCGGCGGTTCATCACCTGACGCGCGTGCTCGCCGTGAAGCTGGGCGAGCGCGGCATCACGGTCAACGCCATCGCTCCCGGCCCATTTGAAAGCCAGATGACCAAGTGGCTGCTTGAGCAGCATAAGAAGAACATCGAAGCCAACTGCCCGTTGCAGCGTATCGGTGAGCCTGCGGACATGGCCGGCGCGGCCATCTACCTGGCGTCGCGCGCCGGCGCTTACGTCAACGGCGTCGTGATCCCCGTAGATGGCGGCATCTGCCTGAAATGATCTGATTGTAAGGAAAACTATGCTGAAAAGATTTGCCGTAGTCTTCATCACATTGGCGGCGCTGCTTGGCCAGGGCTGCGGCCATAAGGGTTCACCTAACGCGGGTGCGAAGAAGCTGACCATCGCGGTCATTCCCAAAGGCACGACGCACGAGTTCTGGAAGAGCATTCACGCCGGCGCTATCAAAGCGGCGCGCGAACTGTCGGCGCAGGGAACTGAAGTCGAGGTGATCTGGAAAGGGCCCTTGCGCGAAGACGACCGCGAACAACAGATTCAAGTCGTCGAAGGCTTCATCTCGCAAGGCGTCAACGGGCTGGTGCTGGCACCGCTCGACAATCGCGCACTGGTGCGACCCGTCGAAGAAGCGCAGCGCGCCGGATTGCCGACCGTGGTCATCGATTCGGGCCTTGATTCAAACAAGATCGTCAGCTTCGTGGCCACAGATAACCGCAAGGGCGGACGGCTGGCGGCTGACCGTTTGGGAGAATTGATGGGCGGCAAAGGCAAGGCGCTGTTGCTGCGTTATCAGGAAGGCTCGGCAAGCACTGAAGAGCGCGAGGCCGGTTTTCTCGAAGAGATGAAGGCGAAGTATCCGGCCATCGAGGTGCTGCCGTCGGAGCAATACGCCGGCGCGACGCGCGACACGGCGAAGACCGCCTCTGAAACCTTGCTCAATCGTTTTGGCGATCAATTGCAAGGCATCTTCACGCCGAATGAATCATCGACCGCCGGCATGCTGCTGGCGCTTCAGGACATCAACAAAGCGGGCAAGATTATGTTTGTCGGCTTCGATAGCAGCGACACCTTCGTCAACGCCATGAACGCCAAACAACTGCACGGCTTCGTCGTGCAGAACCCGTTTTATATGGGCTACCTCGGCGTGCGCACGATGGTCGAGCAGTTGCAAGGCAAGAATGTCGACAAGCTCATTGACACGGGCGTCGAGATGATTACACCCGAAAACCTCAGCACGGCGAAAACCCAGGCGCTGCTCAAGCCGCCGATCAATGATTATTTGAATTGATTTAGGTACTCAGCCCGATTCATCAGGCTGCGCGGTTAGGAACTCAAATAACGCCTTATGCCTCTACTTGAGTTGCAAAACATCGCCAAGCGATTCGGGCCGACGGTGGCGCTCGATGGCGTCAGCCTGGCGCTCAATCAGGGCGAAGTCCTGGCGCTGATCGGCGAGAACGGCGCAGGCAAGTCGACGCTGATGAACATCCTTTCAGGCGCGCTGCGCGCAGATACCGGCGAGATGCAACTTGACGGGCATAGCTACGCGCCGGGGTCGCCGGTTGAAGCGCGCGCCAGCGGAATTGCGCTGATCCATCAGGAGCTTTCTTTGTGCCCGCACCTCTCGGTTGCCGAAAACATCCTGCTCGGCGCTGAAACCTCGCGCTTCGGCTTTTTCGATTGGGAAGGCGCGCGCCGCCGAGCCCTGGAAGTTCTCGAATCGTTTCATCATCCCGAAATACGCCCCGAACGCCGTGTCGCAGAGCTATCGGCACCGGCTCGCCAGGTAGTCGAAATCTGTCGCGCCATGGCGGCGCAGGCGCGTATCGTCTTGATGGACGAACCGACCAGCAGCCTGCAACGCGAAGATGTCGACCGGCTGTTTGCCCTGATCAATCGCTTGAAAACATCGGGCACGGCCATCATTTACATCTCTCACTTTCTCGAAGAAGTGCGACAGATTGCCGACCGTTTCACGGTGCTGCGCGACGGGCGCAGCGTCGCAGCGGGCGAGATGGCAAACGTAACCAATGATACATTGATCGCACAGATGGTTGGACGCGCCATCGAACAGTTGTTCGCGCATCGCCAGCGCCACGAGGCCGGAGAAGTGGTGCTCGACGCTCGCGACCTGAGCGCCCCGCCCGGTTTGAAATCTGCGAGCTTCGAGTTGCGGCGCGGCGAAGTCCTCGGCATCGCCGGTTTGATGGGCTCGGGCCGTAGCGAACTGGTGCGTGCCTTGTACGGACTTGACGCGATAAAATCGGGCGCGCTCACAGTGAAACAGCAGATGGTTGCGGCGCACAGCCCGGCGGCATCGCGCTTGCGGAAAGGACTCGGCTACCTGAGCGAAGATCGCAAAGGCGAAGGGCTGGCGCTCGCTTTATCCATCGCCGACAACACGACGATGACCCGCATGCAAGCGTGTTCCAATCGCTGGGGATGGCTTAACCTCTCGCGCCAGAAGCAACAGGTCGAAGGCTGGATCGCCCAACTCCAGATCAAAGCGCGCACGCCGCAACAAACGGCGCGCACGCTATCGGGCGGCAATCAACAGAAGGTCGCCTTCGCGCGCCTGCTGCATCAGGATGCCGACGTGCTGTTGCTGGACGAACCGACGCGCGGCATAGACATCGGCAGCAAGGCGCAAATCTATGAACGCGTCGCACAACTCGCCGACGCCGGGAAATCTGTGTTGATGGTTAGCTCGTACCTGCCCGAACTCTTCGGCCTTTGTGACCGGCTGGCGGTGATGAGTCGCGGCAGATTATCCGAAGCGCGCCCGATCAATCAATGGACGCCGGAATCTGTAATGAAAGTCGCAATCGGCGAAGCACACGGGCAGATCAGCGAGCATAATCAGTGATCAGTGGCCATGAGCGAATATCAATTGAGTTCTGCCACGCAGCGCAATCTGTTAGATTGCACTGATTCAATGGCAATTCGCTTGGTTCCTAAATTGGTTTGCGATTGAGTGTAAGGTAAGCGCAATGATTCACCGCAGAGACGCCGCAGGACACAGAGGCGGCGCAGAGCCTGGCGCATCTAAATCAGACGGCATAAGAATGGGACAAAAGAAATTGCCACAGAGGCACAAAGACACAAAGAAAATCTTAAAACCTTCCTGGTTTTCTCAATATTTTCCTCTGTGGCTCTGTGCCTCTGTGGCCAATCTCCTGTCCCCATCTTGTGCGCTTCGATTTAGACGATCTCTGCGCCTTCTCTGCGTTCTCTGTGTCTCTGCGGTGAATCCTCACAGCCCCTTACATTCAATTGAAAACCGATCTAAATCCTGAATCCTGAATCCTGATTTATGAAATGACCGCACAAGCAAAACAGACAAACCCCCTGCAAGCCTCCGGCTGGTTATGGCGATGGTTCGCCCGCCTGGGGCCGTTCGTCGGGCTGGCCGTAGTGATTCTCATCTTCGTCGTCTTGATGGATTCACCTGGGCGGTTTCTTTCACCCTTCAATCTGCGCATCGTCCTGGCACAGACAGTGATCGTCGCCATCGGCGCAATCGGCATGACGATGCTGATCATCAGCGGCGGCATTGATCTGTCGGTCGGCTCAGTAATTGCCCTTACAGGAGTGGTAACGGCGCTCAATTTGAGCGCGGGCCGCGCGCCCTTGCTTGCGGTGGCGGCGGGCGTCGCCGTAGGCGGATTGATCGGCATCGTCAATGGGCTGGCGATCACCCGGCTGAAGGTTGTGCCGTTCATCGCGACCCTGGGCATGCTGGGCATCGCCCGTGGGCTGGCAAAATGGCTGGCGGGCCAGCAAACCGTCAATGTCCCGGATACCTGGGTGAACGGTCTGCTTGTGACCTTTCCCGATCCCGCATGGCTGCTGTTAGCGCCCGGTATCTGGTTGACGCTGCTATTGGCGATTGCTGCGGCCATTGTATTGCGCAATACAATTTTCGGGCGGCGAGTCTTCGCCATAGGCTCGAATGAAGCGGCGGCACGCGCCTGCGGCATTTCGACGAACAGTTTGAAAGTCTGGATTTACGGCATCGCCGGTCTGTTATTCGGATTGGCCGGGGTGATGCAGATGTCACGGCTCAGGCAAGGCGATCCAACGGTAGCCGCAGGCACCGAACTTGACGTGATCGCGGCAGTCGTCATCGGCGGCGGCAGTCTCAACGGCGGCGAAGGCAGCATACTCGGCTCGATGATCGGCGCGCTGATCATGGCTTTCCTGCGCAACGGCTGCCAGCAGATGGGCTGGGCCAATTACGTTCAGGAGATCATCATCGGCATCATCATCGTCATCGCCGTCGCGCTAGATCGCTGGCGATTGTCGAAGGCAACCGCGTAGGCGGAAAGGAAGCCCCTGCATGTCAACCAGTTCTTCGCCACAAGCGCATAAGAGTTCTCGGAGGTCGTTTCTGTTCGGCATCGGCGCGACGGTTGCAACGTCAGCCGCCGTCCGCGCTTTTCCGGCCATCGTCAGGTCAAAACCTGCCGACGATGCGCCGATTGTACTTGGTAGCGGCAATCACAAATATCAATGGGTCAGGAACTGGGCGAAGCTGCCCGAAGGCATGCGCTTCGGCAACACCCACGGCGCGGTGGTGATTGATGCGCAAGGCCGCGTGCTGATGAACACTGATAGCGACAACGCCATCATCATCTTTGATGCCGATGGCCGCTTCCTCAACGCCTGGGGCAAGCCGTGGCGCAATGGCACCCACGGCATGGCGTTGCACCTTGAAGGGAAGCGCGAATATCTCTACCTGACGCATTTCAATCGCCACGAATTCGCCAAGTGCACGCTTGACGGCGAAGTCGTCTGGGTCAAAGGTTACCCGAAAGAAGCGGGAGTTTATCAGAGCGCCGAAGAGTTCAAGCCGACAGGCATCGCCTTCGCACCCAATGGCGATTTTTATGTGACCGACGGCTATGGCAAATCCTACGTGCATCACTACGACGCGAAGGCCGATTATGTGCGCTCGTGGGGCGGCGAGGGTAGCGCCGCCGGGCAATTGAAACAGCCGCACGGCATCTGGGTAGACACACGCCAGCCAGTGCCGCGCGTGCTCGTCGCGGATCGCGCCAATCATCGCCTGCAATTTTTCACGCTCGGCGGCCAGCCCGCCGGTATGGTGACCGAAGATTTGCGCCTGCCGAGCAATTTTCATCAGCGCGGCACCGACATCGTCATCGCCGACCTCGAAGGGCGGGTGACGATTCTCGATAAGAACAACCGGCTCATCGCGCATCTAGGCGACAATGAGAACCCGAAGCTGCGCGGTCAGAATCCTGTGCCAATCGAGCAATGGAAAGATGGACAATTCATCTCGCCACACTGCCCGCGCTGGGATGCGCAGGGGAATCTTTACGTCGCCGAATGGCTATCGAGCGGTCGCATCACCAAGCTCAAGCGCGTGAAATGATTGGATTGATCTGCTGGTTTGATCGCTGATGAATAGAGAGACGCAATTGTAATGGCCATCACTATCACGGAAATGATCGTTCGAGACATACGTTTTCCGACCTCGCAGTTGCTTGACGGTTCGGACGCGATGAACCCCGACCCGGATTATTCCGCAGCTTATGTGACTTTGAGTACAAACACCGAGCTTGAAGGCAATGGATTGACGTTTACCATCGGGCGCGGCAACGAACTCTGCGTCGCTGCCATTCATGCGCTCAAGCCGATGGTAGTTGGCCGCACGCTCGAATCGTTCAGCGCTGACATGGGAGCGTTCTGGTATCGCATGACGGGCGATTCGCAACTCCGCTGGGTCGGCCCTGAAAAGGGGGTCATTCATCTGGCGACTGCCGCCGTCGTCAATGCCGTCTGGGATTTGTATGCGAAGTCTGTAGGCAAACCGCTGTGGAAACTCCTGGTTGATCTGACGCCGGAGGAAGTTGTCCGGGCGATTCCGTTTCGTTACATCAGCGACGCGCTGACGCCTGACGAAGCCTTAGAGATGCTGCGCCGCAACCAGGCGACGAAGCCGCAGCGCGAAGCCGAGATGCGGCAGCGCGGCTTTCCGGCTTACACCACGTCGACCGGATGGCTCGGCTATGCGGATGATAAGATACGCCGCCTGGCGCGCGCCGCCATCGCCGAAGGCTGGACGCATTTCAAGATGAAAGTCGGTCGCAACCTTGAAGACGACCTGCGACGCGCGGCGATTCTGCGCGAAGAGATCGGCCCCGAACGCAAGTTGATGATGGATGCCAATCAAGTATGGGATGTGCCGCAAGCCATCAACTGGATGAAAGAACTGGCGCGCTTCGAGCCTTACTGGATCGAGGAGCCGACGAGTCCCGACGACATTCTCGGCCACGCAGCAATTCGCGAGGCGCTCAAGCCGATTCGCGTGGCGACGGGTGAGCATTGCCACAACCGTGTGATGTTCAAACAACTTTTGCAGGCGCGCGCCATTGATTTTTGTCAGATAGACAGTTGTCGTCTCGGCGGCGTCAATGAAGTCCTGGCGGTATTGTTGATGGCGGCGAAGTTTGCCGTGCCGGTCTGCCCGCACGCCGGCGGCGTCGGCCTCTGCGAATATGTGCAGCACCTCTCGCTATTCGATTACATCGCGGTCAGCGCCTCGCTTGAAAACCGCGTGCTCGAATATGTCGATCACCTGCACGAACACTTCGTCGAGCCCGTAGTGATGCGCGGCGATTGTTATACGCCGCCGGTTGCGCCCGGTTACAGCATCACGATGAAACCGGAATCGCTCGCACGCTATGCTTTCAGCAATCAACCCGTGTGATCGAGCGTATGACGGCTGCGCCTCAGCCGATCAGTTTTGTGATTATCACAACAGCGCGGAGAAACACAGTCGCGTTGTGGGTTAAGCAGTCATCACACGAGCCGTTCACCATAAGCTTTGAGAATGCGCTCCAGTTGCTGGTTAATCGCTTCATCGACGCGCCGCCGCCGCTCATCAGCATCGAACCAGGCGAGCGTGCGCCGTATGCCTTCACGAAATGGGATGACTGCCTGAAATTCCGGCACGAAACGCTTGATCTTGCTGTTGTCAAACACCACGCTCCAGGTCTTATCGCCGAGCAAACTGCCCCGCTTTTCAGGCGCGACACGCGCAATGAAGTCTGATGGAATATGCACGATGTTGGCTTCCACGCCCAATGCTTCAGCGATGGTTTGATAGATCTGATCCCAGGTCAGCACTTCATCCGAGGTGATATGAAAGGCGTGACCAATCGTCTGAAGGTTGCCGATTAATCCCAGAAAGCCACGTCCAAAGTCTGCCGCGTGGGTCACCACCCACAGAGACGCGCCGTCGCCATGAACAATGATCGGCTGACCTTTTTTCAGCCGGTCAGCCAACGTGTAGCAGCCCCAGCCGCCGAGAGCTATCGGGAAGTTCGGGTCATAGGTCAGTGAGGGACGCACTATCGTCACCGGAAAACCTGCTTCACGATAGGCCCGCAGCAATCGCTCTTCACAAGCGATCTTGTTGCGCGAATAGTCCCAGTAAGGATTGTATAACGGCGTCGATTCAGTGATCAGGAAGTGCGAAGGCGGTTTTTGATAGACCGATGCAGAACTGATGAAGATGTACTGCTTGATACGGCCTTGAAAGAGCGCCAGATCGCGCTCAATGTCATCCGGTGTAAAGGCAATCCAGTTGACGACCGTATCAAAGTGCAAGCCTTGCAAAGCAGCGCGCACCTCTTCCGGTCTGTGTATATCGGCGGTCAGGGCGTGGCTGCCATCTAGCGGCGCGTCCCGCAATCCGCGATTTAACAGGTAGAGATCAAGTCCACTGGCGATTGCTTGCCTGCTGACCGCTGTGCTGATGAAGCCTGTGCCGCCGATGAACAATACCTTCATGATCGGCTCGTCCTTTCCTTTATGGCGCGACTGGCTCGATGCGGAAGCTGTAGCGATAAGTCTTCGCGGGCAACCGATATTCGGGATGCTGAAGCGCGCCCCAACTGTTGTCGCCGCCGAGTCCCATCTGCCGATAGTCCAGATTCACCGTGACATCTTCAGATCGAACGAACTCGCTCGGATGGCGATGCAACTCAAGCTCTTCCATGTGGAATGGCCAGGCGCTGATCGACAGCAGCGGCATCCCTGTAGCCTTCAACCCGAACCCCTTGCGGTTAGTAAATGTAATCCATCGCACATCTGTACGGTTGCCGGTTTCACCCGGCTTGATGTAAGGGAAGAACATCTCATCGACCGGTTCTGTATATCGCCCGACGGCTGCGCCGGTGTTGCGATCCCAGTAATTCTCCTGCGGCCCGCGCCCGTACCAGTTGACCGTGCGGAACTCGCCGAGAATATGCATCTGCATGCCGAAGCGCGGCAAGTCGGGCAGTTGGCCACTCGGCGTGATTTCCTGTTCAATCTCGATTTCGCCGTTGCCATAGACCGTGTAGACATGGCGCACCATTGACCCGACGGCGGGCAGGCTGGCGACGGCAGTAATTCTTACCACTTTAGAATTGACTTGCTCGGCCTTTACCTCACTGGCCATGCGCCGGGCTGCGGCCTCGCGCCAGATGCCCTGTCGCTTAAGCATCTCATTACCGCGATCATTGTCCGTAGGTGCTCGCCAGAAGTTCGGCGCAAGCGGCGCGGCGAGCAATTGCTTGCCTTTGACCTCGTAGACTTCGAGCGCGCCGCTTTGCTTGCCGATGCGTGCGGTGAATTGCAAGCCAGCAATTTGGAAAGCCTCTGTGGATTCTGTGAGCTTCAATGCCGGAAGCCGTGCAAGGTCGCGCGCTGGCGCGGCGGGCGCTTGATACGGCATCGCCATCTGATCCCATGCGACGATGTGGCCCTTAGGTGCCCAACTCGTATCGGATGCAAGTGTAAAGGCCATCTTCAAGAAATACTCCGCGCCGGCAGCGAGCTTCGGTTGTTTGATGGCCAACTGGACTTCCTGCGACTGGCCTGCGGCGAGCGCCATCGCGGGCAATGCGCCGCGCTGAATGACGCCGCCGTTTTCTTCCAACTCCCACGCGCCGCGAATGCCGGTGAGGTCGCGAAACAGATACTTGTTGCGAATGCGTATGCGCCCCGCCAGCAAATCGACCGGCTCAGCTTTGATGTACTGATAAACCTTTTTGACTTCATAGAGCGAAGGGTCGGGCGTGCGATCCGGCAACACCAGCCCGTCATCGCAGGAATTGTCATCGTTCGGATAATCGCCATAGTCGCCGCCATAGGCGAAGAAAGTTTTGCCATCCGCGCCTTTCTTGCGCAAGGCTTGATCCACCCAATCCCAGATGAAGCCGCCGTGAAGCTGGCGATGCGCTTCGATCACGTCCCAGTATTGTTGAAAGTTGCCGGTGCTGTTGCCCATCGAGTGAGCGTATTCGATAAGGTACATCGGACGGCCCTTGCCATACTTTTCCCATGCCGGGATCAGTTCATCCGGCGGCGTGTACATCGGGCAAAAGACATCGCTATGGCGGCTATCGCCCGGTTCGTAACTAATAATCCATTCCGGGTGATTCGTCTTCGCCCAGTCACGCGCCGCCTGTGGATTCCTGCCGATGCCTGCTTCGTTGCCGAGCGAGAAGATGAAAATGCAGGGATAATTCTTGTCGCGTTCGATGGTGCGCCGCACGCGGTCAACGATGGCCTCCGTATAATCTTCGCCGGTCGAGATGCGTTGCGCTTCGTTCGCGCCGTAACCGTGCGATTCGATGTTGGCTTCGTCAAGCACGTAAAGCCCGTAGCGGTCGCAGAGCGCGTACCACTCCGGCACGTTCGGATAATGACAAGTGCGCACGGCGTTGATGTTGTTCTGCTTCATCAGCTTGATGTCTTGAATCATGCGCTCGGTGGTGATCACCTGGCCGAGATCGGGATCGATCTCGTGACGGTTGACGCCTTTGATGATGATCTGGCGACCGTTGTAGAGAATCTGCCCGTCTTTGATTTCCGCTGAGCGAAAGCCGAAATCGCAGGGAATCGTTTCGAGGACTTTGCCGGCAGCGTCTTTCAAGGCCAGCAGCAAAGTGTAAAGATATGGCTCTTCTGCTGACCACTTCTTCGGATTCTCGACCGCCTGTGTGATGTCGAGCGATGCTTCACCCTGCGCCGATACGGTCGCCTGGGTCACGATGGGTTTGAAGACGGCGGCGCGCTTGTCGTCCAGCAATTTGGTCTCGATGGAAATCGCTTTCGCGTCGCCTGTAACATTCCTTACTTTGATATTGAGCTTGAGCGTGGCGTCGCGGTACTGCGCGTCAAGCATGGGGCGCGCATAGAAATCGCGTATGTGAACCGGCGCGCGCGCCATCAGCGAGACATCGCGGATGATGCCGCTCAAGCGCCAGAAATCCTGATCTTCAATATAACTGCCATCGCACCAGCGATAGACCTCGACGGCAAGCAGGTTTTCTCCAGCTTGCAGATATGGCGTGATGTTGAATTCGCCGGGCAGCCGCGTGTCTTCGCTATAGCCGACCTTCTTGCCGTTGACCCAGACGTAATAGGCCGAGTTCACGCCGTTGAAGATGAGAAAGACTTGCCGGCCCTGCCAGTCTGCCGGAACCGTGAAGGTGCGGCGGTACGAGCCGACAGGGTTTCTCTCGCGGTAAGCCGTGTATTCCTTTGGCGGCTCGCTGGTCACGCGCGGCGCGTCCCTTTGAAACGGGTAAGTGATGTTTGAAAAGATGGGCGTGCCATAGCCTTCCAGTTCCCAGTTCGCCGGCACGCGGATCTCTTTCCACTGGCTGACATCGTAATCGACTTTATAAAACTCGACTGGCCTTTCCGAAGGCTGTTTAACCCAGTGGAATTTCCATTGTCCATTGAGCGAGCGCATGAAAGGCGAGGCTTGCGCGCCGGTTGCCATCGCCGCGCGCTCATCCGGGTAAGGCGTCAGCGTGGCGTGCGGCGGCTCTTTGTTGATGCCAAATACGCGCGGGTTCTCCCAGTCGGGAACCTGTTGCGAATTTGCCTGGGCGAACAGATGAGTCGAAACCAGCATACAGGCGAGCAGGAAAAGAACTACGCAGATGAGACGTGTCATGAAATCGCTCCGGGTCGATAAAGATCGGGCAAGCCGTTTGATTTTTCGCGCCATTTGATTTTATGACATCTGGCGAGCGGTCGCTTGCAAGAGGTAGTTATTGCAATTCGGCAGATGCCTGTCAACTGCGACGGTATTGCATTTGATGGCTATGGCAGAAACAGTATATCGTCTCTCTTTTTCCAAAGGCCGAGGAGATGGAGAAATCATCGGAATCCGGGAGCGACCGTAAGCGAAGCTTTCTAAGCTGGCTGGCGATAGATCTAACGCCGCTTAAAGCCTCGCGCGACTATCGCTGGCTGTTCGCCGGTCAATTCGTTTCGAGCTTCGGCTCGGCCATCAGCTATGTCGTCCTGCCCTGGCAAATGTACCAATTGACCAGGTCGTCATTCGCCGTCGGCATGCTCGGCGTCGTCGAAGTATTGCCGATGTTGTTGATGGCTTTTGTCGGCGGCGCTCTGGCCGATTATATTGACCGGCGGCGATTGATCTTGATGGCGGAGATTGGCTTGACGCTGTGTTGCGCCATGCTGGTGCTGAACTCGCTGCTGGCCAGGCCGCGAGCTTGGGTGTTGATGCTGATCGCGGCCCTCTTTGCAGGGCTCAGCGCCATCCACCGTCCGGCGCTCGAAGCCCTGACCCCGCGCCTGGTCGCCGCCGAGCACTTGCCTGCCGTCTCGGCGTTAAGTAGCTTACGATACAATTTCAATTTCATCATCGGCCCGGCCATCGCCGGCGTCATCGCCGCCAGCCTGGGAGCGGCGGCGGCATTCACGATTGATGCAGCAACTTATCTGGCGTCGATAATCGCCCTCCTGCTAATCCGCTCGGTTCCCGTGCCCGTCGATGCGGATCGTCCGAGCTTACGCTCGGTCATCGAAGGTTTGAAATATGCGCGCAGCCGCCAGGAGTTGCTCGGAACCTATCTGATCGATCTCAACGCCATGTTCTTTGGGATGCCGTTGGCGCTGTTTCCGGCGCTCGCCGAGAGCTTCGGCGGGGCGTCGGTCGGCCTCTTTTACGCGATGCCGGCGGTCGGCTCGCTGACCGTGACGCTGACTTCAGGATGGACGAATCGTGTGAACCGGCATGGCTTGGCGGTGATGATCGCCGCGATGGCCTGGGGGCTGGCGATCATCGGCTTCGGCCTGGCTGGCAAATTGTGGTTGGCATTACTATTTCTGGGGCTGGCGGGCGCTGCCGACATGGTAAGCGGACTGTTTCGCATGACGATCTGGAATCAAACCATTCCTGACCACCTGCGTGGCCGCCTGGCAAGCATCGAGTTGATCAGCTACTCGACGGGGCCATACTTAGGCAATGCCGAAGCGGGCCTGGTGGCCAGCCTGTTCGGGCTGCGCGCGTCGGTGGTTTCAGGCGGCGCATTGTGCGTCGCCGGATCAGCTTTGCTGGCATTGTTATTGCCGGCATTTATTCGCTACGAAGGCCGCGAAGGGCTGGCGCGTAAACAGGCCGAAGAAGCCGAACGCGCCCGTGTCGCTGACCAGCGGCGCAGCATGTCATGAATCTACTATCCTGTGCGCCGCGCTGGTCTTTGCGCGGACAACTATCAGGCAGAATCAGGGCGGGCGGCGCAACAAAAATTTATTGACGCGACTTTTACACCGCAATAGAACCGCCCCGCTAATCATCATGCCTGCGCCTCGGCGCTGGCCGAACCGTGCCCGTCGGGAGCACCTATCGGCAATGCCATCTTGTGCGTATTATTTGATGGCTCTGAACAAACAGGAAAGACGAGTGGAACAGCGATGATGAGAAACCGGCTGAAGCCTATGACCGCGATGCTATGCAAAGCGGCCTTCCTCTTGATGGCTCTGTTACAGATCTCGGCGATTGCCAGCGCGCAGACGAAGCTTGATCACAACTGGCAATTTCTTACTGATCAGGGAGGCACACTAAAAGTAAGCGATATTACTAATGCTCAGGGCTGGCGAAGCGTGCGCGTCGGCCTGTCGTGGAATGCGCAGTTTGAAGACCTGCGTGATTACATGGGCGTCGCGTGGTATCGCACGAGCCTTGATGTGCCGCAACTCGGCACAGGAAAGCGCGCCATCTTGCGCTTCGGCGCGGTCGATTACTTCAGTGAAATCTTTATCAACGGTAAATCCATCGGCACACACGAAGGCGGCTATACGCCATTCACGTTTGATATTACGAATGCGGTGAAGCCAGGGGCGAACGAACTCATGGTGCGCGTCGTTGATCCGCCGATGGATGAGAAAGAGAACCACGCGCGTTTCCCGGAGATGCTTTACAGAGAAATTCCGCACGGCAAGCAGAACTGGTACGTGCAGACCGGGGGCATCTGGCAAGCGGTGTGGCTCGACATCAAGCCCTCGCTTTACATCGAGCAAGTGCATGTCACGCCTGCAATGGATGGCAACGTCGCCGTCGAAGTGCGCCTGACCGGTGAGCGGTTTGAGGATCCCAACTATGAGGTTGTAATTCGCAACGCCAAAGGCGAACTGGAGTTCAAGCAAACCGTCGGCGGGTATACGTCAAGTAAGGGCCATGTATTTACCTGCAAGGTCAAGTCGCCGCAATTCTGGAGCCCGGCGAGTCCTGTGCTCTATTCGGTCGAGGTGCGGCTGAATAGCGGTGCCGACGTGAAGATGGAACGCTTCGGCTTTAGGTCTTTCGAGGCGCGCGACGGTAAGCTTTATCTCAACGGCGAGCCGTTTTACATGATCGCCGCGCTCGATCAGGACTTTTATCCTGAGACGGTCTACACGCCGCCTTCGGAAGAATTCGTGCGCGACGAGATGTTGAAGGGCAAGCGGCTCGGCTTGAACATGCTGCGCTGTCACATCAAAGTTCCCGATCCGGTTTATCTGAAAGCCGCCGATGAAGTCGGCATGCTGGTGTGGTATGAAATACCTTCGTGGAACGACTTTAATCATTTTTCGGCGAAGGCGGCACAGCGCGGCGAAAAGACCTTGGCAGAGATGGTCGAGCGCGACTGGAATCATCCATCGATAGTCATTCAGAGCGTCATCAACGAATCGTGGGGCGCTAATCTGAAACAGGAAGACCAGCGCAAGTGGCTGCGCGCGGCCTACGAACGCGCCAAGAAATTGACCATGCCGCTCGGACGCTTGATCGTTGACAACAGCGCCTGTTGCGACAACTTTCACCTCAAGAGCGATCTCGACGACTTTCATCAATACTACTCAATCCCCGATAACCATAAGTCGTGGGACAAATGGGTAGCGGATTTCGCCTCGCGCCCGCAGTGGGCGTTCAGCCCGCACGGCGACGCCGAGCCAACTGGCCGCGAGCCCCTGATCGTCTCCGAGTTCGGCAACTGGGGATTGCCGCGATTGCCGAAAGAGTTGCCCTGGTGGTTCCCGCGCGATTTCAATGGCAACAAAGTGACGCGGCCTGGGGGCCTCTTTGAACGCTTCAAGGAGTACAAGTTTGATCGCCTGTTCACAGACTTCAACGCGCTTGCTGAAGAGAGCCAGTGGCATCAATTCATCTCGCTCAAACATGAGATTGAAGAGATGCGCCGCCACAACGCGATTCAAGGCTACGTGATTACCGAATTCACCGACATCAACTGGGAGGTGAACGGCTTGATGGACATGTGGCGCAACCCGAAAGCCTATGCGGCAGAACTGGCCAAGATTCAACAGCCCGACGTGATTCTGGCGCGCTTTCCAAAGCGGAGCCTCACCAGCGGCGAGCGCCTCAAGTTTGAATTGCTGCTCTCACATTACAGCAATAGAGATCTGAACGGCGCTTCTTGGATATGTCAGATTGCCGGTAACTCGGCGAACAGACCAATCGGTATTGACCAACCGATCAAAAAGGGAAGCGTTGAGAATCTTCAAATAGCGCGGGATTCGCTCGCGCTTACTTATGTCGCGCCAGCGGTAGGTCGCCCGCGCCGCGAGCGCTTGACGATTGCCGTGCGTGGGCGTGAAGGCGGGTTGATTGCCGAAAACAGTTATGAGCTTTTCATCTATCCGAAGGCAAAACCGGCGAGGGACGCAGCCATCGTTTTCTATGATCCGGCAGGCGGCAACGCCAGTCTGCAACAAGCGATTGCCGCAGCCGGTTATGCGGTTTCAAACGCCGCCGGCTCCAATAACTCAACTGTGATGATCGCTACGAAACTTGATGATCGCGTCAGGCAGTATCTCGAAGCCGGCGGCAGGGCGGTCATCCTCGCCGGCGACAAAGATGCGTTGCCGGAGAACGCGACATTGAAAGTATTGCCGCGCGCCGGTTCTGACCTCGACGGCAATTGGGTGACGAATTTCAACTGGGTCAACACGAATGCCGCGCCTTTTGACGAAGTCGCTTTTACCAGGCTGCTCGGCTTTGAAGCAAGCGCCACGATTCCGCAATTCGTCATTCAAGGCGTGCGTGGCGCAGATTACAATGACGTGCTGTCGGGAATATTTTACGGATGGCTGAACAACAACGCGGCGCTCGCCGTGCAGGCGCAGGTGGGAAACGGCAAGGCCATCATCACCACCTATCGTTTCACTGAATATGGCAACGATCCCTATGCCACGCACCTGCTCGATGCCCTGATTCGCTATGCGAGCGGGCCGCAGTTTGCGCCAAAGCTGAAGCTGCAATAGCCAGGACGTATTCAACCAAAGAAAACCGCGAATGCGAAATCTTTCAATCGCCCGAATGACCATTATCTGCCGCCGTGGGCCAAGGCGGCGCAGGTTGCGCTGATGGCTGGCGGCACCAGCGGCGTGGCTGTTAAATTCGAATACCTGATCGAATTTCGGTGACGAAGCCAAAGGAGAAAGAACCATTATGATGCGGACCTTGAGCCTATGGATGGCCGTGACGCTGGCCGTCGCTTTGCTGGCGATGGGAGCCCACGCCAAGGAGAGCAAGCAAAAGATGAAGACTGAAAAGCAAGCATTCGGGAAACTGCCGGACGGCACGCCAGTGGATCTTTACACATTGACGAACGCCAACGGCGTGGAGATGAAAGTCATGACTTATGGCGGCATCGTCATCTCGTTAAAGACGCCGGATCGCAACGGCAAACTCGAAGACATCGTGCTCGGCTACGACAATCTGCAAGGCTACCTTGATAAAACGCCATTTTTCGGTGCGCTCATCGGTCGTTACGGCAACCGCATCGGCAAAGGCCAATTCACGCTGAACGGCAAAACCTATCAACTGCCGAAGAACGACGGCGAAAACACCTTGCACGGCGGCAACAAGGGATTCGATAAAGTCGTCTGGACGGCAAAGCCTTTGAACATCAAAGACGGCGCGGCACTTGAATTGACCTACCTGAGCAAAGACGGCGAAGAAGGTTTTCCCGGCAACCTGTCGGTGCGCGTCGTCTATACACTGAACAATAAGAACGAATGGCGAATTGATTACAGCGCCACGACCGACAAAGACACAGTAGTCAACCTTACACAGCATTCCTACTTCAACCTGGCGGCAGGCGGCGCGGCCAACAACCTGGGCCACGAGATCTCTCTCAACGCCGACCGCTTCACACCGGGCGACAAAGCCCTGATTCCGACCGGCGAGTTGCGCGCCGTCAAAGGCACGCCGATGGATTTTACGAAGCCGATGACCATCGGCGCGCATATTGATGATAACTATGATCAATTGCAATTGGCTGGCGGCTACGATCACAACTGGGTGTTGAACAAGGCAGGCAACTCGCTCTCACTTGCGGCGCGAGTTTATGAGCCGACGACCGGGCGGGTGATGGAAGTTTCGACCACCGAGCCGGGCGTACAGTTTTATGCAGGCAATTTCCTGGACGGCACAATCACCGGCAAAGGCGGCAAGGTCTACGTCAAGCGTTACGGCTTTTGCCTGGAGACGCAGCATTACCCGGATTCGCCGAACAAGCCGAGCTTTCCGTCAACCCTGCTCAAGCCCGGACAGAAGTACACGACGACGACGGTCTATAAGTTTTCGGCGAAATAGTCGGCTCAACGGCCAATCAACACCGATGCCGTCCGAATATCAAGTCAGGGTGACGGTAAGCCATTGAGTCCCGAATGCCCATCGCTTGAGTAAGCAATAACCTATACTCAAACGACGAAAAATAGCGCACAAAGATGAAGATAAACAGCCGCCAAGGATTATGGTTTGCGCTCGCTCTCCTTTGTTTTGCTTTCTATCCCCTCAGCGTTTCCGCGCAGGCCAGTAAGTCGAAGATCATCCTTGATACGGACATCGGCGATGACATTGATGATGCGTGGGCGCTCGGCTTCGTGATTTCATATCAAGGCTTCGCGCCGCTCGGCATCACCGTCACACACGGCAATACACCGGCGCGGGCAAAGATCGCTTGCAAGCTGCTGCATGTCACTCGTCGCGACGACATTCCGGTTTTCGTCGGACGCAAGACGAACGACAAAGTTTTTCAGCAATATTCGTGGGCCGAAGATTTCACGGCCAAACGACCTGAGAAGAAATCCGCCGCCGACTTCATCGTTGAAACCGTCAAACGCTATCCCGGAGAAGTGACTCTGCTGGCGGTCGGCCCGCTTCAGAACATCGCCGATGCCTTGCGCAAAGAGCCGAATCTCGGCAAATACGTCAAGCGCGTTGTCTTGATGAGTGGCTGCGTTTATGGAACATCGTACAGCCCCGGCAAGCCCATTCGCGAATGGAACGTCTATCAATCGACCGCTGATGCGCAACTGGTTTACGGCGCGGGATTGCCGCTGACCATCGTGCCGCTCGATTCGACGACACACGTGCAGTTGAACAACGAAGAGCGCCAGCGTATTGTGGATTACAATTCGCCGCTCACCTATGCGCTCGAATGTCTATATCGTCTGTGGCTCACCGGGCCAACGCAGCGAATGACGCTACACGATCAGCTTGCGGTAGCCGAAGCCGCCAGCCCCGCGACGTACTTCGGCAAGCAGGAGAGTTTGCCGTTACTGGTTGATGATCAGGGGTATACGCGCATTGACCGCGAGCATGGCAAACCCGTCACCGTTTGCCTGGAACCGAAGCGCGATGCATTTATGAAGTATTACCTCGACGAATTGACCCTTCAGCATCTCGGACAATAGCCGGTCGAGTGATTGAAAACCTCAGTGGTACACAACTATTCGCTACTGTTATGATTCAAGTAGAGGTGACAGCGACAAGCGCGCGGTCTCTCCGATGGCGTTGTGGCCGCCGGGTATCATCTACCGATTGGTTACTAATGAGATTCGGTTTCGAGTGCGCTTCGCATTTCCCCGCCTCCACTGACAAGTGCCGACGCTGCCATAGCGAGCACGCTTGCGCGCGAGACTTGCAGCAAATCCGCTGAAACCACGTCGTTCATTATGGTGATAGCCGAACAGCTTCTCCAACAAACGCGAATGGATATCATTGTCAACGCCGGCTCTGGCACCGGCGGCAAGCGCGATCTAAAGTCACAACTGGCAGAATCATTTGCCACGGCTGGCATTGACGCGCGTATTCGCATGGCGCGCAACGGCGGTGAGGTGCTGAGGCTCGGACGCCGAGCCGTGCAGGACGGCGCGAAAACCATTGTCGCCGGCGGCGGTGACGGCACGGTCAGCGCGATTGCTGCTATGGTTGCCGGAACCGATATAACGCTTGGCGTACTGCCGCTCGGCACGTTGAATCACTTCGCCAAAGATCTACGTATCCCGCTCGATCTTGCCGGAGCCGTACGCATTCTGGCCGAAGGCCACACCGTCAATGTCGATGTTGGCGAAGTCAATGGCCAGATCTTCATCAACAATTCGAGCCTCGGCATCTATCCGAAGCTGGTTCGCATGCGCGAGAAGATGCAGCGGCAAGGGATGAGCAAGTGGCCGGCTTTTCTTGTGGCTTTGATCACTGTACTGCGCCGCTATCCGCTCGTCGGCGTACGTTTGTTGGCGCACGATCAAGAACTCAGACGCCGCACGCCCTTCGTCTTTATAGGTAATAATGAATACGAAACATCCAGTTTCAAAATGGGCGGGCGCAGTTGTCTGCGGGCGGGCCGTTTGAGCATCTATACCGCGCCGGTCCGAGGCCGCTTCGAGTTATTCAAGCTGTTTTTCAAAGCGTTCCTTGGAAAGATCAGCGACCTGGACAACTTCGACAGCCTGTCTGCGACGGAGGTCTGGGTTGAAACCCGGCGGCGGCGGATTCGCCTGGCGCTCGATGGCGAGGTCAGGCGATTGAAGACACCGCTGCACTATCGTGTGCGACCGGGGGCGCTTCGTGTCATTGTTGCCGTCAAACCGGAACGCGCCGACGCTTGATTGTGGAGACAGACAATGCGCACGCTGGTTCATATTTCCGATCTGCACTTTGGCCGCACGGATCTTGCCATCATCCAACCCCTGATTAAAACGATTCGCCGTCTCAAGCCCGACCTGGTTGCCGTGTCGGGCGACTTGACACAGCGGGCTCGCAGCACAGAATTCAAAGAAGCGCGAGCCTTCCTCGACGCTTTGCCGTCACCGCAAATCGTCGTGCCGGGAAATCATGATGTGCCGCTGCACAACCTCTTCGCACGCTTCGTCTCGCCGTTTGAAAAGTACCGGCACTGGATCAGCGGCGATCTGGAGCCCGTTTACGAAGATCAAGAAATGGTTGTGATGGGGATCAACACAGCACGCTCGTTGACCATCAAGGATGGACGCGTCAATCGCAATCAGATTGCGCAGATGCGCGAGCGGCTGTGCCGCTACGGGGATGCGATGATGAAGATCATTGTGACTCATCATCCGTTTGATCTGCCTGTGGGTGCGGATGCCAGAGATCGTGTCGGGCGCGCACGCCTGGCTTTAGAAGCGCTGGCCGAATGTGGCGCTGATATGTTCTTCGCAGGCCATCTGCATCTCGGCCACACGTGGAAGACCGCCATGCGTTATCAAGCGGGCGACCGCAATGCGATCATCGTGCAGGCAGGCACGGCGACTTCGACACGCGGTCGCGGCGAGTTGAATTCGTTCAACGTCGTTCGCATCGAAAATGATGACGTTACAATCGAGCGTTTGGCCTGGCATGCCGAAGGCGCTGAATTCATCATCGCTTCCGTAGATAAATTCCATAATACGCCCGCCGGTTGGGAACGCCTCTCCCCCTAAATTGAAACTTACGAGATTAGCACAGGGGATTAGCCACCGCAGGCACCAAGACACAGAGGAAAATATTGAGAAAACCAAGAGCGTTTTAGAGTTTTCTCTGTGTCTTGGTGCCTCTATGTCAATTTCTTTTGTCCCTTTCTTATGTGGTCTGAAGTTATTCGGAGGATCGATTGGTAGTCAGGAATTCAATGGCCTGGATGGCACCGCTGACGGTGCAAGGGATTGCCAGGCATCGCCAATCGGAACTTTCTGACTCTCTGACCCAGACGCCGGAAGCCGAATCAACCCCTAGCTGTCTGCCCAGATGCTCGAAGATGATCCAGCGCTGAGTTCCCAGGCTGCGTGACGAAATATTAAAGCCGCGCTCTTTGAGCAGGCCCTTAATGTGATTTACCGCCTCTGTCTGCTTAATTGCTTTCATTAAAAAAGGGGAAAGCTTGCTTCCCCATTCAAGCTCCCCCCGAAAGTACTGCAAGTCCCTTAGGCTTTCAACCATTAAGGAGAAATCCACGCCTATGCTATGCTGCCTGTGCCCTCACGACCCTTTCGCCCTTGTGCATCAGTTCAATGACTCTGCCAGCTTGTGATTGCCCTGCCTGACAATCGCACCATCGAGAGCCGTCCAAAAAAGGAATCTCATTAAGGCAGGGGATTACCCCGCTTCCCCCGCATTCGGTACATCCCATTTTGTATTGCAAAACCTTCTCCCCCTATTGAGCCCTGATACCTGTTATGGTACAAAGGCTTCTCTGTGCAAAAATACACACGCGCAACCAAGCATCGTACGGCAGGCGGCTCGAATGTCGTTGGTGATCCTGAGCATTCCCATATCACTGCCTATGGGGATGAATAGGCGATGCTCAGGCGGCTGCGCGTGTGCGCTTAGAGCAATTCAAACACCTCTAAAGGTAGGCGAGCCGCCTGCGATACGTTAGCGCTTTGTCTCATAAGCGTGGTGTATGTTACGGCAAAAAAATCCGATTGTCAATACCTAAAAGCAATTTTACGACTTATAGGTAAAAAAAGAGGGATAATGGAAACACTTGGCGAGTACCTTGACCGCGTGATGCGCCAGAAAAATCTTACGCCCAAAGAACTGGCAAAACGTTGTAAGGTCACAGACAGCTATATCGGCAGAGTCCGCAAAGGCACGTCTGACAATCTGACGGTGCAAACGATGGTGATGTTGGCAGAGGGCTTGGAGGTGAATGCTCACGAGATCTTTACGGCGGCTTCAGGCATACCGGTTGATGAGGCTTCCCACATGGATCCACTCCTGCTGCTTCATCAGATCCAAAAGCTCATCCATAACCCAGCCGGCTTTGAGGTCTTGCAGCAGTGGCTACAACTGCCGTCCAGAAAGCAAAAGAGGTTGCTAGACTTCATTGCCTTTCTCAATCAACAGCAGCCCAAACCTAAACCTGAAAACAAGTCACGCAAGAAGTGACTATTCGGGCTTATCCGGACGTGAAAAGACTTCGAGCGCATGCTCTAAAATTTCCCGAATTTTGTCTTCTTCGTACCGATTTTCAGTAATCAGTTCAAGTAGCTTCATCGCCATATCCTGGCTCGTCATGTCTTCGGGGAGTTGGTCGCTATCATTACCGTTGGGTTCTTTGACCATTTTTCTTTTCCAATCCTCTAGTTTGGTCACGCTTCCCGGTTGCTGGAACAGTTTGGGAGCCAATGGCCCTGAGGCAGACCGTTCCGGCAAATGGAGTAGATTATTCGGTGTGATGCGCAGCTTAAGCGAGACGACTGACCGAGATTTGTATCCCCTCAAGTTAATCTCGTCACTGGTTTCGCGCCACTCAGGATATGCAAATGCGTAAGGCGATGCAAGGACAAACTTACAGATGTTTCTGGCTTCTTCGATTCGGCCAATCTCGCCCAATTCAACCGCCAAGGAGTTGAGATATTGATAGCGAGCAAACGGCGTCAGGAAGCGGACAAGCGGTTCAAGGTTCTCTAAATGTCCGACAGCCCGCGCATGATTGCCATCTAAAGTTTCTAAGACAATGACGCCTCGGATGGCCTGGACAGTGGTTGAGATATTATCCGACTGCTTTATCGCCTCCTGGCAAAACCTGATGGCCTCAGAATGATTTTGGCTTCCTGCCGCAATTGCGGCGAGCGAAATCAGGGCTTTGGAGCGAAACGCTTCTGACTGTTCGGCGACCGTTTCAAAGGTGGCTTTCGCCTCCTCGCCGCGCCGGTAGGCACACCAGCCTTGATAATACTCGCCGATCATTCGATATTCCTTGATGGGCGAGTGCGAGAGCGCGTTGCTTATTTCTTCGAGCCACTCTTCTTGTCTCAGGGTTTGCGCGCGCTCGGATTCAACCGCCAGTATCTTTCCGAACTGCTCAAAGTTAAAAACATTACTCCGCAATTGTTGGTACAATGCGGCCCATCTTCGTATGGAGGAACCGATGAAACGACTATTAGCAACTGTAACGCTCATGTGCTGTCTGTCCTTTCCTGTCTACGCAGGCCATGTATTCCCAGACGGGGCATACTGCGGATGCGGAACACAAAACTGTGTCTGCGACCCAGGGGAAAAGCCGCAAACCCGTTCAACTGGTTTGCTGCCAGGTAAATCAGTTGAATCATCACCTGCCACAACAGGTGATGGAAACTTAGGCTCCGAAGTTCTACTGCTTGCACTGCTTCTTGCAGTGTGGTTTAGAGCAAGAGCCTAACTTTTTTGAGTACAACCTGAAACCTTAACTGCCGCTCTTGGAAATTTCCGGGCGTCATAGTAGACGTGTGCCTATTTAACAAAAATCTACGGCGAATGCAAGACATCGTAGGCTTGGTTACAAAATATGTGGGAATTCTAGATTGCCGGAAGCTCCTGCCGATCCTCCTTGATCCGGTTTTCTGCTCCATGTATTGAGAAAATTAAAGCGCCTGCCGTTGAGGTGCGGCGGCCCGTTGACCACCCTCTACAGGCTGCCACCTGCTTAAAAGGTCGCCGCCAACTCCTGTAGATGAGTCGTTATTTTATCTCGCGTCAAATTATTGAGTGCGAATAGACGCCGCGATGCTGGTGGTTTATCCTTGTCTTGCTTTTGAAAATGAACTCAATCTCATGTGGAGGAAAACCATGCGCACACACCGGCTGACTCAGGCGACGTGTCTTTTAGCCGTCATATTTCTATCATCGTTGATGCCCGCTTCGGCACTGGCTCAGAGCAATCCACCGAATAACGGTAACGCCAAAGTGGTAGATAGTAAAATCTTCGAGCGGCTCGAATGGCGCAGCATCGGCCCGGCCAATATGGGCGGGCGCACGGCTGATGTTGAAGGCGTACCCGGTAACCCAAACCTCGTTTATGCCGGCACGGCTTCCGGCGGTGTCTTTAAGACGACCAATGGCGGCACCACCTGGACGCCTATCTTTGAGCGGCAAAACACGATCTCGGTCGGTGACATCGCGCTTGAGCCGAACAATCCGGATGTCATCTGGGTCGGCACTGGCGAATCGAATGTGCGTAATAGTGTGTCGTTTGGTGATGGGGTTTACAAATCCAATGATGGCGGCAAGACCTGGCAGCACATGGGTTTGAAAGATACGATGTACATCTCGCGCATCATTGTGCATCCGAGCAATCCCGATACGGTCTACGTCGCGGCACTCGGCCATGCCTTCGGCGCGAACGAAGCTCGTGGCGTCTTTATGACGACAGACGGCGGCAAGTCTTGGCAGAAGACGCTCTACATCGACCCGGAACATGGCGCTTCAGATATTGATATAGATCCGTCCAATCCGAACATCCTCTACGCTGCGATGTGGAGCTTTGAGCGCAAACCATGGACATTCCGCAGCGGCGACGAAAAGGGCGGCCTCTTCAAATCCATAGACGGCGGTCGAACATGGCAGAAGCTCACGAAAGGCTTGCCGAAACAGATGGGCCGTATCGGTGTGCGCGTCGCGCCGAGTAACCCGGAAGTGGTATACGCCATCACCGAGGCGAAGGAGGGCACGCTCTATCGCTCGGATGATCGCGGCGAATCCTTCAAACTGATGACCAAACAGGCGAGCATCGTCTCGCGTGGTTTTTATTACACACGAGTGCGCGTCGATCCGACGAACGAGAACCGCGTCTATGCGGTCGCTTCAACCTTGTTTGTCTCGATAGACGGCGGCAAGACCTTCCGCCCTATCTCTGGCCGAACCCACGTTGATTTTCATGCATTCTGGATCGATCCGAAAGACCCGAACCGTATGTGGCAGGGGCAAGATGGCGGCATCGCGGTGTCTTATGATCGCGGCGACCACTGGGAGTATGTCAACAACATCCCCATAGGCCAGTTCTATCAAGTGGCGGCGGACAATCGCCAGCCGTTCTATTACCTACACGGCGGCTTGCAGGACAATGGCGGCTGGACGGGGCCGAGCCGCACGCGCGAACCGGCGGGCATACTCAATGACGACTGGCGCATGGTGAATTTCGGCGACGGCTTCTTTGTCTTGAATCACGCCGATGATCCCGACCTTTATCTTTCCGAATCGCAGGGCGGCGACGTGGTGCGCACGAACTTGCGCACACGCGAACAGCAATCGGTCAGCCCGCAGCCTGGCGATGACGGTGGCGCTGCCGGCGATAAGAAATATCGTTTCAACTGGAACTCGCCAATCATCCAATCGCCGCATGATAAAAATACCGTGTGGTTCGGCGGTAACGTCGTCTTCAAGTCAACCGACTTCGGCAAGACGTGGCAGCAGATCAGCCAGGACCTGACGACAAATAATCCCGAACGCCTGAAAGATTCGGGCGGCCCCGTGGCCATCGAAAACACCGGCGCGGAATATTACTGCACGATCATCAGCCTCGCCGAATCACCTCTACAGGCGGGCGTCATCTGGGCAGGCACCGACGACGGCAATCTGCAACTGACCACCGATGGCGGCAAGACGTGGACGAACCTCGTCAATAACGTCAAAGGCGTGGCGACGGGTTCTCCTGTGTCGCACGTCGAGCCGTCGCGCACTGGCGTCGGCGTCGCTTATCTTGCATTCGAGCGGCATATGTTTGACGATTTTCGCCCGTATGTATTCAAAACTACAGACAGCGGAAAGTCGTGGACGAACATCACGGGCAACCTTCCTGAAAAGGCTTACGTTCAAGTTGTCCGCGAAGACCCGAAGAATCCCGCCCTGCTTTATGCAGGAACCGAGCTTGGTTTGTTTGTATCTTACACCGGCGGCAACACCTGGATACCGCTCAACTTGAAGAATCTGCCGACGGTTTCGGTTCACGATATTCTGGTTCACCCGCGCGAAAACGATTTGATCCTGGCAACCCATGGCCGCAGCCTATGGGTCTTTGATGACGCGACGCCGATTCAACAGATGAGCGAGGCGATTGCCGCGAGCGATGCGCATCTTTTCGATATTCGCCCGGCGCTGCGCTTCACGATGCGCTTCACACGCTACGGCATCGGCGATAAAGTCTTCGCCGGCCCGAATCCATCGTATGGGGCGTTAATTACTTATTACTTGAAGGGCAAGCCGGACGAAAAGACGACCGTGAAGCTTACCGTACTGGACGCCAACGGCAAGCTCATTCGTGAAATCAAGCAAGTGCCCAGGGAAGCGGGGTTGAATCGCATCAGTTGGGATTTGCGATATGAGGGGCCGCCCATGCGCCGTGAGCCGCCGCCCGAAGAGGAGGGTTTCTTTGGCGGGCCGCGCGGCCCGCAGGTCTTGCCCGGCACCTACACCGTCAAGCTCACAGTTGGCGATAAATCGCTTGAGAAGCGCGTCGACGTGCGGCTCGACCCGGCGGTCGAAGTCGCGGCGGCGGATTTGCAGATGCAACTCGATTACGGGCTGAAGACGCGCGACCTGCAATCGGCGGCAACCGATGCGCTGCGCGCGCTCGATAGCATCAAGGAGCAACTGCAAAGTATTCAAAAGACCGTCAAAGATCGTCTGCCCGACGCCCCGAAAGAACTGGCCACGAGCCTCGAAGATCATCTCAAACAGATCGACGGGCTGCTGAATAAACTGTCGCGACAGGATACGGGGCTGGGGGTTGGCGGCAAACCAGGGATAGCCGACAGCATCGGCGGCTTTTTCTTTTCGATTGACCGCGTTAACGCCGCGCCGACGCCTTATCAACGCGAAGCGTTTACCGATTTGCAGACGAAGTTCCGCGAACGCATGGAAGAAGTGATTCGCTTCATCAATGAAAGCCTGCCGAAGTTGAACGACACCCTGCGCCGCAACAACGCGCCGGTGGTCGTGGTCGGCAAGCCGATTGAATTGCCGCGTTGACCGCGAACCGCAGAGGCGGCTTCGTGCTGCCTCTGCCTCCATTCGGCTTCAGAGCGAAAGGCAATCGTTTGTCGTTTGCAAGAAATTCTCAACGATCAGCCGCTCAAGCCAGCCGTGCTATTCCAACACCTCAGCAAAGACAGGTGAGGGCCGCATGCCTGGCGGCCCTCACGAAAAAGCATTTTCCTGCCGACTGCGCTCAGACTCTCCGGCCTCCTCTGATCGCGTCTATGCTCCACACGCCGGCACCATGCGAAGCGATGTAGAGAAAGATAAAACAATAGAGCACTGCCGGCTCGCCGTTATTGCCGCCACCTAAGAGCGGCCACGGCCCGTGCGGCGCATGCATCATGAAGTAGGCGAAGGCCATCTCGCCGCTACAGATGAAGGCCGCAAAGCTGGCCAGCAAACCGAGCGCGACCATCAGGCCGCCCACCAACTCAATGATCGCGGCGGCTTTCAACAAGGGTGTGAGCCCCGGAGGCCCAGGGATTGGCCAGCCGAACAGTTTCTGTGTGCCGTGCAGCGCAAACATCAAGCCCGCCACGATACGCAACAATGCATAGCAATACGGCGAATACTTTCCAAGCCAACGTGTCATGAATTATCCCCCCAAGAGTAGTCTGCTCATATTTTCGATGACTGCGAATCCGCCACGACGACAACGGGATTGCGCCACTGCCGCAGTAATTTCATGAGCCGGAGTCTTTTGCAGTTTATGCTAATCGGCGGAGATTGCCAAAGCGCTTTTGCTTACATTCAGCTTATAGGGATCAGCAGCAGGAGGAGATCTCGGAGGGCCGCTGCCGCCGGTTTATGATTGTGGTGACGAAGCGCCAAGGTCAGTCATTTTGCGTCGAAAGGCTTCATGCCGCTGCCGCGCCTTCTCCATCACGGCGGCGAATTCCGGCAGGCTGCGCAGGTTTTTCAACAACGGGTCATTGGCGAAATAGGGATAGCAGAAAAAGCCCTGCTCGATACTGCGACTGAGCGACTGTAAAGCGGCCTGGCGATTATCGAGCGCGTCATAGACCTGCGCGAATTTGTAAGTAATCTCACCATCACCGATGCCAGCCTGGGTCATCCTGGCCTTGGCATTCTCCAAGAGCTTCAATCCGTCACGCTTATTGCCCTCGATTGCGAGCCGCCAGGCTCTGCCGATTTGCGTGATCACCGAGTCGCTATTGAGTTCGTAGGCGCGATCAAAGGCAAAGGCGGCGCGTCCGAGGTCGTTCAGATAGGTATAGGCCAGCCCGCGATAAAACATCACGTAAGCGCTCTCTTGTATCGGCAGGCTGTTGAGAAACTTCTCATATTGAGCATTGTAAAGATAGCTGTTGAATTGATGCGATTGTAGATGTGTGTCGAGTTGCGTGGCGCGTTCGCCTTCGGCGATGGATTCGGCGAGCAGGCCGCCATAGCGAAAGGCATAGCTCAACTCCCAGTGGGCTTCGCCGAGGTTCGGATTATCTGCAAGCAAGGCGAGCAGATGCGCAGCGGCGTCTTCGGCCCTGCCGGTTTCGGTCAATAGTTTGGCGTACATCAATCGCGCTTGCGGTAAATCAGGGTCTAGCGCCAGGGCTTGCTGAAAATCGGCTTCGGCTTGCAATAGCTCTTTGCGGTCGCCGGAAAATTGCAAGGCGTTGATGTGATAGGCGCGCGCCAGATAGGCCCAACCGAGGGCGAAATTCTGGTCAATCTGGACGGCTTCGGTGAGCAGCCGCATGGCTTCGCGATGGTTGTTGGTTGACATCAGATAACGGCTCTTGGTGAAATCGGCATAGGCTCGCGGATCGACTGAGACGCTGCGTTTGAGCCGCTTATCTTCCTTCTCATTCAATTGCAGTTGCAGACCCTTGACCACCTTGAGGGCGACGTAATCTTGAAGCTCGATCCGCTTGTCGGATTTCACCTTGATGGATTCGCTCCACAACTTCGCGTCGTGCTCAATATCAATCAGTTCGGCGTTCACCGTCACGTCGTCGCCATCCACCAGATACCTGCCCATCAGCAGGAAGTCGACATTTAAGTCCTTTGCCGCTTCTCTGGGATCGACATCCGGTCGGGCGTACTTTTCGACATAAGGCGTGGGCCTCACGATCAGCGTGCTGATCATGCCGAGTTTGTTGATTACCGAATCGGCCAGACCGAATCCGTAATCATAGCTTTCGCCTCCCGGGCCGTCGTAGATGAATGGCAAGACGGCGAGTTTTTGAATGGCCCCAGAGCCGCGCGCCGGCGGCTTTCGCTGGAAGGTGAAGTAGGCGAGGACGGCGAGCGCGGCGGCGATTGCAATCATCACCGCCACGGTCGATTTATGTTTAATAATGTAATTTACAAAAGCTCGTTTTGTCGGCGGGCTGCCATCTGATTCTACAGGAGCCGTCACCCCGGACGCCTCCGGGGTTGCTGCGTGCGGCTCATCAGATGATGGCGACAGCCGGGGCAGATGGTTTGACGCCATCACTTCGTGGAATTCGCGCACCTCGGCGGCGAAGCGATAGCCGCGCCGGGGCAGCGTGTCGATGTACTGGCCGCCGCCTGGCCGTTCGCCGAGCGCCTTGCGCAACATCGAGATATGTACGGCAAGATTGGCTTCTTCAACGAAGGCATCAGGCCAGACTTGCTCCATCATCTCTTCTTTGCCGAGCGGCTCTCCGGCGTGGCGCAAGAGTACGAGCAACATCTCAAGCGCCTTTGGCGCAAGCGCCACCACCTCACCCTCGCGATGCAGGGTGCGCGCTTCTTCATCCAGGATAAACGCATCGAATGCGTAGCCGTGGCGTTGTGGTTTTGCGGGTAAAGCTGCCATGGTGGTCTTACTTCAAGGCTCGCCGGGCGCACGATCCACAGGTTGAAGACGAGGAGATGTAGACATACCGGGCCGCATTATAAGTCCTCAGTGAGGGGCAGACAAGATCGATGCGGTGCAGGCGGCCTGTTCGTGCGCGGATCTTGAATGGGATTCCGGGCCCGGCGAAGCGCGGTCGTTTAAAAGAATGCCTGTCGAAATTGCTCTTGACGGGCGCGCGCCTTTTCCATCAATGCGGCGAACTCCGGCTCGCGGCGGAGCGGCTCAAGCAGCGGATCGCTGATGAAATAGCCGTAACAGAAAAATCCGCGCTCGATGCTGCGGCGCAGCACGCGCATGGCCGATGTCAAATCGCCAAGCGCCACATATCCTTGCGCCACCTTGTATACGCCTTCGGCATCGCCGACGCCGCTCTCTTCGATACCCCGCTCAACCTCGCCGAGCAGTTCAAGTCCGGCCTGTCGTTGATTGCGCAGGCCATAGCTCAAAGCCTTGCCGATCTGCGTGTAAAGTTGCGGGTCGGTCTCGTATGCGTGATCAAAATCCGTCGCCGCGTTCTTCCAGTTCCTCAGGTAGTAATGGCCCAGCCCTTTGTAAAAAACCAGAAAGGCGTTGTCATCGCCGGCAGGCAGGCTGGCGAGAAACTTCTCGTACTGGCCTGTATAAAGATAACTGTTGAAGGCCGAGCTAGCCGATTTAACCAGTGGGTCAATGGCGCGCGCCTTCTCGCACTCGCCAATCGATTCCGACAACATCCCGGCGAAGCGATAAGCATAACCGAGTTCCCAGTGCGCCTCGGCGTTATTCGGGTTGGCTTCAAGCGAATGCCTGAGCAGCGGCACGGCCTCTTCGACGCGCCCGGTGTCGGTCAACAGGTTGGCTTTGAAGATGACGGCTTCGGTCAATTCAGGATTGAGCGTGAGCGCCTGTTCGTAAGCTGCCTGCGCGCTCAGATGCAAATCGCGACCGCGAAATTTGAACGACGCGGCGGCATTGCGAGCCCTGCCGAGATGCGCCCAGGCGAGCGCGAAATTGGCATCCAGGCGCACGGCTTCATCAAGCAACGGCACGGCGGCCATGAACTCATTTTTCAAATAGAGATCGCGGCCTTGCAGGTAGAGCTCATAAGCCTGCGGGTTATCTGTGCCGTTCTGCTTCAGGCCCTGCGCTTCGGCAAAGGTCAGCTTCATCTGCAAACGATCCAGTATGCGTTCGGCCACCTGTTCGTGAACCGTCGGCAGTTTGTCGTACTTCGTGTCAAGCGGGAGTCGCGCCAGAATCTCGCCTTTGTCCGTGTCAATCAACTGCACAGTGATGCGCAGCAGATCGCCTTCCTTGATGTAGGTGCCGGTCATCAACATATCGACATTCAATTCGCTGGCAGCGCGCCTGGGATCAACGTTGCCGCCCTGATACTTCTTCACATAAGCCGAGGGACGAATGACCAGCGAGCGGATGGCACCGAGCTTCGTGGTGATCGAATCGGCAAGCGAGCCGCCGAGAAAATCGGTCTGCGCGTCGGGCTTGAGATTGCGAAACGGCAGGATGGCCAGGCGGCGCGGCTGTGGGTTGGCGACGGCGGTCGTTCTCATGAAAATCGCATAGCTTAAACCTGCGAGGATCATGATGACGATGGCGGCAGCCGTGAGTGTGAGCTTCCGCCGCGCGCCGAGCCAGCTTGATCGGTTGCGAGCGGCGGCGGGCATCAATCCTGACTCGCCAGCCTGCACAGGGCAATCAACGGCAGCCGCAGCAAGCGAACTTTCGCTTGCCGCAGGGCTCTCACTGGTAAGCGGGTTCGATGTCGCCGCGTCGCCAGCCGTGCTCGCGGATACGCCATCCGCACTGGGCCATCCGCCATCGAAGGATGACTTCACCGGCGCGGCGAAGCGATAACCCTGTCTGGGCACGGTTTCAATGTAGAGTCCGCCGCTCGGACGTTCGCCCAGAGTTTTGCGCAGTGCCGAAATCATCACCGCGAGATTGGCTTCGCCGGCTTCGCTGCCGGGCCAGATGCGCTCGATCAATTCGCGGCGCTCCATCACGCAGCCCTTGCTCTCGACCAGCGCCAGCAACGCCTCGAATGCCTTCGGCGTCAGCGCGACCGCCCGGTCGCCGCGTTGCAAACGCCGCTCTGCGAGGTTTAAGCGGAACGCTCCGAACTCATAAAAACCTTGTATTTCCAGTGACATAAAAGCCTCCACCTGGGATTTAGAAGATTATTTAGCGGCTCTTAAAGACTTAAAGATCGTCTTGTGAGTATTGTCCGCAACGTGGAGAGCAACCCGGCGTTGGGTCGAAAGCGTGAGGAATCAGGAGCCCAACGCCGGGCCAATTATATGCCGTGATCTGATCGGCGACAAGTCTTATGAGAGACCAAATTCAAAATCGCCAACGATTCATCAACGCCGCAGGGAAGGCGCGAAACCGATTGGGCAAAGAGCAAAGGGCAGGCTTCACGCTTGCCCTACTGGTGTGGCTGGCGACGACGCCATCGGCTTCGCCAGCCGGAGCGCCGCAAGGATCGCCGATGCCGATGCCGCTCGACTTGCAGATCACCCAGGTCTCGCGGCTCGCGGCGGTCAATCCTTCGGCGGACGCCGACATAGAGATTCGCTGGACGGCGAAGGTGCCGCAGTTGATGACCATTGGTGCCTTCGATGTGCTCCTCGAAGTTCGTTACAGCGACGGCTCGCATGGGACAGCGCGCAGCGAATCGCTCAAGTCAACGACGCGCTCGGCCATCTTGCAGGTGGCGGCACACTCGAAGACCAATAGCGCCGCCAGGCTCAAAGAATTTCATGCCAGCATTAAAGCGCATTTCAAAGTCGCATCCACGCTCACGGTCACGCATCAGGTGACGCCCACCAGCAGCGGCAGCGCGCGCGCCGGTGCTTCGAGCGCCAACCAGCCGGAAATTTTTGTCACCGATGCACGGCTCGCGCAGGGCTGCGCCGCCAACCACGAATGTGTGGACGTGCGCTGGAAGGCGACCGCGCCGCGCGCCATTGCCCTCGAAGGTTTCACCGTCAGCGTCGATGCCTTGAGCAAGAACGGCGCGCACCGCACAGATCAGAAGACCGCCAGCGCCGCTGACCGCCAGGCGCGGCTGGCAGTCGATTCCACAGGCTCCGAGATCGCCTCGATCAAAATCACCCTGATTGCCGGCTTCTCTTCGCTCGATTCCCGAACGGTTATCAGGGACGGGGTGTTTTAGTAGGCATCATTACAATGCGTCGGCGATGGCGCATCCGTTTGATCACAGGATGTCCGCACAGGACTTTCTAAAATTTGAAAACCCATTGAAGAAGGAGAAAACCATGAAGAAGAATCTATTGATTGCAACTTTGATGATGACGATGATCGTCGGCTTGGCCGGCGTGCCGACCGCCAGCGCGCAGGACTGCAACGTGCCGTCGGCGCTTTCCAGCTTGATCAGCAAATTGCGAGACGAGTGCAAGAAGCTCGAAGGCGACCAGGCCAATACCAGCACCTGCACGTCGAAGCGCTCCACCTTTTTGAAACTCGTGGATGCCTGGAACAGCATCGTCAGCGGCAGTTCGTTGCAGATCGGGCCGCGCGATATGGCCTGGGGAACGCCGCAAACCGGCAACCTGCTGGCCCCCGCCGACCGCCGCTTCATCAGCCAACTCATTGAAGAAGGCAAAGGCGTCACCGTCAGCGTCAAGAAGACCGGCGATGGCAAGGCCGATTGCATCGTCAACATCTGCGCTGTTGATCTCAACACCGGCTCTGAGACGAAGCTCTCCAGCGACACCATCGATGGCAACGCCTCGGTCGGCACCGAAGTCAAGAAGACCTTTTCGGCTTCGCAGGTCGGCAACAAAGTGCTGGTCGTCCGTCTCGACGGCAAAGGCGTCGCCAAACGCTTTCCCTATACCTTCATCGCCACGAAGAACTGATCTCAACTGGCGCTTCCTATCACGGCAGGGCGGCGGAGTATCAATCGAGCGTCGCCCTGCCCGTCAATCAACCAAAATTTCGCTGAAGTGAAATCAACACCAAGGAGAATTTATGAAGATACAAGGATTGAATTATCGCAAAGCCATCACGGCGCTGGTCGCGATGGCCATACTCATCGCCCAGAGCTTGACGTTCACCGCTAGAGCCGCCGCGCCGGATGTCGATCTATCAAACGAGCAACGCAGCCTCAGCGGCTTTCTAAGCGATCTGACGCAGCTTGACGATCTCGCCAGCACGCTCAAAGCGCGCGGGCGGCTGACGGCTACTGACAAAACGCGCTTGACCAGCGAAGGCGAAAACGTCAAGCGGCGCATCGCCGATGGCATCAGCAATATCCGCTCGGCGATTAACAAGCTCAAGGCAGCGGGTTTGTGGCAGACCCTCGACGCCACGGTTGCGGCGAAGATCAAAAGCGCCAAGCTGCGCAGCTTCATCGAGCAGGAAGGTGGTGCCAGGAAGTTGTTGGAATCGGCCATTGACCGGATCAATGAGCTTCGCGGCGACATCGATCAGAACATCAGAGACCTGAATGCCCAGGGCGGTTTGCAACCGATCAACGAATTCAACGGCCTGGCAAACGGCTCTGAGAGCCTGTTTCAAGGCTATCGCGTTGTTCGCGCAGGCTACGTGCCGGAGCCCGCGCCCGCCGGATTGTTCAAGAAGGTATTCAAGTGCGTGGTTTCAGCAACGGCCTTCATTGTCGCATCGGCGAAGAACACTAACGCCGGTTCGGTGCAGGTCGCCGAAGATGCTTTCGACAAGAATTGTTAAGCGACCAGATGATCGGTAGAGCGGCGCGGCGACGCGTCGGCCCCACGACACCGCAAGAGATGCGGTCAAGTTGAGGGTCTCCGCGTCGCCGCGACCCGCGAAGTGAATCACTGGCTCCCCGTTCTGCTGCATTACGCAAGCCATTCAGTTGAGGTAACTAGCCATGGTCAGGCAGAGAATGCGAAATCTTCATCCGCGCCGCAGGCGATTCAATGTGGCATTAACTTTATTTGTAACGATCTGGATGGCCGGCGCGAGCATCGGCTGGATGCGCGGCGTGCTGGCCCAGGACGCCGGCCCGTCGGCGAAAGCGCCGCTGGTCATCACCGCCGGCTTCACCGTCGATCAACCGTTGGCGGCGGACTCTATCGTCGAATTTCATTTGAATCGCCCGCTGATTAACAACGAAGGGCGTCTGGTTTTACTCGTCGGCCAGTTGGATGTAACCGGTCTCTGCGCGGTGAGCGAAACGGCGCTGCGTTATGAGCCGAAGCTACTGCGGCTGCCGACAGGCGAATCATTGTTGACGGTCTACCTTGCGCCGCCCGCCGGCGAGTGGCGCGAAGTCGCTCGCTTCACCATGCGCGTGGCGGATGCAACCGGGACGACTGACGTAGCAAAAGCAAAAAGTGAAGTCGATCACACAGCCGAGAAGAAGGCTGATCCGCCTGCCAAAGCCGAGGCAAGCGCCGGCGCAGAGAAGCCTACGCAAAAACATTTAGGTTTTGACAAGCTGGCGTTTACACCGTCGCTGGTTCTGAGCATCAAATCGCAGCCGGCGCAGTCGAACTTTCCCGCCGCGTCACGGCCCGACCGCCCGACCTTCACCGACTTGAATATGCAGGGGAGCATAAAGACAGAGATGGCGCGCGGCTTTTTCACTTCGCAATCACAGTTCGATTTCGTTGGGTCGAGTTTTCAGAAAGAAGCGCTGCGCTTCGGCCAACTCGGCGACGACGCGCCGCAGGTAGATCTCGCCAGCTACCTGATGCAGATTCAAACCCGCAAAGTGAAATATCAAGCGGGCCAGTTTTCATTCGGCACGTTGCGCCACCTGATGAACAGCTTTTCCAGTCGCGGCGTGATGGTGACCTTGCCCGTGGCCGGGCATGGCGATTTTTCTTTAGCGGCAATGAACGGCACCAGCGTCGTCGGGTTTGACAACTTCTTTGGCCTGGGCAAGCGCCGCCATCAACTTTTGAGCGCCACCTTTGGCTGGGAGTTTCTGCCCAAGCGGCCCGGCGGCTTTCGCTTTGAATCTGGAATTCTCGATGGCTGGTTGCAACCGATCAACAGTTTCAGCCAGGGCAGCGTCAACGATGCCGAGCGCAGCCGTGGAATAGCCTTTCGAGTCCTGGCAAGCGACCCGGCGCAGCGTTTCAAACTCGACAGTGGGTTTACACGCAGCCAGTTCGTCAATCCTGCGGATGCGCTATTGAATCAAAGCGCCAATGTCAGCCTGCTCCCGGCAGTCATGCGCAATGCCTGCTACCTGGACGCTTCGGCAGAGATACTGAAAGATAAATTAATCACAGAAACCCGGAAGGCCAGTCTGACGCTAGGCTTTCGCACAGAGCGCGTCGACCCGTTGTTTCGCAGCCTCGGCGCGTCAACCCAGGCCGACAAGTTCAACGAAGAATTCTCGGCCAGCGGCGTTGTCAGCGACATCAACATACAGTTCACGCATACGCGATTCAATGACAACCTGGCGAACATTCCGTCGATACTGAAATCCTTGACCCGCGGCAATACGTTGACCATCGGCGTGCCGCTGGCGTCACTGTTCAGCGACCCGCAAAAGCCTTCGCCGCTGTGGCCGCGCGTTTCTTACACGCTCAACCGCACCTATCAATTCGGCGCGGCGATTCCTGTGAACGGCGGCTTCGAGTTCGACCGCAGCGCCATTCCCAATCAACTCAGCGACAATCAGGCGTTCACCGCCGACTGGCAGATTCAAAAGCTGCGGCTCGGTTACCGGCTGAATCACACGTTGCAGGACAACCGCCAGATAGGCGTTGAGCAAGCCGATCAGTCAGGGCTCGTCAATGGCTTCGCCCTTGGCTTTGCGGCGAGCGGCACGCTCGATCTGGGATTGGACATCAACGATGAGAACGCCAACAATCGCGGCGCGCGGACGATAGATCGCACCTTGCGGCTGGCACCGACGATCAACTGGCGAATGACCAAAAAGATGGCCCTGGCCTCGAACTTCTCGACGACGGTAGCCGCCGACGAAGCGCGCACCCGGCGCAATCGCAGCACCGAATTCGATCTACAGTGGACTTATCAATTTGGCTTCGAGCGCGACCGCTTTCGCAAAATGCAGGGTCAGTTCTTCATACGTTACGCCAACCGTTATGCCTTCACACGCAATTTCCTGGTCGTCCAGAGTGATTTGCAAAAGACGCAGATCGTCAACATGGGCCTGAGCCTGAACTTTTTCTGAAATATCAATCCGGCAAGCTTCGCGCCGCCAGGGCAGGAGGAAACGTGCAACGAATTGTAATCATCACTATATTTATTTTGGCGCTCGCCATAAGCGCAGCGGCGCAAGAGATCAAAGTGACGCCGTCGAGCGTTAATGCCTACTCGCAAGGCGCGACGAGCGCGTTTCTGACATTCACCAACATCGTCAACAAACGACCAGCCGATGCCTGCTTCTGCGGCGAACTGGTGCCGGCAACGCCCGATCTGGGCTTTCGTAGCAGGCCGGGCACAGAGTTCGGCTGTCTGCCGGTGCGCTACGATCAATCGCGGCTTGGAAGTAGCGCAACTTACACAGACATCATGTCGATACCGCCGTCGGTGGCGCGGCGCGCTTACCTTGATGCCGCAGGCGGTGCAGAAGCGACTTTCTTTTATGTGCGGCGATTCGTCAGCCTGGTGGGCGGCCCGGACGAGTTCGTGCCGGTGACGATTCGGCTTGCGGGCAACGGCGCGGCGGCACCATTTTCGATTACCGACGTGAAGCTCTCCTGGGGCGTAGACAAGCCTGTGCTGATCGTCAAATCCGAAGAACGGCTGCCGGCGATTAAGACGGAAATCACTTACACAGGCACAGGGCGGCTGGTGGGGCGTTGGGAAATCGTCAAGCCGGGTGAAGCCTTGCCTGACGACCGCGACCTGCTGACGGAAGCGACACTGCCCGCCGCCGAGCGCGGCTTGCAACGCCGCTACACCGAGTTAAGCCGCTTCAATAGCTTTCTGCCGCCAATCGGCAGATTCAACCTGCCGGGCCCTGAAGGCTGGCGCGTGCCTAGCCACATCGATGGTCTGTACGTCGTATTGCTGAGAATCGAAGCCGCGACAGATGCTAACCCTGCGGCGCTCGCCTCACCCGTCGCGACGGGTGGCGTCGCGGGCTTTCCTATGCCCGTGCTGCGTTATTACGTCGGTGGTGGCAGCGGACTGGCAGCCGCACCTGTCGCAAGCCCTGTCGCTGCCATGCATCCTTCTGATGATGAGCGCGTGGCTGCGGGTGAGTCTATCGAATTCAACTGGTTGCCGGTTGAGGGCGCGGTCTTTTACCGCCTCGACCTCGAAGATGCGCAGGCGCAAAGCGTCTTCTCAGCGATTCTGCTTGCCGGTACAACTCAGTATCGTGCGCCGTCGTGGCTTGGCGAAAAGGCGGCGGGCGGGGCGTTGCGCTGGCGCGTCGCCGCCTTCGATGCGGCAAGCCATCTCGTCAGCGAAACGCCAAGACGCCGGCTGCGCTTCGCCTCAACTCGATAAGCGGCAACCTATCAGCCAATAATGATCAAACGTGCTTGAAGAGATAGCTTTCTAAATCAAGCCACATCAGAATGGCAGAGAAAGAGATTGGCCACAGAGCCACAGAGGCACAGAGAAGATTATAAAAAAACTTTGGTTTTTCTCAGTATTTTTGGTTTCCTCTCTGTGGCTCTGTGGCTCTGTGGCCAATCTCCTGTCCCAATGTTGTAGTGTGGCTGTGCTTAAAAATATTTGCGAGATGATTCTCTGGTGTATTTGCGAATTTGATCCCTCTAACTCTGTCCACTGCCAAGCCTCTCTAGCCGACCTTTTCTATTCGCGCTGACGGCCACGAGTCCGCAAGCGACGCCTGTGATCACGCTGCTGCAAAATTAAGGTTTTCAAGAAGGGCGTAACTGATTATTATGGTGTAGTGGACACGCAAACGTAGCCGGCGGGCAATGGCCTAAGGCTTCAATCCCTAGTTTCATTCAACAATAAATATGGTCTCGTGTAGGAGAATCGTTCCAGACCCGCTAGCACTCTGCCCTTTCAACGGACTCCTACATCACAAGACAACCCGGCGGAGCAGTGCCTTCAGGCTACAGGTTTGCAGCCGGAGCGCAGGCACTGACCATGTTAATTGAAGGCAATGGGCCGGGCTGTATCATCCTCAATTGTGTAAAGGAGATTGCATGGCAAGCACTGCACGTGAAGCGCTAAACCCCGAAGTGTTGGATGCGCGGTTACTACTGCGGACGTTGATGGCGGTCAAAAAAGGCGACTTTTCCGTTCGCCTGCCGGACGAGAAGACGGGTGTCGCCGGCAAGATCGCCGATACGCTTAATGAAATTATTGAAATGAATGAACGAATGGCTAGTGAGCTACAGCGCATGAGTTCGGTGGTTGGTAAGGAAGGGAAGATCACGCAACGCGCTTCGCTTGGCACCGTCAACGGTTCATGGGCGAGACAGATTGACTCGCTCAACAGTATGATCTCGGATTTGGCGCAGCCAACGACCGAAGTCTCGCGGGTCATCGGCGCGGTTGCCAAAGGCGATCTGTCACAAACGATGGCGCTGGAGATGGAGGGCCGTCCGCTAAAAGGCGAGTTTCTGAAAACCGCGAAGATCGTCAACACGATGGTTGATCGGCTCGGCTCGTTTGCCTCGGAAGTGACGCGCGTGGCGCGCGAGGTCGGTACCGAAGGCAAGCTCGGCGGCCAGGCGCAGGTCAAAGGCGTATCCGGCACATGGAAAGATTTGACCGACAGCGTCAACCTGATGGCCGGCAACCTGACGGGCCAGGTGCGTAACATTGCCGAGGTCACCACCGCCGTGGCCAACGGCGACCTGTCGAAGAAGATCACGGTCGATGTCAAAGGCGAAATCCTTGAGTTGAAAAACACCATCAACACCATGGTCGATCAACTCAGTTCGTTCGCCTCTGAGGTGACGCGCGTAGCGCGCGAGGTCGGAACGGAAGGCAAGCTCGGCGGGCAAGCGCAGGTCAAGGGCGTCGGCGGGGTGTGGAAGGATCTGACGGATAATGTGAATCTGATGGCCGGCAATCTGACGGGCCAGGTGCGTAACATCGCCGATGTGACGACTGCCGTGGCCAACGGTGATCTGTCGAAGAAGATCACCGTCGATGTGAGAGGCGAAATCTTAGAGTTGAAGAACACCATCAACACGATGGTTGATCAATTGAATTCGTTTGCCTCGGAAGTGACGCGCGTGGCGCGCGAGGTCGGCACGGAAGGCAAGCTCGGCGGGCAAGCCGTGGTCAAGGGGGTGTCCGGTACGTGGAAAGACCTGACGGATTCGGTCAATTTCATGGCAAGCAACCTGACGGGCCAGGTGCGTAACATTGCCGAGGTCACCACCGCTGTGGCCAACGGCGATTTGTCGAAGAAGATCACCGTCGATGTCAAAGGCGAAATCCTTGAGTTGAAGAACACCATCAATACGATGGTCGATCAGCTTGGGTCATTTGCCTCGGAAGTGACGCGCGTGGCGCGCGAGGTCGGAACGGAAGGCAAGCTCGGCGGGCAAGCCGATGTCAAAGGCGTATCGGGAACCTGGAAAGATTTGACCGACAACGTCAACGCAATGGCCGGCAACCTGACGGGGCAGGTGCGTAACATCGCCGATGTGACGACTGCCGTGGCCAACGGCGACCTGTCGAAGAAGATCACCGTCGATGTCAAAGGCGAAATCCTTGAGTTGAAAAACACCATCAACACGATGGTCGATCAATTGAATTCGTTCGCCTCTGAGGTGACGCGCGTAGCTCGCGAGGTCGGCACCGAAGGCAAGCTTGGCGGCCAGGCCGATGTCAAGGGCGTCGCCGGGACGTGGAAGGATTTGACCGACTCGGTCAACTTCATGGCCGGCAACCTGACAGGGCAAGTACGCAACATTGCGGAAGTGACGACTGCCGTGGCTAACGGCGATTTGTCGAAGAAGATCACGGTCGATGTCAAAGGCGAAATCTTAGAGTTGAAAAACACCATCAACACCATGGTCGATCAACTCAGTTCGTTCGCCTCTGAAGTGACGCGCGTGGCGCGCGAGGTCGGCACGGAAGGCAAGCTCGGCGGCCAGGCCGAAGTCAAAGGGGTCGCCGGGGTGTGGAAGGATTTAACGGACAACGTCAATCTGATGGCCGGCAATCTGACAGGGCAAGTGCGTAACATCGCCGATGTGACGACTGCCGTGGCTAACGGTGATTTGTCGAAGAAGATCACCGTCGATGTGAAGGGTGAAATCCTTGAATTGAAGAACACCATCAACACGATGGTTGATCAATTGAATTCGTTTGCCTCGGAAGTGACGCGCGTGGCGCGCGAGGTCGGCACCGAAGGCAAGCTCGGCGGGCAAGCCGATGTCAAGGGCGTCGCTGGCACGTGGAAAGACCTGACGGATTCGGTCAACTTCATGGCCGGCAACCTGACGGGTCAGGTGCGTAACATCGCCGATGTGACGACTGCCGTGGCCAACGGCGACCTGTCGAAGAAGATCACCGTCGATGTCAAAGGCGAAATCTTAGAGTTGAAGAACACCATCAACACCATGGTCGATCAACTCAGTTCGTTCGCCTCTGAGGTGACGCGCGTGGCGCGCGAGGTGGGTACGGAAGGCAAGCTTGGCGGTCAGGCGCAGGTCAAAGGCGTCGCCGGCACTTGGAAAGATTTGACCGACAACGTCAATTTCATGGCCGGCAACCTGACAGGGCAAGTACGCAACATTGCGGAAGTGACGACTGCCGTGGCTAACGGCGATTTGTCGAAGAAGATCACGGTCGATGTCAAAGGCGAAATCTTAGAGTTGAAAAACACCATCAACACCATGGTCGATCAACTCAGTTCGTTCGCCTCTGAAGTGACGCGCGTGGCGCGCGAGGTCGGCACCGAAGGCAAGCTCGGCGGTCAGGCCGAAGTCAAAGGGGTCGCCGGGGTGTGGAAGGATTTAACTGACAACGTCAACCTGATGGCCGGCAATCTGACGGGCCAGGTGCGTAACATCGCTGATGTGACGACTGCCGTAGCTAACGGCGACCTGTCGAAGAAGATCACCGTCGATGTGCGAGGCGAAATCTTAGAGTTGAAGAACACCATCAACACCATGGTTGATCAACTCAACTCGTTTGCCTCGGAAGTGACGCGCGTGGCGCGCGAGGTCGGCACCGAAGGCAAGCTCGGCGGTCAGGCCGATGTAAGAGGCGTCGCCGGGACTTGGAAAGACCTGACGGATTCGGTCAATTTCATGGCAGGGAATTTGACAGGGCAAGTACGTAACATTGCCGAGGTCACCACCGCTGTGGCCAACGGCGATTTGTCGAAGAAGATCACCGTCGATGTGAAGGGCGAAATCCTTGAGTTGAAAAACACCATCAACACCATGGTCGATCAACTCAGTTCGTTCGCCTCTGAAGTGACGCGCGTGGCGCGCGAGGTGGGTACGGAAGGCAAGCTCGGCGGTCAGGCGCAGGTCAAAGGTGTCGCCGGGGTGTGGAAGGATTTAACGGACAACGTCAACCTGATGGCCGGCAACCTCACAGGGCAGGTGCGTAACATCGCCGATGTGACGACCGCCGTGGCCAACGGTGATTTGTCGAAGAAGATCACCGTCGATGTGAGAGGCGAAATCCTTGAGTTGAAGAACACCATCAACACGATGGTTGATCAATTGAATTCGTTTGCATCGGAAGTGACGCGCGTGGCGCGCGAGGTCGGCACGGAAGGCAAGCTTGGCGGGCAAGCCGTGGTCAAGGGGGTGTCGGGTACGTGGAAAGACCTGACGGATTCGGTCAATTTCATGGCCGGCAACTTGACGGGCCAGGTGCGTAACATCGCGGCGGTTACTACGGCGGTGGCTAACGGCGATTTGTCGAAGAAGATCACCGTCGATGTCAAAGGCGAAATCCTTGAGTTGAAAAACACCATCAACACCATGGTTGATCAATTGAATTCGTTCGCCTCGGAAGTGACGCGCGTGGCGCGCGAGGTCGGCACGGAAGGCAAGCTCGGCGGCCAGGCCGATGTCAAGGGCGTCGCCGGCACCTGGAAAGATTTGACCGACAACGTCAACTTTATGGCGGCAAACCTGACCACACAAGTGCGCGGCATCGCGCGCGTCGTCACTGCCGTCGCCAATGGTAATCTGAAACGCAAACTCACGGTCGAAGCGCTGGGCGAGATTGCCGAACTCTCAGACACGATCAACAGCATGATTGATACGCTCGCCACCTTCGCCGATCAGGTGACGACCGTCGCCCGCGAGGTCGGTATCGAAGGTAAGCTCGGCGGCCAGGCTAATGTCCCCGGCGCGAGCGGTACGTGGCGCGACCTCACGGATAACGTCAACCGTTTGGCGGCGAACCTGACGACACAGGTGCGCGCCATTGCCGAAGTTGCGACCGCCGTGACCAAGGGCGATCTGACGCGCTCGATCACTGTCGAAGCGGCAGGCGAGGTCGCCGCCTTGAAGGACAACATCAACGAGATGATTCGCAACCTCAAGGATACGACGCGCAAGAATACCGATCAGGATTGGCTGAAGACCAACCTGGCAAAGTTCACGCGTCTGTTGCAAGGCCAGAAAGATTTGATGACGGTTTCGCGTTTGATTCTCTCAGAGCTTGCGCCGCTGGTCAGCGAACAACACGGCACATTCTACATCGCCGAGAATGGCGATCAGCAGTTAGCTTTGAAGCTGCGCGCCAGCTACGCCTACAAGGAGCGCAAGGGCCTGTCCAATCAATTCCAAGTTGGCGAAGGACTGGTCGGACAATGCGCCCTTGAGAAGGAAAGAATTTTGATTACCGATGTGCCGGCTGATTACGTGCGCATCAACTCTGGCCTCGGCGAATCTTCGCCGATGAACATTGTCGTCTTGCCAGTGCTGTTTGAAGGACAGGTGAAAGCGGTGATCGAGTTGGCGTCGTTCCAGCGCTTCAGCGATATTCATCTGGCATTTCTCGATCAGCTTACCGAATCCATCGGGATCGTCTTGAACACCATTGAAGCGAATATGCGAACCGAAGAACTGCTGGCGCAATCGCAATCGCTGACCCAGGAATTGCAGATCGGCCAGCAGGAACTCACCGAAACCAACAAGCGCCTGGAACAGCAAGCCAAATCGCTGCAAGCGTCGGAAGAATTGCTCAAGAAGCAACAGGAAGAGTTGCAGCAGACCAATGAAGAACTCGAAGAAAAAGCCCGATTGCTCAGCGAGCAGAAGAATGAAGTCGAGCGCAAAAACCGCGAGATCGAAAATGCCCGCCGGGCGCTTGAAGAAAAGGCCGAGCAGTTGTCGCTCACCTCGAAGTACAAGTCCGAATTTGTCGCCAATATGTCGCACGAGTTACGCACGCCGCTCAACAGCATTCTGGTACTCTCGGAACTGCTTGGTGAAAATACCGACTCGAATCTCACCGGCAAACAGATCGAGTTCGCGCAGACGATTCACTCGTCGGGCGCTGATTTGCTGGCGCTCATCAACGAGATTCTTGACATGTCGAAGATCGAATCGGGAACCATGGTTGTTGAAGTCGGCGACCTTCCTTTCGAATCGTTGAAGGATTACATGGAAAGGGCTCTCAAGCCGGTCGCCGATTCCAAGGGGCTGGAGTTCGCCGTCGAGATTGATTCCGAATTGCCGAATTTCATGCGCACGGACACCAAGCGCCTTCATCAGGTGTTGAAGAACCTGCTGTCGAATGCCTTCAAATTTACTCATGAAGGCGGCGTGCGGCTGCGCGTCGAAGAGGCAACGCAAAACTGGATATTCGATAATGAGGCGCTCAATCGCGCGGCGCGCGTAATAGCTTTCTCGGTGATCGACACCGGCATAGGGATTCAGGCAGACAAACACCGGATTATCTTTGAAGCCTTCCAGCAAGCCGACGGCACGACCAGCCGCAAGTACGGCGGCACCGGGCTCGGCCTGTCGATCAGCCGCGAGATTGCCCGTTTGCTCGGCGGCGAGATTCGCATGACGAGCGCGCCTGGCGAAGGCAGCACCTTCACGCTTTACCTGCCGCTCTATTACACGGCTCCTCCAGCCAGAGCCGACGGCAGCGGTTCATGGCAAATCGAGCCGGATAGCTCGCGGCAATCCAGCTTGGCGCGCTCCGGCGAGTCGCTGGTCAGCACTGCCGCCGACCCGCTCATCAACCTGGATTCGTCATTGTTATTGCAGGGCGAAATCAGCGATGACCGCGATGCCCTTGAAGCGGGCGACCGCGTGTTATTGATCGTTGAAGACGACAACAACTTTGCGCGCATCCTCCTGGACATGGCGCGCGAGAAAGGCTTCAAAGGCATCGTCGCCTCACGCGGCGATGCGGCGCTGGCGCTGGCCCAGAAGTACACGCCCGACGCCATCACCCTGGATATACGCCTGCCGGTGGTTCATGGGCTGGCGGTGCTCGACCGCTTAAAACACGACCCGGCAACTCGCCACATCCCCGTACACATCATTTCGTTGATGGAAGACGTGCAGGTCGGCTTGAAGATGGGCGCGCGGGTTTACCTGAAGAAGCCGGTCACGAAAGAAGGGCTGACCGATGCCCTGGGTAATATCAAGAGTTTCATCGAGCGGCCTGCGAAGCGGCTGCTGGTCGTCGAAGACAACGACGTGCAACGCAACGCCATTATCGAATTGATCGGCAACGGCGATGTGCAGACCACGGCAGTGGCAAGCGGCGAAGAAGCGCTCGCCGCGCTCAAAGAAACGCCGTTCGACTGCATGGTGCTGGATCTCGGTCTGCCGGGAATGAACGGCTTTGAGTTGATCGAAAGGGTGAAGACCGAGGTCGGCTCGATTGACCTGCCGATCATCGTCTACACCGGCAAGGATCTGAGCAAGTCAGAAGAGACCGAACTCAAGCGGGTTGCCGAGACGGTGATCATCAAAGACGTGAAATCGATGGAACGCTTGCTCGACGAGACGGCGCTGTTCCTGCATCGCGTCGAAGCCAACCTGCCGGAGCCGAAGCGGCGAATGTTAGAACAGTTACATATGACCGATTCGGTCATCGCCGACAAGAAAGTTCTGGTCGTCGACGACGACATCCGCAACATCTTTGCCATCACGAGCGCCCTCGAACGTCACCAGATGAACGTCGTCTATGCAGAGAACGGCAAGGGGGCAATCGAGATGCTGGAGAAGACCTCGGACATCGACATGGTGCTGATGGATGTGATGATGCCGGAGATGGACGGCTATGAGGCGATGAGCGAAATCCGGCGCAACCCGCAATTCCAGACCTTGCCGATCATTGCGCTGACTGCGAAAGCCATGAAAGGCGACCGCGAGAAGTGCATCGAAGCGGGCGCTTCGGATTACATCACCAAGCCGATTGACATCGCTCAGCTTCTGTCGCTGTTGCGCGTCTGGCTGTATAAGTAATAGGAAAGGGTGAATGCAAGATGATGACTGATGGACAGAATTGGGCGATCAATGATTAGCATCACCGCTGCGTTTTCAGTCATCAAGCATCATTGGCGGTTATGATCATGGCTAAGTCCAGCACGGAGATGAACCAGCCGGGAAGCGATCTTGATCTTGAAGACATCGAGATCCAGTTGCTTTTAGAAGGGGTGTTCATGCATTACGGGTATGATTTCCGCGAATATGCCCCGGCTTCGCTCAAGCGCCGCATCGGCGATCTCATGAAAGATGAAAAAGCCGATAGCATCTCGCAACTGCAAGACCACATACTGCATGACTCGGCTTGCTTCGAGCGTTTCGTCATCGCCCTGACGGTCAACGTCACCTCGATGTTTCGTGACCCACACTTCTATCTGGCGTTCAGAACCAAGGTCGTGCCGCTGCTGAAGACTTACCCGTTTGTGCGTATCTGGCACGCCGGCTGTTCGACCGGCGAGGAGGTCTATTCGACGGCGATTGTCTTAACCGAAGAAGGCATCTATGACCGCTGCCGAATCTACGCCACAGACTTGAATGAATCGGTTTTGAAGCAGGCCAAAGAGGGCATCTATTCGCTGGAGTATATGCAAAGCTACGTCAGCAACTACGTCAAAGCGGGCGGCACGGCGGCTTTCGCTGAATACTACATGGCGGATAACGACAGCGCCATTTTTCGCTCGTCACTGCGCAAGCATGTCGTCTTTTCGCAGCACAATCTGGTGACCGATAGCTCGTTCAACGAATTCAACGTCATCTTGTGCCGCAACGTTTTGATATACTTCAACCAGGGATTGCAGAACCGGGTTCACCAGTTGCTCTACGAGAGTCTTGGCAAATTCGGCGTGCTCGGACTTGGCCACAAGGAAACGATCAGCTATACGCCGCATGAAAACAATTACGAGGTTCTTGAAGAGGGCGAAAAACTCTACAGGAGGATCGCGTGATGAATTATGAGTTGATCGTCGCGGGCGCTAGCCTGGGCGGCTTTGACGCGCTGGCGAAACTGTTGGGGGCGTTGCCGGAGGACTTTCCTTTGCCGCTTGCGGTGGTGCAACATCGCAGCAGTGATTCGGATGAATTGTTATCTATACTACTTCAGCGCGCTTGCCGGCTGCCGGTTGCCGAAGTCGAAGACAAGCAACCGACCCTGCCCGGCACGATCTACATCGCGCCGGCGAATTATCATTTACTGGTTGAAAAAGATCACTTCGCTTTGTCCGTTGATGACCGTGTGCAATTTGCGCGGCCCTCGATAGACGTGCTCTTTGAATCGGCGGCGGACGCTTACCGTGAAAAGCTGGTGGCGATTCTCCTGAGCGGGTCGAATGAAGATGGCGCTCAGGGCATTGCCAGAGTCAAAGCTCGCGGCGGCCTGACCATCGTGCAAGAACCGGCCTCGGCAGAAAGCACTCGCATGCCGGAAGCCGCGATTGCCGTCGCCAAGGTCGATCATATTCTGCCGCTTGCCGAGATCGCGCAATTATTGAATGACATGGTTCGCCGCAGCGAGGATCCTTTATGGCACGGGCGCATCAGGCAAATGCATTGATGTTGGAACAAACGCTAGACAAGCCTGCGACTGAGCAAACCGTCAGCATCCTGTTGGTCGACGACCGGCAGGAGAACCTGCTGGCGCTCGAAGCGACGCTCAGCTACTTCGAGCAGAACCTCGTCAAGGCAACCTCCGGCAGAGAGGCGTTGAAGCTATTGCTCGATCAGGATTTCGCCCTCATCCTGCTCGACGTTCACATGCCGGACATGGATGGTTTTGAAACCGCCGCCTTGATCCGCGAGCGCGAGAAGTCGCAAAGCATACCGATCATCTTTTTGACGGCGATGCATAAGGGCGAAGGCCAGGTCTTCAGAGGTTACTCGCTTGGTGCGGTCGATTACATTTTTAAACCCTTCGTGCCGGAAATTCTCAAGGCGAAAGTCGCCGTCTTCATCGAGCTTTATAAACAGACAGAAGAGATCAAGCGGCAGGCCGAGTTGTTGCTCGAAAAGAATCAGGAGCTTGATCAGACCAATAAAGCCATCGTCGGGCTTAACCGGGAGATCGAAGAGAAGAACGATCAACTGGAGATGCGGGTTCAGCAGCGCACCGCTGAACTGGCAGAGACGAATGCCGCCTTGCAGGCCGAAATCATCGAACGCCAGCGGGCTGAAGAAGCCCGCACGCAGTTGCTGGTCAGCGAGCAGAAGGCGCGCGCCGAGGCCGAAGCGGCCAACCACGCCAAAGACGAATTCCTGGCGACCGTCTCGCATGAATTGCGCACGCCGCTGACCTCCATACTCGGCTGGACGCGGCTGTTGCGTATACGCGAGGCCGACCCGGCGTCGCTGGCGCGCGGCCTTGAAACCATCGAACGCAATGCCAAGTCGCAGGCCAAGCTGATCGAAGACATTCTTGATGTGTCGCGCATCATCAGCGGTAAGCTGCGCCTCGAAGTTCGCCCGAACAATCTCCTGCCGATTATTGAGACGGCGATTGACGCCGTGCGTCCGGCTGCTGAAGCCAAAGCGATCCGCATTCATACGGCTTTTGATGCGACCGTCGGAATGCTGCGCGGCGACCCGACGCGCCTGCAACAGATCGTCTGGAACCTGTTATCAAACGCCGTGAAGTTCACCGGCAATAACGGCGAGATTCAAGTCACGCTGACGCAGGCCGGCGAGTGCGTCCGGCTCATCGTCAGCGACAACGGCTGCGGCATCAGCGAAGAGTTTTTGCCCTATGTCTTCGACCGGTTCTCGCAGGCTGAACGGCACATGACACGTAAGCACGGCGGGCTTGGCCTGGGGCTTGCGATTGTGCGCCACCTGGTCGAGATGCACGGCGGCATTATTCAGGTTGATAGTCCGGGAGAAGGGCAGGGCGCGACCTTTACCATCGACCTGCCGCTGATGATGAGTCAAACAGAGATGCTGCGCACCGCCGCTCTTGAAGAAGCCAGCGAGCCGGCAGAAGATTGCTCGGTTGAGTCGCCCCTGACGCTACAGGATTTGCGAATCATGCTGGTAGACGACGACCCGGACACGCTACAGATGCTGACCATTGCCCTGGAAGAGGCAGGCGGCGAAGTGAGGGCCTGCTCGTCGGCAACCGAAGCGCTGGCGACGCTGGCGGGGTGGAAAGCTGATCTGCTGGTTTCTGACATTGGCATGCCGAATGAAGATGGCTACGCTTTGATTCGTCAGGTGAGAGCCTTGGAACCGGAACTCGGCGGCGCGATCCCCGCCATTGCCTTGACGGCTTTTGCCGGCGTCGCAGATCGCGCGCGCGCGCTTTCGGCAGGTTTTCAGAAGCACATCAGCAAGCCGATTGAGCCGCTCGATCTCGTCCGCGTCATCATGCGGCTGGCAGGCAATGCGGATTCTGTCGAGGAGCCGCAATCAACATAATTTCAACCGCTCGCCGCCTGGCGGCCATCAACGACACAGGGCGCACAGCTTGTAATGGTCGCTGGCAACCCTGAGCCATTCCTGATCTCAGGGTTGCCGACAGAGATGAAGCGTACCTGATCTTCTGAGTAGAGAGCTTTCTACTACCTCAGATAAAGTTTCAAGACAAAGGCAGCTCCGATGGCACCTCCCGGAGGTCCTGGGGGAGCTCCGGCCCACCAAACATCAACCCTGTATGTTCCAGGGGCCACTTCGTGCAGCCCGTTTCCAACTTTTTGAAAAAAGTTTGCCGCGAACATATCGACATCGCGCTCTGCCTCCAATCCGACAGCCGGGCTGTTTATACTAAAGGGACGTTCGAAATGCCCCACCATGTGTCGCGGCCCGGCGGTCCCCGCAGGAGTCAAAGTAACCTGGAACAGGGTTAAGGGTGAAAAGATGCTGTACGTCTGCTTGCTACCCACGAAGGCGCTCAGATGAGCATTTAGGCAAGATTTCTTCGTAAGGGTCACCGTTGTGCTCAAAACGGGAGTCTTATCAAACTGCCCGCCCTCACCGCCACCGGGGTTGTTGCCAAAAACGGCAGACGTAATCTTCAAATCCTCATAGGCCACGTCAACCACTTTGGTAATTGGACCGCTACAACCCAACACCTGATTGGGGTTTACTGGGGCGGCTCTTCGGCTCGCATCCATATCTTCTTTCGAGAACATCGGGCGCTCTTGGCGATCTTGTGCATATACTCTATTGGGCGAACTCAGCAAAACGATCAACGCCATTATACTGAGGAACGAAATTACAAGTTTTTTGGGTTTCATTTTAGGAATCTCCTTTTTTACGATTGGGCATTGTGGTTGGATATGCCGCAGCGACAATCATTCACTCAGACACCTCTATTTTGATGGCTATCACAACCAGCGTCTGATTGATGGCCAGGCTTCTGATTCAGAGCCGCTGCTGTAACTATCCTCACTTTGAAAAGGGAAACTTGAGAGAAACATTTCAGAAATTGGCTCTGATCCCGATTAACTCATAGACGCAATTGCGTTCAGGATTCAAACTCCCAAGGGCCATAAGCAAAACGGCGACCTGTCAGGGCCAAGCGAGATGGGGATAAGAAAGCGCCCAGCGAATCTTTATCCGTCTTTATCACATCTTTGCGAGTCTCAAGACATGCGCCTTGAGCTTGAGCAACCGCGACTTTATCCCGCATAATGATGACCGCCATAGATGCGACTGAAGAAGCGGCGTGTGCATCATCGCTCAAACTCGGTTGCAACAACGGCAGCGCGAGGCGCTCAGGGTTGCGTAAGCATTCCGGCTAATATAATTCGAGTCGCTGCGGAAATCTTCCTGATGAGGGGGAGGCAGCAAACTGTCTCCGTCCCGCTTGCTGTCGGAGCGTTTGCGTCTGATTTAAGGGTATTGGTGCGCCGGAGATAAATTTCCGTATAGCTGAGGTAGCAAAACTTACATGAGCTTGCTCGTTCAACCAACCTCCGATGGCGCGGCGCGATCCGTCGAAGAGCCGCTTTTGCTACACCAGTTTTTTGAGAGAGCCGTGCGCCGCTGGCCGCAGCATCCGGCGCTCGACGTGCCGCCGGGCGCTGGGCGATCTGAAAGGCGTGTGCTCACCTACGCAGAAGTTCAACAGCAGGCCAATGCCATCGCCACGTTTCTCAGCACCTTGATTAGCGGCGAATGCGTCGTGGCGATCCGGCTGCCACGCCGCAGCGAACATCTCTACATCGCGCAACTGGCGGTGCTGAAAGCCGGAGCGGCCTACACCTGTATCGATCCGGCTTTCCCGGACGAGCAGGTGCGCGACATCCTCGACGATTCGGCAGCCGTGGCGCTGCTCACCGACGCCGTGGGAGCGATCTGCGCCAGACAGGTCGACTTCAATCGCGAACGCGTCTTCGATGTCGCGGAGTTGATCGCCCAGTCACGCCATCTCTTCGTTGCGCCGCCGCCGCCCGATTGGCTGACACAGAGTAGCCTGGCTTACATTATTTACACCTCCGGCACGACAGGCCGCCCCAAAGGCGTGATGATCGAGCATGGCAGTATCAGTAATCTGGTCGGCCATGATCTGAAGGAGTTCGAGCTTTCGCCGGATGACCGTGTGTCACAGAACTCCTCAGCGGCTTATGATTCATCAGTCGAAGAGATCTGGTTGGCGCTGTCTGCGGGAGCTACGCTTGTTGTCATGGATGATGAGGCGGTACGGCTGGGGCCGGATTTAGTCGACTGGCTGCGCCGTGAGCGCATCACCGTATTCTGTCCGCCGCCGACGCTCCTGCGAGCCATGGGTTGTGACGATCCGCAGACGGCGCTGCCGGATCTGTCTTTCATTTATGTAGGTGGCGAAGCCCTGACGCGAGATGTCGCTGACCGCTGGGCCAGAGGCCGCCGTTTAGAGAATGGCTACGGGCCGACCGAATGCACGGTGACGGCAACCCACGCCAGAGTCAGGGAAGGCGAGCCGATTACGATTGGTCGTCCGGTTCGCGGTCTTCAGGCATGGGTATTGAACGAGTCGCTTGAGGAAGTCGCCGAAGGCGAATCGGGTGAGCTTTGTCTGAGCGGCGCTGGCCTGGCGCGCGGCTATCGCAATCGCCCGGAGTTGACCGCTGCAAAGTTTCCCGTGCATCCGCGATTCGGGCGGATTTATCGCACAGGTGATCTTGTGCACCGCGACGGCGAGGGTAACTTTTATTACCAAGGGCGGATTGATTCGCAGGTCAAGCTGCGCGGTTACCGCATCGAGCTTGAAGCCATCGAAGCGCGCCTCGCCGAAATTGGCGGCGTGCGCGAGGCCGCCTGCCATGTGCAGGAAGACGGCGGGCAATCGTTACTGGTCGCCTTCATCGTGCCGGATGACCCGGACGCGCCGCCGCCATTCGATGATTTGAAAGCGGCGCTGGCCAGCGTGCTCCCTCCCTACATGGTGCCGAGCCGTTTCGGTATACTCGCGGAGTTGCCGACGAGCGTTTCCGGCAAGCTGAATCGCAAGGCGCTCCCCTTGGTTGAGTCGAACGGGCGCGTTGATGGCAAAACCTCGATTGCGCCGCGCAATGCGATGGAGGAGAAAATTGAAGCGGCCCTCCGCAGTGTCCTGGGTTTGCGTGAAGCGGCATCGGTTGACGATGATTTCTTCCATGATCTTGGCGGCGATAGTCTGCGCGCCGCGCAGTTGATCTCGCGGCTGCGCGACGCGCCGGCGACCATGCACTTAACCGTGCGCGATCTTTACGAGACGCGCACGGTGGAAGCGCTGGCGCGGCGCGCGGGCGCTGATTTCCACACGCCAACGATCCTCGAAGAGAAGCCTTCGACGTTGCAAGGCCACCCGGTTCTGGCAACCCTCTGTCAAAGCATCTGGTTGTTGTTGGGTCTCGTCTCCGGCTCCTCTGCGGCTTACTATGCTGCCTTTAACGTCTTGCCCCGGCTGATTCAGCGGCTCGGCCTGATTCCGTTTCTCCTGCTCGGGCCGTTCCTCTTATTCGCCGCCATAGTAATTTATACTCCAGTTTCGATTTTTCTGGCGGTAGCCGTCAAGAAGACGCTGATTGGCCGTTACCGCCCGCTTCGCGCGCCGGTCTGGGGAAGCTTCTACGTGCGTAACTGGATGGTGCAGCAAACCTTGCGCATCATTCCCTGGCCGCTGTTGGAAGGCACGGTGTTTCAACATAGCGCCCTACGCGCGCTCGGCGCGCGCATCGGCAAGCGCGTACACATACATCGCGGCGTCAACCTGCTGCAAGGCGGCTGGGATTTGCTCGATGTCGGCGATGACGTGACCTTGAGCCAGGACGCTTCATTGCGGCTGGTTGATTTTGATGATGGCCAGGTTGTCGTCGGGGCGATCAAGCTAGGCGAGGGCAGCACGCTGGACATCCGCGCAGGGGTTGGCGGCAATACCATCATTGGGGCCGAAGGCTATCTCACCGCGTCGTCGTCGTTGCGTAGCGGAGATCACATTCCGCGCGGCGAGCGATGGGACGGCATTCCTGCAAGTCCCGCTGGTTTTGCGCCGCCGCGCCCGGTACTGCCTGAAGGCGAGCGAAAGTTTTCGCCTCACGGCCATGGGGTTGCGCTCATCGGCGCGCGCTTCGCGCTGGGATTGCTGCTGGCGCTGGCGCTGGAACTGCCGATGGTCGCGCTGGCGCTGCTTTATGGCCTAGATGCTGAAAGCGCCCTCGATTGGCTTAGTCTGCCTACGCTGAAGCCATCGCTGTTGATCGCCGCCGTCCTGCTGGTTTCGTTGCCGGTGCCGTTCGCGCTGGCGATTGAAGCCCTGGCGATGCGCGCCATGGGCGAGGTTAGCGCGGGCGTCATCAGCCGCTGGAGCCCTGCCTATGTGCGAGTGTGGCTGAAAAACCAGGTGGTGCAATCGGCAGGCGAGTGGCTGAGCGGCACGCTCTTCTGGCCTATCTGGTTGCGGCTCGCCGGAATGAAGATCGGTCGCGGCTGCGAGATCAGCACGATCACCGACGTTGTGCCAGAGTTGATCGAGATCGGTCGACAGACCTTCTTTGCCGATGGCATCTATCTGGGCGGGCCGCGCATTCATCGCGGCACCGTGACGCTCAGTCAAACGCGGCTCGGCGTCAATAATTTTCTAGGCAATCACGTAGTCATCCATGCCGGCCAGCAGTTGCCCGATGGTGTGTTGCTCGGCGTCTGCACGGTTGCCGATGACACCGTAATACGGCCCGGCACGTCGTGGTTCGGTCACCCGCCGTTCGAATTGCCACGCCGCGAAGTCGTCGAATGCGACCGCAGCCTCACACATGACCCATCCTGGATTCGTTATGTGAATCGAATCTTCTGGGAGTTATTGCGTTTTGCTTTGCCGGCGACGCCGGTCATCGCTCTGCCCATCTGGTTCAAGCTGCTGGCGGACGCCGAGCGCGTATTCGCCTGGCCTGTCTTTCTCTTCGCCATGGTGCCACTGGTAAGTCTGGCGACCGCAGTGTTTTTCTGCCTGCTGGTGCTGGCGATGAAGTGGAGCCTCCTCGGACGCGTGCGCGCCGGCACGCATCCATTATGGTCTTGCTGGTGCAGCCGCTGGGATTTCGTCTATGTGGCCTGGGCAGTTTACGCGCGGGCGGCGCTTTCGGCCATCGAAGGCACGTTGCTGCTGTCCTGGTATCTGCGAGCGATGGGCATGAAGATAGGCCGCCGGGTGGTGTTAGGGAGCGGCTTCGCTCATGTCGTTGATCCGGACATGCTGCACTTTGAAGACGGCGCTACTGTGAGCTGCCAGTTTCAGGCGCACACTTTCGAGGATCGCGTTTTGAAGATTGATCACGTGCGAATCGGTCGCCGCGCTACGGTTGGCGGCAATGCCGTATTGCTTTATGGCGCAGACATCGGCGCGCGCGCTAGTGTCGCGCCGCATAGCGTGGTGATGAAGCGTGAAAGTCTGCTAGAGGGGCACGCCTATGCAGGCTGCCCGACGCGCCCTGTGCCTCACACGTCGCAACCCGCACGGGCGGCATCTGTCCATTGAGCCTGAACCATTGGGACAGGCTCGTGATGTCAGGCAGGATTGCTTGCACAGGCGAGGCATCTCAATGTCAAAAGATATGGCCATTGCGAAAGTTGGCCAAAGTAAAGTACAATCGTCTGCGAACGAATCGTTCTTTATCAACTGGGTTGCATTTGCCACTCAGGACAATTTCGGGGCGTAGCGCAGTCTGGTAGCGCACCTGGTTTGGGACCAGGGGGTCGCAAGTTCGAATCTTGCCGCCCCGACTTAATCACCCTCCCATGAAAGTCTGCAAGTATTGCCGCAAAGAAAAGCCTGATAAAGAATTTGAGGTATGTCGAGTAGTAAAGGGCAAGGCTTATCGTCGACTGAGATGTCAACCATGCAAGCGTATTACTACAAACCAGCGAAGGAATAGGCTTCGAAACTGGCTGACTGAATATAAGAAAAAACTAGCTTGCGACAGATGCGGATTCGCTGACTTTCGAGCTTTGGAGTTCCACCATCCGGATCGCGATGAGAAGGATTTTACTGTTGCTGATATGATTCATAGTGGTCAGTCGAAAGAAACTATCGAGAGAGAAATTGAGAAATGTATCGTCCTGTGTTCGAATTGTCATCAGATTGAGCATTACGAGCCGCCCAAATAATTCGGAGGTTCGAATCCTCTCGCCCCGACTTAATCACCCTCCCATGAAAGTCTGCATGTATTGCCTCAAAGAAAAGCCTGATAAAGAATTTGAGGCATGTCGAATAGCAAAGGGCAAGGCTTACCGTCGACTTAGATGTCAACCATGCAAGCGTATTACTACAAGCCAGCGAAGGAATTGGCCAGCGGCCCCCATGGCGGTGAATGGCGATTGGACATGCTCGATAGCAGTCATTGGCCAAGCAACGGACGCGAAAAACGGAATCGCATCCGTCGAGTAACTTTCAGTTTGACACTTCTTACAGAACAGTGCAGACTGCTACGGAAGTCACATTGCAAATTTTTGCAACGTCTTACCATCTAGGGGCGGCTGTCTGCTTCGGTAAGGCAAATCATGATGATCGAGGCGTCGCCAGTAGCCTTAATTACGATTTTTTATTTAATATAAGTTACTTGATGAGGAACCCTGCCGCAGAGGAATAGGGGTTGAGCTTATGGCCGAAGCTACCATAGTCGCTACTCTGACGGTGCCGCCTACGGTTGATGGTCAGGAACTATCTTCACTTCCAAATACAGTCAAATGGCTGGAGATACGGGCCGATCTTGCAGGCGATCTCGACCCTGATTGGCTGCGTGCGCGCTTTGAGGGGATCCTCATATATACACTGCGCAGCAAATCCGAAGGAGGAGCCTTTGAAGGCTCTGTTCGGCAACGGCGGAAGCGGCTGCTGAAGGCTGGAAAACACTACGATCTTGTTGACTTGGAGGGTGACCGAGATCTGGTGGCCGAAGTTTTGGAAGAAATACCACCAAGCAAGCGATTGATCTCCTGGCACGGGCCGGCAACGGATTACTCTACGCTGAAGCAACGACTTGCAAAGTTGTCAGTGACCGAAGCCCGGTTCTACAAACTGGTTTCGATAGGCACACAAGTTGGTGACCAGTTGGCCGCTTTGTCACTGTTGAAGCTTGAGAGCCGCCCTGACCTTATCGCCTACACGATGGGGAAGAACAGCCTCTGGAGCCGGCTGGTAGCGCTTCATCATGGATTGCCGCTGATCTTCGGAACGATTGGAAAGGATCTCAGCGCCAACGGAGAACCGACCGTATCTCAGTTGATTGAAGACTACAATCTCCCAAAGCTGATGCCCTTCAGGGAGATCTATGGAATTGTCGGTGACCCGGTACGCCATTCGCTCTCACCGAGACTGCACAATGCAGCATACAGGGCTTTGGGCTATCCGGCGCTGTTCGTGCCTTTTCATGCGGAATCTTTCAAGGACTTCTGGCGCGATGTGGTCGAGCCTGGCACGCTTGAATCGTTCGGCATATCGATGAAGGGCTTTACCGTGACATCTCCGCATAAGGAGACGGCTCTCAGTGAGGTGACAGCCGCCACCCCAATCGTCCAACGCGCCGGCTCCACCAACATTTTCGTGCGCAATAATGAAACGTGGAAGGCGGACACGACCGATCCCGAAGGTGTAATCGTGTCAATGAGGCAACGGGGGATTGACTTAGTCGGTAAGAAGGTAGCGGTAGTCGGCTGCGGCGGATCGGGTCGAGCGATTGCGGCAGCCCTGGATCAAGCCGGAGCCGAGGTCACTTTGGTGAATCGAGGGTTGGAACGTGGGCGACACGCCATCGAACTTCTCGACCTTCCTTTCATCCCACTGTCGGAATTCGCTGTAGACGGCTTCTCTTTGATCGTGAATGCAACACCCGTTGGACGCGACAACGGTGATTTGCCTTTTAAGCTGAAGGGGCTGAGCCGTGACACGGTAATTATCGATCTGGTCTATGGCGCAAAGACGACTCCTCTGATCGCCAATGCCCAGGCACTCGGAAGTACGACGATTGACGGACTCGAAGTGTTATACCTGCAAGTGCGCCGCCAGTTTCACCTGATGACAGGTCAAGAGATGCCGACTGAATTGGCATTAAAGATTCTTGGCATGAAGCCGCTCGTCCCGGCTACGTGCTCGCTGAACAGCACCACCCTGTAGCTGTGTGATCGCTACAGTCTTTGAAGCAAGGGCGAGCGAGATCCGCATCACCGCTGGAAGAACGATGGATTTTTATAAACAACTCGATCTCACATCCAACAAACAAGCGCTGATCGAACGCGTGAGAGATTTGGCGCGCGCAAGGTTTGCGCCGCGCGCCGCCAATTACGACCTCACCGCGACGTTTCCTTCGGAAGATTTCGAGGACCTCTTTCATGAGGGCCTGCACGCGGCGGCTGTGCCGGTTGAATATGGCGGCCTCGGCCTCGGCCCATACAAAGGCGATGTCTTCACGCTCTGGATGATGACCAAAGAGTTGGCGAAAGCCGACCTTTCGCTGGCGCGCTGCTGGGAGGGACACGTCAATTCGCTGGTCCTGATAGATGGCATGGCTGCCGAAGCGCAAAAAGCGCGCTGGTTCAAGGGCGTCGTTCGCGATGGTCACAAATGGGTGGCCTGGAGCGGTGAGCCCCAGGCGCGCGCACCCGGTGAAACGGCGCGATTCGGCACATGCGTCAAGAAAGTAAAGGACGGTTATCTGGTCGATGGCACAAAGGTTTTTTCGACCAGCGCCAACGCGGCTCAGTGGGCCATACTACTTGTCAACACGGCGGGCCCTGGTGGGATTCGTCACGCTGAAGTTTCCCCTGAAACTCAACTCCTGCTGGCCTGTGACCTGTCGGATCCAACGGTCAAATTTGACGGCTCATGGTGGGATCCTATTGGCATGCGCGCAACCGTGAGCTATCTGGTTCACTTTCAGCAAACCTTCATCCCGGATGACCAGATGATTGGATCTCCGGGACAGTACCTGCGCGAGGGTTGGCAAACCTGTTTCATTCCTCACTACGGCGCGACTTTTCTCGGCGCTGCCGAGGCCGCCTACGACTTTGCTCTGGAATATTTGAGTTCTCAAAAAAAAGATAGTGACCCGTATGTTCTTCATCACATCGCCGAGATGTCGGTCAACGTCGAGACGGCGCATCTGTGGTTGCGGCACGTGTCGAAGATGTGGGAGACCGGCAGATGCGCGGAAGCGCAAATTGCCGGCAGCCGCGCCCGGCACGTGATCGAGCATCTGGCGGAAGCTACGGTCAAGCACTGCATAAGAGCGTGCGGCGCGCGCTGCTTGAATCGCCCAAGCCCGCTCGAACGCATCTACAGGGACTTGTCTTTCTATGTTCGTCACGATAACGACGATCATGTATTGGCCACCATCGGCAAGGAAATCCTCGGGCAACCTCACGACCCGTCATTCTATAAACCCTAAGCTGGCTCGACGAATGAAATGAAATGAGCCTTTCTCCCTTTACTTATCGACAGCAGAGCATTAGATGAATACTGAGGGTCAAAAATCCAGTTCAAGGATATGGAGGCTCGGACTCGGCTACTGCATTTTCTACACACCCTACAACGTCGGCGGCTGCGAAGACAATATGCCTCGACCCATATGGTGATATAGAAGATCCGCTAAGCGCCGGGCTTGGAGCCTTTCTCGATTTCGCGAGAAGAATTCAGGATTTGATCCGCTTTCTTTTTGATGAGCTGAGCTTGCAAGCACAGTTCTAGAATAGCCTGCCTAACCGGAGTGAATGAGTACTCCGACGTGAGATTCAAAGGAGAAGTCCAGTCATGACGGTACGAAACATCTATCTCAAAATCGAAACCATTCCCGATTACTCTCCCGTTTCTCCGGACGAGGATGTCTCGCCCCCAATCGAATACGAGCGTGACTGCATGCGTAACGCAGGACACGAAGACACGACCATTCCGCTGGACGAAGTGAACGCGCGGCGGTTGACCGCACTGGTCTACCGTGAGTACCTCGATCCAGGATTCTTCGTGCCTAAGCCCGATAGGTTGATCGTGGCCGACATCAACGAGCCTGCGTTCGACCGTCGCGTGCCGGGAACCGTCATCTATGCCCTCCCCGGAACTCGACTATGCATTCACGTCAAGAACGCGGACACCGAACGACACAGCTTTCACCTTCACGGGCTCGAATGTGGTATCGACTCCGATGGCGCGTGGCCCTTCGGCACCAGTAGCCTCGATGGTCGCCGGTCTGACGATATATGCCCTGGCCAGACGTGGATCTATAGCTTCAACGTCACCGTCGACATGATTGGTGCGTGGCCGTTCCACGACCATTACCGGCGTATCGAAGCCAGCGTCAATCGCGGCCTGTTCGGCGGACTCGTCGTGCTGCCAAGCGAACTCTTCGACGATTTGCCGTGCTTTCCGCTGCCAACCGGCCTCGACGATCTAATCAAGGCCGGAATCGAGCCGCCTCAACTTCGTGGCGGCATCGCTCCTATTCGGAAAGCGGATGACGAGGTGCCAGAGGCCCTGATCCCGCACCTGGCGGTGCTTGACGAAAACGTTCGCGCGCCGCAGATCGCGGTCATTCCGAAACCGCCTAAGCCGCTGCACGTGCCCTTGTTCTTCCATCTCATGAAGGGCCCGCGCGAAACCCCTGTGTTTCAAAGCACGCCGCTGAATCCGCCGATCAGACGCCGGCGGGGCGGCACGTTCACGTCGCCGGTGTTCTCGTTTCCGGCGGTCTACCATTATTTCTGCGGCATACGGGGCCCTGGCATGGCGGGGACTGTCGAGGTTAAAGCGGGCGGCCCGACTCAGGTCGCCATCACCATCGTCGATGATCAGTTCATTCCAGCCAATGTCATTGTGGGTATTGGCGGAAAAGTAATTTGGACTAACAACGGGCCAGGCATCCACAGTGTGGTCGAACGCGGCGGTCAGAATCTGCCGTCGTTATGTTTCAACGGTCGATCATTCGTAGGCAACTCGCCGACCATTCTCGCTGAATCGGGACAGAAGATTCGCTGGTATGTCTTCAATCTCGATCTGGGCGGCAACTGGCACAATTTCCATCCACACGGTCAGCGGTGGCATGTCGCCGGCCAAACCGTAGACACTCGCAGCCTAGGGCCTGGTGAGTCGTTTGTTGCTGAGACCCTTGCGCCACAGGTCTTGCTGCTGCCGCCTGAAATCCAGGACTATCAAGATCCAAACTATCGACCAGCCAACGCCAGGCCGTTCAAGCTGCGCGGTGATTACTTGTTTCAATGTCACTCCGAGCGAGATATGACGCAGGGACTCGCCGGGCTGGTGCGTTCGACGCAGACCGTGTGGCTGACACCTGAGGACGCCGCCAGGCTCCAGGCGGGAACGGGACTGCCGCTGGATCCGGGCGACAACGATTGTCCGGCCTTTGACCCCGACCGTTGCTCCAACGCCGTAACCGGCAAGTGGGAGCAGTTGCCCGGCCTGCCGGAAGTCACTTTCATGCATGCTTTGCTGCTGGCCAAGACGCAAAAGGTTTTGTTCTGGGGCTACGGCCCGCGAGCCGACCAGTCGCGGGTTTGGGATCAAGCCACAGGCGTCTACTCGCAGCCGACCAACCAGCCTCAGGCCATAAGTGCGGACGAGAATCTGTGGTCGTGCGGCCACGCCTACTTGAACAATGCGGCAGGAACCATCCTGGCGCTCGGCGGCTACTTCCAGCCGCCCTCGGCACCGCTGACGACAGACACCGAGCGCCGCGCATTCCTGTTCGACCCGCCGACTTTGACGTGGTCGCACGCCGGAGAACTCAATGTGCGGCGGTTCTATCCGACAAGCCAGACGCTGGCCGACGGACGTGTCCTCGTGCTGTTCGGGCAGAACACCACCAGCGGCACCCCAAGCGCCTCTCTCGAAATCTACACACCCGGCGGCGCGGGTAGCTGGTCAGCGCCAAAGGCGCTGCCGTTTAACTACTTCTACTATCCGTGGACTTTCCTATTGCCGAACGGCGACCTCTTCGTCGCCGGGCCTCAGAAGCCTGCGCGGCGCTTCAATCCGGCGGCAGCCGTGATCGTTGACGATCCTGCCAAGCAGTTCAATCAGATCTTCTCTCAGCGCGGCGTAAACATGGATGGCACGGCGGTCTTGCTGCCCATGCGGCCACCCGCTTATGAGCCGCGCGTGCTGATCGCGGGAGGAGCCGGGGCCGACACGCAGCAGTCGGCAGAGTGGATCCATCTTGCGGCGGCCACCCCTGCATGGCAGGCATTGCCGGATATGAATATCGCCCGCGATAAGGTAAATTCGGTGCTCTTGCCTGATGGCCAGGTGATGATTGTCGGAGGGACAGTGACGCCGCTGCCTGATGGCGGGCCGGTTGAACTGTTCGATCCCGAAGATCCCACCGCAGGCTTTGAAGTGGGGCCATCGATGCAGTTCGTTCGCGGCTACCACTCGGCTGCTCTGCTGTTGGCAGACGGCAGCGTGCTGGTGGGCGGTGATCCGAACGGCGGCACTACGCCTAACGAGCGTTACCTGCCGCCTTACTTCTTCAAGACGAGGCCGACGATCAACAGCGCGCCGGCCACCATAGGATTTGGCGCTAACTTCGCGATCAACACGCCGGAAGCGGCTGCCATTTCCGAGGTAGTCCTGATACGACCCGGAGCAGTTACTCATGCCTTTAACCAATCGCAACGCTACGTCGGCTGTGCGATTGTCAGCCGCGCCGGAAGCTCGGTTCAAGCGACCGCGCCTCCAAATGGCAATGTGGCACCTCCGGGTTACTATTTGCTCTTTGTAGTCGATGCTGATCGTGTGCCCTCTACAGGGCTCTGGATCAAGCTAGGCTGAGTTCGACATCACGAACAAGCAAACAAGCGTGAGAATAACCCTGGTAACATCCACTATCGGCGGCGGCGGCGCGGAGCGCGTCGCTGCGACCATGGCGAATTACTGGGCGGCAAAGGACTGGGAAGTTACGATATTGACCACATTCCGTGGCGATCCGTCGTCAAATTATGACCTGCATCCAGGTGTCACGCATCTCCACGCGGGAGGCCAGCAGGTCAATAATTTGACGATGGATTTGCGAGAATCAGCGGCGCTGCTTGATTTTATAAACGGTTGCTCTCAACCTGAGCGCTATGTTTTGATGCCGCAAGTTCCTCACCTCCTCAACCTGCGAAGGACGATTCTCGGCACAAGACCGGAAGTGGTGATTTCGTATATGGACTTCAACAACAACTGCGTGCTGTCGGCGACTCGCGGGTTGGGCTTGCCGGTGATCGTAACGGAGCACTGCGATCTGAACCATAATTTTATCGCCGAAGGATGGGCGCGTCTTCGCCGCCGGTTGTATCCGGAAGCCAATTATGTCACGGTGTTGACCGTAGAATCACTGGGCTACTTTTCATCGGTTGCGGGCATTCGAGGTCGGATCATTCCGAACCCCTTGACGCCGTCGGCGGTTTCAAGCTTTGATGAAGTACCGCAGGAGAAGAAAGGCAAGACGCTGATGGCTATGGGCCGGCTGTCGAACGAAAAAGGGTTCGATTTGCTGCTCAGTGCCTTCGCTGTGGTCGCCGCCAGGCATGCCGAATGGACGCTGGAGATTCTCGGAGAAGGGCCGCTTCGCCCTCACCTTGAATCGCGCGTTCGAAAGCTCGGTCTTACGGAGCGGGTGCGAATCCCAGGGTTCACGCGCCGCCCCTTCGCCGCGCTGCGCCGTGCAGACCTGTTTGTTCTGTCATCGCTGTGCGAAGGCTTTTCTAACGCGCTTCTCGAAGCGATGGCCTGCGGCGTTGCAGTCGTGAGTTTCGATTGCCCAAGCGGGCCGCGCCACATCATTCGCAATGGGGTTGATGGAATACTTGTGCCGCCGCAGAACGATAAGGCGATGGCGGCGGCTTTAGACAGACTGATGGGAGATGAAGCCGAGCGTAAGCGGCTCGCCGAAAGAGCCCCGGAGGTCGCCGAGCGTTTCGGGGTTGAAAGAGTAATGAACATGTGGGAAGAGCTAGTCGTCGATTGCGCGAAGCGTACTGAAGCGCGAGTTGTTTGACGATGAGCAGAAAGGGAGGCCCAAACTGGAATTTCCGAATCGCCCGATGAGGATACGCTACGTTGCAGGTACGATGATTCGTAGGGCTAAGTCCGAGGCTCGCCTCGCGACCATCTGTTCGAGTATGGCCCTATCGATCATCGTGTTGCTGGCTGGAGCATTTCATCAGAGTTACGCACAAGACAAGAGCAAAACAGCGCCACCGCAAAACCATTCTGCGGCCTCGGCGGCGACTCCACAGACCTACACGCAAGAAGGTGTCTCCGTCGAATTCAGCATCGAACCGGTTGCTTCTGGAAGAGTAAAAACGACAGACCTGTTAGCGGATTCAGAGGCGACGATTCGATTCAAGGTTGTCGATGTCAATGGCGGCAAGGGGCTCAGCAATCTTCGTCCCGCTGCCTGGATTGATCCGCGCGAGGCGGTGCGTTCGACCGATGCCAGAGAGTGCCGCCAGAAGATCCAATCATTTTTGCAACACAGCTTCAATAAGCGCGCCAGCATCGATCTCAACACCTACTTCGTCCTGGCTCTGAATCACGAACCCAACATTTCAGTTATAGACCCGCTCTCCGGGTTCGGAGGATCCAAACTGTACACGCTGGTGCCGCTAGCGAGTCCCGGAGCAGATTGGGAGTTGAGCGCCGACAAGAAGCGGCTCTATGTGTCTATGCCGCTATCGGGACAGGTCGCGGTGATTGATACGATCACCTGGAAGGTGATCGCTAACCTGGACGCGGGAGCCAAACCAACACGTATTGTCTTGCAGCACGACGGTAGATACCTGTGGGTGGGAAACGACGCCGCTCAAGAACTTGGCGGCGGGATCAGCGTCATTGACACCGTTACGTTAAAGATCGTCGCTCAACTGAAGACGGGGACGGGGCACCACGAGATCGCGGTTGCCGAAGACGATAGCTTCGCGTTCATTACAAACAAGCAGGACGGAACGCTGTCCGTTATAGATGTGCGGAAGCTCGCCAAGGTCAAAGAGATCAAAATCGGTTCGCTTCCCGTAGCGCTCTCTTTTTCTCCGCTGAGCAAAGCGATTTATGTCGCTAACGAAGGTGACGGAACTATCGTTGCCGTTGACAGCTTGCGCCACGAAATCCTGGCGCGCATGAAAGCCCGTCCCGGACTTCGAGCGATCCGCATCCTGCCCGATGGCCGCTTTGGGTTTGTCGTGAACCCGGCGACAAATGCCGTGTACATTTTCGACGTATCTTCTAACCGCCTGCTTCATACCGTTCCCGTCGGGCCGGCCCCTGACCAAATTACCTTCACCAAGCAATTCGCTTATGTGCGCTCGGCTGCAAGCGCCTTCGTCACCATGATCAAGATTGGGGATTTCGAAAAAGCAGACGAGCAAGTCGCCGTCACCCACTTTCCCGCCGGCGAGAAGGCTCCCCAAGAGTCTCCTGCAATCTCGCTCGCCGACATCATGGTTCCGGCTCCCGAAGAAGGCGCGGTACTGGTAGCGAATCCGGCTGACAAGATGATCTACTATTACACGGAAGGTATGGCTGCGCCGATGGGAAGTTTTCAGAATTATCGCCGCGATGCCAAAGCCCTGCTTGTCCTGGATAATAGTTTGACCGAGGCCGCGAGCGGAGTATACACAACAACCGTGCGACTCGGCGGGCCAGGCCACTACGACGTAGCCTTTCTGCTCGATTCCCCGCGTCTGGTCAATTGCTTCGACATCACGGTCGTTGAGAATCCCGCAGTGCCCCGACAAGCGGCGGTCGCAATCAAGATTCAGCCGCTATTAAAAGATACGGTCGGTCGGATTGGGGAAAGCTATAATCTGCGTTTCAAGGTGATCGATTCAACCACCAATGAACCGAAGAGCGATCTCAAAGATATGGGGGTGCTCGTATTTCTCGCGCCGGGCGTTTGGCAGCAACGCGAATGGGCGAAGGCCGTCGGCGATGGGATTTACGAGATGAGCTTTGTGCCACCGCAAGAGGGCGTGTACTATGTCTACTTTCAGTGCCCTTCGCTGGGCGTCCATTTGAACCAATTAAAACCCCTGATTCTTCAGGCCATAAATAAGTGACCGGGTTTCCAGATGAAGCGACGAGGTACAGGTCGTTCGCAATGGCGCTACGGAGAATTCGCTATGAATGGAAGAAGAGTATTTTCGACTACTGTTTGGACAGCATGCAGAAAATGTCTTTCTGTCTGTATGCTCACCATCATTGTTTTGTGCTTCGGGCCGCGATTGGCTGTAGCGCAAGAGAGAGATCACAGCCCCGCGAATCCGGCTGGTATTACTCAAGAAAGCGCCGCCAATCAACAATCGGCTCCGGCGCAGCCTGAGCAATCGCCTGCCCATCATTACTTCACGGATGTGGTGCTGATCAATCAGAACGGCGAAAAGATGCGCTTCTACAGCGATCTCTTGAAGGGCAAAGTCGTCATCATCAACTCCTTTTTCGGGACTTGCCAGGGTGTCTGCTTGCCGATGAATCGCAATCTGGAAAAGGTTCAGGAGGCTCTGGGCGAGCACATAGGAAAAGACGTGCACATCATTTCGATCAGTGTTGATCCGCTGGTTGACACACCAGCCAGCCTGAAAGCCTATGCGAAGAACCTCCATGCGAGACCGGGTTGGTATTTTCTCACCGGCGATAAGCAGAATGTAGATTTTGCTCTGAACAAAATCGGTCAGTTTGTTAGCGATAAGCAGGATCACCTCAATATCTGGATCATCGGGAACGAGCGCACAGGGTTGTGGAAAAAAGCCCTTGGGCTCGCTCCAACCAGCGACCTGGTCAAGATTGTCGAGAGCGTGCTCAACGACCAGACCCAGTAAGTGAGACGGCGTTCATAACGGATTATGAGAAGATCAGCGGGCTTGAAGTGTCTTGTCTTACTGGCGGGCCTGGCGTTCTCTGTGGCGCTAGACAGCCGAGGCAGGGCGGAAGCAACCAGACAAGATCCGTTGACGCTTCGCGAGAGGCGCGGGAAACAGATTTATGTAAAAGGGACGAGCCCGTCCGGCAAGGAGATCCTCGCCTACCTCGGTGAATCGTCGCTTGAGGTGCCGGGGAGTTCGATGCCCTGCGCCAACTGTCACGGCCTTGATGGTAAGGGCAAGCCCGAAGGCGGCGTCACTCCGTCAAACCTCACCTGGGATGAACTGACTAAGCCTTACGGCTTAACCCACCCCGACGGTCGCAAGCATCCACCCTATACCGAGCGAGGGCTTGAGATTGCCATAACGCGCGGGGCGGATCCGGCGGGCAACAAATTGCGAAGCGTGATGCCTCGGTACTCCATGTCGCCCGACGATCTTGCGGATCTCATCGTGTATTTGGGCCGGCTCGGAAAAGATGCCGATCCCGGAATCAGCGAAAACAGAATAGTGATTGGAACAGCGGTGCCGGCAAGCGGCGCGCTGGCTGAAATGGGCCAGGCAGTCAGGGCGGTTACTGCGGCCTTCTTTGATGAGTTGAATGGTCAGGGTGGAATTTACAATCGCCGATTTGAATTGAAGATCGCCGAGACGGCTGAGACGCCGGCAGCAACGCGCGCCAACATCGACCGGCTAGTGACAACCGAGCAGGTGTTTGCTATGACCGGAGCGATCATTGCCGGATCCGAACGAGAGATTTTCCCGCTCATGGCGGAAAAGGAAGTGCCATTGATCGGCCCCTTCACGCTCTATCCTCAGATCAGCTTTCCGTTGAACCGCCAAGTCTTCTATCTCCTTTCTGGATTTGAAGGGCAGGCGCGCGCCCTGGTTCATTTCATGGCCAAGAAACCAGAGCTTAAAAATCCGCGAGTGGCAATTGTATCTCCTCAAAGCGAGATCAACACCAACGTTCTGAAAGCGCTCAATGAACAAAGTAAGAAGGATGGCCTGGGCCCGCTGCCGTCCTACGATTACACGCCGGGACAATTCAATATTGCGGGCACCATAAAGCAACTCATCCAGACGAGTCGAGATGTCGTGTTTTTCTTGGGCAGTGGTGAAGAGGCTCTGTCCTTCATGAGAGAAGCCGACAAGTCAGCGTGGTTCCCTCATATTTTCTTATTAAGCCCCAACGGTAGTGCGGAAGTTTTCGGAGCGCCGGTGGGCTTCAATCGCAAGGTCTTTTTCCCATTCCCCACATCGCCTGCCGATCAAACCGCAGAAGGTATCGGAGAATTTCGCGCACTGGCCGAAAAGTATCATCTGCCGGCTCACCATCTGGCCGCTCAGATATCCGCCTATAGTGCGGCAAAGGTACTGGCCGAGGCGTTCAGGCGCGCTGGTAAGGACGTGAGCCGCGAAAAGTTGATTCAGACTCTAGAGGGATTGTACGAGTACCCGACCGGGCTGACGCCGGCGATTACTTATGGAGCCAATCGGCGCATCGGTGCGATGGGAGCATACGTCGTGACGATTGATCTGGAACATAAACAATTTTTGCCCGCGAGCGGATGGATCGATATCGATTAGCTGGGCACGAACTCCGTGAGTGGTGGCCTATCTCGTATGGAGAAGCATCAATGTTGATCAGAGTGTCTGTCGTGACTCTTATTTTGATATGCGTGAACGGGGCAATTGTCGCGGCTGGCACGAATGGCGCGAAGACCCGGCAGAAACAGCAGCAGAAGGCCGCCCGTTATGCGTGTCCGATGCACCCAGCGGTCACATCAACCAGGCCCGGCAAATGTCCGAAGTGCGGCATGGCTCTAAGATTGGTCACGGATACTGGCGATAAGCCCGATGCAGATGCTGCTCGCGCCAGCAACCCTGCGGGCGAAGAATCGCTGGATTTCCCCTCTATCGTATCATCGCGGATTCCGGATATTCGGGTCTATGATCAAAATGGCAAGCCGCTCGACTTTTACAGCGATCTGGTTAAAGGCAAGACCGTCGCCATCAATTTTATCTTTACGACCTGCACAACGATCTGTCCGCCCTTGACCGCAACGTTTCGTAGAGTCCAGCAGGATTTAATGGGAAGCGCGCTTAACATACAATTAATTTCCATCAGCGTCGATCCGACTATTGATACTCCTGAGAGGCTCCATGAGTTCGCGGCAAAGTTCAAGGCCGGACCCGGATGGACGTTTGTAACCGGCGAAAAAACTGATATCGACTCGCTACTTCAGGCTCTGGGAGCGGCAGTGGCCGACAAGAATGATCACACGCCAATGATTTTGATCGGTAATGATCGCGCGGGCTACTGGACGAGAAGCTACGGACTCTCATCGCCGGAAGCGCTGGTGAAAGTCATAGCTGAAGCTGCGAGCCGCAAATAAGGCTCCTTGACTTGAGAGATTTCTAATCGCGCGACTTCGCGTCGTTCAGGTATAGATGCTTGAATTTGGCTTGCTCCCTTTAAGGATGCCTGCCAAATGATAATTCGCCCGATGGAAACTTTTCCTTGACAGAGAAAGTTAGAAGAATTACTGTTCGCTAGACAAAGATCGTTACGGCATTACCCACGTAGGTTGTTGGCGTTCCGCTAGCGAGTTCTGTAGTGCTCGTTAGGTTTACTCTTGGCCCTTTAACCAGGTCGAACCGATTTCTTCAGCGCGTGATTTTCGTCCTGGGGCAAACCAAAGGAGAGATATCCATGCTTGGCCATAAGAATCTCCGCGCAAATCTATTCAGTTACCTAACAGTGTTTTTCCTATTTTTGTTGAGTGCCGGCTTGGCAGGCGCTCAAACCCCAGTGGGATCCGCAGATAAAGCAGGGGCGGCGGCTACGCCGACGGAACCAGGATCTAGCTCGACTGCTACTAAGGCCGAAGCGAGCAGCCTCACGGAGGATCCGGGAAAAGTTGCGGCGGACCCGGCTAAGTCTGAAGCTCAGCCGGTGGATGCCAAAGCCGAGAGCCCGAAGGGTCAGCCCGCGTCACCGGCACCCGCTGCTCAATGCAAACGAACAATCAATGCCAATGTGATGGCGATACCCCAGCCCATCATGCTCAACCGTCTGGGCGCAGCAATTCCCGATGGGTTGATCTTTGCTCTCAAAAGCGATGTGGACACGACCAGCAATCGCCTGAAGGCCGACAAACGGCCCCGCCCGCTGGTGCTGCGTGCGAATGTCGGAGACTGCCTGAAGATCACTTTTCAAAATTCAATACCGGTGACCAAGTTTACCACTACAACCGGGGTCACTCCCGATGGCCCTGTGGCTCCGACGGCTACGACAGAGGTGTCCTTGCATATTCAAGGAATGGAATGGGTGACCGGTACGCAAGACGACGGGTCATTTGTCGGGGTCAATCCCACAAGCCTGGCAAACCCTCCCGGCACTAATCCGATTCCACCGCAGACCTATACGCTCTATGCCAAGAACGAGGGAACTTTCCTGCTCTACACGACGGGAGATAGCGCGTTAGGCGGCCAACTTGGTAGAGGGCTTTTCGGCGCGCTGAATGTCCAACCGGAAGGCGCTGAATGGTATCGCAGTCAGGTAACGGCTGATGATTTGAATCTCGTCACGACCGGACATACGGCGGACGGTCATCCGATTATCAAATATGATGCGGTCTATCCGGCGGGTCATCCGCGTGCCGGTCAACCGATTCTCAACATGCTGGACGCCACCAATATGCCGCCCGCCAACTTCAACCTCGTGCACAGTGATCTGACCGCCATCATTACCGGCCCAAAGGCGGGAAGATTTCCTGGCACCACTGGCGTGAACAATCCGGAGCCTCCGTGCAACGCGGAGCATAACCCCGCGCTGAAAACTGCCATAGATCCGCTGTTTTGCTCTAACCCTGCGTCACCGGATCGCAAGCAACCCTATCGCGAGGTAACGGTCATCTACCACGACGTTATAGCGGTAACGTCGCAAGCTTTCCCTGTCTCGAATGAATTGGCGATGACCCTGAATGCGGGGGCCGATGGTTTTGCCATCAACTACGGCACTGGCGGCATCGGCGCTGAGGTCTATGCCAATCGCATAGGCGTCGGCCCAATGGGCGATTGCGTTGATTGTAAATTTGAGGAGTTCTTCCTGAGCGCCTGGACAGTCGGGGATCCCGCCATGCTTGTAGACAGGCCGGCGAACGCCAAGAATCAGCCGCCGCCGCCGCCGTCACCAGCCCAGCCGACGGTTCCTTCAACGTCAGCATCCCAATGGCCATGTTCGACTGCGGATTTTGAAGGTACGACAACTCAACCACCGAACCCGGCTTGCGCGAACTCCCGTATGCCTACTTACAATGGCGAGCCTTACACGCTCGCCCCGCTGGCGAAAGCAAAAAGGGTGTACTATTCGGATGACCCTTCCAACGTCTATCACAGCTACATCAACGATCACCTCAAGTTCAGGATTCTTCATGGCGGTGCGGCTGCTGGTGTGACCCATGTGCATCATCAGCACGCCCACCAGTGGCTTCAATCGCCCAACAGCGATGAGAGCAGTTACCTCGACAGCCAGATGATCAGTCCGGGCGCGAGCTACACGCTTGAGATGGTCTATAACGGCAGCGGCAATCGGAACAAAGTGGTGGGAGATTCGATCTTTCACTGCCATTTCTACCCGCACTTCGCCGCAGGTATGTGGGCGATGTGGCGGACACACGACGTGTTCGAGAACGGGACTTATGTCTACCCTCAGGGCAAAACGATTAATAACGTTGATGTGAGCGGGCAGGCCGTTCCTGGGTCGCGCGCCTTGCCGGACGGCGAAATCGTCAACGGCGCACCCACTCCGGCGCTGGTGCCAGTGCCGACTCTGCCGATGGCTCCGCTACCAGCTTACGCACAGATCAAGACGAATGTCACCGTTCAAGGCGCGCCGACCACTTCGGGCGGCCAGGTGGTTATTGGAGGAACCTGCGCCGAACTCCAGGCGAATGGTTTCACTGTCACCCCGGCCTGCAATCCCGCATCGACGACGATACTAAACGGCACCGTGGTCAGCAGCCAGTTCAACGGCACGCAGATGACGGGCACCTTTAAACAGTCGCCTGGAAACGCTCTCTTGAATCCAGGTTTTCCGTACTTCATCCCAGGAATCGCCGGCGCACGCGCCCCGCATCCGCCGCTGGATTTCGCACCGGACGGAGCCGGGGGAGTCCTGGACGGCGGCTTGCCACGGCATCTGGTCGCCGGTGGTTCGATCTCTTACGAGCGCCACACGGCGTTTGATTGGAGCAAAGACGTTGACACAGTGAACGCTGTCAAATTGCCTGAAGCCGGAACGCCAGTCGAACTCGCCGCGATAACTTTCTTCAAGCAGCGATGTCATACGACCTTCCTGCCAAATGGAACGCCTAGCAATTGCTCGCCTTCCGGGTTCATCGTGAACGGCTTGCCGCTGGGCCCGCAGCACGGTGCGCCTTTTGCCGATCCGGCGGTTGACGATGCAGGGAAGGCGGTCGGTCTCAAACGCACGTATAAAGGCGCAGCCATTCAATTGGATGTCACCTTTAATAAAAAGGGCTGGCACTTTCCGCAGCAACGCATTCTGACCTTGTGGGATGATGTTGGGCCCACTCTAGGCTACAATGGTGGTTCGGGTGGACGTAAGCCTGAGCCGTTGTTCTTCCGAGGCAACTCTGGAGATGTAATCGAGTACTGGCATACAAACCTGGTGCCCAACTACTATCTGGTCGATGATTTCCAGGTTCGCACGCCCACAGACATTCTCGGCCAACACATCCATCTGGTGAAGTTCGACGTGACCTCTTCTGATGGAGCGGGTAACGGCTTCAACTACGAAGACGGTACGTTCAGTCCGCAAGAAGTGCAAGAGATGATTCATGCGATCAACAACAGCGCAAGCAAGGGATTTCTGAATGCGCCAAACCAACCGCTGACACCAACGCCGCCGCCGAGTGAGATCTACAACTGCGCTAACAATCCCAATGACCCGCGTTGCCAGGCTTGCGCACACAACTGGACGCCGACTTATCGCCCGCAATGCCAGAGCTGGCTGGGCGCGCAGACAACGATTCAGCGATGGTATCTCGATCCTCTCGTGGACGATTCGGGTGTCGACCGTACGATGCGAACTGTCTTTACTCACGACCACTTTGGCCCGTCTACGCACCAACAAGCCGGTCTCTATGCCGGACTTTTGATCGAGCCCAAAGGGTCTACCTGGAAGAACTCGGAAGATGGCACGGTTATGGGTCGCCCGGCGACTCAGCCTCCCATACGTCCCGATGGAGGCCCGACCAGTTGGAAGGCCGATATCTGGACAGGGACGAATAACAATGCGAGTTATAGGGAATTCGCGCTGGAGTTTCAGGATTTGCAGCTAGCCTATGCGACGGCTGCCATCGGTGCAACTCATCCAATAACCGCGCCGAATCCTAATCCGAGCCTGGGATGGAGAGACCCTGATTTTGCCATCAATCCGGCTCGCAACGGTTCCAACCAGGTGCAACCGAGACTCATCAGCACAGGTAATTCACCGCCGACGGGCACGCAGTCGCTGAATTATCTCAGCGATCCGATCCCCTGGCGCGTCGGACAGTTCGGTGACATGTCATATGCCTATGACAACACCCTCAAGTTGGCAAGCAATGCGCCGCCAAACGGCGATCCTATCACGCCCTTGCTGCGCGCTTATCAGAACGATAACGTGCAAATCAGGGTGCTGGTGGGAGCACACGTGTTTGCCCATCAGTTTAATCTGGAGGGCCCAACCTGGTTTGCCGAGCCGTCGTGGAAGAATTCCGGCTATCGCAGCGCCCAGGCGATGGGGCTCTCGGAGCACTTTGAGTTACTCTTTAAGGTGCCGCCTTCTTCAGCGCCAACAATCGCACGCAAATGTCCTGACGGCATGTCGCAGGCGAATTGCGTCGACTACTTGTATAGTCCCAGCCTGGATGAAACCGGTGTTGCGAACGGGCTGTGGGGTCTCTTCCGCAGCTATGACCCGACGGTAACCGCTACCAAGTTGCAGCCGCTTCCGAACAATGCCATCAATGCGAACGCGCCTGTGACCTACGCGACTTGCCCGACAACGGCGGTCAAACGAGTCTTTAATGTTGCGGCGGTCACCGCGCAGAACGCTCTGTCGGTCGTTAGTCCGGTTCCGGGCTCGAATCCTGCGGTTGGCCAAATTGTCTTTAACAGCCGAGGAGGGACACTCAACAGCACGAACGGTGTACTGTACGTCCGGGCAGAAGACCTGGATGCTCAAGGAAAGCTAAAGCCCGGTGTGCCTGTCGAGCCGCTCATCTTGCGCGCGAATGCCGGAGACTGCATTGAGGTGAACCTGACCAACGTGCTGGCGCAGAATTCTTCCGTGTTCAATCAGAATTTTGTGTTTAGCCCGCCGTTCAGTAACGTGCCGGTCCAGAGTAAGATGTCCAGCTACGTTGGATTGCATCCGCAACTTCTCAGCTACGATGCCGCGACGAGCTATGGCTTCGATGTCGGCTGGAACCACCAGGGACGACCGAGCCAGGTGGCGCAATTCGGCGGCGGCAATACCATCAAATACACCTGGTACGCGGGCAAGATCGACAGAGCCAGTAATGGAACGCTCACTTACACCTCGGTCGAATTCGGGTCGCTCAACATTTTCCCTTCAGACCAGTCATTCCAAGGCATCAACGGTTTGTACGGGTCAATGATTATCGAACCTCAGGGATCTACGGCGATGTGCGATGCGAAGGATAACTCAGGTAATTTGATACAGGTGCCATGTGATCCAACTTCTGGTTTCGACCCCAGCACGGTTAAGGATTATACGCGTGCTTCGGGAACGATTACGCTGGCGGACAAAACAACGAAGTTCAGGGAGTTCGCGTTGATGATTAGCGACAATCTACTGATTTCGGGTGGCAATAGCAGCGCGGTCAATTACCGAACGGAACCTCGGAGTTTCCGCTTTGGATGCGGACTCGGAGATCTCTCCTGCATGAAGTCTGACCAGTTGATCCAGAAACAACTCAGCGGCAACCCTCAAACCTGCACAACGGTCGGACAGGTTAATGATCCTCAAACGCCGCTTTTCACTGCGGGGATTGGTGAGACGGCGCGCTTTCGCATGACGCATCCGTTTGGCACAGGCACCTCTCAGGTGTTTACCCTGCACGGTCACGACTGGCAGCGGAATCCTTATAAGAGTGATTCACAGGCGATTGGCGATCAAAGCCTTTCGCAGTGGCTGGGTTCGCGAGACAATCACGGCTCGACGGATCATTTCGATCTGGTCGTGAATAAGGCAGGAGGGGAATGGGGACGGCCTGGTGATTATCTGTACACGGTTTTTATTCCCAATCAGCAGGCTGTCGGCGCATGGGGCATCTTCCGGGTTGGCCCCAAGGGATCATCGCAGGCTACGCCTGCTTGTAATCCAACGCTGCCGACGACCCAGTATCCCCCTCCGGGGAATGCCGAGGAGCGCTTCATCAGGCAACCGGTTAACAAGAGCCCCAAACCATGATGGAGACTTCAATTGCGGCTCATGAACAGAGATCTCCCAGGGCACAGGAATCGTGCTTGACCTGTTGCCGCCTGGTCGTGACCGCTGATGGTGTCGGCGTTTTTTGATGGACAATCATGATTACTTAATTCAGATTGAAGGAGGAAGGCTATGGGAAGCATGAGACCCAAGGGGGGCGGCAAAGGTGGCGGCGGCAAGGGCGGCGGCGGCGGTAAAGGCAAAGGTTGGAAGGGCAAGGGCGGTAAAGGCAAAGGCGGCGGTGATAAGTACGGGCCACAAGATACCGTCATGGTCATACTCAAGAGGTACGTAGCCCTCGACCTGCTCAACGCGCTGATCGTCGCGCTCGGAGTTGTGCCACCCGCAAAGAAAAAGAAGAAAAAAGGTAAGAAGAAAGACGGCGGCGGCAAGAAACATGGCGGCGGCAAGAAATACGGCGGCGGCAAGAAATGGGGCAAGCCAGCCGGTGGCGGCAAAAAAACTGGTGGCGGCAAACCTGCCGGCGGTGGCAAGCTGAGTGGCGGTACTAAGACAAAATCGCGGCGGTAACAAAGCGAATAGTAACGCGCTAGTACACACAGGCTTGCTCAAAGAATTCAATCGGGATAGGGGCAATGAACCCCTGTAACGACACTTAGTGGTCGTTAGGGGTTCGTTTTGCCCTCGCCCTAGCTGAAATGTGAGATATGAAAGCCATTGGAGCGAACTCGCGCGATTCTAGCCAGAATCAATTACTCAAACTTCTCACCTCTGAATTCGATGATGCTCATCAGGCGTTTGATTTGTTCGACGAATTCCTGCGGCATAGCAGTTACAACGATAGCCTTTGTCGGAGGCTCCTCTCGGTTGCAAAACAGAAAACGGGAGCCGCCTGGGCTATCAGGCGGCTGGCCATACTAATGCTCGAACATCAAATACTGAAACTTGATCCCGACAATCTAGACGAATTCGATTTTCTACTCACTCAACTAAATCTCAAACGGGCGCTCGGCCCTAGCCATGAAATTGTGAATTCGGTGCTGCGGGAGGGCTATTCTACAACCGATTTCCGCCAGTTCTTTACTGAGCTTCGACGCAAACTCGAAAGATCGAATCGCGTGCACCATAGAATTAGAGGAAGGGGAACGCCCGACACCGCTATACGCGAGTTCATCGAACTATCCCGCCGCGACTGCAAACTAACTCTTGCACGCTACCTGGTCACCCCTGATGAAATCGTTGACGAGATTTTTAAACAAGTGCAAGTTACCGACGGAGTGAGAGACCTGGATCTTTCCCAGGATTCATTTGTGGAAGCTGAATTGACTCGCGCCATGAGCTCATTGCCTGACTATGAGGCCAACATCCTGAAGAGGCTTTGCGAGACTGCCAATGTGTATTGGGTTTCGGAATCGACCAGTTCTGAACTCAACTCCCTTGTAGAGTACCCGATAACGACGGTTGTCCTGGTTATTAAGCCTCCTGGCAGCGACATTGAATTCGAGATTAAGCGGGCCGGGCGAAAGGGCCACAACTCGCTGAACGTCGTTTATGCACGTAATGGCTATACGGTTCCGCCGTCACATCGGCTTGACGGCGGCTCTATGCAGTGGCTGTTGCGGTATGAGACCGACAGCGCGAGCAAGTTGGGCTTCATTTATCGCCACGTGCATGGCACCCAGGCTCCGATAGCCAGCTACATCTCCAGAACGACAGTTTATTCTGTTCCACTGCGAAAGGGGAAGGCGCAAACCCTAACGTACTTCACGGAGCCGCAGTTCTTTGGGAATAGATTTCGCGCGATGCGCGGCGCGATGGCCGAATCCATCAATGCTTTTAAGGTTGAAGGCGATGCTCACCTGCCGGATCTTCCAGGTGATTTAGGACTCACCGCGCAGTTCATAGGTCACGTCCAGCCCGCGCAATCAATTCTGTGCGGAACGAGTTCGTTTCGGCTGGACAAGCTCGCTGCCTATCTTACCAGCGACGGGCCAACGAAATATTTCAAAGAAGGACTGGCCGTCGCTTTCTCCAAGTGGGATGAGAGGCAGTTGGCGGATGAAATCTTAGAAGAGGCCCTGGGGGTTTACCTTCGTCCAGAGGTCAGATACCACGATTACGAACACTATCTGGAAGCGGCCTTTTCCGTAGCAGAAAATCGTGTCCGAGCTGATCGCATCTACTTATCTCTAGTACAACAAATCGCGCGGTTCTGGGGAACCTTGTTAGGCGTCAGAGGTCATTCCAGGGGGGAGTCATTTGTCGCAAGAAATGTCGGGTTGAAGAGTTTCTGGGACAGAGGCGAATGGAATGTGAGAATCATCTTCATGGATCATGACGCTTTGTCGTTTCCAGGGCCGGAGGAACAAATCTTTTACGTGTCCGGCGCTCTTCCTTGCATGAAAATCGACGAGCGTCATATCTGGGATCGTTCGACTCCGGAACGATTTGCCACCAGCGAAGTCGGCTATCTTCAAAGCATCTACCGGATTGGCAAGGATGTTGACGCGCAGGGTCAGGCATTGGCAGATGCGGAATGGCGAAATGCGTACAAGAAAACCCAGAACGAATTGTTGAAGAATCCAGGACTACAGTCACTCTTTAGCCGGAAATTTATAAATCGACTCCTTGATTGGGACACGGTCGTCGATGGCTACATTCGAACCAAGGATCACAAATCAACTGCGGCAACCTGGAAGCGAAAGATGAGAAAAATGCTTGACGCTAAGGGATACAAGAGCGTTACACTCGACTGCTACTTAGAATATATCGAGAAGAATTGGGAGCACTTGAAAACCTACTTCCCGCTTTACAAAGCGGAGGAGCCCGTCAGTTCTAACGAGGGCCATATTGCCGATGATCTCGTTGTTGCTTTGGATTCGCGTTGATATGTGCGAATCAAGCGTTGCTCACCTCGCCTTTCTCGAAAGATAGCAAGGTCCGCGCCGTGGCTACTATACTCTCCAGTCAACAACTCAGTGACTACGAACGCGACGGTATTATCTTCCCCATCAAAGTGTTTTCGACCGCCGAGGTATCGCTGTTCCGGCGTGCGCTCATGTCAATCGCCAACCTCTGTGGAGAAGGCTCGCTGAAGCGATTGGATGGCCTGCACCTGTTTTTCGATTGGGCTCATCGTCTGGTCACTCACGACGTTCTGTTGAACGCAGTTCAAGACGTGCTGGGGAGTGATATTTTGATCGACGGTACATTGGTCTTTTGGAAACCGCCTCAAGATTTCGGCTATGTATCCTGGCATCAGGACGCCTTGTACTCCGGCTGGCACCTAACCCCTACGACATCGGCTTGGATCGCCCTCACACCGAGTCAGCGATCTAACGGTTGCATGCGGGCGATGCCTGGATCACATAGGCAAGGGCTGCTGAAACATGGAAATGTCCCGGACGAATCTAATCTGTTATTCCGTGGCGAGCGAGTCATAATGGAGGTCGATGAAGCACGGGCGGTAGATGTCGTCTTGCAGCCGGGCGAGATGTCCTTGCATCAAAGCACCATCGTTCACGGGTCGAATCCCAATACATCGGATGAACCGCGAATTGGTTTTATCGTGCGATTCGTCACTAGCCGAGTGACGAATCGCGACAGACCGCTGCTGCGGGTTCGTGGCCAAACAGATTGCCGCCACCTTCGACTGGCTGAACCGCCGACTGTCAGGGATCAACAAGCCGCGCTTTCTGCCTGGCGTGCCTATAGCGGCTGCTAGGCGCTCTTAATCTTAGCTAGATGTAAAGCATGATTGGGGGATTGAAATACTCGAAACTGCCGCATCCACTCTAGCGACATAAAGGAGGCGGCCTGTTCTGAACCTGCTTCGTTCAATCCTCCGAGAATCCGAATGGTCTCACGGCTAACAAAGCAGCAGCAACTCATGCGCTCATTTCTCGTTCGCAAGGCGCTTTTCGTTAGATCAATCCCTCTCGTCGTGTTCGTGCGGCGAAGGTGAAGCGATTCGGCGTTGGTCAGGTCGATGATTTCACTGAACCCCGTCGCGCAATCGTAGCGTTCGCACATTCTCAAATTAGCCCGGATATCCAAAGCTTCTAGATAGATGTCGCTGTCTGAAAGGATTAGAAACTTCCTTCTCGGACTCGCGTGGCTAATCCCTGTATTAAAGCACCGTTCCCTATTAAAAGGGCCTTCATCTCGCAGAAAGACATAGGTGCAGTTTGGCGGTAGAGTCGCGGGGTTGATGGTAGGTTGAGCGCCTTGTTCGACAATTACCATAGCGATGTGCGATGAAAAGACCTCACTATAGTTGCGCACCAGATACATCTGATTCTCGGTAGCACTTCCCGACGGAGTGCTATCTCTATGTGCGAAGATGATCGTCGTGTCCATCAATAGGCGGTCTGCCTGTGGCCCGAATAACACCAACGATTCTTGTAAGTACCAATGGCGCTCAAGGCGATTCTGGGCGTCCGAATAATCAGTTTCTACCCAGGCTAAGTGCGGCATGAAACAGTAGCAGTTGAATTGTTGTTGCAAGACAAAGATGGCATCATCCACGACCGTTTCTGCCTTGCGGTTCAAGTCAATGAAGGCGTCAAAGACCGTCTCCCGCAAGGCATAGGCGTAGGTTGAATTCGCCATAGTGAGTCGGGAAATATTATCAACGATTGTGATTGGCTCATCCTTATGCAGAGCGCCGAAATACAACATGTGCCAGTCGCGCGGCAATTGTCTGAAGTATGTCCTAAACTTTTCCTGTAAATGAGGATCAAAAACAACGTCATCTTCGAAGATGAGCACCGCAGGCAGGCCACGTCGTCGCGCATCACAAACTACCTGCAAATGACTGAGTAAACATCCATAAGCGCCTGACGTATAAACCCAGTCCGCAGGTATATCCAGAGTGTCGCCGTCCAATGCCGGGAATCGGCGAACCGAGTGAATTCCATGCTGATCGAGTTTGCGCTGCATCTGTTTCCAGCGATCTGGCCTTCGGTCGAGATTGATGCATATCTTATGTGGGAAGGCTTCGTTGATTCCCAGATCGTGTCGGTTTGTTATGGCTCTATTCATCCTTTTACCACGCAATTCTTTGAAGAGGAGCAAAGGACGCCGCTCAGGCCGGCGTAAACGCTGATCAGCCTCGCAAATTGTATTACGATTGCGGCTCCTCCTCAACGGGTTGACGAGAGACGAGGCGCATTATAGATGCTGTTTATATCACAATTCGAGGCGTTCCTGTTGACGGTTGACAACCCATCTCTTACACTGTGCTCAACTAGCCCAAACGGGGTTGTGACAAAACCATGGTCAAATGCGAGATTGCTGTTCTTACTGAAAAACAGTTGGCGGATTATGAGGAATTGGGGTTCGTTCACTCAATTCCGATTCTGTCGGAGAGTGAAGCTCAGAACTACACTGCCGAAGTCGACGCAACATGCCAAGCCCTTGGCGGTCGCGTTGCACGGCTTGACGCGGCGCACTACTTTTTTCGCTGGGCGTGGGATCTAAGCACGCACCCGCGTCTGCTGAATTGTATGAGACAACTTCTCGGCCCCAACATCTTGCTCAAATCGACGAGGTTGTTTTATAAGCACGGGGGGAGCGCTTCTTTCGTCGGATGGCACCAGGACGGCATCACCGAAAGATTGCAAGATGCTCAGGTTCCGGCGATCTGGCTTGGGCTGACCGCCGCTACCGTAGAAAATGGTTGTCTGCGCGTCGTGCCCCGGTCGCACCGGCTTGGTCTCGTTCCGCATGACGAACTCCTCGATTCCGACAACCTGACCGCTCAGGGCACGACCGCGCAGGATCAGATTGGCGCTCCGCAGGATATCGTTATGCGTCCAGGTGAGATGATCCTGCTTCATCCGCTAATTCTCCATGCTTCAAACCCGAATCGATCAGCGGGCTCACGCATCGGTTTTTCTGCGACCTATGCCACCCCGGCCTTGCGCAGCAGCCGGACTCCAATTGCCTGGGTGCTTGGAGATGGGCCGAGGCACTGCTTCGAGGTGGCTGACAAACCACCTCTGGTCTCTCTGGAGGACGCCGTAGCCGCCTACCGCGCGCGCAACTATCAGATACTCTTTCGCCAATCGGCATCGCAGGAAGCTGGCAACTCGGCTATCCCCAAAACGAAACTGGCGACGTAATGTCGCACGAAGAGACTTCATGGTGACCAGTCCGCTCTTGTCTGTCGTGATCCCCACATGGAATCGAGGCCACCTCGTATGCGAGGCAATCGAAAGCGCCTTCAATCAACGGCCTGGAGAGGTTGAGATCATCGTCGTTGATGATGGGTCTACTGACAATACCGTCGAAGTAGTCAGGCGGAACTTCGGCTCACATATCCGTTTATTGTGCCTGCCCAGCCGCCGAGGCGCAGGCGCAGCGCGAAACGCCGGTATAGGGCTGGCGAGCGGTGAACTGATTGCTTTTCTCGATTCCGACGACCTCTGGCTACCTGGCAAGCTGGATGCAGAACTTAGTGTATTTGAGCGTTTCGAGGACGCGGAGGCGGTGATCTCGGACAGTCTGAGCTTCATGGAAGGCCGGGCTGAAGACCGCAGTCGGTTCGCGCAAAACGGTCTTCTTGCAGCCGCCGGCGGGCAGATGCGCTGGCTGGCTGAATGCCAGTGGCTATGGACGAACAGCCAGAACACTGTGGCGACGTGTTCGATAACCTTGCGTCGTAGCGTGCTGGCCCGCATAGGAGGGAAATTGTTTGCCGAGGATCTAGGAAGTTGCGAAGATTGGGAATTCGAGTTACGCCTCTACCATTCGTGCCGCGTCGTCGTGCTGCCGGAGATCTGGGCCCATGTTCGGTGCTTTGACGACGGGTCGCGCCTCGGTCGCGCGCTCACAGGGAACCCGACCACGAGGGAACAGGAAATTAGCCTGCTGCGTGATCGGCTCAAGGTGATGGAGCGGTCGCATTGGCTCAGTGGTCTTCGCGCCGATTTAGCCGCCGAACTCCAGCGCTATCGTGCCGACACCGCTCGTAAACTCGCTCAATTCACCAATTTTGAACAGTAACGCGATTGCACCGCTACCCCAAGCAATGATGGTTGCTAAATCGAACCGCACGACACTGGGACAGAAGATTGGCCACAGAGGCACAGAGACACAGAGAGGAAATAAAAAAGTGCTGAGAAAAACCAGAGATTTTTATCCTCTTCTCTGTGCCTTTGTGCCTGCGGTGGCAATCTCTTTCTGTGCCCTTCTTATGCGGTCTGATTTAGGTGCGATACGGGTTCAGCTTTTGAATATGCGGCTAATTGAAGAAGGAGCTTAGGACTTGCTGTGATCGATCTAAGCATTGCGATTCAACATACTCCCCATCGTGCTGATCGCCGGAAGTGGACTCAAGCAATGATCGAGCAATTGCGGAGAGAGGATCCGAGCATACCCCTTGTGGTCATTGAAGACACTGAGCTTCAAGGTTGCTGGCCGACATACCGTCGGACTCTCGAAGCCGCTGGTGACGGATCGCATCACCTCGTTTTGCAAGACGATCTCGGACTGTGCAGGGACTTTATACAATCGGTGAAAGAAGTAATCCGTGTGCGACCCAAGAACCTCATTGCGTTGTACACGAACGCGAGTTCTGTGTTCAACGCTAGAGAGCGGGGCGAGGCGTGGGTCGAGAAATTGGGGGTGTCCGGGCCGGCTGTGATTTGGCCAAACGAGATGATCGGCGAGTTCCTACAGTGGCAGGACACGCATATCGACCCTAACTTTTTGTTTGACACGGTCCGTGTCTCAATGTGGCTCATCAAAACCTCGAAGAGAGCCTTCGCGACCGTCCCCTCGCTCACTCAGCACTTAGGTTGTGTGTCTTCCACCCTTGGGCTTAATAGTCCCTCCAAGGTTGCCGCCTGGTTTATAGGAGAAGATCGATCAGCGCTCGACATCGACTGGTCGCTGGGTGTTTCCTCGCCGGTTAAAGATGGTTCAAACGTTAGACCGGAATGGTGGGAGCACTTCAAAGAGTAGATTTCGGTTCTTATCCTATGCGAAGTGATTAAGAAATTACACACTGGTTGACAGTCGTAAAACAGTCCCCTAGACTGGCTGCAACTCGTGTTACAGGTTCGAAGCGGGTTCGAAGCGCGAAAGCCTTCAAGGAATTGGAGCAGATCGAAATGCTAGCGCCGTTTCCGGATACCGGAAGAATCCATGTTTCATCTACACTGGCACTTAAACTACTGAAGGGTGCCGAGAGCCTGCCTCTGTACGACAACCAGGAGTTCTATTCACCGGCTTTGCAAACCCTGGTACGTGATCATATTCGTCAAACCTGTCCAGATGATTTCGATAACCTGGTCAGCGCGATGAAGGAGCGAATCGCGCAGTGGCCGTACTGCGTGTTACTACAGGGCCTTCGTTTCGACGAGGGAAACAGGCTGTTCGTCGGCATCAATCGAGCTTTTGGAGAATTGGTGGCTCGTCCTTATCAAAAGCCGCGTGCCCAACTGGTACACTATATCCAGCCAGCGACCGACATACGTTCGTCGCGAGGAGGGCATGAAAGTGAAAGATTGCATACGGATACCGCAGACTGGGAAACACCGGTCGAACTAATCTCGATGGTCTGCGTCCGCGCCGATCCGAAAGGAGGTGGCCGGTCACGAGTCCTGGACGTTGACGCCGTGCGAGACGAAGTAAAGAGCCGCCTGGGAACCGGCACACTTGGACTCCTGGAGAGCGAACCCGTGCCCTGGCGGCTGGCCGATTACTGCGGAGGCGGCTTGAAATGGCGGACGGTGCTGACCGAATCCAGCATGTGTTGGCGGCGTTATACAATTGATCTCGCGCTCAGTGCCGGCGGGGTCAAACTTTCGGATTCGCTATTGGCCTCATTGGATGCGTTTGAGGGGGTCGTCTCTGCTACTACCCGCACGGTTGATTTTCTGATGTGCGAGGGTGAGTTGTTGTTTGCCGACAACCATCGGACGATTCATGCGCGCACGCCGATCTCGGATGGCGACGCTTCCAGCCGCTTGATGATACGCAGTTGGATAAGAGCTTCTTGAAAGGAGATGCGAATGCAATTCGCTCAAATTCGCGACCGTGTAGAAACTGATGCCGCTAGGGCCGCACCCCTTGACCTTTCTGCGCTCCACGGAACATGGATCAATTCAAATCCCGATACGAATGGCATTGCGCGTATGGTGATGGCCGAGGCCAACGGGAATCTCACGTTGCAGGTATTCGCGATTGGGCCAAATGGTTTGATCGACTGGGGGACAGTGGACATTACCCTCTTGATGTCAGGGCCATCGTCGCGGGTAGCTGCGGGTTTTACCTGTCGCTACGACTTCGGCTTTGTGGAAACACGTCTCCAGGCGATGATCCTCAAGGGATTAATCGTCCTCGCCGAATTACACTGCTTCAAGGACGACAGCCAACGTGTGGATTATTTTGTTCGTGAATACTTCGCCTTGGATCACGGGCGGTATTAACCTCATGGCTTATGAAATGATTGAGAATCTAAGATGACACAAACCTTCGAGTTTAAACAGAGTGCTCATTTGAATGCCGCGTTAACGGATCCCGCGACAAAGACCTTGAACGCCGACAAGCTGATTGGTCGCTGGGTGAATACCGATTCGGGGACGCAGGGGTTAGCCGAAATCTTGATTGAACGAGACGGCGACGCCTTCGGGGTCGGAGCTATTGGCGTTGGGGCGGACGGGCCGATTGCCTGGCCTATGACCAGGGCGAGAGCCCTGGCGAATCTCGAAGAAGAAGCGGGGCAGCGCACGCTTGCTCTGGCGGTTACTTTCGACTTTGGCTTCATGACAGCGGACACCTATCTTCGAGTCAACAAAGGCGTGCTCGTCATCGTGCTGTTTTGTACGTTTACGGACGATAGCGGCAGGTCGAGCTATGTCAATCGCGAGTTCTTTTATCGAAAAGATTGACCTTTGAACCACTCGACCCGCACGTGTTATTACCTGAGAGTGAATTTGAACGGAACGAGGGAGTCGCATTGGATTTCATTTGCCTCACTGCGGAGCAACGACAGTCTTTTGAAGAGGACGGCTTTCTTGTCGTGCCCAAGGCTCTTCAGCCAGAGACAGTCGGTCGGCTCGTCGAAGCCGGCGACCGGCTCGCCGAGTCGTTTCTCAACAAACCAAAGCTCCTGGATCGGCCAGAGTATAATCATATCGATTTGCGTCCCGGCATTCTCAAAGAGGAGGCTCTTTTTGATCTGGTTGACCATAGTACGACCGTCCCGCTTATCGTCCAATTGCTCAGCCCTAATATTCATCTTCACTCAACTACGCTCATCTATAAGCGGCCTGAGAATCCGGAAGCCGCGCCATTTAGACGCGGGTGGCACCGCGATATTCGTATCCCCAGAGATCTGGGACATCAGAACTTGCCGCTGGTGGGCATCAAGATCTGTTACTGTTTGACGGATTTTCACCAGTCTGATTGCGGCATGACGGTGATGGCGCGCGGAACTCATTTGCGAACTGAACCCCTAGCGATTCGAAAGGGCCATATAGATCCGGAAGGCGTCGAGGTATGCGACTTGAGACTGAATGCCGGTGACGCCTTGTTTTTCGAGAACCGCATCTTTCACACGGCAGCACCGAATCGAAGTAATCGCGTGTCAAAGGTTCTGATGTACGGGTATGCCTACCGCTGGATGAAGCCTGAGGTTTATCTTGAGGTTCCAGATAAGCAGCTTCTTGAGAGGGCAGATCCGATAGTTTATCAACTATTAGGTGGCTATAAGGATGTTGACACGGTGCCCTGGGCATTGCAGCGTTGGGCGAAGCGCTATAACGCTTGCGCGGAATCCGTGCCCTGGACCGTGGAGATTTGATTTAGTGACATAGTGGTGTTTAAGGAACGCAAGACTCGCGTGCGGAACTCAAAGCGAAAAGGTTAAGAAGAACGACTGTGAATCTCAGGTTCCATTGGATGCTTCCCAAGGGCAGAGAGGTCGCTGTGAATGGCCGCCAGACGGCTCAGGAGGCTGCGCGTTATCGAACCCTGTCGACAAGCAGCACCTCGTTGGCTTGTCGCCCTGACTTAGAAGGCTGGCTGCACTTCGCCCGCCATGCGGAGGAAACGGGAATCGATTCGGTGCTGATTTCTTTTAGTCGTTACGAACCCGATCCCCTTCTTGTTAGCTGTGCGCTTGGCCGCGTCACGAGCAGCCTCAAGTTCATTGCCGCTTTTCGCTCTGGGTTGATGCAGCCGACAACTTTTGTTCAGCAGGTCAACACGCTCTCCGCGCTGATCAAAGGGCGCATCGCTTTGAACATCGTCGCCGGCAGTTCGACGTTGGAGCAACATGGGTACGGGGATTTTCTCGCGCACGACGAGCGTTATGCCCGCGCCGAGGAATTCTTGGCCGTCTGTCAATCGTTCTGGCGAGCCGAAGGCGAGGTCGATTTCGCCGGCAAATATTATCGGGTCAAGCACGGAAAGCTTCACACGCCATTTCTCGCGCCGGGTCGGGCCGCGCCGGAAATATATATATCGGGACACTCTGAGCAGTCCGAGCGACTGGCCTACTCTCAGGGCTCGTGCTGGCTGCGTGTGATTGACACTCCTGAGAAGCTTGAACCGATGGTGGCGCGAATACGAGCCCGTGGCATCGGTGTCTGCCTTCGACTGGGCCTCATGTGCCGGTCTACTCGTGAGGAGGCAGTGGCGACCGCCAAGTCGCTATTGCCGAACAACAGAGAAGAGAGCACCACGACCCTCAAAGATGACTCCCAAATGTACAAGGAGGGCAAGACGGTTGTGGGCGATGCCTTCTGGCTGAATCGTTCCCTCTGGGCGGGGTTAGTGCCGCATTACGGGCCGGTATGGACAACCTTGCTCGGAACCCCGAAGGAACTCGCCGAAGCCTTTCTCGCATACAAACGCATCGGCGTTACCGAGTTCATCATCTCCGGCTGGCCGGAGGTAGATGAGATGGTTCGTTTCGGCCAAGAGATTCTCCCGCTCGTCAGGGAGGCCGAACATCGGCAGCACAAGCCTGCATAGATGTTTTACATAGAGAATAATCGTAATCGGAAGAGTGATCTGTGAGTTTAAGATTCCACTGGATGTTTCCAAAAGGCGGCGAAGTCGCCATGAAAACGGCTCAGGAAACCTCTCGTGTGCTTACGACCAAAAGCACTTCGCTGGCCGCGCTGCCAGACATGGAAGGCTGGCTACGATTTGCCCGTAACGCAGAGGAGGCGGGAATCGAATCGGTGTTGCTTTCATTCAGCCGTTATGAGCCGGATACTTTTTTCATCGCCTGCGCGGTCGGACTGGCAACCGCGAAGCTCAAATTCATAGCCGCCTACCGCCTGGGGTTGATGCAGCCGGCGATGTTCGTACAGCAGGTCAATACTCTCTCTGGTTTCATCGGAGGACGCATCGCCTTGAACATCGTCGCGGGGAGTTCGCCGCTCGAACAACAGGGCTACGGGGATTTTCTCTCGCACGACGAACGTTATGCCCGCGCCGAGGAATTTCTGAAGATCTGTCGTTCCTTCTGGCGAAATAGCGGTGACGTAGATTTCGAAGGCAAATACTATAGACTCGCGCGAGGTAAACTCCTCACGCCGTTTATGGCACCGGATCGAACCGCTCCCGAAATCTATGTCTCAGGACAATCCGAGGCAGGCCAGCGGCTCGCTCTCAGCCAGGGTTCGTGCTGGCTGCGTTTGATCGATACGCCTGAGAAACTGAGCCGCTCTGTTGCCGACTTTCGAGAACGCGGCATCGAAGTCTGTCTAAGGCTGTGCGTGATTTGCAGGTCTTCGCGCGATGAGGCGATCAAAGCCGCCATGTCCATGCTGCCGGATGAAGAGATCAGCAGAGAAGAGCGAAGCATTCTTACGAGAAGCGATTCGCAGACGCTCAAGCAGGCTTTAGCCGCCGCTGATAATATCGGCTGGATGAATCGAAACCTGTGGGCCGGGCTGGTTCCTTATTACGGATCGTCGGCCATCACGCTGTTGGGATCGCCCAAAGAGCTTGCGGAAATATTTCTCGAATACAAGCGCATCGGCGTGACGCAGTTCATTATCGCGGGCTGGCCGAAGCTGGACGAGATGCTGATCTTCGGGCGCGAGGTGCTGCCACTGATCAGGCAAGCAGAAGGATGATGAACAACTTGCCATGACGGATGATCTGACTTCAACCATTAATCCGCTGACTTATGTTTCCGACCGGCTCCGCACGTCCAAGGTGTTGCTCGACCCTTACCCGCATTACTGTCTCGAAGACGTTTTTCCGAGCGAGTATTATCAATCTCTGCTGCGCCATCTGCCCGACCGTTCGGTCTACGACAATTTGTTTGCCGTGACCGATCTCAAACTCGATCACTTCCGGCACCGAGACCAAAGAGACTTGAACGAGGGCTGGACAGAGATGTTGCCCGATGACATCAGAGGTTTCTGGGTCGATTTCAACCGATGGTTTATGGGGCCCGAATTGGCGCGGACGGTGCTTCATACGTTCGCCGAACCCTTGCGCGAGCGATTCGGCGACGACGCATCTTGGCCCGAAGTTTCAGTCGAAGCTCAGTTCATTCGCCACCGTGCGGGATACTTTCTTGGGCCGCACAGCGACCTGTATACGAAATTGGTAGTCTTGCTAATTTACCTGGCACCCGACGACCGCCTGGCGCACCTGGGGACTTCGCTCTACCGCCCAAAGGATCCCGGCTTCGCCTGCCCGGATAGCAAGCATTATTCGTTTGACGACTTCGTTAGAGTAAAGACCGCGCCCTACAAACGCAATTCGCTGTTGGCATTCATGCGCTCAGACCGCTCGTTTCATGGCCTGGAGCCGCTTTCGGAGCAAGACATCGTCAGCGGCCCGCGTGACTTGATTCAATATGTGCTGCACGACAAGCGGGTTAGGCAGGAGCAACTTCGCGCGCGGCGGCTCGCGGCCACCAAGGAGGATTGAGAGTGGGTCTCACCGCTCAGTACACGGCACGCCGCCGCATTGTCTTTGTCTCGCGAAATATGACCGGCGAGAGTTTGCGCCATGCGCGGGCAATTAAAAGCCTTGGCGGTGTCTGCTTGCTGGGTGTTGCCGAACATCCATGTGACGATTATGACAAGCAGGTTTTCGTAGAGGTGGCTGGCGTTGGCGATGCTCACGATTCGAACCAGTTGATCGCCGCCGCCCGCGAACTCGCAAGGAAACATGGCGAACTGGAGCGGATCGTCACCACGCAGGAGGTGCTTCTTGAATCGGTCGCCCGATCCAGCGAGGCGCTTGGGCTTCAAGGCCCAGGCGTATCTACCATTCGCCGAGTCCTCGACAAATCATCGCTGAAGTCAATCCTCGAACGAGCGGGGATCAATACGGCTCGTGATCGAGTGTTGACCGGCAGCGAAGATGCCAGGCGGTTCGCAGCCGATGTAGGTTTTCCAATCGTGCTCAAACCTTTCGGTGGAAGCGGCGGTCTCGCGACCTGGTGCATTCGCAGTGACGAACAGCTTGAGACGGCGCTCCAGTTGATGCGGCCCTCCGCCGAGAATCCCATGCTCGCGGAAGAATTCCTGCACGGCCAGGAGTTGTGCATTGACACCATAACCATTGCGAATGAGCCACGATTCTACTCAATCTGTTACTATCGCCCGTCCATTCTCAAGGCGCTGGAAGACCCGCGCATCCAGTGGGCCTGCGTGATGCCGCGAGACATCAGCGGAGACAGGTACCGGGAGTTTATCGAACGAGGACTGGCGGCTGTAAGATCTCTGGCGGTCGGAAATGCAATGACCCACATGGAAGGGTTTCTAGTTGAAGAAGGAATCCGCTTCACCGACGCGACACTCCGACCAGCGGGCGCAAGAATCGCTCCGATGCTCGCGTATGCTTACGATATCGACCCGTACCTTTCGTGGGCGAGAGTAGCAGTGGACGGCGGTTTCGACGGGCCCTGGGAGCGCAAGTATGCGGTGGGAACGATCTTCTTACGAGGACTGGGGCGAGGACTGGTGGAAGCGGTTCACGGGATGGAAGCGGTTGAGTTGCAGATCGGAGATTCACTTGTAGACGTTCGGTTGCCGCTAGTCGGCGCTGCGAAGTCAGTGACCTACACCGGTGACGGATACGTCACTGTTCGACATCAAGAAACCCAGGCAGTCGAAGATTCGCTGGACTTCATCGCCCGAACGGTTCGGATCACCTACAGTCATCCAGAGTCGCCTATTCCTCTGGGCGGAGATGCCAGTGAGCAATGGACAGAGCGACTGCGGTATTTCGAGAAGCAACTCTACAAGCCGCCCTGGGAAAATGATTCTCTTCCGGCAATCAGCGAGTAGAGAAGCCGCAGCGCCGCAAAGAAAAGTGCTCCGTTCTCAGTGCAAGAACGTGCCCTGTGTATTGTGATTTGTCTGCCGAAACGTTATAGTGCGAGCGATGTCAGCTAACCAAGATCAGAAACCTTTTCTGGCCCTGATACGCCGATACGTCATTAGCAACAAGCCGTGCAAAATCTCGGCATCGCTAAAGAGAGCAGCACTGCTTAAGTCGGACAGTACCAAGATGTTTCAACCACCAAATCGAGAGAGGGAAAATGACATCAGAAGCACCGCGAGCCTTCAACCGCGAAATGTATCACGATCATCCTGAGAACGTTTTCTACGGCACGGATGACGGAGCCCAGGACGGATCTTTCAGTGAGTTTCCGGAATTCAAAGCTCACTACGAAGGTGTGTCACCCGGCAGGCACGAAGACATCCACATGATTAGCGTCGTGGGCGGCCTGTATGGTCTGAACTTCATTCCACTTTGGCGGCCCAAGCGGCTGACGATCTTCGATATCAATCCAACGGCAATTACTTATTTTCAAATCATCCACCGTGTCTTTACCACGAGCCGGGACGTAGCGCACTTTCTCGACCGGCTTACCGCCGGGGACTACGAGGCGGATACCGACCGGGAACGATTTGTGCGAGAGAACATCTGTATGAAACAGAAGGGCTGTCTGCCCCGCGAGCGCGGTTCCACAAAACGTCCCTACGAGCAGAGTTGGCAATACGCCTTTGAGAACTTCGAATTGACAAAACGGATCCTGTCCGAAGTTCCGCTTGAGATTCGTACCGAGCCTATGGAAAGCGAAAGTTTCCGCGAATGGATCCGCAGCCAGAACAACCTTTGGATCTATGCTTCGAACATCACGCAATTCCACTTCTTCGACCTGGAGTTCTCGGATCCAACCAACGTGGTCATGGTGCAAATCATACATCCCAACCAGCCGCAGCTTCTGGATCTTGCGCCGCTCAGCGGCGGGCCTGTTAAGGTCAAATTCGAAATCCCGCTGATTGCGGAACGGATCGATACGTAGAATTTCAGATGCCCATGATATTCGACGTTGAAAGGAGCGCGACAGATGGTCAACAAGACTCGCATCGCTACAAACGCGGCACCCCCGGCCACCGGTACTTACTCGCAGGCTATACGCACAGGCGATCTGGTTTTTGTGACTGCCCAGACCGGCAGAGATCCTGAGACCGGCAAGCTCGAAGAAGGACTGGAAGCGCAAACCCGGCGCATGTTGTCGAACATCGACGCAATTCTGAATGCCGCTGGTTGCACTCCAGCCGATATTGTAAAGGTTACTCTACTACTCGCGGACATCAAGGATTTCAAAGCCGTGGATGTGATTTACTCCGGATGGCTTCCCGGTCGCGGCGTAACTCCCCTGCCCGCCCGCACGGCGTTCGCGGCGGCGTCGCTTCCCGCCGGAGCGCTGGTCATGCTCGATGTCGTCGCGGCGTATCCGATTGACTGACACCCCATTGAAATCAGATCAGCATAGCCGGAGAATTGCCACAAGAACACCAAGGCACAAAGCAACACAAAGGATAGGGTGATTCTTTGTGCCTTGGTGTCTTGGTGACAAAAGCTAAACTCATTTGCCAACTGCTATAGATCGTCAGGCGCGCAAGTATTTTCTCTTGAGTTGCTCGTAGAGGGTGTTCTGGTGATACTCCGCGTTCTTGTCTTGCCCCGACGCTCGCCACATTTCGTTCCAGAGGTGGATTGCATAAGTTCTTTCGTCGAACAGCATTTCCGCATCGGGCTCTAATACTTTGTGCCAATCTGAGTAACTCAGCGGGCAAAAAACGTAATACGGCTTTTGATATTTTTCCAGCGAGTATCTTGCCACGGCTTCTGCCATTAGTCTGGGGCCAGTTTCTCCCCAGACCAATTGCTCCGGGTTCTTAGTCTGACAAACGCCCCAGGCATAGGCCATAGCTTCGTTGCCGACCGGGGCTTTAAGGATGCCGCTGTTTACCACTTCCAATCCTTTACATTCCTCGGTTGAAAAAACGTATTGCTCAGGAAAATCAAACGGCTTCAGGCAGATGGTGTCCGTATCAGTCCACCATCCCCCGCGCTCGAATAGCAGCTTATAGCGAAAGAAATTCGCAAAGCCCGCATACGACGGATACTGTTTATATTGGAAGATGCTTGAGGACGGTAATATCTCATTCGCATCTTTGACCGTAGTCCCGACCGGGATGTTCTTCATCTCATTGTAAACGTATAAGTGGTACTCATGCCCGTTTAGGAGGAATGAGGCAATCGATAGCTGTTCCATCACGGAAAGCTCTTGGCCGATCCATAATCCCTGAATGATCTTATTCATTTGTCAGTTCCCGCATACGTCGTTTATTTGTCTCGCCCGGTCAATCGTTTTATGTTTTTGGCAAACTAACTCTTGCCCTCTTCTTCTGATTTTATCCAGTTCTTCGTGATTCGCTACATCCAAAACAAATTGGATTCTTTCTTCCAGATTTTCTTTCGATACCGGAAGGTAGTGCTCATTCGCAATAAACCCAAGTTTCCTTAATGGCTCGCTTACGACGGCATCGGCAAGCAAAAGCGCTCCCGTGGCAGGGATTTCAAAGTACTTAGCGACTACGTATTCGTATGTTAGAGCATCCGTAAACCCCACGCGAAATTTATTAAGCCTTTCAGCATAGCCCCGCCCTACGTCTACATTTCTCTCGTAGTCATATTGGCAGTGATAGCCCGGGTGGGCGTGGTAGGCTATCGAGTAGCGCCGTTGATCATGCAATACCTTCATCTGCTGGCGCAAAGGATAATGATGGGTTATAGCGCCGCTGAGGAGAATCGCATTCTCAGGATGCTGATTATAGCGGAGCAGAAAATCCGGCGAGGCTGAGTGAGGAATCCAGACTACTTTCTTGGCTCCGCGAAATTCAGGGTAAAAGCGATCCCAAACATAACCATAGGTGGAAAGAACCGTCTCACACAGCGCAAAGCCGACTGACTTATTTTGTCTCATCCGCTCATTCCACCAATGGAGGTCGTCGGCCAAAATGAACTTACGACACCTCAGCCGAGATAGCTCGGCGGCGCGTGCGCTTAATAACTCGTAGCCCTCCCAGAATAGTATGGTCTCTGGGAGTTGTCCGAATGTATCCAGGATCGTACCCGCTATTGTAGAGGCACGCCATAATGTTTGAGTATCGATCTGCGCCCATCCATAGCCTGTCATGAGATCATTCTGGATATGGTAAAACTCGCGGCTTACATATCGTCTCAACGCTTCTAACTGAGATACGATTAGCTTCATTAGAGCCACAATTCGCTATTGCAGATCAAAGAGTCTCCGCAACGGTCATTTCCCCTTTATCAACGCTCTATCGAGATCAGCGAACTCGCTTATAAGAATCCTGAGAACAACCGGTTAAATCGAACTTTCAGAAGTACAATGCTCGAATATTAATGGAAACGAGATAAGGTTCACTCCAGTGCTGTAGCGTCATGAAAGCGAAGTGTAGTTAAATTCCAAGCGCCATGGAAGATGTCATGGGATCAATAAATTTGTCAATAATCAATCTCACATAGGGACGGTTGCGGGTCGAGTTGCATGAGAATCTTTGCCTTCAGCCGCGAGAACCGGTGATCTGTCGAGGAACTTGATAGACTAACGATGTTCACGTTATATATGGACTGCCGTCGAAACAAGAGCTATCGGTTTGGAGTAACAACCGAGCCTAAATCAACGAGTAACTTAAATTATTTGACTGCATGGCGTACAACTCCGGAAATGGTTCTACTATGAAAAATGAGACTCTGATGAGAAAAGTACACCTACTCTCGATCCAGGTAGGGCTGCCACAGGTTCTCACCAGCGAGGAGCTGATAGGAAACGATCAAGCCACCTGGACTTCAGCCTTTTTCAAACAGCCAGTCGTCGGCCCAATATGGGTGGGTAGGACAAATATTGCGGGAGACCGCCAGGGCAGCCCCAAAACTCACGGGGGCCCGGAAAAAGCGGTTTGTGTGTATCCATGGGAGCATTACTCTTACTGGCAACGCGAACTCAATCTCCCGGAATTGTATTATGGGGCGTTTGGGGAGAACTTCACTTTGCAAGGACAATTGGAGGATCAATCCTGCATAGGAGACTTGATCGCGTTTGGAGAGGTGGTCTTACAAATATCCCAGCCGCGACCACCTTGTTGGAGGCTGGCAAGGTGGTGGCAGAGAAAGGATTTCGCAGCGCGGATGGAGGAAACAGGGCGAACTGGCTGGTACTGTAGAGTAATCAGAGAGGGATATGCGGAAGCTGGAACCGCCATACAGTTGCTGGAGAGGCCGAATCCTGAATGGACAGTATCACTAGCGAATCACCTTCTCTATAGGGATAGAGAAAGCGTGGATCAAATGGAGGCGTTGGCCGCTTGCCGCTTACTGTCAGAGAGTTGGCGCGAGAGCCTATTAAAGAGAAAGGCCAAATTCACAGAGTCAGATTGAGGAGAAGGCCATCTGCATTGTGCCTTCCGTTCTAGTCGAGATGCTGAAAGACAAGAATGCTGAAAAAGCGAAAAGAGTTACACACGCAATGCTTCAAATGAAAAAGCTTGATATTGAAAAGTTGAAGCAAGCATACGAGGGCTGAGTCATGGAAAGTCTGCCGGATCAACCGCGTTCGTATCTGTGCGCCTTGGCGAGCCTGCGGCATATACAGCTTTTTCAGTTGGGAACCGATTCAATGATTAGAGGAGATGTTGCGGGGCAGCCGACAACGCTGCCCCTTGCGAAGGATGCTCAACGCTTCCTTACTCGGCTACAAACATTGCCTTCAGGGTGAGTTGAAAGCTGGCATGCGCAGGATCATTGGTGCTCACCGTTGCCGTCTTCGTCACTTCGCCTTTATAGGCGTCGGTCTTTTCGACGGCGAGCGTGATCTTGCCCTCGGCTCCCGGAGCTATGACCTTATCGTAATTGCTCGTCGTACAGCCGCAGGACGGCGCAACGTTTTTGATCTCCAGATCGGTCTTGCCTGTGTTCTTAATGACAAACGAATAGCTGAGCGGCGTGCCAGGCTTAACTTTGCCAAAGGCGTGATCCATTGATTCGATTGAAAGTTCCGGTTTGCCGTCTGATTGTGGCCTGCTAAAAGCCAGGGCTGCACTGGTGACGATGAAGAGACAAACAGCTACGAGAACCACTTTTAGTTTCATAAGACATTTCTCCTATTGTGAATTTCATCTATTATCGAGCTTCCCATGCGAGAGTACTCGTTGGATGAGTATATAAAATTAGCAGGCATACGGGTGTAATCTTTTTGTAAAACGCGCTCCTCTCGAATCCTGGGGCGACGAGCTTGGCGAGTCTAACTAAAGCCGTTTTCAATTGAGTGTAGCCTATGCCACCAAGACACGAAGGCACCAAGGGTCACAATAAAATGGTGATTCTTGGTGCCTTCGTGTCTTGGTGGCTGATTCTCTGGCTAAGCTGATCTGAAACCCGCTCTAGTTTGCCGCTTTTCAAATCCCGGCTTTTCGGAGGGCCGTCTGGGTCGATTTATAAGCGCAAAGGGAAAACGGACACTCCCGTTTGGTTCCGTAGTATGGCTCATCGTTTTTTCTTCTGGTGCCAAAATATCCTAGCTATTCGGCACGCAGAGCTTCTACAGGATTGACCGATGCGGCGCGGCGTGCCGGGATGTAGCTGGCCAGTAGCGCTGAAATGCCGAGCACAACCGTGACGGCGGCTAACGTTGGCACGTCCCACGAACTAACGCCAAAGAGCAGATGACGCATCAGCGTTGCCGCAGGCACGGAGCCCGCCAGACCTATGGCGATTCCGATGCCGGTCAACCACCCGGCCTCCTTCAGAATGAGCCGATACACGGATTTCGGCTGCGCGCCCAGGGCTATGCGAATGCCGATCTCACGGGTTCTCTGGCTCACCGAGTAAGCCACTACTCCGTAAAGTCCAACCACGCCCAGCAGCAAGGCCAGCGCGGCAAATCCTCCCACCAGCCATGCAGAGGAACGATGCAGGTAGGCTGTCTGTGAATCATTGATCCTTTCGCTCATCGTCGATTCGCCTATCGTCCCGATGCTCCAATCGATCTGATGGATGGCGGCGACCAGCGTTGGAAGCAGCGACTGCTCGGCCTGCGACGTACGTGCAACGACAGAGAAGAAGGTGTCGGGGCTCTGGTTAAAGGGGACATATATGGCTGGCCAGATCTCCTCATCCAGAGAGCCTTCCCGAATATCCTCGACGACGCCGACGATCTCCATGACAGACTGCGGCGACAGGCTGGTATCGCCAATCTTCATCCCTATAGGATCTTCACCGGAAAAGTACTGTCTCTCCATCGCCTGGTTAATGATGACTACGGAAGGCTTCGACGCATCCTCGGCATCGGTAAAATAACGACCACGTAGGAGCCTTGCTCGCAATAATGTGAAATAGTCGGAACTCACATCGCGTTGGTTTACTTCGTTGTGCTCGCCATCGTAGGGCCGGCCAACCACTCTGATCCAGGTAGTGTTGCCATTGCCGCTCAGGGGTAGCTGGCTGGAGATGCCAACAGATTCCACGCCGGGAAGGCTCGCGATGCGGCTCACCATCCGCCGCCCGAGCGCCGCCGCCTGATCGTTCTTTCCATAGGTGGCCTGGGGCACCGCAACTTGCAGGGTAGCCAGATGGTCGGGCTGAAATCCATTTTCTACGTGGAGCAAACGGTAGAAGCTCTTTGCCAGTAACCCCGCGCCCACCAGCAGGACGACGGCGAGCGCCAACTCCATCACCACGAGGTTGGAACCGAAGCGACGCCACATCGTTCCGGCAGAGCCGCGACCGCCTTCGGTCAGACCTTGCCTGAGTTCAGATAAGGATAGCCGCAGCGTAGGGATCAGGGCGAAGAACAATGCGGCAAGCAGCGAGATCACGCCTGCGAAAGCCGCCACACGGAAATTTATGCCGAGGTCCTGCAGGAACGGCATCCCCGCCGCCATATCCGCCGGGATAAGCCCGACGAGTAGGCGCATAACCCACCCCGCAGATATTAAGCCGAGCATACTGCCGATCACGGCTAACACCAGCCCCTCGGTCGTGAATTGGCAGATCAATCGGGCGGTCGATGCACCCATCGCGCAGCGCACCGCGATCTCCCGCTTGCGGCTCTCGGAGCGTGCCAGCAGCAGGCTCGCGACATTAACACATGCGATCAGCAGCAGTAACCCGGCTCCGCTCAGCAGCACAAGGAGCATCGGACGGATCTTCCCGACGATGGCTTCGCTCAGAGCCACAACGGCCGCGCCCTGCCCGCGATTGGAATCCGGATACAGCCGTTCAAGCTCTTGCGCAATCGCTGTCATCTCGGCTGACGCAGCCTGGACGGTAACGCCATCCTTGAGCCGCCCGATACCATATAGGCTGTGGCAGCTTCGCCTGAGGTCACAGGAGCCGGAAGGATGAAGCGTTGTCCAGAACTCCGCGCGTCCTCTCGGAGCGAAATGGAACTCCCGTGGCAGCACTCCGATGATAGTGTATGAAATATCACTGAGCGTGACCGCCTGCCCCACCACATCTTCTCTTCCACCATACCACTTCTGCCAGGCGGGGTAGCTCAGCATTACCGTGCGAGGCGCTTCCAACAAATCCTCACCTGTATAGAAATCACGTCCAAGCACTGGAGTAACGCCAAGCGTGCGAAAGAAACCATCGCTGACGCGTGCGGCGGGAACCAATTGTATGCCCGCCGGAGTACTCAACATGTAACCTGTACCGTTCCATACCTCCAGCGAGCTAAAAACATGGTTGAGCCTCTTCCAGTCAAGGTAGTCAGGATATGAAAGGTTGGATCGCGGAATCATCCCGACACTCTCATACACGCCAACCAGCCGGGTAGGATCCTGGTAGGGCAGCGGCTTGATCAGCGCTGAATCAACGAAGGCGAAGATGGCCACACTGGCACAGATGCCGAGCGCCAGTATGACCATGGCCGTCGCGGCGAACCCCGGGTTTTTTCGTAACTGCCGGAAGGCGAAGCGAAGGTCTTGCAGCAGATTTTCGACCAACGGGAACGTACTGCGTTCTCGGTAAGCCTGCTGTGTCGGCACCACGCCGCCCAATTTTATCAGCGCATGACGCCGCGCCAGATCCGGAGTCATTCCGGCACGGATGTTGTCGTCGATGTGCATCTGAAGATGGCTTTCGATCTCATCCGCAAAGTCCCGCTCTCGCCGTTCCCTGGAGAACAAGCCGGTCAATCTCAAAATCCATGCCCTTAGCGTCTTCATGCAGGATCCTCCATAGCAGAGACGAACCGCGCGACGATTGCGGTCATCTGCTCCCATGCCTTGGTTTCCTTCTCCAGTCGTCTCCGGCCCGCGTCAGTAAGCCGGTAGAACTTGGCACGGCGGTTGTTCTCCGACACGCCCCACTCGGAGGTAATCGCCCCTTCCTGCTCCAATTTCAACAGCGCTGGATAGAGGGTTCCGTAGTTGACCGAGAGGAGATTACCGCTCGTCTGCTCGATTCGACGTGCAATACCGTATCCGTGAAGCGGCCCCATAGTCTGAATAGTCATCAGAACCATCAAGGCAAGGGTTCCTTGCCATACATCCGTTTTATCGCTCATAGCTTTCCTATTGTTAAACCATAGGAATATTCGCATGCTTCATATAGGAAAGCAATAGGAGGCTTAGGAAGCTGTGGAGGATGTATCGTTATCAGCCTGGTGCCGCTGAATAGTTGGTCTGCGAAGCCGTAAGCCGGATTTTGCCGGAGGAGCATTGCCATACTTCAGGGCCCATTACCGGCGTGCTCGGGCGCGCCGCCTTCCGGTTTTAGGTGTGACGCGGTAGGCGCAGCGCCGGTCTCCTGCGACAATGTGTTCGCTCCGCTCGACGACAGCGCCAGGCCCCAACACCTCACGAAAGGTGTCAAGCTCGGCCTGGCAGAATCCCTGACAGGCCGACGCGGCCACGCAGATCGGGCAATGATTCTCAACCAGCAGATAGCCGTCTCCTTCCGCCCACGACTCTGCCATATATCCTTCGCGGGTGCGCGTTTCTGCCAGCCGCTCTACCTTCTCTTCCAGACTGGCTGCGCCTTTCAGAGCCGCTGCGTATGCCGTCCTGGATTCCGCAGTCTTCAAGTCGATCAGCCGATTGAGCACTTCTTCACCCAACTCCGTCCGAATGGATTGAATGAGGTGTGCCGTGAGTTCGGCGTGCCCGTCAGGAAATCGAGCGTTCCCCGCAGTGGTCAGTCGCCATATCTGTACAGGCCGCCCCACTCCTCGCGGTTCTGAGGTCGCCAAGACGAGCCCGTCTGTCGCCAGCCGCACGAGTTGCTGGCGGGCCGCCTCGCCTGTGATGCCCACGGCGGCACCCAGATCCGCTGCCGTCTGTGGGCCACGGGTTTTGAGTAACACCAGCAGGCGATCTGCTGCCGGTCGCCCCAGGGATGATGTATTTTCCAAGTATTTACTTGACATATTCAAATACAAAAATTATATTCCAAGTGATTGCTTGGAAAAGTATAGAGCCCAAGTCGCATGATTGCAACCAGATTAAGATGAGTGGGCGAGCCGATTGGCTCAGAAAATGTAAGGGAGAGCGATTATGGAAAGCAAACGACAGATTGATACAGTTGATCCATTTAGTGGTTTGCGTGTCGTGGTCACGGGCGGCACCTCCGGACTCGGTTTGGCCTTCGTGAAAGAATTGGTGGCGCGCGGCGCGCGGGTGGCCTTCGTCGCAAGGGGCCGCGAAGCGGTTGAGCGGCTGGCGCGCGCGTATCCTGGCACGCATGGCATTGTCGGAGACATCTCACAGAAGGGTGATATTTACCCCATTGCCATGCAAGTGACCGGCGAACTCGGCGGCCTCGATGTCTTAATCAATAATGCATCAGACCTTGGGCCGACGCCGCTGGCGCTCCTTGGCGACACCGATTGTGAGGACTTGGAGCGCGCGATGGCTACGAACCTCATCGGGCCGTTTCGACTGACCAAGGCGCTGCTTGGGGCGCTGGCAGCTTCGGCTCGCGAAGGTCGTGGCGCAGTCGTGTTAAATATTTCGAGCGACGCGGCGATCAATGCTTATCCTGGATGGGGAGCGTATGGTACGAGCAAGGCAGCCTTGCAGCAGTTGAGCCGCATCTGGGATGCCGAACTCGCCTCAGAGGGCGTGCGCTTCATATCGCTCGATCCGGGCGATATGGACACGCCGCTACACGCGCTCGCCGTGCCCGATGCTGACCCGGCAACCTTGAAACGTCCTGAAGACGCCGCGCGCGAGCTTGCTGAGGCCATTGCCGGCGCGCTTCCGAACTCTGGGCTACCTGGCGTTTTGCAGATGGCCGATGAAAGCAGGAGTGAATTGCGATGATCGCCGCCGACCAACCTGTACAGCGACCGCCGCTGGCCAAACTTCTGATCATCGATGCAGATGGGCATATCAAACACGCGCGCCGCTCAGCGGTCGTAGATTTTCTGCGGCCAGGCGACCTGGTTGTGGCCAACGATGCTGCGACGCTGCCCGCGAGTTTGCAGGGCCTGCACTTGTCAACCAGGACGCCGGTCGAAGTGCGGCTCGCCGGTCGCCATTCACTTGCGCCTGATAAGGTCAGCCATTTTTCCGCCGTGGTGTTTGGCGAGGGCGACTTCTACACGCGCACAGAAGATCGTTTGCCGCCGCCGCCACTCGCGCCGGGTGATCGTCTCGCGCTTGGGCCACTGCGCGCGACGGTCGAGCGGTTGATTGATCACCCGCGACTTGTCGAGTTGCGTTTTGACGGCTCGCCCGACGAAATCTGGGCCGGCCTGGCACGCCACGGTCGGCCAATCCAATACGCGCACGTCAAGACGCCGCTCGCGCTCTGGGACGTGTGGACGCGAATTGCGGGCCCGCCGGTCGCCTTCGAGCCGCCGTCGGCGGGCTTCGCGCTCGACTGGCATGCGCTTGCCGCGATACGTGCGCGCGGAGCGGAATTCGCGACGATCACACACGCTGCCGGCATCTCCTCAACAGGTGATGACGAACTCGACCGCATCCTGCCTTTCGACGAACCCTACCGCATCCCTGAGGCGACCGCCGGCGCAGTCCGCCGGGCGAGAGCGCACGGCGGGCGCATCGTCGCTGTCGGCACGAGCGTCGTGCGCGCGCTCGAACACGCAGCGACAGGAAACGGCCATGTGCGTGGCGGCGAGGGCCTGGCGACACAACACATCGGCCCAAAGAGCCGGCTGCGCGTCGTCGATGCGATTCTCTCAGGCACGCACGAGCCCGGAACCAGCCACTACGAATTGCTGCGCGCCTTTCTCAACGATGCGATGCTGCTTCGCACGAGCGTAGAACTTGATGCGGGCGGCTACCGGACGCATGAGTTCGGCGACTCGGTTCTGATCGAACGCCTTCGGCTGCGCGCGGATTGAGGTTTAAAAAAAAGTTATGACTGAAGCAGGAAGAAAAAAACCGCGCCGGTCGTCCGCCCTGGGCAATACGCATGGGCGGATGTGTGTGCAAGGCAAACGTCTCTGTCCGACCTCAGGCTGTCGGATGCTTTCAGCCGCACCCGCCTCAAGCCAGTAGCCCTGCCCCTGTTTTTTCAAAAGCTGTCTTATGGATGTATAATGGCATTCGCAAAGCTTAGCCTTATGTCTGCTGTGAAAACCTATTGGGCATACTCGGCGTGGAGGCCATGAATTGGCAGCGAATCTATTGGTCGGGCGATTCGTGTTATTAATTACAGGAATCCTATCGATAACGGGCGGCTGTGTCAGCACGGGCTTGTCCTCACAATTGCGCTTGCTCGATTTGAGCGGTCAATCCGTCGATCCCCTCCAGTCAATCAATGCCAAAGCGGTCGTGGTTCTCTTCATACGAACAGATTGTCCCATCTCGAATCGTTATGCGCCGGAAGTGCGGCGTCTTTATGAGAAGTTTTCTGCCAGCGATGTAGCCTTCTGGCTGGTCTATCCTGACCCGGATGAATCGGTTGAGATGATTCGTCAGCATATCAAAGAATATGAATATCATTTAGGCGCTCTGCGCGATCCTTCTCATGCGCTGGTTAAGCTGGCCGGCGTTCGTGTGACCCCGGAGGCTGCGGTTTTCGTCTCCGGGCGTATGGTCTATCGTGGCCGCATCGATAATCGCTTTGTCGCTTTTGGCCGTGCGCGGCCTGCGCCAACCACACACGACCTTGAGCGAGTTTTAGAAGCAATCCTCAAAGGCAAAACGGTCGCAAACGAAACCACAACCGCGATTGGTTGCTTCATTCCAGATTTGTGATGACCGCCAGGCACATAATTCCACGCTCGATTATCGCGATCTCGCTAGCTCTCTGGGCGATCTCAATGGTAGGGCGCGCCCAATCCGGCTTACCGGCTGAGAAGCCAGCGCATCTGTCGAGATTGCTGACCTTCAACCAGGATATTGCCCCGATCATTTTTCAAAACTGCGCCGAATGCCATCACCCTGGCGGGCCTGCGCCTTTCAGCCTGCTGAGTTACCAGGATGTCAAAAAGCGTGCACGGCAGATTGCCACCGTGACACGAAGCCGCTATATGCCGCCGTGGCTGGCCGAACCCGGTTACGGCGAATTTGCCGGCGAGCGCAGACTCAGCGAAACACAAATTAGCACCATTCAACAATGGATAGAGCAGGGCAGCGCCGAAGGGATTGCCGCCAATCTGCCTGCCGCACCCAGGTTCAACGAGGGCTGGCAACTTGGCCAGCCGGATCTCGTCGTGAAGATGCCCAAAGCCTATCTCCTTCAGGCCGGAGGAACGGACGTGTTTCGCAATTTTGTAATTCCGATTCCAGTTTCGACGACGCGCTATGTTAAAGCCGTGGAGATTCTTCCGGGCAATAAGCAGGTCGTGCATCACGCCAACATTCTGATAGATCGAACGCAGTCGTTTCGCCGGCTAGATGGGCAGGACGCGGAGGTGGGCTTCGCCGGCATGGATATCCGTGTCGAGTCAGAGAATTTCGAACCCGATAGCCATTTCCTTTTCTGGAAACCCGGCACACCGCCAGCCGCCGAACCTGAAGACATGACATGGCGGCTGGACAAAGGCACTGACCTGATCCTCAACATGCACCTGCAACCGTCCGGCAAACCGGAACTGATTCAACCGGTCATCGGGCTCTATTTTTCCGATAAAGCGCCGACGCGCTATCCCATGCTGTTGCAACTTGAAAATGATGGCGCTATTGATATTCCTGCGGGCAAGAAGGATTTCGTCATCACCGACGAGTATCAGTTGCCCTTGGATGTGGATGTGCTCGGCGTCTATCCGCATGCGCATTATCTGGGCAAAGACCTACAGGCCCTGGCGACGCTTCCTGACGGCACAAAGAAATGGTTGATCCGAATCAAGGACTGGGATATTAACTGGCAGGCGGTTTATCGCTACGTCAAGCCGATCTTTTTACCGAAGGGTACGGTCATCTCGATGCGCTATACCTATGATAACTCCACTGACAATGTGCGTAATCCGAATCACCCTCCCAAACGTGTGGTAGCCGGTGATCGGTCGTCAGATGAGATGGGCCACTTATGGGTACAGGTTTTGCCGCGCGGGCGCGAGGATCAGCGAATTATCTTACAAGAATCGCTGATGCGACATCGATTACAAAAGTACCCGAACGAATTTACCGCTCGCTTCAATCTTGGCGCGGCGCTGCAATCGATGGGCAGAATCGAAGAAGCGATCACCTATTATCGTCAGGCGCTGCTGCTGAAACCCGACGATGCGGTGGCGCGCAACAGCCTCGGCACAGCGTTGCAGACTCTCGGCAAGTTTGAAGAGGCGATCAGCCAATATCGTGAGGCGTTGCGAATCAGGCCCGATTATGTGAACGCACACTACAACCTGGGAACCTCGCTGCTCTCTCTGGGTAAGCCTGAAGAAGCGGTCAACCACTTTCAAGAAGTGCTGCGCAATGGGCCGGAGGATCCGGAAGCCTATAACGATCTCGGCAGCGCGCTTGCCATCCAGGGAGAGATGGCGCAAGCCGCCATTCAGTTTGAAAAAGCCCTGCGCCTCAATCCTGCACACGCCAATGCCCACTACAATCTCGGCAAAGTTTTCGCGATTCAAGGCAATCTGTTGCAAGCGGCGGCGCATTTCGAGCAGGCGCTGAAGCTCGACCCTGAGAATGCCGATGCCCACAATGATCTCGGCGAGGTGCTGGCCTTGCAAGAAAAGTTCACTGAAGCGGTCGCCCACTTCGAACAGGCGCTGCGCCTCAAACCTGAACTGACGAGCGCGCGCGAAAACCTTGAACGCGTGCGGGCGCAAATGAAGAAGAACGATTAACCAGGACCGGCGGATTAAAACAAAGAGGGGAAACTCTGTTGAGCTTCCCCTCTTTGTTTGTTGTGTCGAGGCTCTCGTGTTCGCGGAGCGCCGACTCAGTTTAGTTGCTGGCGTTCGCCCTTAGAATTTGAACTTCAGAGCGAACTGGAAGTTGCGCTGCGGATCGCTGTTGCCATAAGCCGATGAGGTGATGCGACCGGCATTTGAGTTGAGATTGCCGGGCACGCCGATGTCGGCATCGGGTTGACCGAGGTTGACGTGGTTAAACAGATTGCCTACCTCTATGCGGAACTCCAACTGCTTGCTTTCGGTAAAGCGGAATTCCTTGAACAGCGAGGCATCGGTTCTCCAGTATTTCGGCCCGCGCAAGGTGTTGCGACCGATGTTGCCGAACGTCGCAATTGCCGGACGCCCGAAGGCGCTGCCGGATGAACCAATCGGCGTAGCGTTGAACCAGCTATTCTGATCGCCGCCCGTATTGGGATCGCCGATCAGGTCAGGTCTGCACGGCCCTGTGTCGCGGTCTGCGCCACAATCGCGGTAGGACGGGGTGAACGGCAAGCCGCTCTGGATCGTCGTATTTGAATTGAACTGCCATCCGCCGAGCAGATAATCAGCACCTTTTGAGATGCCGTTGAGATATTTTCTGCCACGACCGAACGGCAATTCGGCTACCTGCGCCAAAACGAAGACATGGGTGCGATCCCAATCCGCCGGGCCGCGACTCACGGTCTGGTCAAAGATGAAGTAATCGCCGCCATCCTGTATGGCTCTCTGCCAGGTGTAGTGCGCCAGTACCGAGTAGCCGTGCGAGAAGCGTTTGTTAATCTTCGTCTGCAACGAATCGTAGCGGTTGTCAGCGCAGTTGCAGAAGAAGTCAATGCCTTGCGTCCAGCCGAACTTACTGAAGTAGGGCTTGCGCAAGTCTTGCGGGACGTTCGGGAATCCCGCCAGCGAAGGCTGGTTGGCGTTGATCGTCGGGCCGTCACCCGCGAAGGTGTGCGTGCCCTTATTACCAACATAACCTGCTTCAACCGAGATGCTGTTGGTCCATTGGTACTGTACGGTCACGTTGTACTGGTCGACGCTTGGCAGCCGCTGCTTGTCGGGCAGCAGCCGCGTGAAGACGCCATTGGGAAGTGGGAAGCGCCCGTTATCGGGTACGGTCGGAAAGATCGGTGCCGGCGGCCCCTGCGAAAGCTTGAAGACGGTGTTGATGTCGCCACCGCTCAGCGCCTGTGCCGAAAGCACCGGCAGGTTCTGTGTAACGGAGTGGCCGAACAGCGAGCCGAATACGCCGATATCGTAGCTCCGCCCATAACCCGCACGAATCACCAGCTTGTCATTGACCTGATAGGCGATACCGAGGCGAGGCGCGAAGTTCAGGCTGTTTTCGACGCCGCCGTTCAACGGGATGCCGCCAACGCCGGCCACCTTGATCTCGCCTGTAGTGATGTCGAGGAAGCCGCCATTGCCGGCCCCATTCACCGTCTGCGGATTGATCACGTCGAGCCGCAGACCGTAGTTGAGTGTCAGCTTGCGGCTGGCGCGCCAGGTATCTTGCGCGTAGTAGAAGTGCCGCCACTGGCGCTCTCTCGCATCTGTGCTCGAACTGACGAAGCGGTTGAAATTGGTAACGTCACCGAGCAGGAAAGTCGCCAGTCCGAGACCGCCGCCGTTGGGCCCGCGCGTGTTGCCTTCGTTGAAGGAGAGCTCACCGGCGCGGTGCTGATCGCTCGGCACTCGCAGGTTGTAAGCGCGGCGCACGTCGACGCCGAACTTGAAGGTGTGGTTGCCGGCGGTTTTTAAAAGGTTGCCGACAAACTGCAACTGCTTCTCATTTTGATCCAGCGGGCAGTTGCAACGGTTGACGCCGAGGCCCGAACCGAAATTGAATCCGCCGACCGGGCCGCCGACGAAACCGGCGAACAAACCCGAAGTAAACGTGTCATCGACATTCAACCCCGGCACTCCGACGCTGGTCGACGTGCTCTGCCCGAAATCGAATGGCAACACGTTCACCTGATAGCGGAAGAAGCCGAAGCGGAAGTCTACGACCATGGTGTTGGACAACGTGTAGTCGAATCCTGCGGCGATGCTGTGATCGCGCGACTTGGAGACGCCGCCGAGCGATACCAGTTCCTGGCCGCCGCCGGTGCCGAAGGCCGTCGGCCCATTGCGCGAGAAGTCGGCAAAGCTGTAGCGACCGAAGACGTTCATCTTATCGCTGACGTGGCTGTCAATGCGAACGTCGAACGTATCGCCATTGAATATCTCGCTGCCACTGGCAACAAAATTGTCGCGAATCCCTGCGCGGGTCGGCTTCGGTATCAAATTCAATATCGCCAGCGCCTGGGGCGAAATGCGATTGGTGGGAATGCTATTGCCGCCGAACTGCTGGCGACTGGCGGGAGGCGTGCTGCCGCCGATTCCCGGATCAAATATGTCGACGCCGTACTCGCTCAGATTGCCTGTGCGCGCCAACAGCGTCGGCACGGTCAGCAGTTTCGAACCGCCGATCTTGCTGCGCGTGCCCTGATAATCACCGAAGAAGAACAACTTGTCTTTGAGGATGGGGCCGCCGATAGCGCCGCCAAACTGATTCTTCAGCGTATCAGGAATGGATTTTCCAGTGATTGCATCGACCGTCGATTGGGTGAACGGATTGCGCGCTTGCAGCACATCATTCTGCCGGAAATCGAAGACGCTGCCGTGAATGTTGTTGGTGCCCGACTTGGTCTGCACCGAAACGACGCCGGCAATGGCCTGACCGAATTCGGCGTCATAATTCTGCGAGGTGATCTTGGTCTCGCCAATCGCCTCGAAGTTCGGGTTGATGACGATGATCCCAAGAATCGGGTCGCGGTTCTCGGTGCCGTCCAGTTGATAGCCCGTGCCGCTGAAATGCTGGCCGTTGACCTGTATCTGAGTCGACCCTTGCGGGTTCTCGCTGGCGGCGTGCTGCCATCCCAACTGTTGTGTGCCGGGAGTGAGCAGGATGAATTTGGTGAAGTTACGGTCGAGGATCGGCAGATCCGTAACCTGCTTGGTTTCAAAGGTGGTGGCGACATCGGCGCGGTCTGTCTTGAGCAACTGACCGGCAGAGGCCGTAACCGTTACCGTGTCGCTGATCGCGCCGGCTTCGAGCGCCTCATCCACCTTGGTCTGGGCGTCGAGGTTGACGACCACCGAAGAGACGACTTTCTGTTTGAAGCCTGGGGCCTCAATCTTCACTTCGTAATGGCCGGGAAGCAGGCGATCTTTGACAAATAGCCCGGACTCGTTTGTCGTCACAGAGTCGGTTGTCTTACGGTCGAGATCGGTTATCGTCACAGTCGCTCCCGGAACGACTGCGCCGCTGGGGTCGGTTACCGTGCCGCTGATGCTACCATAGACGGCTTGCGCCCTCGCATTGAAGGCGAAAGCGCCAAGCATGAGCAACACCCCAAGCAGGTACAAAGGGATTCGGTTTCTCTGCATCATTGGTGCCTCCGTATCTACCGGCTTTTAGCCGCAGTTCTAAAGCAGTTTTCTCATCCATCAAACTGGTGATGTGCCATTCAGTTTGTGGAATCATCGTTATGCCTCTGATATCGCATCAGGGGCCTTCGTACTCGCTCGCATGTTCAGAGGAGAGTTTTGAAGCTCCGGTCTTCGTATAAAACTCTCCCCGCAGGATCAAGGGATCTAATTTCCTGTCTTGAAACTTACACTATTTGAAGGTGAATTTTCTCATCGCTTCCGTTATTGTGACTCTCCGCTGTCACGAAAAACTTCTAGCTGTGTAGACTTCTGCTGCGTCTAATGTCAATGAGTCGCGCCCAGGAGACGCATACCCCGGCGCTTATAACCTCTAGCCAAGCCCACTCGAAAACTTGTAAGTATTATGTGGCCAACTTTTATCGCATTATCGTCGAACCTGTCAAGATGAATCCGGCGAATCTGTACTTACCACATTGTCGCCAAGGTCGGCGGTCGCTCGCCGTCATGCACGCAGAAACCTGAAAATTCATAGGGGATTCGATTGAAACGCCTGTCGTGGAGATGTAATATCAGGCTGTCGTTCACCAGCAACAGGGCAGTGAAGTATCGGTCGTCACTCAAATCGACATGAAAAGCCCTAAACATCAGCAGATTTATAAAGAGTTGCTCAGAGCCATCGCCGAAGGCGAATACGTCGAAGGCCAGCGTCTCCCAAGCGAAGCTGACCTGGTTATGCGTTTCGCCACATCGCGGCCAACTGTTGCGCGGGCGTTGCAGACGCTACAGCATCAAGGAGTCATCGAGCGGCGCGTCGGTTCAGGCACCTATGTGCGCCGTGCGGCAACTCAGCAAAGCGACTTGTTCGCGTTGCTCATACCGGGTCTTGCGGAGACCGAAATCTTTGGGCCGGTCTGCCGCGAGATGTCGCGCCGCGCGCAGGCCAGCGGTCATGCCTTGCTGTGGGGCGATACGACCGACGAGGCGCATACGAAAGAGGAGCAGGCCGAACAGCTATGCGAGCAATACATTGCCAGAAAAGTATCCGGAGTCTTTTTCGCGCCGCTTGAGTTCACTGCGAACAAGGATCTTGTCAATCAACGGATCACCGAAGCCTTTGACAAGGCACATATCCCGGTGGTCTTGCTTGATCGCTGCATCTATGACTATCCGCGCCGCAGCCATTTCGATCTGGTCGGCATTGATAATCGCCGCGCCGGGTTTATGGTTACCGATCACCTCTTGAGGTTGGGTTGTCGCAGTGTGGCCTTTGTGGGGCGCTCAAACTCAGCGCCGAGTGTCGCAGCCCGCATCGCCGGTTACCGGGAAGCCTTATGCCAGTACAACATCGCGTTTGATCCTGCCTGGGTATGCCTGGGATGCCCGGATGATCTGCCGTTCGTCAAAGCCATCCTCGAACGGCTTCGCCCGGAAGCGTTTGTCTGCGCCAATGATCACACGGCTGCCAACCTCATGCATACGCTGGATGAACTCGGCATCAGGATTCCTATCGACGTGAGGATCGTTGGTATTGATGATGTCCGCTACGCTCAGTTGTTGCGTGTGCCGCTGACGACTTTGCGCCAGCCATGTCAATACATCGGCGCGGCGGCGCTCCAGGCGATGCTGGAACGGATCGCGCAGCCGGACATGCCGGCCCGCGACATCTTGCTCGCCTGCAAACTCATCGTCCGCGAATCCTGCGGCGCAGGTTTGCAGTAGAAGGCAGAGTTAATGCCAAAAATTGACTGATGTTGTTCGTGCAATCGAAGAAGAGTAGGCTAGTATTTGTAGAATACAGGAGAAGAAATCATGAGCATTGAGATTGGCTCCTTGATCGAAAGCACGCCTGAAATCAGACATGGAAAACCGCGCATTGCCGGCACCGGAATTACCGTTCATCGTATTGTAATCTGGTATAAACAAGGGCTTAGCCCGGAACAGATTGCCGGTGAGTATGAACATCTGACGCTGGCGCAGGTCTATGCTGCTTTGACTTATTACCATGCTAATCAAACGGAGATCGAGACGGATTTAGCTGCTGAAGATGCTGAAATCGAACGATTAGAGATGGAGCATTACCAGGTTCCGAAAAGTGCCTGATGCAAGTTCATCTCTATCTTGATGAAGATGCCATGTCTCGTTCGCTTGGCCGAGAGCTTCGAGCGCGCGGCATAGATGTGACGACAACTATAGGCGAAGGAATGTTAGGTCAGGATGATGCCGCACAACTTGAATTTGCCAAAACACAAGGTCGCGTCATTTACACCTATAATGTTGCTGATTACTACCGCCTGCATGCCGAATATATCAGGCAAGGCAAAACTCATGCGGGAATCATTCTGGCGCATCAAAGGCGGTATACGAAAGGAATCAGGGGCATCGCTAATTAATTTTCCGAGGGGATGAAAAATGCTGAACGCTGATAAACCATATGAAGGCCGCATCCATAAACCGGCAATCTTTTCAGTCATCGCTTTATTGATCTTAACCGTCTCGCTGTCGGCGCTGCCTGCGCGTCAAGCCGACCGCGCGACGCCGGCACAGCTTCAAGCCATCAGGGATTACATCAAGCAGAGTTGGCACACGCTTGAGCGCTCGAATGCCAAGCTTGCCGATGCCGCCGTCGATCCGAAGTTCAAGACCAGCGCCGGCAGCCGCTGGCCGGTCTACGTCTCGCGCCAGGAGAACTTGAATGAGGTGGAAGCAAAATTACGCAAAGCCATGCCGGCGACAGAGTTTGCTAAAATCGAGCTTCGCCGCCTGCCGGATAAACCAGGCGAGATCACTCAGCAGGGGTTGCTCTACTTGCCTGATCCGTATGTCGTGCCGGGCGGGCGATTCAATGAAATGTATGGCTGGGATAGTTATTTCATTCAGGTCGGGTTGTTGCGCGACGGCGAACTCGAACTCGCAAAGGATATGATCGACAACTTCGTTTACGAGGTCGAGAACTACGGCAAGGTATTGAATGCCAACCGGACGTATTACCTGACGCGCTCGCAGCCGCCTTTCCTGGCCGAGATGATTCTTGGAGTTTATAAAAAAACCAACGACCGCCGCTGGCTTGAAAGCACCGTTCCGGCGTTAGAGAAAACCTATCGCCTCTGGATTGAAGAGCCGCATCTGACAAAAGCGACGAATCTTTCGCGATATTACGATTTTGGCGACGGCCCGGCCCCCGAAGCTCTTGCCGACGAGCGCGATGCACAGGGGAAGACTCATTACGACCGCGTCAAAGAGTATTACCGCACGCACGATATCAAAGATTATGAGGTGAGCAAATTTTACGACAAAGAGAAGGATCAACTGACGCCGCTGTTTTACAAGGGCGACCGCTCGCAACGCGAATCCGGGTTTGATCCTTCTAACCGCTTTGGCCCGTTCAACGCCGACATCATCAACTATAATCCGGTCTGTCTCAACTCGCTGCTCTATCGGTTAGAGACCGGCGCTGCCGAGATCATGAAGACTCTCGGTCGCACGGCGGATGCCGCGCTGTGGCTCAAACGCGCGGGCGAACGCCGAATGCAGATCAATCGCCTGATGTGGGACGCCAAGGACGGCCTTTATTACGATTACAATTTTGTCGAGAAGCGCGTGCGGCGCTATCCCTTTGCGACGACTTTCTACCCGCTGTGGGCCGGCGTCGCCGACCGCGCGCAGGCAGCGAGAGTTGTAGCGAATCTCACTTTATTGGAGCGACCGGGCGGATTGTTGACGAGCGCCAACGTCAGCGGCAGCCAGTGGGACGCCCCCTTCGGCTGGGGGAATTTGCAAATGCTCGCCATCGATGGCCTGCGCCGTTACGGCTACAACAAGGAAGCCGACCGGCTGTCGGCAAACTTTCTTTCGATGGTGCTGCAAGAGTTCATCGCCCACAACACGATTGTCGAAAAATATGACGTTGAAGCCCGTAAGTCGACGCTCGGTGCCGGTCTGAAGTTCGGTTATAACTCGAACGAAATCGGCTTTGGCTGGACGAATGCGGCCTTCACGGAACTCTACGCCGGGCTGCCTGAGGCGAAGAAGGCGGACGTGCTCAAGCTAAACGGGCTGGCCTTGCCGGCGCGAAATAGTCGATGACGCGGCCTTCAATCCTGCGAATTCAAACCACGCGATATTAGGATCGAATGTAGCCACAGCGTCACGGAGCCACAGAGAAAATTGAAAAATATCGAAGAATTACAGGGATTTTAATGATTCTCTCCGGGTCTCTGTGACGCTGTGACGGTTCTCTTCGCTTCAGGCTTCTTGGACTCTCTCCGCGAAGTTGGGTTATGCTTATCGAGCACAGGGTGCGTCATTCCATGTTGTTCATTATGGCAATCAAAGTGCAATCGCGTTTTCTTCTATCATGCTTGTGGCTACTGCTGATGGCGGTGCTCGTCGCGGGGCAGAGCAATCAACCCGCGCCGAAGCAAGCGAACGCCGCGCCGCTTGCTGCCGCGCAGTCTCTGCTCGCGGCGGGCAAGACCGATGCGGCAATCGAATCGTTGAAAGGTTTACCGAAATCGGCAGCCGACGAATCGCAGGTGAACCATCTGTTGGGACTGGCCTATTATCAAAAGGCCGATTACCAACATGCGGTCGACTATCTTTCATCTTCCGTCAAGCAAATCAAAGATGGTTCGGCGCAGTACCGCCAGGCGGTGCAACTGCTCGGTATGTCGCATTACTTTCTAGGGCACAGCAAAGAGGCCGTCACTTATCTCGAACTGGTCAGGGGATGGGCACCCGATAACACCGAGAATGCTTACGTGCTCGGCGTCAGCTATCTGCAATCTCAGGACAGCGAAAATGCCCGCCGCAATTTCGCGCATATGTTTGCGGTGCCAGGCGATTCCGCGTCTGCCTATTTAATCAACGCCCAGATGATGATTCGACAGGGATTGGAAGAGACCGCCGAAAAAGAACTGGCGCGCGCCCTTGAACTTGATCCGAAATTGCCGCAAGCCAGTTATCTCTTAGGCGAACTCGCCGTCTATCACGCCAACATTGATCGCGGCATCGAACTGCTGAAAAGAGAGATCGCCATCAATCCCGGCTTTGCGATGTCCTATTATATGCTCGGCGAAGCTTACTCCAGACAACTGAAGTGGGACGAAGCCATCGCCCCTCTGCAAAAATCCATCTGGCTGAATCCTTTTTTCAGCGGGCCTTACATTGCGCTCGGCAAGGTCTACTTGAAGAAGAGCGATCTCGGCAACGCCGAAAGCATTCTCAGGCGCGCACTGGCAATGGATCCCAATAATTATTCGGGCCATCACCTGCTCGCACAGGTCTTGCAACAAATGAACCGAATGGCAGAAGCCAAAAAAGAATTTGAGACGGCGGAGAGTTTGCGTACAGCCGCGAATAAGTAGGACGGGATGCCTGAAGGTTTCAATCGTCATCATGGCGACAAGCGTTTGCGCTTAATCGCCATCGCGCTGGCAATCAGCGCCGTGATTTCATCGCAGATGATCGCGCCCGCCCTTGCCGCAATTCGCCTTTCGGCGATTTCACCCGACGCAGATAAAAACGAGGCGAGCGACTTTCAAGTTAGCTTCATCGATGTCGCCGGGCGAGCAGGTCTGACCGACCCTTTCATCTACGGCGGCATTGACAAGAAGAAGTACATCATCGAAACCAACGGCTGTGGCGTTGCCTTCATCGATTACGATAATGACGGATGGATGGATATTCTCCTGCTGAACGGCACACGGCTCGAAGGCTTCCCGAAGGGGAAAGAGCCGACTCCAAAACTCTATCATAACAATCGCAATGGTGGCTTCACCGAGGCGACCAATGGGTCGGGCTTGACGCGCACCGGCTGGGCTTCAGCCGTCACGGTCGGTGATTATGATAATGATGGCTTGGATGACCTGTTCATCACCTACTGGGGACAGAACGTTCTCTATCACAACGATGGCAAAGGTAAGTTCACAGACGTTACCGCGAAAGCCGGTGTGAGTACGAACGGCACACGTTGGGGATCGGGATGCGCTTTCATCGATTATGATCGCGACGGCAAGCTCGATTTATTCGTCGCCAATTATCTGCTATTCGACCCGGCCACTGTGCCTGAGCCGGGCAAAGGCCCGAACTGTTTATGGAAAGGCGTGCCGGTCAATTGCGGGCCGAAGGGCTTGCCCACCGACACGAATCTCCTGTACCACAACAACGGCGACGGCACGTTCACCGATGTCTCGCAAATCTCAGGAATCAGCAAAGTGCAGAACCGTTATGCGATGACGGCCATCGTTACCGATTATGATAACGACGGCTGGCCTGATCTCTACGTCGCCTGCGACTCGACCGCGAGCATCCTTTATAAAAATAACGGCGACGGCACGTTTAAGGACGTTGCCCTTGAGACCGGCTCAGCCTACAACGAAGACGGGCAGCCGCAAGCCGGTATGGGCGTGGCGGTTGGCGATTTCGATGGCGATGGTTTTCAGGACATCTTCAAGACGCATTTTGCTGACGACTTGCCGGCGCTCTACAAGAACACGGGCCGTGGCTTCTTTGAAGACGCCTCGCGCGCTGCGGGCTTCGAGCATACGCGCTACATTCAATGGGGAACGGGCCTGGTTGATCTGAATAACGATGGCTGGCTCGATGTCTTTACGGTCACAGGCAACGTCTACCCTGAGGTCGAGAAGGTTTTCAAAGAGTATCCGCATCGCAGCCCGCGTTTGATCTATCGCAATCTCGGCAACGGTCGTTTCAAAGAGGTCACGGCTGAATGTGGGCCGGGCGCTCAGGAGATGCAATCCAGTCGCGGCTGCGCTTTCGGCGACTATGATAATGATGGCGATATTGATGTGTTGATTATGAACATGAACGAGTTGCCGACGCTGTTGCGCAATGATTACAACAGCAATCAACGCGGCGCGAACAACTGGCTGAGCTTAAAACTGATCGGCACAAAATCGAACCGCTCGGCCATCGGCGCGAAAGTTCGTGTGAAAACTGGCGCTCGACTGCAAACACAAGAACTCACCAGCCAGTCGAGTTATTATTCCTGCAATGACCCGCGCCTGCATTTCGGACTGGGCGGAAATAGTCGCGCCGAGCAGATAGAGATACGCTGGCCCAACGGTCAAACCGAAATCATTAAGGACATTGCCGCGAATCAGATTGTGGCCATCAAAGAGGGCTTCGGAGTTGTGAAAGCGGGAGATAGCAAAAAATGATTCCTTCAGTAATAGCTTAACCCGCAACCGAAATAGCTTAGCCTGCAATTGAAATAGGTAAAATCGCAACTGAACTAATTTAATCTGCAACTGAAATAGGTAAAATTGCGACTGAAATAGCTTGACCTACGACTGAAATGATTAAAACTGTAATCGAAATCATTCAAACTTAAACTGAATCGACTAAAGCTGCGATTTCAGCGACTTATAGCGGTTGGCAAATGAGTTTAGCCTTTGCCACAAGGGCACCAAGGCACCAAGAATCACTATATCCTTTGTGTTCCTTTGTGTCTTGGTGCCTTTGTGGCAATTCTCCGGCTTAGCTGAAAGGTCTTCAAAACAGGTTATCTGGTTTTGCACTAGGGCAAGGGTTTCAAGCGCGGATCGAGTTGCTTAGCTTTATTGTACTCGGATTGCGCGGCGTTTTTCTGGCCTTTTGCGAGCAGCGCTTTTGCCAGGTAGTAATGCGTCTTCGCCTCATCCGGGGCCAGTTTGATCGCGGCTTCAAAGCGCTCGATTGCCGCGTCAAGGTTTCCGGCTTTGAGTTGCGCCAGCCCTGTGTTGATTGCAAACGTCGCCGCCTGCATATCTGATTTCTTCTTGTTCAGCCGCGCCGCTTCTTGAAACTCGACGCGCGCCGCTTCCATATCGCCCTTTTGGCGGAGCGCCGCGCCGAGCGTGTTATGGATCTCAGGAGCGTTCGGCGCAACCTTGAGCGCGGCGCGGAAGGTGGCTATCGCGGCGTCGAGGTTGCCCTGTTGTTGCAATACCGTGCCGAGCGTATATTGGGCTTCCGCATAATCGGGCTTCGCTCGAATCGCGGCGGCGAAGGCGGTTGCCGATTCATCCAGCTTGCCTTGTTGCAGGAGAATGACGCCGAGCGTGTAGTGCGCTTCCGACAATGAAGGTTGCAGGGCAATCGCCCGTTTCAGTTCAGCGATGGCTTCGTCAAACTGGTCTTGATTCTTTAAGGCAAGCCCCAGGTTGTAATGCGCCTCGGCGTTGTCAGGCGCAAGCGCGATCAGCTTGCGATACTCCGCGACCGCCCCTGCATAGTCGCTTTTCTGTATAAGCGCCATGCCGAGATTATGATGGGCGATGAGGTTATTCGGGTCGAGCTTGAGCGCTTGATTGAATGCGGCGATAGCGCCATCGGGATCACGCTTTGAGACGAGCGCCAGTCCCAGATCATTGTAGGCTTGAATGAAGTCCGGTTTCAGTTTGATGACCGCGCGAAATGCCTCGACCGCTTCATCCAGATCATCGTTCTCTTGCAAGACCTGCCCCATCGTGTGACGCGGCCCGACCATCTCTGGCGCAAGCCGCGCAGCGGTCGACAACTCCCCCATTGCTCCTTGCAAGTCGCCGCTCTTTCGCAGAGCCAGCCCAAGGTAATAGTGCGAATCGGCATGATCGGGTAGCAGCTTCACGGCTATCTTCAAAGCGGCGACAGCGCCCGCCGTATCATCTGAAAACCAGCGAGCCGTGCCTAGATAATAGTAGGCTTCACCATAATCCGCCTTCAGCTTGATGGCCGTTTCAAACTCGGCTACCGCGCCGCGTAACTCGCCGCGCGCCGCCATTACATAGCCCAGGTGAAAGTGCGCCTCCGGCAGATTGACGTTCAACCTGATGGCTTCACGGAACTCCGCAACCGCATCGTCAGCCAGGCTTTTTTGCTGAAGGGCGAGACCGAGCATGAGATGTGTCTCGGCTTCATCGGCTTTAAGCGACAAGGATTGTCGAAGAGCGTTGATCGCTCCGTCAATATCTCCGAGTTGCTCTAGCGCGCGGCCCAGATTGCGTTGCGTTTTATAAAGTTTTGGATCAAGCTCGACTGCCTTGCGAAAAGATTCCGCCGCGAGTCGCACCTCGCCTTTGCGCGCCTGCGCCAGTCCCAACAGATTATGCGCTTCGGCAAATCCCGGCTTGAGCTTGATTGCCATCCGAAGTTCTACAATGGCGCGGTCGATCTGTTGTTTATCCAGCAGCGCGACGGCTCGGCTGAGGTGTTGCTCGGCAGTGACCGGCGACGTGCGTTGCGCCTGTGCCAACATTGCTGACTGGCAAATCAGCGCAACGAGAATCAGGAGCTTGATTAAGAATTTCGTTTGCATCGATCCAGGCATAGAATGACCGCACCATGATTCGTTCGTCATTTCGCTTTTGTCTTGCTCGATGGCGCAGCGCGCACCAGACCCGCGCCTTCTTTTACGGTGATGAACTGATTGGCGGCTACATCGGTCAGCGTATCGATCTGGCCGCTCGGCCAGCGAATTTCAAGGGTTTTCAGCTTATCGCGCTTGCCCAGGCCGAAATGGATTCGCAGATCATTTTGTGAATAATAGCTGCCGCCGCTGCGCACTTCATCTATCTGATTGCCATCCTCTGTGGCGCACTTCAGGCGCGCGCCGATGCCGCTGCGATTCGATTTCACACCGATGGCTTTGATGGTGATCCAGTTGTTTTGATTCGTCGAATCGCACCGCAAGAGTTCCGGCATGGCATTCACAGGATTGATGAGAATGTCTATGTCGCCATCGTTATCAAAATCACCAAAGGCGCAGCCGCGCGCCGCTGTAGGCTGCATTACAGGGCCGCCGACGCGCTCCGATATATCTTCAAAGCGACCGTTTTGCAGGTTTCGATAAAGCACTTTGCGCTGTGCATATCCGGCTTCGGTCGTCAGCCGTTCGACTTCGGGATAAACATGACCGTTGACCAGAAATATATCAGCCCAGCCGTTATTATCTACATCGAGGAAACCGCACCCCCAGCCGAGCCACCTGGTTGTCGTGCCGATGCCTGCCGAAAAGGTCACGTCTTCAAAGACCGCTTTGCCGGTGTTGCGATATAAGGTCGAGGTGTCGCCCGAAAAGTTCGTCTTGAAAATATCGAGCCACCCGTCGTGGTCAAAGTCGCCTGCCGTAACTCCCATGCCGGCTTGCGGCTTGCCGTCTATACTGAAGGCGCAACCCGACTCGATGCCTATGTCGGTGAAGGTGCCATTCTTGTCATTGTGATATAAAGCCGCCGGGGCTGAATCGTTGGCAACGTAGATGTCAGGCCAGCCGTCGTTATCAAAGTCGGCGACGAGAACGCCAAGCCCATAAGTGCCGTTGGTTTTTCGTATGCCGGCTTTTTCGGAAACATCCGTGAAGCTGCCATCGCCGTTGTTGCGATAGAGCGTATTGACGCCGCCCGTCAGACCCGGAGGGCCGCAGGCGACCATCACGCCTTTATAAAGACAGGGCCCTGATTCGGGTACAGGCGCGGTCTTCAAATCGAGATCGATATAACTGGCGACGAACAGATCGACATAACCATCGCGATCAAAATCAAGGAAGGCGCAGCCTGATCCCCAGCGTGTGCGATTGAGCGCCACCCCGGCTTTTTCGGCTATATCGGTGAAGGTGCCATTGCCGTTATTGTGATAGAGCGCATTCTTGCCGAAATAGCTGATGAAAATATCATCGAACCCGTCGTTGTCGTAATCGCCGATGGCGACGCTTTGCCCCCAGCCGGTGCGCGTGATGCCGGCCTTCTGTGTGACATCTTTGAAGGTGCCATCACCGTTATTGTGATAGAGACGAGGGGTCGGCGTCTGTGTTGGCGGCAGACCTGCCAGGCGTGTGCCGTTGATCAAGAGGATGTCTTGCCAGCCGTCGTTATCGTAATCCAGAAAAGCCGCGCCGCATCCGGTAGTTTCGAGAAGATATTTATTCTTATGTTCATCGCCGTAAACCGTCGGCGTTGTCAGCCCGGCTTGTTTGGCCACGTTGATGAACGAGACGCCAACCTCGCCGTCGCCCGGCGCGCGCGGAAGCGCTTGCACAGAAGCGAGCGTCAGACAGACCAGTGATAAAATCAGTTTTGAGATAAATCGCCGCAAACTGCAAACTCCTTGATGCCAACCAATCATAACGTAGGCCGAGAAGCACTGCCATCGGCAAGCCTGACTAAATCGAAGCGCACAAGATGGGGACAGGAGATTGGCCACAGAGGCACAGAGCCACAGAGGAAAATATTGAGAAAACCGGGAGAGTTTTAAGATTTTCTTTGTGTCTTTGTGCCTCTGTGGCAATTTCTTTTATCCCCTTCTTATGCAATCTGATTTAGCCCGGATGCGTCATCGTCTCAGGGCGAACGATCTGGTCGAACTCTTCGCCGCTCAAATAGCCGAGTTTCACGGCGGCTTCACGCAGGCTGATATTCTCTTCGTGCGCCGTATGCGCCAGCCGCGCGGCTCTGTCGTAACCGAGCTTCGGACTCAAGGCGGTCACCAGCATCAGCGAATTCTGAACGTAATCGTCAATACGTTCGCGGTTGAGTTGGATGCCTTCGACCAGATATTTGCCAAAGCCGTGGCAAGCATCCGTGAGCAGGGTCACCGAGTGCAGAAAGTTGTAGATAATCACCGGCTTGAAGACGTTCAACTCGAAGTTCCCCTGCGACCCGGCAAAGGTAATCGCCGCGTTGTTGCCATGAACCTGGGCGGCAATCATGGTCATGGCTTCCGCCTGCGTCGGATTGACCTTGCCGGGCATGATCGAAGATCCCGGCTCGTTTTCCGGGATGATCAATTCGCCAAGCCCGCAGCGCGGCCCCGACGCCAGCCAGCGTATGTCATTGGCGATCTTCATCAGTGAGACCGCCAGCGTGGTCACCGCGCCGTGCGCGAAAACCAATTCATCATGCGCCGATAGGGCAGCGAACTTGTTGGGGTGCGAGCGAAACGGCAGCCCGGTCAATTCGGCAATCTTCGTCGCCGCGCGTTCAGCAAACTCCGGGTGGGCGTTCAACCCCGTGCCGACTGCGGTGCCGCCGATGGCCAGGTCATACAGGCCGTCGAGCGAAAGGCGCAGCCGTTCAACGTCGCGCGCCAGCAGACTCGCCCAGCCGCTCATCTCCTGGCCGACGGTCAGCGGCGTCGCGTCCTGCAAATGCGTGCGGCCAATCTTGACGACGTTGGCGAACTCGCGGGCTTTTGCAGAGATGGCGTTGTGCAGGCGTTCGATGGCAGGAATCAGATCGTTATGAATCCGCGTCGCCGCTGCGATGTGCATCGCCGTCGGAAAAGCATCGTTCGACGATTGTGACAGATTGACATGATCGTTGGGATGAACGGGCTGCTTTGATCCACGCACGCCGCCTGCGAGTTCAATAGCGCGATTGGCGATGACTTCGTTGACATTCATGTTGGTCTGCGTGCCGCTGCCAGTTTGCCAGATGCGCAATGGGAATTGATTGTCGAGCTTGCCGCCGATCACTTCATCAGATGCCTTCGCGATCCATTCGGTTTTGTCTGCGGGCAGCTTGCCGAGGTCTTGATTGACGAGCGCTGCTGCCTTCTTGAGAATGCCGAGAGCGTGGATCAATTCCGGCGGCATCAGGTCGCGGCCAATGTCGAAATGAATGAGCGAGCGGGCGGTCTGAGCGCCCCAATAAACCTCGGCGGGCACTTCGATTTCGCCCATGCTGTCGGACTCCATGCGTACTTGCGGTTGCGATGCGGGCTCGGTCATCAGTTGCTCCTTTTCGTCAAATGCTCTTATAAAAGCATACCGTGTCAGCCGCCTTCTTGCATGGATCATCGCGGCTGATCTTCACAGCCGGCAAGCGGTCGTGTTAGATTGCGTCTTCGCTCCTGAGGCCGTGTGGTTATGAAATTCGCGCGTCGATTCATCGTCAGAGGCAGAGTGCAGGGCGTCGGCTTTCGTTTCTTCGTCATCCGCGCGGCGCATCGCCTCGGCGTGGTCGGCAGTGTAAGGAATCTTCCAGACGGCACAGTGGAAGCCATCGCCGAAGGCACGCGAGAGGCCGTCTCGGAGTTTCGCGCCGAGTTGTGGCGCGGCCCGGCCTACGCGCATGTCACGGCAGTTGATGAATCCGACATCAAACCGACCGGGCGCTTCAAGAGTTTCGATGTTGATTACTAAACGAGGAGACCTATTTGTGGACCATTTGAAGAAGATCATCCGAACCGTTCCTGACTTTCCCAAGCCGGGCATTATGTTTTATGACATCACGACGCTGCTCAAAGACGCTTATGGGTTGCGGACGACGATTGACCGGCTGGTCGAGTGCATAGACGATCCGCACATCGACACGGTGATCGGCATCGAAGCGCGCGGCTTCATCTTTGCGCCGGCGCTCGCCTATCGCCTCAAAGCGGGATTCGTGCCGGTGCGCAAGCCGCGCAAGTTGCCGGCGGCAATCGAGTCGATATCTTACGATCTCGAATACGGCACCGACACGCTGGAGATTCACCGCGACGCCATCGGTGAAGGCCATCGAGTGTTGATCGCCGACGACTTGCTGGCAACCGGCGGCACGGCGCGCGCCGTCGTCGATCTGGTCGAGCGATTGGGCGGCACGGTCGCCGGCCTTGCTTTCGTGGTTGAGCTTACATTTCTGAAAGGCCGCGAGCGTTTCAACGGCTACAAGGTAACGTCGCTCTTGCAGTATGATGAGTAGCGCCGCATTGATTCATAGACAATCGAAAAGCGAATCTGGTAGGCTAGAACCACTGTGCTCCCGTAGCTCAGTGGATAGAGCACTTGCCTCCTAAGTAAGGGGCCGCAGGTTCGAGTCCTGCCGGGGGCACCATTTATTTTTTGTTAAACTGCCTTTGTTTTGGAAAGCTTAAAAGATAGATGGCCTGAGAAGAATTACGCACTCATTCCTTCAATCAAACATTTGAGGAGGAAAGGCCATGAAAGAAACAACCTATGACAGAGGCAACATCAGCGAATCGATCTTGCTGAACGCATATCTCAAAGCCGGGCTCATCGTTTCCATACCGTTCGGCTCCGGGGCTCCGTATGATTTGATGGTGGACACGGGCAAACGGGCGTTGAGAATTCAGGTCAAAACCGGATGGTATCGGAAGGGCTGCATCAACTTTCGCGGCATGCGCAGAGTGAGAGAAGCGTTGCCATACAAAGCCAGAGCTTACGATGAGGATGAAGTGGATTATTTTGCTGTTTACTATCCTCCGGATGATTCTATCTATGTCGTACCACGCGTCGTCTGCGGCAAGGGTGCTGGCTGCCTGCGACTGGATCCAGTGCTGAATGGCCAACAGAAGCTCGTTCGCTGGGCGCGCGATTATACATGGGAGCAGCACATCGCCGAGCTTCAATCAGAATCGTTATCTACCAATGGACGTAAGCGGTCATCGTGATGTTTGTTGATATTCTTAACGAAGTCGAACATTTTCGTACGCTCGAAGAGGTGATGCGTTGGGCGTTCGCTCGCAAGCCGCCGGTTGAGGTCGCGGGCATCGTTACGCAGGACGAGTTCACGCACGACGTTATCTTGAAGGCAGCGGCGGATCTCTTTCTTGTGTTTGATACGAACTGAATCGGCGCTGTCAGAGCCGTGTCGCTCTGGACGCTACCACCGACCGCTGATGAATTGCTCGAACGCCGCCTCGCCAGTGGATGGGTGCCGGTGCCGACACGCATGAGAGACGGCGAAAAAATTCTTGGTTATGCTTCCTGTCGCTACACGCCAAAATAGTTCAGGTATACCGATGAAAAAAACAATAGTGGCCTTCCTTACATTTGCACTTCTGCTGCCGGTGGCCAGCGCGCAAAGCAACAAGAAAGCCAGCGCGGCAACCGCCAATCCTACTGATAAGCTCAACCCGCAGATTCAAAAGATCGTCCGCGAAATATCCGCAGCCAACATCGAAGCGACGATTAAAAAACTCGTTGGCTTCGGCACGCGCCATTCGCTTTCGGAGACCGAGAGCGAGACGCGCGGTATCGGCGCGGCGCGGCGCTGGATCAAAGCGGAATTCGAGCGTTACAGCCGCGAATCGGGCGGGCGCTTGCAAGTTGAATTCGACGAGTTCACGCAGCCGGCGGCGGCGCGCGTCCCTAAGCCGACGCAGATTGTCAACGTTGTCGCCACGCTGCCGGGGCGGCAGGCGGAATCAAAAGACCGTCTCTATGTCGTCAGCGGCCATTACGATTCGTGCGTTTGCGCTCAGGATCTGCTCGATGCAACCAGCGATGCGCCCGGCGCTAATGATGACGCTTCGGGCACGGCGGCGGTGATGGAGATGGCGCGCGTGATGTCGAAGTATGAATTCGACGCGACACTGGTGTTCATGACCGTCGCAGCGGAAGAGCAGGGACTTTTAGGTTCGACGCACTGGGCCGAGACGGCAAAGCAGAAGAATCTCAATGTCGCCGGCATGATCACCAATGACATCATCGGCAGTTCGCATTCCGAAGACGGGCACGTCGACAATCGACATGTCCGTTTGTTTGCCGAAGGCGTGCCGCCTGCTAAGGAACTATCGCTCGAACTGCGGACGCTGTTACAGACCGGCGGCGAAAACGATTTGCCGACACGGCAACTGGCGCGCTCGATCAAAGAGACCGCCGAGCGCTATGTCGCCGGCATGACGGTGACTGTGGTCTATCGCAAAGATCGTTACCTGCGCGGCGGCGATCATTCGCCGTTTCTAGATCGCGGCTATGCGGCGGTGCGCATGACCGAACCCAATGAAGATTACAAGCACCAGCATCAGAAAGTGCGTACCGAAAATGGCGCGCAGTACGGCGACCTGCCGGAATTTGATGATTTCAATTATATTGCGCAGGTGGCGCGCGTGAATGCCGCGAGCCTGGCGAATCTGGCGCTCGCGCCAGCGGCTCCGGCCAATGTTGAAGTCGAGACGGTGCGGCTGGAAAACGACACGACGCTGCGTTGGGAAGCCAACAAGGAGCCGGACATTGCCGGTTATCAAATCGTCTGGCGCGAGACGACCGCGCCTTTCTGGCAACACAAACAATTCGCCGGCAACGTCACCAGTTTCACCGTCAAAGGGCTATCGAAAGACAATTACTTGTTCGGCGTCCAGGCCGTCGACAAGGATGGCAACGCCAGCGTTGCCGTCTACCCGCGCCCCTTCCGCCCGCAGAGGAGATAGTGCTGAGTACCAGAGCAATGATACGGCATCAACTTTCAAGACTGAGCACGCAAACGTTGTTCGCCTGCTCAGCACTCAGCATCGGTTATTGTCTTGGACGGCTTCTTGGTTGATGAATGCTTGAGTTGACAGTCAGGTTGGTAGCCACCATACTTAACTTTGTTGGAACGGTGAGTGTGATCCTCCGAACTCGAACGATCAAGGGAGGAACGCACTGAATGGATAATGATAAAGCAATCAGCACGCTGAACAATCTCATCGAAACCTTGCGAGATGGCCAGGAAGGCTTCAAGGAAGCTTCCGAAAACGCAAAAAGCCCCGATCTCAAATCTTTCTTCAACCAGGTGAGCCTGGATCGCGCGCAGATGGTCGGCGAGCTTCAGCAGGAAGTTCGCGGCCTCGGCGGCGACCCGGAAAACACCGGCTCGACGGCGGGAGCGCTGCACCGCGCCTGGATTGATATCAAGGGCACGCTCACTGGCCGCGACGATAAATCCATCCTCAACGAAGCCGAGCGCGGCGAAGATTCAGCCGTCAAGTCTTATCAGGATGCGCTCAAGGAACCGAACCTGCCGGCTATCCTGCGCACGCTGATCGAACGCCAGTTCACCGCCATCAAGCAGGTGCATGATCGCGTTAAGCAGATGCGCGATGCGTTTAGCGCCGCCAGCGGTCGCCGCTAAATAGTTAGTCATCTAAACTACAAATAATCAGGATGCGGCAAACGCTTGTCGCATCCTGGTTGTTTGCGACCAGACCAATCAACTGCTCTTGGCCAATCAATCAACCGCTATGACGAAAGAAGAACTGGAGTTGAAACTGCGAGCAATCAACACAGGGATAGCGGGCTTGCAGCGGCAGTTGGAGGATCTTGAAAACCTTGCTCAGAATGCGCCCGGCGCGCACCGGCCCGGCCCTGTATCGCTGGAAACCAGACGCGCCGAACGCGAGGTGCGCGATCTGGTGCTGGCTATCCTTGAGATGGATCGCCGCCGTCAGGAAGTCACCGTCGAGTTGAGCCTGCGCCGTTAGATCGCTCTCCCCCAGCCTCACCGATGCGACGCTGTTCGACGACCTGCATTACTGCGCGGGCAGCGCGTTCGGCTCCTTCGCCGCCGCCCTCAGCTAATTTTTGCTGCACCTCTTGAAGGCCGCGCCGCATCTCGGTGAGCCGCAGCGGGTCTGTGAGAAGGTTCTGCGCCTCGGCGGCGATGCGCTCGCCTGTGGCCTCGTCTTGCATCAGTTCGGGAACGATCCGGCGACCGGCAATCAGGTTGACCATGCCGAAGGTATCCAGGTGGATCAGCGGGCGAATCAAGCGCCAGTTGAATTGCGAAGCGCGATAGACGATCACCATCGGCGTGCCCGCAAGCGCGGTCTCGACAGTCGCCGTGCCGCTGGCGACAATGGCAAACGCTGCTTGAAAGAGAGCGTTATAGGTATCACGTTCGATCAGCGTGACGGGCGGCGCTTCCGGCGTTTGCGCCAGCAGACCAGCGATGTGGTCGCGGCTGATCGTGCTGGCAACCGGCAAAACGAACTGTGGTTTTTGAACTTTATTTTTTTGATGCTGGATCGGCGATTGCTGGGTTATTGTTTCAGCTTGCAGGCCCGAATCTGGCGGTGGATACGATACGTCTCCGGTTCGCGCTGCGAAGGCTTCAATCTGAAGATTCAGCAAGCGGCGAGCGGCGTCCATCATGACAGGGACGTGATAGTGAATCTCTTTGTGGCGGCTGCCGGGCAGTAGCGCGATGATCGGGCGCGATTCGTCAAGGTCATATTGCTTACAAAACTCCTTTCGAGTTGCCGTGCGCTGAACCGCCTGGATCAGCGGATGACCGACATATTCGACCCTCATGCCTTTGTCCCTGTAGAACTCGACTTCAAACGGCAGGATGACCAGCATTCGATCTACATCGCGGCGCAGGGCGCGAACGCGATAACGCCGCCACGCCCATACCTGCGGGCTGATGTAATAAACAATACGCAGGCCAGCCCGGCGCAACACCCGCGCCAATCGCATATTAAAATCCGGCCAATCGATCAGCACAATGGCTTCCGGCTGCCGCTCGCTCGCTGCCTTGAGCAGTTTGCGATAGGCGCTATAGAGCTTGCCGAGCCCACGGGCGATTTCCGGAATGCCGATAATGGCAACCTCGCGTGCATCAACCAGGGTTTCCACACCCGCCGCGCGCATCGCTTCACCGCCCGCGCCAAATATCTCGAATGCGGTCTCAGGGTATGACTGCCGCAATGCGATTGCGAGCGCCGCCCCATGCCGGTCGCCGCTCGCTTCACCGGCAACCATCATCAGCTTGAGTGATGAGTGATGTGCAGTGCTGTCGAGTTCGTTCTTGCTCATTGGCAGTCCGAAATTTGATTCTAATCGGTTTTCAAATGAATGTACGGGATCGTGAGGATTCACCGCAGAGACGCAGAGAACGCTGAGCGGGCGCAGAGCGTCGCGCATTTGGCATATCTCTGCGCCTCCTCTGTGTCCTCTGCGTCTCTGCGGTGAATCTTTGCGCTTACCTTACACTCAATCGCAAACGGATCTGACTCATCACTCGTCATTAAATTTCCGGCATGGATTCATTCAGCCATTCATCGGTCAGGCGATCTTCGAGGTCGCGCAGCCTGGCGCGATAGCGATCAACCAGAAGCCGCTCGCGATGTCGCGGCATGACTGGCGGATAACGGTCTTCGGTTGATGGACAGCGCTCCGGGTCGCGTTCCAGAAAATACATAACGGTCTCTCGCAGTGCCCGCAGATATGCTGTCGGCTTGAAAGCCAGGGCCTCGCGCGCCGCGCTTGATTCAACCGTGATGATGACATCCTCGGTATAGTAGGGAAAGTGTTGCAGGTTGAATCCCAATCGCTCAAGCAAACGCGCCGGGATGTGCTCAACATCTGCTTCGATGCCCGCAAGCGCCGCGATACCGGCAAGATGATCATTGATGCTGACCAGTTCGGCTTGCGAAAGATGATAAGCCGCGCCCTCAACGCCTTCTGCCGTCAGCGCATTGGCGAGCGTCGCGGCGAGATCTTTCACATAGACCGCGAAGATCGGCGTCGAGCCGCTGCCCGCAACGATAATCGGGTCGCCGGCAACGAGGCGTTTCAAGAAATAATTCTCCCGCGAACGGTCATCGCGCGGGCCGAAGACCGCCGGCGGGCGCAGGCTGACGAACGGAAAGCCGTTGCGCGCGTGTGCCCAGCGCAGGGCCCGCTCGCATTCAGCCTTGTTGTAGCCGTAATTGAAGCTCGGATCGGTGACCAGCGGGCTGCTTTCGTCATAGGGCTGTGCAGGCACATACTGGCACACGGACAGGGAACTGAGATGGACAAAGCGCGCGATGCGCCCATCGAAAGCATTGATCAGGGCCTGGGTTTCGGCGCGCGTGTAAGCGTTGATATCAACGATGGCATCAAAGCGGCGGGTGCGCAGCGCGGCAATCTCTTCGGCGCGATGGCGGTCGCCTTTGATGAGCCGCGCATCGGCGGGCAAGCGCGAGAGCGTCTGGCCGCGCGCAAAGACCGCTACATCATGGCCGCGCCGCACCAACTCTTCAACCGTGTGCGTGCCAATGTAGCCCGTCCCGCCGATGACGAGAACTTTCATCGATTTTAGATTTTGGATTTTAGATTTTAGATTGAGGGAGATGGATTGGTAATCCAAAATCCAAAATCTAAAATCTAAAATCGGCTCAGGGGTTGCGCAGCACTTTCGATTCGCCGCTCTTCTTGTCTTTGCTCTTCTTGTCTTTGCTGGTTGAAGATGGCTGCGCTTTTTGATCCGTGGGCGTCCCCGGCTTCACTTCAACGTCCTGGCCGGCCTGACCTGTACGGCGCGGGCGGTCAGTAGGTGAATTAGTGGTCGTCGAAGCGGCTGGGGTAATCGGGCCATTCGCTTTCTGGCCGCTCAGTTCCTGAGCCCGTGCAACCATCTCGTCAGTCTTCAAGTCGCGGTCGATGAGCACGCCTTTGTCGGATGTATCGATGTGCGGGCCGAAGAGAAAGCCTGCGAATCGCGCCGGCATGCTCTTGCCTTCGGGGCCGGCTTCGGCGAGCTTCGCCGGATCGGATTCGGGAACCGGCTTGCCCCACTTCTTCAACGTTTCTTTGGCGCGCTCGGCGAAATCAGATTTCGGATAGTTGCTGACGATGCGCGTCAGATCGCGGCTCGCCGTCTCGGTGTCTTCCTGTAGTTCCAACGACCGCGCATGCAGCCACAAGGCTTCGTCGAAGCGCGAAAAGTTAGGATACTTGCTCAATATCTCTTCGGTTCGCCCCTGCGTCGCCATTGCCGATTGGCGGATATCGAAGTAAAAATGCGCTACCTTCAGTTCATGCATGGCGAGGATTTCCTGCACCTCGTTCATCATCTGTTCGGTACGCTCTTTCTTTTCGGAGGTCGGATAGCGGCGCATCATCTCTTTGAGTTGGCGCTCGGCGAGCTTGGCCTGTGTGATGTCGCGGTCGGCAGCCTGTACCTGCTTGAGGTGAATTTCGGCCATCTTCATCATGGTTTCGGCAGCCAGCGGATCGTCGGGGAAGAATTGAATCCAATCGCGGTATTCGACTTCGGCCTGCGCCAGGCTCTTCGAGCCGCCTTGCAGATAGTAAGAGTCGGCGATGGCGAGCTTGGCCATTTTGATCAACGGGCTGTCGGTATAGGTGTTGATCATGGTATTCAACAGAATACGGCCCTGATCAAAATTGCCTTTGCGAAGCGCATCGAAACCGTCATGCATCAATTCCGCGTCGCGGCCAGGGCCTTTTGCGTCTTCAAAGGTGATCTTCGATTTCGGCTTGCCGCCGCAGGCCGCGAACGCCAGCGCGATGGCCAGCGCCAGAATGGTAATTTTTACTGCTTTCATAAGACTCCGCTGGCAGCCGCTCGCTCCATGTTAGACCGTAGCGGCTTGCTCCTTTGCTTAGGGTTTGAAGGCTGATAATCGAGCACGGGTTAAACAGCAAGGCGCGCGCTTTTAGCGCAACGCCCGCCGGCTGTATATCTCTATTGGTCTGCACAGGCTAAACCGTCAGAGGCTCCATGGCTTTCTGACGCATCGCGCGGGTTGCCGCTTCCGCATCGCCTGTGCCGAAGATCGCCGAGCCGGCGACGATCCAGCGCGCGCCGTAACGCACCACCTCGGCTACGTTGTCGAGTCCGATGCCGCCGTCGATTTCAATCTGTACATTGAGGCCGCGACTTTCAATCATACCGCGCAGGCGACTGACCTTGTCAAGACATGAGCCGATGAAGGACTGGCCGCCAAACCCCGGATTGACGCTCATCAAAAGGACGTAATCTACATAACGCAGCGCTTCTTCAATGGCGACCAGCGGCGTCGCCGGATTGAGCACAACGCCGGGACGACAGCCGAGATCACGAATAGCCTTCAGCGTCCGGTGCAGATGGGTGACGGCTTCGACATGCACGGAGATCAGGTTTGCGCCGGCGCGCGCGAAGTCTGCAATATAGCGGTCAGGGTCGGTGATCATGAGATGACAGTCGAGCGGCAGCCCGGTCGCTTTGCGCGCTGCTTTGACGACCAGCGGGCCGATTGTAATGTTGGGCACAAAATGCCCGTCCATCACATCGACGTGAATCAAGCCCGCGCCGCCGCGCTCGGCAGCTTGAATCTCTTCGCCGAGCCGCGCGAAATCGGCTGACAGAATCGAGGGCGCTATTTCTACCATAAGATTGGTTCCTGGTTTCTGGTTCTTAATCAGGCACTGAGCCAAAGACCAGGAACCAGGAACCAGGAATTAGAAACTGGTTTTCAGGCTTTCGGTTTTGGCTTTTTGCCGGGCCGGCGCTGATGACGATACTGAGCGTCGAATCTTTTTTGACGGAAGCATTGGGGCCGGGCCGCGTCTCGATAACCGTGTCGGCAGGCGCACTATCGTTGCGCCGCGTGAGCTTTACTTTGAGCCCGGCTTTTTCGGCCAGTTTCTGCGCTTCGGCTTCCGGCTTGCCGATGACATCGGGGACGCGCGTGTCGCCGATGCGAAAGAGCGTGTAGATGGTGATTGTGGCGCTCAAGAAAAAAGCCAGCGCCAGAACGATGACCATGCCGAGACGGCGGGTGAGCGTCCAGGCGATGCTGCTGGCTGCCGGATGATTGCCGGTGTTGATCGAACTCATCACCGCCAGTCTAGCATCCGCTTATGGCGGCTTTCAACCTCGCGCTGGTAGCGCCCATGCGGGACGCTTGCTCCTTCATTGACGCGAGCCGACCGGCTGGCGATTTCTGTATGAACTCAATGACAATTTGCTCTGGAATCCGCCGCGACATTGAAGGGTCGAACGTGTGAATGCGGGGTGACGACCGGCAGGCGAACGACGATCAATGTCAATCAAAGCAGGGAACCGAGACCCCTGACATTTTGCGCCAGGCTGTCGCCTGCCATCCAGATGAGTGAAAACAAGCCATACAGTCCGATAACGAAGGCGATTAATACGACCACGTAATAGATCAGCACTCGCCAGGCGAGCGAACGATTTTCTTCAAATAATTCTTGAGCGTTCTGCATATCCATCTCCTTTGCGTTTGCCGACAACTACGGCAAGCTCATCGAAAACGGATTTGCCGCGACCGGCGATCAATCGCCAGCAGCGCGCGTCCCGGCTTCGACGATGTCAAGTTCGCCGCGCTCGCGACGGGCGCGCAGAACTTTCTTATCGAATTTGCCGACGCTCGTCTTCGGCACTTCGCTGATGAACGACCAGCGTTCCGGTATCCACCACCTGGCGACGCGCTCGGACAAAAAGGCGCGCAACTGTTCGGGCGTTGCCGTTGACGTTTCTTTCAAGACGACGCAGGCCAGCGGTCGCTCGTCCCATTTTTCATCCGGCACGCCGATGACTGCCGCTTCGATCACCCCAGGGTGGGCCATCAAGGCGTTCTCCAACTCGACCGTTGAAATCCATTCGCCGCCGGATTTGATCACGTCTTTGGCGCGGTCGGTGATTTGAATGAACCCCTGTGGGTCAATCGAACCAACATCGCCGGTTCGCAGCCAGCCGTCGTTAAACTTTTCCGGCGTCTCGTCGCCGTAATAACTGGCGGTGATCCAGGGGCCGCGAATCTCTATCTCGCCGACCGCCTGGCCGTCCCAGTCGCACACCTTGTCGCCTTCGGTGATGCGAATCTCGACGCCCGGATTGACGCGCCCGGTCTTGCTGCGCCAGTCGAACTCTTCTTCGGGTCGGCTGGACTTTGGCGGAAACGACAGGGCGGCGAGCGGGCTGGTTTCCGTCATGCCCCACGCCTGGATGATGGGCACGCCGAACTTCTCCTGGAAGCGTTCCATCAGGCTGCGCGGCACCGCTGAGCCGCCGCAGATCACCATGCGTAGCGACGAAAAATCGAGATCGTGCGATTCGCTGTGACGCATCACTTCGTTCCATATCGTCGGCACGGCACCGCTGAAAGTCGGTCGCTCGCTGGCAATCAAACGGCATAGCGGCTCGGCTTGCAGGAAACGTGAAGGCATAATGAAATCCGCGCCCGCCGTCCAGCCGGAATACGGCAAGCCCCAGGCATTCGCATGAAACATCGGCACGATGGGCAATATGCGGTCGCGCTCGGTGAGCGCGAAGACGTAGGCGGCGCAACTCATCAGCGAGTGCAGGTAAGTTGAGCGATGCGAATAAACGACGCCTTTCGGATTGCCGGTCGTGCCGCTCGTATAACACATCGCCGCCGCGTCACGCTCGTCAATCTCCGGCCAGTCAAAGTCTGAGGATTCCGCCGCCAGCAGTTCGTCATAACGCAGAACCTCGCCGAGCCCTGATACCCCGCCGTTGCCGATGACAATGTAATGTCGAATACTTTTCAATTCCGGGGCAACCCGCGCCAGCAGCGGCACCAGTGAATCATCAACGATGATGACGCGGTCATCGGCGTGGTTGATGACATAACTGAGTTGTTCGGGAAAGAGCCGCACGTTGAGCGTGTGCAAGACTGCGCCCATGCAGGGAATGGCGAAGTAGGCTTCGAGGTGTTCCTGCGTATTCCAGCAAAAAGTGCCGACGCGGTCGCCCTGGCTGACGCCCAGGCGTTTCAAGGCGGCGGCGAGGCGCTCGGCGCGGTCGCCGACTTCGGCGTAACTGGCGCGACGGCTGCCGTCGCCCATAAAGGTCACGACTTCGCTATTCGCGTGAACGCGCCGGCTGTGCTCGAAGAGATGATTGATCGTCAGAGGACGATCCTGCATGGTGCTTTGCATGAGCAAATCTCCTTTTTGAATGAGTTGATTGATTGCTACGCAAATGAAGGCCAGATGGATTATCTTCAACGGGCGGCGGCAGGGCAACCTGAATTTGCGCGGAAGAAACGCTTTGTTGAAAGCTAAAGGTCGTTGAATTCCGGCTGATATTTCACTATGCCGGCCCGGCCCGTGAGCGCGCCCGGTTGTAGGTCGATTGCCATGAAGAGTTCATCGGCCACGTCGTATTCAGAGCGGAGACCGTAACGGCTGGCGGGCACAAAGCCGAAGCGCGGATAGTAACGAGGATGCCCAAGCACGACGGCGATCTGATGACCGGCGCGACGGCATTCATCAAGCCCTGCCGTGACCAGTCGCGAGCCGATGCCTTGATTGTGCAACTCCGGCAGCACGGCCATCGGCGCGAGCCCGACGGCGGCGATGGCGTGCTCGGTCGATTCGATGACGACCGGGGAGAACAGGATATGCCCGACGACTTGCGCGTCGCGGACGACGACCAGCGACAGCGTCACTTTGCCGCTCTCGCGCAGGCGGTCGACGAGATCGGCTTCCGCCGGGCGATTGAAAGCCTGCTCGTTGACATGGCGAATCGCGGCGATGTCAGCGATTTGTTCAGGTCGTATTTGAATCATCCTAATCTGATTATCAATGTGCCTGTTCCTGAACGCGCGAAGGCAGCAGCGCGAACAACATCACCACTGCTATGGCTGCCAGCGCCGCGCCAAAGTAAAAGGTCGCCTGCGCATTCACTTTGTCCCAGAGCAGTCCGCCGATGTAGCTGGCGGCGATCTGCGTCAGGCCGCTTACCATCGAGAGAATGCCGATCACCGTCGCGTGACCGGCACGGCCTGCCGTATCGACGGCCATGGCTTTGGCGACGCCCTCTGTGAGAGCCGGAAACAAACCGTAAAGCGCAAACAACGGCCAGACCATCCAGACCTCGGAAGCCAGGGCGAATCCCAGATAACTAAACGCATAAATTGCAGTGCCGGCAATCAACAGATTGCGGCGGCCTAGCTTATCGCTTGCCGCGCCCGCCGGATATGCCGCAAGCGCCGACACCAGATTGTATAGCGCATAGGCGAGAATCGTTTCGCTCAAGGCGGTGCTGGCGCTCACCCCGGTTGCCACGCCCAATTGCTGAGCCCGCAAAATCAGAAATGAATTGGCCGAGTTGGCGAATCCGAAAACTGTCATGATCAACAGCAATCGCCGGTATTCGCCGGTCGTCCCGGCAAGCGACAAGGATAGTTTGCCTGTGCCTTTTACGACATCCTCGCGCTTCTCTTTGACCGTCAGAATCATCAGCGCCGCGATGGTCGCCGGAATCGCCGAGATCAAAAAGATGCTGCGCGCATCGAGATGTGCCCAGTTGATCACCACCAGAGCGACCAGCGGCCCAAGCACTGCGCCCAACGAATCCATTGCGCGCTCGAATCCAAAAGCCCGCCCGCGATAGCGCTCCTGAGTCGCTTCAGCCAGCAGCGCATCGCGCGGCGCGTTGCGTATGCCTTTGCCAAAGCGTTCGGCAAAGCGTGCCGCCAGAACCAGCGGCCACACCTGCGCGGCGGCAATCACCGGCCTGGTCGCCGCCGTCATCGCATAGCCGAAAAATGCCACAGGTTTGCGCCGCCCAAGACGATCAGAAATCCATCCTGAAAATCCGCCGATGGCATTGCCCGTGCCGACGGCGATGCCTTCGACCAGCCCGACGACGGTCGCCGGCGCTCCCAGCGTCTCGGTCAAAAACAGCGGCAGGATGGGATAGATCATCTCGCCGCTGATGTCTGAAAACAGGCTGGCAAAGCCGATGATAATTACGCTCGGTGACACACCGGCGAAGAGCGAAGCGGCGGCGCGGCGACGCGGCGACGCGGCGATCCCCTCTTTTTTTGAAGCGGTCTTTGATCGGTTGGGTCGCTTCATCTGTTGACCTCTGCATCGCCCGGATCACTGCGCCGCGTCATTTTTCGGCGCAAGCGTGAGTTTGGCTATGAAGTACCACGACCCCGAAGGATCGAGTTGAATGTTGTCGACGCGCTTGCGGGCGATCAGCACGTTGGCCGGATACCAGAGATAAATTTGCGGCAGTTCCTCGGAAACCGTCTTTTCGATTTTGCTGTAAAGCTCTACTTTGGCGGCGCGCTGGTTGGCGCGCTCGGCCTCGACGATCCAATCGTCAACCTGCGAATTGCAGTAACGCATGCGGTTCTGCCCGCCGCGATCAGTGAGCAGACTGGAGATTCGCAGATAGAGGGCACGCTTTTCAACCGCGTTGGCGGTTGAATCGAGCGCCGCTGCTTGCTCGGCCAGACGACTGACTTCTGCCGACGGGCAATAATCGTGTCCGGCGAGAATCGCCGCCAGGGTATTGAACAAAGGGCGCATCTGCGCCGGGTCGTTTGCGGCGCGCAGCCTGGCGATGGCGTCGTTGAACTGCGAGTTTTGATAGCGGCTGTGATAGACGAACTGAAAGGCATCGGTGCTCTGATTGAAGCCGAGGCCGATCAAGTAATATAGATCATATTGAGCTTTCGCCAGCCGGTCGAACATGGTCGCGCTTTCAAGCGACAGCAATTCAAGTTCGATGCCGACCTGGCGCAGTTGGTCTTGTAGAATCGCCGCGATATTGCGCGATAGCTGCGTGGTCGAGGTGATGATCGTCAGCCGCAAGCGGGTTTGCGGGCCGTCACCGTCCGGGTCAGGAAAACCGGCTTCGTCGAGTAATTGCATGGCGCGCTGCGGGTCATGATCATAAACCACTATATTGGCGCTATAAGCCCAGTGCTCAGGCGGCAAAAGCGCGTTGGCTTTGCGCGCCTGGTCGCGGAGCAGGCGATGAATAATCGATTCGCGGTCAATCGCAAAGGCGACCGCCTGCCGGACTTTGACGTTGCCGAGCAGCGATGCTGAGGTGGTGTTCGCGCCGAGATAGCCGATGTTAGCGCCGTCGCCGATATGTACCTGTATATCCGAACGTCGTTGCAGCGCGCGCACGGTTTCAGGATCGAACTGCGCGTTAAAGGCGAGATCAACTTCGCCGCTCATCAACTCGGCCTGCCGCGTGCTGTTATCGGTGACGACTTTGATACGCAGCCGTGGAATGCCGGGCGTGCCGCCCCAATAATCCGTGTTGGCTTCCAGATGAACGGCGTCGCCTTCGTTGTAGGAGATAAATTTGTAAGGGCCGCTACCTACAGGCGCAGCGGTCTGCTCAGCCCCTGCGCCTTCGGGAATGATGCCGATGGCGGGCAGGTTGCCGAAGAATGTATAAAACGGCTCGCCAGCGTGAAAGATGACGGTCAGCGGATCGGGCGCGTCAACGGAAGTGATCTTGTCTACGGTGCCGCGAATCGGCGATTTTGTCGCCGGCGCGATGATCGAATCGAAAGTGTACTTCACATCGGCTGAGGTGAGCGGTTTGCCATTATGAAAATAAACGCCTTGCCGCAGATGAAAGGTGAATGTCTGATGATCGGCGGATTCTTCAAATCGCTCGGCAAGCGAAGGCACAAACTCGAAATGTTCATCCTTGACGACGAGCGTATCGTAGACCAACTGCATGATGCGCGCAGAGGTTTGAAAGGTCGTCGAGAAACGCGGATCGAAGCCGCGCGGCGGTTGCTCAATCGCGATGACCAGCGTCCCCGGCTCGCCGCCGCGACGGCAGGCAGCCATCGGCAGGAGAAGCAGGATAAGCAGACAGCAGACGAGCCAATGATGAATAATGAATAATGAATGATGAATAAGTGAACGCGTTCTTCTGTTCATCGTTCATCACTCATCATTCATCATTGGCGGGCACTGCCTACTTTGTATGTTGCAATACGAGATTGAGTTCAGCGATGCGTTCGCGCAAACGGGCGACGGTCATTTCGCTCAGCGCCTGCGGCGGCGAGATCATGGATTTGACGCGCGCGATGTGATCGAAAGCTCGGCTGATGTGCGCCTTGGTGATGCGGCCAGTTTGCGCCGCCTCGACCATGCCCTGCCACGCCGCCATAACGCGCTCAGGTTGGCCAGAGCCGGTGACCATGACCATGTCGTTGCCTGCCTCGATTGCCATCACGGCGGCTTCTCGCGTCTCGCGCAACGCGGTGATCGCGCCCATCTCCAGGTCGTCAGTAATGACCAGCCCTTTGTAGCTCAACTCGTCGCGCAGCAGGCCATTGATAATGTTTTTTGACAAAGAGGCCGGCAGCGCCGACGGGCCGTCGATTGCCGGATAGTGCCCATGGCCGACGATGACTGCGTTCAAGCGGGCGTTGATCTTGCTGAATAGTTCGGTGTATGGCAAGAGGTCTTCTTTAGTGATTTCATCGCGCGACCTTTCAATCGTCGGCAACTGCGCGTGCGAATCGATTAGCGAATGGCCAAGGCCGGGAAAGTGCTTGCCGACGCCAAGCACGCCGCCGTGCTGCAAGCCTTCGAGGTAAGCGCCGGCAAGTCGAACGACTTTGGCCGGAGTGCTGCCGAGGTAGCGGCCTTTGAGGCCATTGTCGGCGGAATCCTCGACGGCGACATCGAGCACCGGCGCGAGGTTGACGTTGAAGCCGAGCGGTCGCAGCGCTTCGGCCATAATCTCGCCGAGCCGCGCCGCAATCGAGGCATCACCAGAGGCGCGCAGGAGGTCGGCTGCCGGCATCGGCGAATAGATTGCCTTCAATCTATCGACGCGCCCGCCTTCCTGATCGACGGCGATGAGCGGCGGCACATCAATGAGCGCACGAATCGCGTTCGTCAGTTCGACGACTTGCGGCGCGCTTTCAATATTCTGGCCGTTCAGCAACACGCCGCCTGGCTGTATGGTTTGAAGCAGTTCGCGCACCGGCGCGTCAATTTCCTTGCCCGGTATGCCGATTAATAAGAGTTGGCCGATTCGGTGTTCTAATTTCATATTTTGGATTTTGGATTTTAGATTTTGGATTTTGGATTGCACGCGAATGCGAAGAAGCGGTTCGTATAAACCGTTTCGCCTGTCTCGGCCATTGGCGATTGATCTATCCGCCAATCCAAAATCTAAAATCTAAAATCTAAAATAATGTCATTGCTTGGTCTCAAATAGTGCCCGCAAGCTCATATCATACGGTTCACGTGCGACGCCGGCATCGGTAATGATGGCCGAGACGTAACGGTGCGGCGTTACATCGAATGCCGGGTTGGCAACCAGTATGCCTTCAGGCGCGACCCGTTCGCCATGAAAGTGTGTCACTTCGCGGTCGGCGCGCGATTCGATAGGGATTTGATCGCCAGAGTTCAACTGCAAATCAACCGTCGACAGCGGCGCGGCCACGTAAAAGGGGATGTTGTTCTCGTGCGCCGCAACCGCGACCATGTAGGTGCCGATCTTGTTGGCCACGTCACCGTTGGCGGCAATGCGATCCGCGCCGACGATGACGGCGTCGACCTGGCCGGATTTCAAAAAGTGGCCGGCCATGTTATCTGTAATCAATGTCACTGATATATCGTCTTTGGCCAACTCCCACGCCGTCAGCCGTGCGCCTTGCAGGAAGGGGCGCGTCTCGTCTGCAAAGACTTTGATGCGCTTGCCGGCTTCGACCGCCGCGCGGATGACGCCGAGCGCCGTGCCATAACCGGCAGTCGCCAGCGCCCCGGCGTTGCAGTGCGTCAGGATGGTCGCCTCATCGGGGATGAGTGCTGCGCCGAACTGTCCCATGCGCTGATTGGCGGCGATGTCTTGGCGATGAAGCTCCAGCGATTCGTTGATGAGGTCTTGCTTGATCTCGTCAATCGACCGGCCTTCGCGGCGGGCGTGATTGAAGTCCCAGCGCATGCGCTCAATAGCCCAGAAAAGATTGACGGCAGTCGGACGAGTTTCCGCCAGTCGCTCGCAGATGTGGCTAAAATCACGCTCGAAGGCTTCCATGGTGCTCGCCTCGGAATGCTTCATGCCGAGCGCGATGCCCATAGCCGCCGCCACGCCGATGGCTGGAGCGCCGCGTATGACCATCTCTTCGATGGCGCGGGCAACCTCATCGTAAGTTTTGAAGACGGGATAAAGCTCTTCGTTGGGCAAGCGCCGCTGGTCGATCATCACGACGCCTTCATCAGTCCATTCAATCGTCTTAATCATGGCTGGAAGGATAATAGCCAATGGGCGCGCGGCTTGGCAATGAAAGCGGCAGGCATAACTCGATGCGGAGGCAATTATAAATTGGATTCGACTAATCGCCTGTGGCGCACAGGACGCCGCGATGGTAGCCGGTTGGCGCGGACGACAACCGCAGCAACCCGCTCGCCGCACTCTACAGTTGCGGGTCGCGGTGTACGATTGACTGTACGAAAAAGCGCCGGCGTTTTATGCCCGATGGCATTGCTGCTCAAAAACAGGCGATCAGAGGAAGGGAACATAAATTGCGCTTTGAAGCCAAAAGTCATTGAAGTCTACAAAGAGGAAGGCGACCATGGGCCGATTTGCCAGAGGAAGCGAGACAGCCGTTCGAAACCGCAACCCCGCGAAGATGATGCCACGTCCGAGTCCGAAATTCACCGGTCAGGCGCGCTTCGAAAAACCCAAGCGACGAACATGGGAAGAACCTAATCAGCCGAACTCGCACGCGCCTGCCGAACTGAAATACTTTGTCCTGGCGCTGGCGGCGCTGGTTGGCCTGGGCCTGGGCTGGTTATTGGGCAAAGCAATTATCGGCGGGCTGCCGGCTGCCAGCCCCGCGCAGGCTGTGGCTGAGCGCGCCGCGCCGCCATTACCCGAAGCGGCTGTTGACGGCTCACAGGCAGCGCCCTCCGAGTCGAAGTCGGAAGCGACGCCGACGCCAGAGGCTGTGCCCGGCGATGCGGCCAGGCAGGATGTAAGCCCCTCGCCTGGCACTGTGGCGCAGGCTGCGCTCGATGAATCCCTGGCGCGAAGCGAACGCCGGATTGCAAGACGCGCTATCGTGAGGCGGCAAGCGCGCGGCAACTATTTTTTCAGGCCGTTTCGGGCGCTGCGCAGGCTCAGACTCTGGTAAGGCCGCGCAACTCATCCGGCAAAAGTAATCTACATTTCTTTTGCGCAAGCAACAGAAAAGCGGAGCGCTTTGTGTGAAGCGCTCCGCTTTTGGCTGGCGGCGATTGTCGCAAATCAGGTTCAGGTGCCCGCGCGGTTCTTCTTGCCCGCAAGAATAGTCTCGCGGCCCGCCAGATAAAGCAGTATGCAGATAATCACGAAGGGAATCAGCGACAGGAGGTTGGCATTCGGCCCGCTCAAGAAGGGATTGTTCGTACTTGCCCAGTCGCCGATGCTCTTGTTGAAATCAGCCAGGCTCGGCCAGCCTGTGACGATGGCGACAATGATGCCTGCCAGTGCGCCGCCGGCAATGTAGCCCGATGCCATCAGCACGCCCGGACTCTTATCACCTTCGGCGATGAGTTGATCTTCGCTGAGATCGTGTTTGGCAAACTTCCTGCGCACATACTTGTCAACGCCCCAACGAATCATGCCGCCGATTAGAATCGGGCTCGAAGACGCCAGCGGCAAATAGACGCCGACGGCAAAGGCGAGCGACGGGATGCCTGACATCTCCAGCACGACCGCAATCATCACGCCGAGCAGCACCAACCCCCAGGGCAGTCGCTGGCTGAGAATGCCTTTGATGATATAACTCATCAACGTGGCTTTCGGCGCGTCATACTTGATTACGGCGGTGCCATCGGGCCGCACTCTATGTATCCCGTTGATGGCCGGGTCGGCGATGTAAACCGGCACGCCATCGGCATTGACCAAATATTTGACAGCGTTAGCGCCTTCCGAGGGGGTGTGGAACCAGACGCGGTACTCGTTCGGATCCTGGACGCCCTGCGAGCCTTGCAGCTTCTCGGTGTGGGGCTGACCGCCGTCCGTCAGCAACTCTGCGGGGTTGACGCGGAAATCTGCGGGAAAGGCGGTCGCCGCCTCATTTGCCACCGGCACATATACCGTGCCGGCATTGTTCAACGCCAGCAGCATCGGCCCCAGTATGACGGCGGAGGCTAACGAGCCAATGAGAATGGCGTACTGTTGCGCTTTCGGTGTTGCTCCCAACAGGTGGCCGGTCTTCAACGCCTGCGACACGGTGCCGCCATTGGACGAGGCGATGCAAACTATCGCGCCGAGCGACAGTGCCGTGACGTAGTAGTTCTGTCCTGTCCAATGAAGCACCAGGAAGATGAGGCAGGTCAGCAGCAGGGTCGCGACCGTCATGCCGGAGATTGGATTTGATGAGGAACCGATCTCTCCTGTCAAGCGCGATGAAACAGTGACAAAGAGAAAGCCAAAGACGACGATTAAAATTGCCGCAGCAATTCGCGTGAACACGCTGACGCCGCCGGCATAAAGCGGATTGGCGAAAGCAATCATTACGACTAATAGAATTGAGCCGCCAAGCACCAGCTTCATCGGCAGATCGCGCTCGGTGCGCGGCACCACCGCGTCTCCGTGAGTCTGCACTGTGCCGACATCTTTCATGCCGCCTTTCAAACCGTGCCAGATCATCGGCAGCGACCTGAATACGCTGATGATGCCGCCCGCCGCAACGGCCCCTGCGCCGATATAGAGCACATAGGCGCTGCGTATGTCGTTATGCGACATCTGGCTGATCGGCACGGTGCCCGGCGCGAGAACGCCTGGGATCATGTCGCCGAAAAACTTGATCATCGGGATGAGCACCAGGTAGGCGAGCACGCCGCCGGCGCACATGATCGAAGCGATGCGCGGGCCGATGATGTAGCCGACGCCGAGCAGTGCCGGGTTGATCTCTGCGGCGATGGAGCCGCCGGTGAACGGCGCGCCGAAGACTCTTTCCGGCGTGTCTTTCCATGCCTTGAAGGCATCCATGGCGACTTTATAGATGAAGCCGATGCCCAGCCCTGTGAAGATGGGCAGGGCGCGAACATCAGAGACCGGCGCGCTGCCGTCTGTATGCGCGGCGGCGCGCGATTCTTCATCGGCACCGGCTTTCAGCACTTCGGCGCAGGCCGTGCCTTCGGGATACTTCAATAAGCCGTGCTGCTGGACAATGAGCGCGCGGCGCAGCGGGATCATCATTAAAATGCCAAGCAACCCGCCGAGCACCGCGACCAGCAGCACGCGCGTCACTTCGAGCTCGAAGCCGAGTATCAAGATGGCCGGCATGGTGACACCGACGCCGAAGGCGATGCTCTCGCCTGCCGAGCCTGCCGTCTGTACGATGTTGTTTTCGAGAATCGTCCGACTGCGGAAGCCCATCTTTGACAGGGCGCGAAACAGCGTGATCGAGATTACACCGACGGGAATCGAAGCGCTGACCGTCAAGCCGGTTTTCAAGACCAGGTAGAGCGATGACGCGCCGAAGATCATGCCGAGCAAGGTGCCGACGATGATCGGCAGCAGTGTGAACTCGCGCATATTGACCGACGCCGGAATATAGGGTCGGAACGCTGCGAGATAAGGATTGTCGGGCTTTGCCCCAACAATATCCGGGAACTCGTTAGCGCCTGCCTTAGGGGTATCCACGATTTCAGTCGACATCAGTTGCGACCTCCGAACGAGTAATTTTGATGCGGGATTGCGATAGAGTCCGAACGAATCTACTTTACCCTGCACGAAACCCGGTGGGCAAGAACATTTCAAGCCCTTCGATGATGATGCCGCCCGCATCACAATATGTGCAAAGGTTAAGGACGTGGAAATTGGAAAAGTGAAATTCCCTCGCGGCTAATTGGCGGCCTGCGAACGACAACTCGCTTTTCCATGATACGTAAAGGATACGTAAAGTTTATTACATTTGTCGCGAATGCCGCCTGGCGTCCGGCTCGTGGCACGTCGCGTTGGAAATAAAACAAGCCCCGACGCGGCTACTCGAAAGCGCACGGCGTCAGGGCTTGCGGTGGACTGTGGGGATTGGCCTGTGGCCGATCCATAAGCATATCAGTTGAGCGAGCTGCTCCGGCAAATAAAACATGATTTGTAGACATTTTTGGTCTACATCTCAGGCTCAGGCCTCAGCCACCTCACCTGGTCTAATACTTATCATCGCGTTGGACCACCTCCTTTCCGGTGTTAAACCGCATAGTAGCACAGCCGGTTTTGATGTCAAGTAAAAAGTGAGCTGGCGAGGCGGAAAAACTACAACTAATAGCGATGCCTGATATGAAAGGGGCTAGATATAGATGATGGGCCGCAGCCGCCGAGAGCCACGAACGCGGCTGGCCGACGACCATGAAAGCTTGCACTTTTGGCTTTCGTGCCCTCAAGATGTGCGAAAACAATCAAGCGAGAGGACGATGACCAGTAAACCAATCAGAATTTTTGCCACCGCAGATATTGGCAGCGCGGCCCTTGATCGTTTGCGCGAGCGCGGGTACGAAGTCGAAGTTTATGCGGCCATTGAGCCGCCGCCGAAAGCCGTCGTCATCGAAAAAATTCAAAGCGGCATCGACGGTCTGATCACCACCCTGCGAGATCAACTTGATGAAGAAGTTTTCGCTGCGGGCCGTGAGACTCTGCGTGTCGTGGCGCAACTGGCAGTCGGCGTCGATAACATTGATCGCACTGCCGCCAACCATTATCGCATCCCGTTTACGAACACTCCTGAGGTGTTGACCGAAGCGACCGCCGAGTTCGCGCTTTTCCTGTTGGGCGCAGTGTCACGCCGGCTCTTTTCATCCGAAGCGCTGGTGCGCGACCACGCCTGGGGATTCTGGCACCCTTATCGTCCGTTTCTCGGCGATGAGGTGACCGGCAAGACGGTTGCGGTCATCGGCGCGGGGCGCATTGGCAAGGCGTTCGCCAGGAAGTGCATCGGCCTCGATATGAACATCCTGCTGCACAGCACAGGCTCGCGCGACGACCGATTCGTTGAATTCGCCGACCGCGAAATGCAGTTGCGCACCGACGCCGGCTTTTCGCGCCAACGCTGCACGGTGAGCTATGTTACATTCGATGAAGCGCTGGCACGCGCCGACTACATCAGCCTTCATGTGCCGCTCGTGCTGCCGCATCAATCCAGCGCGCCCACCTATCACCTGATTGACGACGCGGCGTTCGACCGCATGAAGCCAACGGCCTATCTGATCAACACATCGCGCGGCCCGGTCATAGACGAAGACGCCCTGGTCGAGGCGCTCACCAGCAACAAGATCGCCGGCGCGGCCTTGGATGTGTTTGAACGCGAGCCGCTGCCTACGAATTCGCCTTTGCGAGATGAGCGACTAAAAGACCGCCTGCGTATGTTTCATCACTTTGCTTCGGGCACGCACGAGACACGCCTGTCACCCGATGCCGACACCGGTATGGCTGGTCGTTGTGTTCAAGGTTTGATCGATGTGATCGAGGGCAATTACGGCGGCAACCCGGCGCGGCAGCCGTTTGTCGTCAACAAAGAAGCGTTTGATTGATGCTCACCGAGGTCGTTGCTTCGGGTCTAGGCGTTCGCGCAGGCCGTCGCCGATAAAATTGAATGCCAGAACGGCGAGCGCGATCATCAGGCCGGGAAAAATGAACAGGTGCGGCGCGGTGAACCAGAACTCGCGCGAATCATCAATCATCTTGCCCCAGGAGGGAATTGGTTCGGGCACGCCAAGACCGAGAAAGCTCAAGCCCGCCTCGGCAAGGATCGCGCCGGCCATACCGAGCGATGCCTGCACGATCAGCGGTTGAATCGAATTCGGTAAAATGTGTTTTGTAAGAATCCTTACATCGCTTGCGCCGAGGGCGCGCGCCGCCTGTACGAAATCATATTCACGAACTTTCAAGACCTGTGCCCGCATCAGGCGGGCATAACCGACCCAGCCGATCACCGACAGCGCGATGATCAGATTTTTCAGGCTCGGCCCAAGGAACGCCACCATCGCAATGGCTAATAGTATGCCCGGAAATGACAGGAAGACGTTGAAGAGAAAACCGGAGACGATGCGGTCAACCCAACCGCCTTTGTAACCGGCAAACGAGCCGATGACGACACCAAAAGTGGCCGAGATAGCGACAACCGAAATGCCGACCAGCATCGAAACTCGCGCGCCATAGATGACACGAGCCAACACGTCGCGCCCCAGTTGATCGCGTCCCATCCAGTGCGCCGCTTCGGGCGGATCGAGCCGCGACTCCAAATCCTGGCCCTGCACTTTCTTCCACGACGCCAGCAACGGCGACAGCACCGCCAGCAACACCATCACCCCGGCTACGGCTAATCCGAATTTTGTAACTCGATTCATAAAATTAGTGACCAGTGACCAGTGACGAGAAAGACCGGCTTACACGGTCTGGTCACTGGTCACTCGATTTTTATACGCGGATCAAGCAAACGATAGGCGAGGTCGGTTGCGGTGTTCACCAGCACATAGGTGGCCGCAATGACCAGAATGCAGCCCTGGGTTAATTTGTAATCTCGCTCACTGATCGAATCCACGAGCAGGCTGCCGACGCCGGGCCAGGAGAAGATGCGTTCGGTGATAATCGCTCCCGCCAGCAAGACACCGAATTGCAAACCGAGTACCGTAACCACCGGAATCAAGCCGTTTTTCAATACGTGCTTGTAGATGACACGCCGTTCGGGAAGTCCTTTGGCGCGCGCCGTGCGCACGTAATCTTCGCCGAGTTCTTCGAGCACGCTCGAACGTACGATGCGCGTCAGGATGGCTGAAAGGCCCGCGCCAAGCGTTACTGCCGGCAGGATAATATGCGATAGTCCGCCCGCGCCCGATACCGGGGTTGCGCCAAGCTCGACTGAGAAGACCAACACGAGCAGCGGGCCGAGCGCGAAACTCGGCAGCGAGATGCCTAGCAGGGCGATGAAAGTTGACAGGCTGTCTATGACGGAGCCTTTGTGGGTAGCCGCCGTAACGCCGAGCGGAATCGATACCAGCGTGGCGATGATCATCGCGGTGATGGCTAACTTGATGGTTGCCGGATAGCGCGCGGCGATGCGCTTGAGCACCGGTTCATGAGTGACCGGATTGGTGCCCCAGTCGCCGCGCACTAGGCCCTTCAAGTAATCCGTGTATTGTGTGAATAAAGGCTTATCGAGTCCGAGTTCGGCGCGCGCCGCTTGATACTGTTCTTGCGAGGCGTTCTCGCCGACAAGCGTCAGCGCCGGATCGCCCGGCACAATGTGGATCAGCAGAAAGACAAGCGTGACAACCGCCCACAAAACCGGAATGACGAACAACAGCCGCCGCAGGACGGCAAGCGCGAATCCTCGCATAGCGCACATCATAACAAACCGCTCACGCCGTCGCCATCGCGTGATGATCGTACATCTCATTGCATACAGTAAGGACTCCGAAATCCCCGGCGGTTTCTGAACCCACGCCACTTGCAAAATGAAAGTGCGATTGCGTAATATCAAACCCGACGAAGTAACAAAGTGCTTTGAAAGATGAGCCGGCGTAACTCAGTTGGTCAGAGTGCCTGATTTGTAATCAGGATGTCGTGGGTTCGACTCCCTCCGCCGGCTCCATTTACATCTGATATAAAATTCCCCACTGTATTTCTAATTATTTTCTGCCGACCTGAAAAATCGGCCATTGTTCTATTGGACGCTTTCTGCGGAGGAGAAGGAACTGGAACAGCTTATCGCTGTCCATAAAAGCATCAACAAGATTGCCAGGGCAGCCGGCGTCTCTTACACGACGATTCGTTATTGGCTGAAGCGTAGGCTGAAAAGCAAAGGCAAGCGGCGCGGCATCAAGCAGCGCAAAGAAAGACCGCCATGCCGAAATTGCGGGACGTCTGTGCACTATATGCACAACATCTATTGCTCAATGCCATGTCAATTTCAATTCAAACGAAAACGAAAAGTTGAGCAATGTTTGGAAACTAGCTGAAACCCTCGCGCTTGCCGGGTGGTCTTCTACGTCTGCCTTGTCAGAGCGTACAATAACGAATAGAATCAAATTATCGAACCGGTTGTTTTCTCCTCGTTGTCTCGCTGAAGGTGCGGCGTCAGGCGCTCAAACGCAAGACGTGATGGCTTCGCAAGCACGCAGGCAAGCTGAATTTGAAACGATACGGGATTTACGCGCAAGAAATCGCCTTGCGTGAACGGAGTATCTCGGCTAAAATGACCGTTTTCGTGTAGAGGCGCTTCACGCTAGGGTCTATCCCTTCACGCTTCTAAAAGTTACTTAAGCGAAAGCGCGCATTGAGTTGGTGTGCTGGGGTGGTCGAGTGGTTAATGGCACCGGGCTGTAAACCCGGCGGGCTTAGGCTCTACGTAGGTTCGAATCCTACCCCCAGCACCAGGATATTTGATTTGAAGGAAAAAGTAAGGCAGGGGAATGATATAGATAGGCTCGGCTTATCTGGTTAATCCGGCTCTTTATTTTTTACTTTTAGCTTTTTACTGTTTCCTTATTTTGAGCGGGCGTAGCGCAATGGTAGCGCACTAGCCTTCCAAGCTAGGTGTTGCGGGTTCGAGTCCCGTCGCCCGCTCCAGTTGCGACTCGGTTATCGGCGCAGGCCGGCGTAGCTCAGTGGTAGAGCGCATCCTTGGTAAGGATGAGGTCATGGGTTCGATCCCCATCGCCGGCTTCATCGCAGGTTCGTTGGCAGCAAGCCGGCATGTTTCAGGACGTCGAGGCCGGCTTTGACACAGGAGAATTATGGGAAAAGAGAAGTTTGATCGCAGCAAACCGCACGTCAACGTCGGCACCATCGGCCACATCGATCACGGCAAAACGACGCTCACGGCGGCCATCACCAAAGTCTTGGCCAAGC